>WNGK01010654.1_pt1 | contig 10009 bp, 11 predicted proteins | sample 5400601 | NCBI WGS metagenome assembly WNGK01 (sample SAMN13153376, study PRJNA577476) | soil metagenome | isolation source: 60 cm soil or saprolite under Garry oak tree replicate 1 | place: USA:California | collected 2016-06-15 | reverse complement strand
GAAACTCCGCCGGGCTGACGTAAACGACCTGTACAGAAGTGTAAACAAAAGTATTCAAATTCCATGGAAAGTGCGTTCCCAAAGGTATTAAGCAGGGAAACTAATTTCCCTCGTCGTCCTAGGTTTGCCAGGACTGAGCTGGGCTAGGAGGGTGAAAAAGTCATTTAAGTTCTTTAGTTTCAAGCCACAATTGGGGAGGCTCCAGCCTTTTATCTCTCAGCCAATTTTGGCCACCTACTTGCCAATACAATAGGGCAGAGCGTGACCCATCGCAGCCCCCGAAGGCGTTGGGAGCTGGTACATTAAAAATTCTGAGGAGACTAAATCTAATGACGACTTTCGTTCTGAATTCTCTTGCCCGCCTGCACAAAGACGAGGCTGGCCAAGGCTTGGTTGAATACCTCTTGATTCTTGCCCTGGTTGCCTTCGCAGCGACGGCTGGAATGGGTGTACTTGCAAGCGGTCTGAACAGCGCTTTCGTCGCAGTTGGCAGCATTCTCGGTGCCTACATCACTTAGTTCGCTTTGGATCGAAATGGATCCGCTCCGATGCTGGGTTCCCCGGCATCGGAGAGGATCGATTGAACAAGAACCAATGATCAGTTTCGTTCTGAACTCGCTACCCGGCTGCACAAAGATGAGGCTGGCCAAGGCTTGGTTGAATACCTGTTGATTCTTGCCCTGGTTGCCTTCGCGGCGACCGCTGGAATGGGCCAACTGGCTAGCGGTTTGAACAGTGCTTTCATTGCAGTAGGAAGCATTCTCGGCGCCTATATCACATAGCTTCCGATGATTTGGATGTCCACTCCGGTGCCGGTTTGACCGGCACGGAGCGGAAGTTTTGAAATAAAATCCACGGGTGTAACAAAGGGGGGCAATTATGCAGAACTTCGTCTTGAATTCAATTCTCCGCCTTCATCGGGAGGAAGCTGGCCAGGGACTGGTGGAATATCTGTTAATTCTGGCATTAGTCGCCTTCGCGGCCACGGCGGGAATGGGTGTACTTGCAAGCGGTCTGAACAGCGCTTTCATTGCAGTCGGAAGCATTCTCGGCGCATACATCACCTAGGCTAGAGGAGGCCGTTCGATCTGTGCTCGATCAGTTCGGCCTCGAACGGGATTCCTTTGCTCGTTGGACGCAACCACTCGGATGGGACTGGCGTTGTGTACACTATGAAATACTGTTGACTTTTCTCGCGATCATTTAACATCTTGTTTGAGAAACCATCTAGTTCTACAGAGTTACGAACGCTGGGATCCCGGGCACTTTGGCTTTCACGGCAGTTGACGAGGGGCACCCGGCAAAGCGTTTTGTGGAGGTGATTTACGGGCCTGCAGAGATTGTTAACGGCATTTGTAATTGCGGCGCTGCTCGCCGGAGGGATCACGTATTTTTTTTACAAGCGCATCAATGCCAATGCGCTGCAGCAGCAGCGTAAAGCGATCCAGATTGTAGTAGCTAAGGCGGATCTGGCGATGGGAGCAACCCTCTCCGCTAACGACGTGGCTCTGGATAACTGGTATGCCGACGCGCCCCCTGGTGGCGCATTTACTGACGTCAAGTTGGTCGTTGGACGTCCGCTGCTCTACCCCCTTTCAGCCAAAGAGCCCATACTGCTGCGGGACCTGGGTGTGGAGGGCGCTGGAATTGGCCTAGCCGGGAAAATACCGACCGGGATGCGTGCAACGGCAATCCGGTCAAATGAACTCGTGGGCGTAGCGGGGTTCGTGTATCCCGGTTCGAAGGTTGACGTGCTCATGACGTTCACGCCTCCCGGCGGAAACAATACTCCTCTCACCCAAACCGTGTTGCAGAACGTGGAAGTGCTCACCGCCGGACAGACGATCGAACCCGATCCGCAGGGCAAGCCGCAGCAGGTGAACGTGGTCACGATGCTCCTCTCTCCGGAGGATTCCCAGAAGCTGCAACTGGCAAGTGCCCAGGGCAGCATTCAATTCGTGCTGCGCAGCGGCGCGGATCAGAGCAACGCGGTCTTGCGTCCTACCCGCATGGAGCAACTCATTCCAGCTGGTATGCCGGCGCCGCCGGTGGTTTCGGCGCCCGGGGTCAAGCATGGTCCGCGCAAGGCCACGCCAGCATCGCCGATTTATCTGATGGAAGTGATCCAGGGCACACAGCGTTCGGTTCAGAAATTCTAAAGCGAGGATTCTGGCTCAAAACGATGAGAACCTTTGCGTTGGAAAAACTCAAGACTTCCTTGCTCATTCTGGGCACAGCAGTGCTGCTGGCCCGGGTTCCTGCTGCTGCTCAAGCGGAGGGGCAAGCCTTGCATGTGTTCGTGGGCAAGTCTGTGGTGATAAACCTGCAAGTGCCGGTCACCCGAATCTTGTCGAGCAACCCGGCCGTCATCGACACCCTTGCAACATCGCCGACGCAGATTGTGGTGGAAGGCAAAGCGGCAGGATCGAGCAGCCTGATCCTGTGGGACGCCACCGGACATTCGCAGATGCTGGATGTGACCGTGGATGTGAACATAGCGCGCTTGCGGACCACGATCGAACAGACATACCCGGGAGAAGCGATTACCATTCAATCGGATGGTGCCCATTTAATCCTCACTGGCACTGTCTCAGACGCCAAGATTGTCGATGATGTAGGCAAGATGACAGCGTCTTACTCCGGCGGAGTGGTGAACTCGCTTCTCGTTGCTCCGCAGCACGAAGAACAGATATTGCTCGAGGTCAAATTCGCTGAAGTTGATCGCACGAAGCTGCAACAGTTCGGCATTAATATCCTGAGCGGAGTGGGAAATACTCTCAGTGGGATTAATACTCAACAGTTCTCGCCACCAAGTCTAACTTCTTCGGTCACTGCAGGCGGAGCTACCACGACCACTGGCGATCTGCATCTCACGGATTCGCTGAATATATTTGCCTTGCGGCCGGACATTAACCTGGGCGCGACAATTCGGGCCCTGGAAGGCAAGTCCGTATTGCAAATCTTGGCTGAACCAAATCTTCTGGCCCTCAATGGGCAAAAGGCTAGCTTTCTGGCGGGCGGCGAGTTCCCGGTGCCAATCGTGCAAGGCGGTCAAAGTGTTGGGGTCGTAACCATTCAGTTTCGTCCATTTGGTGTGCGGTTAGAATTCACAGCCTTCGTTGGCAAGGACAAAGTGATTCGCCTGCACGTGGCCCCTGAGGTTAGCACCCTAGACTTCAGCAATGCGGCGATTATTTCCGGTTTTACCGTTCCTGCGCTCTCTACCCGCCGTGCGGAAACCGAGATCGAACTCAAAGACGGTCAGTCGTTCGGGATCGCCGGGCTGCTCGATAATCGTGCGCAAGTGCAGTTGAGCAAGATTCCGGGAATCGGGGATATTCCCGTCTTGGGAAATTTATTCCGATCTCGCAGCGTGAGCCGCAGCAACAGCGAATTGATGGTGCTGGTCACGCCGCGGATAGTGGATCCAGTGAAACTGAACAATCCGCCGCCGGTGCCGCCGGCCAACCCCATTAAATTCCTGGAGAACCCAAGCTTTGATCACGGCCTGCCCAACAGCACATCGCGGCCTTCCAGCGGTTCCAGCAATTCGTCGTCACCGAGCTCGAAATGAATCCGATGTCCATCAGAGATGCGGCCAACAGTTCACCCCGCGAAAGTTTCTCGACCAGTGAGCCTCTGTCCGTAGTGGGAATTTGTCTCGACGAAGAAACCTGGACGGTGTTGAAAGGCTTCGCCGAGTCTGCGCCTCTGATCAAGTTGCGGTCTCACATCTCCGAATACCGGGTACAGGACTCAGATTCACCGAGTGAGTGGCTGGGTAGCCCGCCACCGGATATTTGTCTTATCGATTTTGACCGTGATCGGCGCAAGGCGGCCCAGGTCGCGGAAAACATACACAGCGCAGCTCCGGAATGCGCTGTCTTTTCCGTCTCCGCGGACGCCCAACCCGATCTGATTATTCAGGCCATGCGCAGCGGTTGCAGCGAGTACCTGCTGAAAACCGTGGGCAAGGAGCAGCTGCTGAATGCGGTAGCACGCGTAGGTGGCCGACGGAGAGAGCGAACTCAGCCCTTCAAGGCTCAGGTGCTGGCATTTATGGGTGCCAAAGGCGGGTGCGGCGTCACCAGCCTGGTCACGCAACTGGGCGCCCTGCTGGCGAACTCGTTTTCAAAGAAGACTCTGATTGTCGATCTGCATCCCGACTTCGGGGATGCGGCGCTATATTTGGGGCTCACCAAATACCGCTATCATTTTTTTGAGCTGGTGGAAAACAACGACCGGCTCGACGCGGAGCTACTGCACAGCTTTCTTGCCCATCATTCCAGCGGCCTGGAGCTGATACCCGCGCCCGAGGGCAATGACGCCCCCCGCCGGATTCTCCCTGGCGCTGTGGCTCAAACCTTCGACTTCCTGCGCATGCGCTACGACTACATTCTGGTGGACATGGCTCCTGGGCTAACTGACGAGAACCTAGAGATGATCCGGCATTGCGATCAACTGCAAGTGGTGACCGTTGCCGAGGTTTCGGCACTGCGCAATGTGGTCCGCCATTTCGACTATCTCACCCGAAAGGAAATCCCCCGCGAAAGGTTCCGGGTGGTTTTGAATCGTCATCAGAAGCGGGCCCTGATTAGCGACAGCGAGATCGAGAAGACGCTGGGGCAGAAGATTTACTGGAAAGTACCAAACCAATATGCTCACGTTGTGAAAGCAATCAACGGTGGCAATCCAATTGCACTGCTTTCCAGTTCGGATGTCACCAAGAACTTGAAGGAATTGGCTTCGATTCTGGGAGCCAAGCCTTCGTCCGGCGAAAAGAAGAAAGAAAGTTCAAGATTTCTCGGGCTTCTGGGAAGGTCGTAAGGGGGATGTATGGGGGAGCTTAATTCGATCTCGACGCCGTTGGGCTCGCAGGCTACGGCTGCAGGCGCAGAAGCAAAACGCACGGGCCTGAGCTTCAAGGAGTACCAGGAGCTGAAGTCTTCCGTTCACCGGGATCTGATCAGCCGCGTGGACCTTGAACGAGTGGCGAATCAGCGCGATGAGGGCACTCGCGCACAAGTTCTTTCCGTGATTCAGGATCTGGTCGCCAACCTCAAGACTCCCCTGAGCGGTCGCGAGCGCGAGCGACTGTCGCTGGAAGTTCTGGACGAAGTATTTGGCCTCGGCCCACTGGAGCCGTTGCTCCAGGATCCGACGATCAACGACATCCTGGTCAATGGTCCCAAACAGGTTTACGTAGAGCGCGCCGGAATGCTCGAAGAGAGCAACATAATGTTCAAGGACAACGCGCACCTGATGAACATTATCGACAAGATCGTCTCCGGGGTTGGACGCCGCGTGGATGAGTCATCTCCGATGGTAGATGCCCGCCTTGCCGACGGATCGCGCGTGAATGTGATCATTCCGCCCCTGGCCATTGACGGCGCGCACCTCTCCATCCGCCGCTTCGGGCATATTCCAATTTCAGAAGATGATCTGATCAAGAACCAAACGCTCACCCAGCCCATGCTGGAGCTGCTGCGGGGAGCGGTGAAGTCGCGCCTCAACATCGTGATCTCCGGCGGAACCGGCGCCGGTAAGACGACTCTTCTGAATGTCCTCTCCGGGTATATCTCCGAGAAAGAGCGGATTGTTACCGTTGAAGACTCCGCCGAGCTGCAGATGAAGCAGCGGCATTGTGTACGGCTCGAAACTCGCCCCGCGAATATTGAAGGCAAGGGCGCTGTCATGCAGCGACAATTGGTCATTAACTGTCTCAGAATGCGTCCCGATCGGATTGTGGTAGGCGAGGTGCGTGGCGAAGAAGCTTTGGACATGTTGCAGGCCATGAACACCGGCCACGATGGCTCGCTGACCACTGTACACGCCAACAACCCGCGCGATGCCATCGCCCGTATCGAAACCATGGCCATGATGGCAAACCTGAACTTGCCCGAAAAAGCCGTACGGCGGCAAATTGCGTCGGCCATTCAGTTGATCGTGCAGATTTCCCGCTTCAATGATGGCACACGCCGGATCACGCACTTGAGTGAAATTACCGGCATGGAAGAGGACGTCGTAAGCATGCAGGACGTGTTTGTGTTCGAGAAACAGGGAGTTTCTGCCGATGGGCGAGTGCTGGGCTCATTTACGGCAACGGGAATTCGTCCCAAGTTTGCGGAGCGGTTGAAGGCCTCAGGAATCAACGTTCCTGGGTCCTGGTTTGATCATTCGTTCAGCATCTGAATTTGAGGAAAAGCTATGCCAGTAATGTTCTTCCTACTGCTGATTATCACCTTCGGGGTCGCGTTCTATTTTTTGCGGCCGACCAAGACCGAAACTGCGGTACAGCAGCGCCTGGACGACATTCAGGATAAGCGGACGGAGGAGTCCGCTCAGACCATTCTGAAGGAGGAGGGTTACAGCCGAAATGCCGAGTTCAGCGCCATCGTACGGGAAATTCCTGGTGCGCTCGGCACTCTGGATCTAATCAAGCAGGCGGGGCAGACTTGGACGGTCGGCTCGGTGATGGGCATTTCCCTCCTGGCCACGGTACTCACGGCGTCGATTGGATCGTTGGTTTTGCCAAGCGCGATTCTAGCGGTCGTGGCTGGAATCGCAGCCGGATCCATTCCCTACATCGTTCTCATGGTCATGCGCGAGCAGCGATTCCGAAAGTGTGACCAACTTTTGCCTGAGGCCATTGACCTTATGGCGCGCGGCCTTCGAGCTGGACACGCGCTCACAGCGGTGCTGGAGATGGTCGGATCGGAGACCCCCGAACCGATCGCCTCTGAATTCCGCCGGCTAGCGGAGGAGCATTCCCTAGGAATACCGTTGCGCGATGCCACCATGAACATGGTCAGCCGAATGCCCCGGGACGATATGCGGTTCCTGGCCACCGCGATCCTTTTGCAAAAAGAGACCGGAGGCAATCTCGCGGTCATCCTCGACAAAACGGCCGCGGTTGCGCGCGAACGCGCGCGACTGCGAGGTCAGCTGAAGATTTACACCGCGCAGGGCCGCGCCACCGGTTGGATCCTTTGCTTGATGCCGTTCGTTATGTTTGGACTGCTCAGCGCCATGAATTGGGACTTTGAAAAATTGTTGGTAACGGAGGAGTTGGGCCGCAAATTTGTCTATTTTGGCCTTGGCATGATGGTTATCGGAGTTTTTTGGGTACGCAAGATCATTGACGTGAAGGTTTAGGCTATGACGTTCATCATCCTCGGAGTATGCCTGTTCGTGGGCTTCCTGTTTCTGTTCCTTCTGCTGACGCAACGGCAGTCGGCGGCAGGAGCACTGCTTGAGGAAGTCACCAAGCAGGGTCGCGCGCAGGCTGGCGTTCCTGCGTGGCGCGCCGCCGTGGACGTAGACGTTCTTGCCAAACCATTCACCGTCGTTCGAAGTCTGTTTAGGCCTGAGCCGGACCCACAGTTGGTTCGCAGGTTGATGCTGGCCGGCTATCGCAACCCGGCCAGCGCCGACATCTTTCTTGGAGCGCGGCTGGCAGTTCCCGCGGTGTTTGGCTTGCTCATCGCTTTATTCGTCAGCTACAACGCCATCATGTACTTCATCATCGCTGTCGGAGTAGGCTTTTTCCTCCCCGACTTTTGGCTCAACTGGTCAATAAAGAAGCGCCGAGAACGCATACGGCTTAGTTTACCGGACGGTCTCGACTTTCTTGCGATTTGCCTTGAGGCAGGGCTTGGTCTCGACCAAGGCATTGTGCGCTTGGGACAGGAATTACGGGTCAGCCATCCCGCTCTGGCGGAGGAGTTGCTCCAGATTAATTTCGAGCAACGTGCCGGAGGAGCGCGAATTACAGCATGGAAATCTTTTGCCGACCGAGTGGATCTGGAAATGGTTCGTTCGTTTGTTGCGATGCTCATTCAGACTGATCGGTTCGGGACGCCACTTTCCAAGTCGCTGGGAACTTTTTCCGACTCTTTGCGGACCCAGCGTCGGCAGCAGGCAGAAGAAAAGGCTGCGAAGACTACCATCAAAATGCTTTTCCCTCTGGCCCTGTGCATTGCTCCGGCCATGGGGGTTGTTTTGCTGGGGCCGGCCGCGATTTCTTTGGCCAAACACTTTAAACATATGTTGGGATAGTTGGGTTCGGTATTGGTAAGTTGTGGGAGTTCAATTTGATTCGAGGTGAGACATGGACAACGTAACTTTGATTCGCGTGGTGTCGGGCATTCTGGCGGTAGTGGTATTCATCACCCTGGTTTACCGCATGAAGAAAAAAGCACCTCGTTAACACAACCTTCAAATCCCCTTGGGAAGGACACGCATGTTTCAAAAGCGACGGCATGTTTTTGTCTATAACAAGACGAAGGAGACTTTTTTGGCCTTCCGCGTGGAGGTCTGCGACTCCGTTGTGGGCCGCCTTCGCGGGCTGCTAGGCAAAAGGTCTCTGAAGCCGGATAGCGGCGTCTGGATCGTGCCAGCGAACGCGGTCCACACCGTGGGAATGCTCTTTTCGTTTGACCTAGTGTTAATCGATAAGAACTTTAAAGTGGTGGGCCTGCGGGAACTGGTACGTCCGTTCCGGATTACTTTGCCGGAGCGTCGGGCGGAGAGTGTGCTGGAACTTCCGGCGCATTCGATCTTTCGCAGCCGTACCCAAATCGGGGACCAGCTGCAAATCGATCGCTACGAGGCGAGAAAGCCAGCATCGTCATTCCTGGAACAACCCGCTAGTCAGCGTGGCGCTCGGGCAGCAGCGGGTGATTTTCAGCCGCATGGCTCGGTCCTGCCGCTTCAACCGCAAAGCTCCAAAGCGGATTCATCACGCTCGGGCTACGCGAACACCAAGGCCAGATAGCGCTTGTGTTGGGGGGCGGTCCGTCGCGCCACAAACGAGACGCTCGCGCGAAGGCTGCCCCCTCAACGCGAGGCACTCTGCCGCTTTCCGTAGTAAACATAAGTATCGCGCGCCACATACTCATCTTCCAGGCTGTGCCGCGATTTCGGTTGAACAACCCGGGCGGTATTCATGCGCTTGGGTGGAATTGCTACAGCCTTGTTGGAGAGTCTGGCGGATTGAACCGCGGGGGCGGGCTTTGGCGGGACGACACTGGCGGCTGCCGCCGGTGTGCAAACCGGCGGCGACGAATCCTTTTGAAACACATGGCTTGGAAGGGCTGCGGTCGCATAGCGGCGGACGGTTAAGATGAGACCGAAGGCAAGTAAGGCTGAGAGTCCAGCCATGGCCACGGACGTCCATAGCCGGGAATCGTACCGCAGAGTGTGAAATTTCATTTTCCGGGCAGAAAGCCATCGCCCAAGCGCGACCCGCACTTGCGCTGGCAGCCCAACCAGTCTGATGCGTACACATACCTCCTACTGATCGAGCGCGGGTGGGGCTTCGTTGCTGGCGGTACTGCGGTGTTTACATCACTACCACTCTGCACACTCGTAAAACTTGCGGACGAAACCAACCGGACTTTCCCCCTCGCCTTCAATTGCTCGTAACCATGTCGCACCGTCGAATCTGCGATCCGCGCCCGAGCTGCGACGAAGGCGCTAGCCCCTGCTGCGTGTCTCCGTAAACCCGGCAACTGTACGGCCCTCAGCATTTTCACCCGTGCCCCAGTGATTACGGCAACGCCACGATGGCCGATCACACCAATGAATTTACGAAGATCAAAAATGCGGGCCGCTTGTTTTCGCTGCGCTGAAAGTCTGCGCGCGACATGAGTAAAAAGCCGTTCGGCTGCCTTCGCTGGCATTGCTTCGTGTTTGGCCGGATGCGTCGTGAGAGACGAATATTGATTAGAACCGTTTTCAGTTGCCACATCGCGAGCTGGCTGTTGCGGAAGAATGTTCGGAGTAGCGGCGTGGCCCGCATGTTTCACCGTCTCAGGGCTGACAACTCTGCGCCAGAAAAGGGAGCCTCCCCGCGTCATCTCGGCGGGTGGCACGGCCGCTGACTCGCCTTCGGAAAGCTGAACTGGAGGCGCCACGATCTGGTGAGTCGTCGCGGGAGGAGTGGCCGGTTCAACCTCGTCTTTCGGCTCTTCAGCCGGCTCCGTCTCTGCCATTGCCTGCCAGACCA
>WNGK01016698.1_pt1 | contig 10010 bp, 10 predicted proteins | sample 5400601 | NCBI WGS metagenome assembly WNGK01 (sample SAMN13153376, study PRJNA577476) | soil metagenome | isolation source: 60 cm soil or saprolite under Garry oak tree replicate 1 | place: USA:California | collected 2016-06-15 | reverse complement strand
CGTTGTGTACGTACAAATGCCGCTTCGGCTTCCGTTAATCTTGCGCGCTTTACCATCTTAATGCCTCCGGTGTTCCTGGCAGCCATCGTGGCTGCCAGGCTCTTTTCTCGACTTACCGGCCTGCGACAGGAATCTTTTCTGCCTGTGGGATGACCTCTGTTGCCAGCAAGTCGAATACTTCGGGTTCATAGACGTTGGGCAAACTGAAGATGGCTTGATCGATGCCCATTGAAGCTAACTCGGCGAAGAAGTCAAGGGCGGCCGCTGGAGTCATGGTACCATCGCGACCGTCGCGGCTGATCCTGAGAACGTCAAGTGTTGTCTTCTCAACCTGCTCGTAGGGACGACCAACTGCCTGGCAGTGCTCACGCAAGACGTCCAGCTTATGCTGGAGGACGTCTTTACCCATGCGTGCAAAGAGATTGCAAGCATCGGCGTACTGGGCAACAAGTCTGAGCGTCTTGCGCTCACCGCTGCCGCCAATAAGGATGGGGGGATGAGGTTTTTGGACGGCCGGAGGAGAATTGAGCAGCCGGGCGAGGTGATAATATTTGCCATTATAGGGCTTTTCATCACCTGCCCACATTTGCAATGCAATCTGGAGTGTCTCTTCTAAGCGTTCAAATCTTTCCGCCGTCGATGGGAATGGCACTCCTAAGCCGGTGTGCTCTTCCTCGTTCCAGGCTGCTCCAATGCCGAGATATGCCCGTCCTTCTGAGAGAACATCTAGAGTCGTTGCTGTCTTCACCAGGATACCTGGATAACGATAGGTTACTCCCGTGACCATTGTGCCAAGCCTGATGCGATTTGTGCGGCCGGCCGCGAAGGCGAGAGCGCTCCAGCCTTCAAGCATTTCGTTCGTAGCAGGCCCTACGCCGCGGATCTGAAAGAAGTGGTCCATGACCCACATGCTATAGAGCCCGGCTTTGTCAGCCCGCTCTGCAATCTGTCCAAAAGTATGTCCGAGCTGGCTCTGTCCGGTGGGCCAGGTGAAATTAGGGACTTGTAAACCCAAGCGCATCTGTAAGCTCCTTATGCTATTCGTTGTATTTAACGTTTGCTAGCAAGCTTTAAACTCAGTAGCTATCCAAACGATAGTTATTATACAAACTATAGCACAGAAGGCGCAAGGGTTACTATTGGCCCGTTTTGTGTCCCTCTTCTTTGTGGTGCTTCATCACCGTGCGAGCAGCAACCTCCTCGGCCCGGTTACCGTAGCGACCGCTTTTCTTCGCTGAGTCTTTTATATGCTCATACATTCTTTCTTCTTTTTCGCCTACTCCGCTCAGGGGCTTTTCTTTCTTTTTCCTTGGCATAAATGAACTCCTTTCTCAACTCTTTCATTCAAATGCCGGGCTACTACTCCTATTACAATTCACACGATTATGTGAATAAAAAGGTTACGGTACTCTGGAAATATAGTGTCCCTAATAGGAGGCCATAGACCAGGCAAAGAGTAAAGGGATATAAAAATGAACCAGGGTTGAAGCCACCCAGGGACATGTGTCCCACGAAAATGGCCACAAGAAAAGCGAAGATAAACCACCAGGCTACCCCTAAAGTCAGGCCTGTGGCAATAGCGCGACCGATTGTAATTTCCCTGCCGCGTTGCAGCGCACCGAAGACCAGGCCAAATAATGTTCCCAATACGATGAGCAGTACGAAGCCGATCAATCTTCCTGTATCTTGATTATCAAGTGCAAACCAGCGTGCTACTCCGTGAAGATCGTTGCCAGGTCCATAGTCGACGAAGTAGAGCAGTGCCAGTATTACCCCCGAGGTAAGTCCTGAGAAAAGACCTCGAAGTATATTGCTCATTTGATGTTTCTCCTCTCTTCTCCCCTCTGCTATACGAACCAGCTCAACCAGCGTGCGAGACGGTTATGGCTTGCTGCCGCTTGTAAGCGGGGCGCCAGCCACTGATCAACTCCCAGGCGGCGTCCTGTTGGCACTGTGGCAAGGGCAAAGCCGAGCAAGACCAGCATACCGTAGGTCCAGTACCATTCACTGGTGGAGAGGCCAATGTATAATTGGAGAGCCAGAAGTGTGGATAGAAGTCCTGCCAGGCGTGAAAAGAGACCAAACATGAGGCCAATACTCACTAGAAACTCGGCTGTCCAGATCATGGCTGCCATAGGAGTGTAAAACGTACAACCTGCCAGGCTATTAGGGGATGTACAACCAGCCAGGAATGTATGTTGCAGGAGGTAACTGTACCCGGGGATAAAGGCGAAGTGTGTTTCGCGAATAACAAAATGGTAGAGCCCGGCGAAGTCGGGGGGCAGCTTCCAGAAAAGTTGCTGGAACCAGAGATAGCCAACGAAAATACGGAAAATGGCCAGCGCCAGCAAACTGCGTTCACCGAGGGTGACGGGAGCAGCGCTAGCCCTCCCCTCCAGCGTTGCGGTGGCATGCTGGTCTTTTGTTGATGATGCACCCATTGGTTCAGTTGCTCCTTTGCTTTGTTGTTGAGAAGTATGTACACTGGGTGAACACGTAAGAGAAGGCTTCTATTTGCATAGCATAACGTATTGAAAAAGAACTCTATTCCTCTTCGTGTAAAGATCACAAAACGTGAAGTTCCCTTGGAAAGGCAAAAACGATAGATATGGCCGCATCCTATTGCTGCTTTCGATTGCTATGTATGGAGCGCTGATTACAGTAGCCCCGCAGCCTGATACTGAAATCACGCCATTTTTGCATATCTGGATACTATGCTTTCTTCCCTATTTTGCAGCCTGTGCTCTTATTCTGGCAATGCGACCAGTCACCAATCGTTGGCGCTGGATAGAATTGAGCATCATTCTCGTGGGAGCGCTAATCTTTCGTGCCATGGTGCTGCCCTTACCTCCCGGGTTGTCACATGATTCATGGCGCTATTTATGGGATGCTCGTGTCACCTTGCACGGTTACAGTCCCTACGTCTACCCGCCAGATGACAGGGTATTCTCATCACTACAGGACCGGGTTATCTATGCTAATAGTCGTTATCGCGATTCGCCCACGATTTATCCACCAGGAGCGCAAGCTGTCTACCTCTTGAGCTATTTACTCGCGCCGAGCAACCTGTATTTTCTCAAGGGGATATTTATTGGTTTTGATATGCTGACTTGTGGGGCGTTGGTATTGCTCCTTGTGGGTAAGGGACTTGATCCCCGGCGCATCGTTATCTATGCCTGGTGCCCGCTGCCAATCGTCGAAATTGCTCTTCAAGGACATGTCGATGCCCTCCCGGTAGCGTTCACTGTCCTCTCTGTCCTGTGTGCAACCAGTACCAGGCGCGGCTCACGTGTGGTAACAGGGTTTTTGATTGGGATGGCCACCCTCACAAAAATCTACCCCATTCTCCTGTTGGTGGCAATCATGCGACGCCGGGACTGGGGGCTGCTTGCTACCTGCCTTGCCACCATCATCCTCGGCTATATTCCCTATTTCATCCTGGGGCATGGACAGGTTTTAGGATATTTTTCTACCTATACGGGTGAACAGGGAGGAAATGCAGGGATAGTCCAGTTGGTAACCTACTGGATTAGCCAGGATCATGGTTATAAATTAGCAATCACTATTATGCAGCAGCACATTGTTGATGGTATCGTGGTGTGTGGCATGTCCCTGGCTGTCTTGCTGTTGCGCCTGTTCAAAGGCATAAGTATGGAAGCTGGAACAATGCTGCTCATTGGCACGTTTCTGGCCATTTCCGCTCATGTCTTTCCCTGGTACGCTCCTGCACTATTGCCCTGGATAGCAGTATTGCTTGTTCCGTTGTGGACACATGGTAGGCCGAATGCTAAAGGGCTGGCGGTTGGTATAGCCTGGTATTTTGTTTGCATCTCATTGACCGGTTACTTTTTCAATAACACGCGAGATTGGCATATCTACTATGAATTTGTCTATGACGTCGTATTGGCGGGCCTGGGTATAGCTCTGATGCTGGGCATTTGGGGAGAACTAAAACACTTGTATAGACTGACATTGGAGGGAAAAGCGCGGTAATTCGGCAGAATACAAGTGTAATACTTTTGCAGGATGATTTAACGATGTAGTAGCGTTAAACAGCAGTAGAACAACATTATTTCAGTGAAAGGGAGCGGCTTAACATGTCTCATACCAATATCAAACTCTACGGTACCGATTGGTGCAGTGATTGTAAGCGCAGCAAGAGATTTTTGGGGGAGCAGCGCGTCCATTACGAGTACGTTAACATCGAAGAGAATATGGAGGGACAGGCCTTTGTCAAGGAGCTTCAAAAGGGAGGCCTTACGATCCCAACTATAGTCTTTGAGGACAGTTCAGTGCTCATTGAGCCTTCAAACGCGGAACTCGCGGCTAAGCTGGGCTTGCAGACCAACGCAAAGTGCGATTTTTATGATCTCATCGTCGTGGGTGGAGGCCCTACCGGGCTGACTGCTGCCATCTATGCAGCGCGGGATGGTTATGATGTCCTGGTCATCGAGCGTAGTAGTTTAGGGGGACAGGCCGGTATTACCGAGCGCCTGGATAACTACCCGGGTTTCCCTGAAGGGGTGACGGGTGGGGAGTTTGCGGAGCGTATCATCAAGCAGGCCAGCCGGTATGGTGTTGAATTGCTTTCGGCACAGAACGTGGTCAAAGTTGGCAATGACCAGGATGCCCATTTTGTTGAGACCGAAGCGGGGAACAGGCATCGAAGCAATGCTGTCCTGATTACAACCGGCTCGACCTACAAGCGGCTTGGTGTTCCAGGGGAAGATGAGTATATTGGCGCGGGTGTGCATTTCTGCGCTACCTGTGATGGCCCCTTTTACAAAGGGCTTGAGGTTGCAGTCATTGGTAGCGGCAATAGTGCCGTGGAAGAAGCGGCATTTCTGACGCGCTTTAGTCCGAAGGTAACTATTCTGGCACGTGGCTCCGAACTCGCCGCTAACAAAATCGCTATTAATAAGGCTATGACCTCACCGCAGATGGAGGTGCGCTTCCATACTCAGGTTGTCGAATTCAAAGGTGAAAATAACCACCTGACAACGGTTATTACCAAAAACACACAGACAGGTGAGATACAAGAACTCCACGTCCCGGGCGTTTTCGTCTTCATTGGTCTCTCACCAAACAGCAAACATTTCAAGGATATTGCGAAGCTGGATGCTCAGGGCTTTATCATGACAGGTATCGATTTTCAGACGAGCACTGAAGGCATCTTTGCCGCTGGCGATGTGCGTGCGGGGAGTACGAAGCAACTGGTGAGCGCTGCGGGCGAGGGAGCAGCCGCAGCTCTGGCCATTCGTGAGCATCTACGCGGGCATGACGCGCATACTATGGAGAAAGCCCTCACAGGAGCCACTTTATAAGGAGATCAGCCCGGTCACGAGAAACCTTGCTGTTGAAAGTTGGTGATAGCTGACTGTAGCCAGGCTTGAGATGGGACGCTGTAAGGACGAAATTTTTCAAATCCATCCTTGTCACGGCTGAAGAAGAAGGCTTGTTTCTGACCAGGTGCACCCGCGTCAGATCGCTCCAGCACTTTTGCCACATCTTCCCTGGACGACATGGGGAGAGCGACGCGATAATCGAAGCAATGTAATACATCGTTGCCAAAGATTGCTTCAAGACTACTACCCTTATCACTCCAGATAAGCGCGTGTATGTCCATACGTGATCCTTTGTGCAAAATGTAGGAAAGGTTCTGAGCTGCATCACGAGAGAGGGTATTTTCGCTGCGTACGGGACTTTTTTGGAGCATTTTTTCTGCGAACTGCAAACCATGAAAAAAGAGGTAGAGCGTTGAAGTCGTTCCAGCGCCATCTTCCCTCTTTTCTAGCTCATCGCCGATAGCTGTCAGTAAACGAGGCAGTTCATCGCGCATCCCTCGCAGCTTGACCACAGGGCGTGGAAAATACTGAGGCAGTGATTGCCGGAGGAGCTCAAAGGCACTGCCTACATACTTCTCAATAGCATTCTCTAGACTGAGATCGATGGCATAAAACTGGACCTGTGCCGGTGGGTGATGTGTTGCCTGCTCGAGCATGGCGATGATGAGGAGATCCAGGGCGGCCTCTTCTTCCTTGCCTATGATCAGAAGGTGACTGTCAGTGCGACGGCGAAAGGTCATGGTCACCGGTTCATTGCCAGAGGTGGAATAGCCCAATCCGAGTTTGCCTCTATTTGATGGATTGAGTACTCCACCTGCTTGCGTTCCCGCGTTGAAGAACTGCCGCTCGATCGAGGTTGAAGCCTGTGCCTCGCGACTTACCTCGCGCAGGATGCGTTTGAAGAGATCCTGTGGTGGCGGTGAGTCTAGAGGTGGTGGCACATCTAGTCTCAATCGGCTCCCCTGGAAAAACGAGTCTTGCCAGCTGAACTGCTGACTCTCTCCATTCCAGGTGATCACGGTTGCCCCCCTCTCTAGTGCTGTTGCCATAATTCTCCCTTTTCCCACTCGTGTTCGCTCTGTAATGCTTGAAAGCGTTGGAGTATCTCAAACTGCCGCTGGACCAGGGGGTGGACCGGCAATTTGGGAGGCGTAGGGGGTATGGGGAGCGGAGGAGGTGAATCGCGCTGCGTTAGGTCATCAGGCGCCCCTTTATATCCTGGCGATGGCACAAACAGGGCTGCATTCCTGGGCGTTTGATCATAGAGAGGAAGAGGGTTTGTCGATTGAGGAAGGCCTTGCGTAGCCCGGATGGCGCTTTCTAAGGCATTGGCAAAGTCCTGGATGTGGGGATAACGGTTCTTTGGATGTTTTTCAAGGGCTTTCATGACGACTCGTTCAATGCTCAGAGGAACGCGTGTGCCAGTATCTTTCCGGCGTAGGGATGGAGGAGCAACTGATCGATGCTGTTGATAAATGGCCCCAGGAGTACCTTGAAAGGGCGACAGTCCACTCAACCATTCGTAGACGATAATACCCAGGGAGTACTGGTCACTAGCCCGGACGGGTCTTCCTGCTGAGTGCTCAGGAGCCATATAAGGCACCGTTCCGCGGATGTGTTCCAGGGTTGGCGCAGCGGTGGTGCGGGTAGCTGTGATAATACCGAAGTCACCGAGAATGACCTCGTTGTTTTGCCCCAGGAGGAGGTTGGCCGGCTTGACATCACAATGGACCAGTCCCTGCTCATGGACGTACTGTAATGCGGAGGCGACTTGTTTGACGTATATGGCAATCGTGGGCAGGGGGAGTGGAAGCTTATCCTGGTGTTTCTGTGCCAGCGTACCGTTGGGGGCGTATTGCATCACCAGGTAGGGAATATTGCCTTGTACAGCGCAATCGAGAATCTTCACGATATGGGGATGTTGTAAGGAGGCAAGTTTTTTGGCCTCATTGAGGAAGAACTCCATTTCCGCTTCATCTGTGACGGTGGTATCCAATACCTTGATAGCCACGGCTGTCCTGAGCTGCATATGTTCAGCCATGTACACCCTGGCGAAGCCTCCCACCCCAAGGAGTCGAGTAAGACGATAGTTCCCCAGTTGTTGTCCTATACGTTTATCTAACATTAGGTATGTTCTCCCTGGATGGATGCATTGTGCATTTTGCCTGCCGATTTTATTCTTGAGTATCTATTTGTCGATTTTATTAGTGTGAAGAGTATCTGTCAAGCCGTGATGCTGAAAGCCATCTTTATTTTGACAAGAAAAAGCAGCAAGACGGGCGCACGCGCCCGTCTTGCTGCTTTTTCTTGTCAAAAAGGGATTTTCTGGTGCCCACAAGAAGCGCTCCTACGTTGCATCTACCTCCAGGTATAAACGCAGCGGAGCCTCTTGCGGGCACCCTGTCTGGGGGACAGGTATCCAGGTGTAAACTAACTACAGCAGTCCTTTGCTCTGCAAGAAGCTGGTTGCGACCTCTTTGACCGCCTCACTAACAGATGTGCCGCTGGCTTTTTTTTGTGTTACCTGCTGCTGTAAACTGATGCTCACTTGAGTGGTCAGATACGGTGCCAGTGGATTGAGTGCATTCTTGATGCCAGGATCGCTCTGTAGCACAGAGTCGCGTACAATAGGCGCAGGGTGGAATTCCGGGAACCCATGCTTATCGTCATCAAGGAAGATGAAGCTTTGCGTCGTAACCGATCCATCGGTAGTGTAGCACTCGGTTACATTGGCCGCCCCGCTCTTCACGGCAGCAAAACCGATTGAATAGTCAACCTTCTTCACTGCTTTGAAGCTACTTGTATCAAAATTGTAGGTTGCCTTTAAATCATCGAAGAAGGTAACCCCGTCGCTCTGAGTTGCCAGGGTCAACTGCGGTACCTTTGGGGCCAGCTGTGAGAGGTTGGTGGCACCAAGCTTCTGAGACTCGGTCTGCGACGTACAAAGAGCGTAACCATCATTCAAAGGTGCGTAATCGAGCCAGGTAATGTGAAACTGTTGCTCGAAGCCGTTCTTGACAGTCTGATAATCCTTGGCTGGATCGAATGCTGACTTGGCGCCTAGCAGATTCAGCCCCGTTGCGGTAAACTCTGGGTAGAGATCAATCGCTCCACTCTTAAGTGCAGCGAACACGGTGGGTGTCTGCCCCAGAGCCAATTTTGGAGTAACTGTGAAGCCAGCCTTCCGCAGCAATAAAACGTACATCTCTCCAAGTAGCTGGGCTTCAGGATCGAGTTTGCTCCCAACCGTTATCGGCACCTTCGATGAAGTCGATGGCGTATTACTGCCTGTGCTAGAGCCAGAGGAACCACATGCTGCTAAGATGAGCATGGGAACGAGAGCGAACAGTATCAGGAACTTCGCTCGTAATGAGCGCGTGAGAAGAGTCATTTCTTCCTCCTTAGAACTAAGTGAACAAGTTAACTGAGTGCAGCATACGATACTACACAAAATGTGTCATGCTTTGACTGTTGCTACCTGCTCCTGCACTTTAAGGCCTTCAGGAGTCAAGGCACGCTGCAACCAACCCATAAACACTTCTACAATCATTGCCAGAATTGCTACAGAAACTGCCCCAACGATGAGTTCCGGATAATTGAAGACGGTAAGACCGTCTACAATGTAGTCCCCAAAGCCCCCTGCGCCTATGAATGCCGCCAGAGTCGCGGTCGCGATGATCTGCACCGCCGAAGTACGGATCCCCGCCGCGATAAGCGGAGTGACAATGGGGGCTTGAATGCGTGTGGCGATCTGCCAGGTCGTCATCCCCATCCCCTTAGCTGCCTCGATCATAGCAGGATCGACCCCGCGAATTCCTGTGTAGGTATTGAGCAAGATTGGCGGAATACCCAGCACAGTCAAAGCTATCACGGTTGGTATAAAGCCGATGCCAAAAAAAGGGACAAACGCTATCAGGACTGCGATAATGGGAATTGCGCGCATCAGGCCACTCAGGTTTACTGCAAGAAAGGCCAGGAGTGCATTGCGTGAAACAGCCGCACCCAGTACAACCCCGATAACTATTGCCAGGGCAATAGTAACCCCGCAGATCTTGAGATATGTGATGGTGTGTCCCAGGTAGTCGTTCCTGGGGTCCGCGATAAAGTTGAGATATGCCATCTCGTACGTATCCTTCCTTCTATGCAACGGACACTGCGCTGCGTCCCCGGTTAAGTCCTATCTGCAAAGCCAACAACAGAAGATCGGCAGCAATGGCGAGAAAGGCTATCAATATAGCACCCCCAACAACTGCATCGAAATCACCGCTCACAATATTCTGGAAAATCAGATCTCCAAGGTCGCTCTGTCCTACCAGTGCAGCCAGGGCTGCTATGCCCACCGTTGTCACTGTTGCAATGCGAATACCTGCGACAATCACAGGCAGTGCCAGTGGGAGGGTAACGCGAAAAAGCACCTGCTGCGGTTTCATTCCCATCGCCCTGCCTACTTCAATGAGCAAGGGATCAATACCATTTATGGCTGTCACGGTGTTGCGGATCAATACGAGCTGATTATAGACGACCAAAGGGATGATAGCGGTTGCCGGTGACAATCCAGTAAAAGGGATAAGGAGAGCGAATGCTGCAATGCTAGGGATGGTGTACAACAAGCCTGAAATGCTGACCACCGGAAGGTAGAATCTACGGTAGCGTGCCAGCAATATT
>WNGK01033987.1_pt1 | contig 10012 bp, 7 predicted proteins | sample 5400601 | NCBI WGS metagenome assembly WNGK01 (sample SAMN13153376, study PRJNA577476) | soil metagenome | isolation source: 60 cm soil or saprolite under Garry oak tree replicate 1 | place: USA:California | collected 2016-06-15 | reverse complement strand
GCGCCGCCCTGTACGAGCGCCTGCGCGAGGCCGCCGCCTCGGTGTCCGGCGTCCGGAGCGCGGCGCTGCAGAACATTACGCCGCTCACGGGCAGCCAATGGGACACGCTGATCGAGAACCCCGAAGGGATGTCGCTGCCGGAAAGCGAACGGGACGTCTACATGAACGAGGTCAGCCCCGGGTTTTTCGTGACCTACGGCACGCCGATCGTGGCCGGGCGTGATTTCAGCGCGCAGGACACGCTCGCCTCCCCGCGCGTCGTCATCGTCAACGAAACGTTCGCAAAGAAGTACTTCAAGGACAAGAATCCGATCGGACGCCGGGTCCGCAATGATCCCAGTCCGGGTGAGACCCCGCCGTGGAGGGAAATCATCGGCGTGGCGCGCGACGCGGTGTACGACTCCTTACGCGGTGCGATCCCACCGACGATGTACCAGAGCTGGGCGCAGGAGCCGAAGCCCGGCCCGGGCGTCACCATCGCGGTGCGGGCGGCGTCCGGATCGCCGGCGCTGCTGACGCGTGGTATCGCGGACGCGCTGAGCCGCGTCGACGGCGACGTGACCCTGACGTTCAAGCCGTACATGGAGACGGTGCGCGCGGCAACCGTCCAGGAGCGCGTCATCGCGATGCTGTCGGCATTCTTCGGCGGACTCGCGCTGCTGCTGGCCGGCATCGGCCTCTACGGCGTCATGTCGTATGCGGTCAGCCGCCGCCGGACGGAGATCGGCATTCGCATGGCGCTCGGCGCCGGTCCCGCGGGCGCGGTCAGGCTGATCCTCCTCCGCGTGGCCGTGCTCGTGGGATTGGGCGTCGCGTCGGGCACCGCGCTGTCGCTCTGGGTGGCGCGTTTCGTATCGACGCTGCTTTTCGGTCTGCGGCCGCGCGATCCGGTGACGCTGCTCACCGCGGTGCTCGTGTTGACATCGATTGGCGCAATAGCCGGATGGCTTCCCGCGCGCAGCGCCGCGCGCATCGATCCAGCCCGGGTCTTGAGAGAAGGTTAACCAGTTGGCGCGGCATTTATGTCGCGCGTACAGGAGCAGCCACGCGGATGACCGATCTTCGCGACGCAATCCGTGCGCTCCGCTCCACGCCGATCGTCACGACGGTCGCGATCCTGTCGCTCGCGCTGGGCATCGGCGCGAACACGGCGATGTTCTCCATCCTCGACAGCCTGTCTCAGTTGCACCCGGCAGAAACACACGAGGTGGTCGGCTACGCCCAGGATGCGGTATATCGGAATCTTCGACAGACGGTGCCGCCGACGATCTTCATTCCATACGAGCAGTTCTCAGAGCACTCCACGGGCCTGAACTTCAGCCTGCGGTCGGCATCTGGCTCGCCGGCGCTGCTCACGCGTAGCGTCGCAGACGCTTTCACTCGCGTCACGCCCGATCTGTCGCTCACGATTCGAATGCTGTCAGAGCAGGTCGCGAATTCGCTGATTCAGGAGCGGCTGCTGGCGATACTCTCGGGATTCTTCGGCGCGCTCGCGCTGCTTCTCGCGGCAATCGGCCTCTATGCCATCCTCACGACGATCGCCATGGCTGCCGGCGCTGTCCCGGCATGGCGCGCCTCACGCATCGATCCCGCGCGCGCACTCCGAGACAGTTAACTGTCTACGGTCTGCTGCCTACTGTCCGCTGTTTACCACCACAGCGCTCGCGTCGGCCGCCGTCCGCGCTGATACCCGCGGCATCCTGAGCGGCACGCGGCAGCGCGGCGCACGTCACGAGGACCGCGAACGCAAGACGGACACCGGGGCCCAGATGGCTGCCCATGGGCGAGCGATACTAGTCCCGTGGTGACCCGCTTCGCGCCGGCGCCCACCGGCTGGCTCCATCTCGGCCACGTGCTGAATGCCGAATACGTCTGGGGTTTTCTCGGGCCTGCCTCGCCGAGGCTGCCGGAGCAGCGACGGCGGGTGTTCCTTCGCATTGAGGACCACGATCGCGAGCGGTGCCGGCCGCAATACGAAGCCGGGATTCTCGAGGATCTCGAGTGGCTCGGCTATCGGCCGGACTTCCCTCTCGTTCGCCAGAGCGAGCGCGACGCCGTTTATTGCGACGCGGTCGACGCTCTCGCGCGCCAGGGGCTGGTCTATGCGTGTGATTGCAGCAGGAAGGCGATCGAGACACGCGCGGCGAATCGCCAGGCGCGGAGAGTCACGGCGCCGCAGGAGATCTGGTACTCAGGCCGTTGCCGCGATCGCAAGGTGCCGCTCGTCGACGGCGTGGGCTGGCGTGTCCGCCTCGATCCGGGCTTCGAGCGATTCATCGATGAAGCGCTGGGACCGCAGGAACAGGATCCGTCCGAGCAGTGCGGTGACGTCCTGATTCGGGACCGCGTGGGCAACTGGACCTATCAGTTCGTCGCGGCGGTCGACGATTTCCGCCAGGGCATCGACCTGGTGATCCGCGGCGTCGATCTCCTGCCTTCCACCGGCCGCCAGATCCGGCTCGCGCGACTGCTCGGCCGCGAGCGTCCCGCGGTCTTCCTTCATCATCCGTTGATCATGAAATCGCCAGACCAGAAGCTCAGTAAGTCCGACGGCGATACCGGCATCCGCAACCTCCGCGCCCGCGGCTGGACGCCGGAACAGGTGAAAGCCGCCGTTCGCGCTCCGCGCCTCGGACCTCGCGCCTCGGACGTATAATCACCCCTTCATGACCAATCAGACGACCACGGCGACCGAGACGGCGCGCGGCGCCAGCGCCGAAGTGCTCCAGAACTATGTCGGCGGACGATGGGTCGCGTCGCAGGCGCGGGAATTCGTGAACGTCCACAACCCGGCGCTCGGGGAGGTCATCGCAAAGACGCCGCTGTCGACCCGCGCCGATCTCGACGCCGCAGTGCAGGCGGCCGCGAAGGCGTTCCCGGCATGGCGCGACACGCCCGTCGTGCTGCGCGCGCGCGCGATGTTCAAGTTCGTCGCCCTGCTCGAGCAGCACGTCGAGGAGATCGCCCGCATCTGCACGACCGAGCACGGCAAGACGATCGACGAGTCGCGCGGCAGCGTGCGGCGGGGCATCGAGTGCGTCGAGGTCGCGTGCGGCGCGCCCTCGTTGATGATGGGCTACAGCCTCGAGCAGATCGCCACCAACGTCGACTCCAGCGTCTTCCGCCAGCCGCTCGGCGTCGTCGCGGCGATCACGCCGTTCAACTTTCCAGCGATGGTGCCGCTCTGGTTCCTGCCGTTCGCCGTGGCGACCGGCAACTGCATCATCATCAAGCCGTCCGAACAGGTGCCGCTCTCCGCGAGAGCCCTCTTCAAGCTGCTGGAGCAGTGCGATATTCCCCCAGGCGTGATCAATCTCGTCAACGGCGGCCGCGAGGTGGTCGAGGCCATCTGCGATCATCCGGGCATCCGTGCGGTCTCGTTCGTCGGCTCGACGCCCGTCGCGAGGGCCGTCTATCAGCGCGGGACGCACGCCGGCAAGCGCGTGCAGGCGCTCGGCGGCGCGAAAAACTTCGTCATCGTGATGCCCGACGCCAATTTCGAGAGATCGATCGACATCATCACCGAGTCGTTCTATGGGTGCGCGGGCGAACGCTGCCTGGCGGGCAGCGTACTGGTCCCCGTCGGGGACGCGCACAAGGAGGCGCGCGACCGGCTCGTCGCGTCCGCGCGAAGCCTCAAGGTCGGCGACGGCCTGCAGCCGGGCGTCAGGATGGGTCCCGTCATCAGCGGCACGCACCGCGATCGCGTGAAGCACTACATCGACCAGGGCGTCAAGGAAGGCGCCAAGCTGGTGCTCGACGGACGCGGCGTGCACGTGGACGGCCGCGAGGAGGGCTTCTTCCTCGGCCCCACGATCTTCGACGAGGTCTCGCCGAAGATGAAGATCGGCCACGAGGAGATTTTCGGGCCGGTCGCGTCGATTCACGCGGTGAAGGATCTGGATGAAGCGGTCGCGCTGATGGAGTCGCATCCGAACGCGAACGCGACGTCGATCTTCACGTCCAGCGGCAAGGCCGCGCGCGAGTTCGCGCGGCGGTCCACCGCGTCGATGGTCGGCGTCAACATCGGCGTCGCTGCGAAGGACGCAACCATCATGGACATGCCCTCGATGAAGGTGCTGCGCAAGGGCACCAACGGCTGGACGTGCATTCCTGACGGGCCGTCGCCCGGCGTCGATCCCATGTGCCTGGACGCGAACGGCATGTTGTGGGCCGACGCATGGATGCACCACAAGGATCCACCGAAGGACAAGCTGGGATTCGGCTACATGCTGATGGGCGGATCCGATGCGAGTAACACCGATCCGTTCGCCACCGAACCGAAGCCAGGGGCGCGGTGGGTCGACACGGGCCCGCACGTCATGGTCATGAACATCGGCGAGAAGTTCGCCGGTTATCCGACGACCTCGGCGAATCCCAAGGTCCCCTACGTCATGTTCCCGGACACGCCGTACGCGCACCTGATGCTCCCCGTCAAGTAGCGCCGACCTTCAGGTCTGGCGATCTCACGCCTTGGACGCGGCGGCTTCGGCCGCCGCGTAGCCTTCCGGCGCGTCCTTCCCGCCGAAATACTCCTTCGCATCCGGTCGCTTGATCTCGCTGTGCGCGACGATGCGATCGCGGCGAAGGCCGCGGAAGTCGTCCAGCGAATACCAGCCCTTGTCGGCATGTTTGTCGAGGAAAGCCTGCATCCCCGCCAGCAGCCCCTTGATGACGTTGGGCCCGATCGCATGATCGAGCATCGCGGCGGTGCAGACCTGCGCCGTCCCGCAGCCGAGTAGAAAATAGTTCAGCGCCTGCGAGAAATCCGAGATCCCTCCGATTCCCGAGAAGCTCTTGTCGGGAAACGCGGTGGTCATCTGCGCCATCTTCGCCATCGATAGCGGCAGGATCGCGGGTCCGCCCAGACCGCCGTACGAGACCTTGCCTTCAACGTTGACCTCGAATTCGAGCGACTCGGGATCGATCGGGGGCAACGACGTGAACGTGTTCGACGACGAGATCGCGTCGGCGCCCGCCGTGAACGCCGCCTCGGCCTCCTTTGCGATATTCGTCGTCGTTGGCGTCAGCTTCACCCAGACCGGCCGCTTCGCGACTTCCTTTACCGCGCGCACGACGGTGTCGATCAACTGGACGTTCTTGCCGATGTTCGACCCCATGTCGACGCGGTCCATGTGCGGGCACGACAGGTTCAGCTCGAAGGCATCGACGCCCTGTTCCTGGCACGCGACGGCGAGCTCGCGCCAGTGGTTCAGTTCCTTTTCGTCCTCGGAGCCGGCCATGATCGAGGCGACGAGCACCTTGCGCGGAAACGCGTCCTTGATGCGGCGCAGGCGCGGCAGCCACCAGTCGACCGGCTTATCGGAGATGAGCTCCCAGTTCCAGGACGAGTGGAGCGCCGCGTTCGGCCGCTTCTCCATCGAGATCCGGTAGCTGTCAGAGTTGGACCGCACGAACTTCGTTTTCGGCCCCTTGACGTTGATGACCGGGTGCATCCCAATCGTCTTGACGACCACGCCGCCCCATCCGGCCTCGAACGCTCGAAGGATGTTCGAATCCGACTCGGTCGGCGGCGCCGAGGCGAGCAGAAATGGATTCTCGAAGTCGATGCCTGTAAACCGGGTCGCAAGGGTCGTTTTCATAGTGCCCCCAGGGGTGCAGATGATACTCCCTATCAGGAGCGTCGGCGACTAACGCTGGAACGCGTACGACAGCTTGACGAAGAACTGCCGATCCAGCGGCGCGAGCCGCCGCTGATCCGCGAGCTCGCGATCGTCCCCGTAGCCGACGAACATCACCGATTGCCAGTTCAACTTGTATGCGAAGAGCGCAGAGCCGCTGAAGTCGGCGGAGCGGCGATCGATGGCCGCCGTGAACAACGATGGATCGCGTGTGGTCGCCACGTACTGCCCGATGACACGGACGAACATCCGTGAGGTGAACGTATAGGTGCCTTTCGCGCGCGACACGCGCTGCACGAACAGACGGCCGCCGACGGGACCCACGTCGACGTGCAGGGAGCGCGTGTTCTCGATCAGATCGACCGCGAAGTGGTCCGTCGGCTGGAGCGTGGCGCGGAGGTTCAGCGTCACGCCCGTGGCGGGACGCGCGTTTTCGAAATCGATGTCCTGTCCCAACGTCGAATCGACGGAAAGGAAGGCGATGCGGCGTGTCGGACTGAACTGCGCGGTGTAGCCGAACTGCTGCCGCCCGATCAGCGTCTGCCCCGCGCGCGTGCGATCGTTGGTGTAGCGAACCTGCACGAACCCATTCCAGCGCGTATCCATGCCGAAGCCCGGTTGAACGTTCTCCGTGATGACCGCGCCCGAGGATTCCGTCTGGTACTGCACGTTCAAGAACGTCCGTTGTCGGGAAATCCGCCCTTTCGGGTGCACCGACCAGCCGGTCGATCCGATGGCTTCCCGATACCCGACTTGCGGCACGAATCCGGTGTCCGCGCGGAATCCGTCGCTGACGTCGCTGTACCTGGCGAACCAATCCAGGTGCCTCGTGCTATGCGTCCAGTACGTCTGCAGCGCTCCGCCGCTGATGCCACGCCCCGTCCACTCGTCGGCGAGATCGGGGCGATTGGGCGTGCGCGTGTCGCTGAAGAGCCACTGGCCCGTGACGACGTCCGCGGCGGAGAACCGCCACTCGAAATCCGGACCGAGCACGCGGTTATGGGCGTCGCCGGTGGTCGCCTCACGATCGGTCATGAGCGCCCCGACGAACGACCGGCCGATGTCCCGTTTCGCGCGTGCCACGAACACGCGCGACGAAAAGTCCTGCGGCGCCGACGACGACCCGTTCGCGCCCGGCAGAATCTCGGTCCCGCCGCCGGCGTCTTCCGTGACGAGCGCGGTGTAACGGATGCCGGCCTCCTTTCCGGTAATTCGTGCGCCCCAGGTGGGCGCGGTAATCGTCCGCGTATACACGGCCTGAATCGGCGTCTGGAACAGATCGACGCCCTCGAGGAAGAACGGCCGCTTTTCGGGAAAGAACAGCGCGAACCGCTCGTTCGCGGAGATCTGCGCGGTATCGGATTCGATCTGCGAGAAGTCGGGCTTCACCGTCGCGTCGAGGACGATGTTGGCGTTCGGGCTGTACTTCACGTCGACGCCGCCGCGGGCCTTCGGCGCGCCATTCGTGAGCGGCGCGCCAGGGACGTCGTCGCGCGGACGTGCCGTCTCCGCCGCGCTCGCGTACGGCGCGACCACGACGTGGCCGCCGCCCGGCAGCCGCTCGAGGCCGGTGAGCGAGCTCGCGCGGCAGACGATGCAGTTGCTCCCGCGCGGCACGGGCACTGATGCGAACTGGTAGCGGAACCCCCGTGGATAGTTGCGCAGAAGGATGATTCCCCATCGCCGCGGATCGGTGTTCTTGTACCGCAATGTCGAGAAGGGAATCCGCATCTCGAGCGACCAGCCCCGCGCCGTAATCTTTGTCGCCGAGTCCCAGAAGAAGTCCGGCGACGGATTCTCGCCCGTCGCGTCGTCGGTGATGGCATCGAACTGGACGTTGTGCGGGCTGACGAAGAATTCGAGCGCGGTCCGCTTGGTGTTCAATGTGTCGAGAAAGATGCCGCCGAAATCGGTATTGCTGCCCTGGAGCGAATCGTGATCGCCGAGCGGCGCGCGAATCTTCCGCGAATCCGGATCCACGAAGTCCATGGCCACGTACAAAAACCGATCGTCGTAGGTGAGATAGCCGACGCTCTTGACGGCGGGTTCCGTGTTGTCGCCCGGCTCCACCTCGTACCATTTCTCGACCCGCGTGGCCGTGCGCCAGGCGTCGTCGGACAGATCGCCGTCGATTCGAATCGCGCCGCTGGCTCGAGTGATGTGCAGGCTGGCGGCTTCGGGCGGCGACTGGGCCCAAACGGACAGGGACGGCGCGCATGTCAGCGCCGTCAGCAAACCGACGAACCAAATCTTCATCTCCGATTTAGACGCTATCGCGCGCCCGCAGTTCGGCGGAGCGCCGCGCAAATGTGCTACTTTCCTGTCTTCCGGAGGCAAAATCCATGGCACGGACGGTACGCGGCGGGTTGATCCAGGTCAAGGCGGACGTTTCCCTCGAGGGATCGACCGATGAGGTCAAGCGCCGGATGATCGATAAGCATCTCCCCTTGATCGAACAGGCCGGCAAGAAGGGCGTCCAGGTCCTTTGTCTGCAGGAGCTCTTCTATGGCCCATACTTCTGCGCCGAGCAGAAGACGCGCTGGTACGAGCTCACCGAGCCGATTCCGGACGGCCCGACGACGAAAATGTTCCAGGACATCGCGAAACAGCTCGGCACGGTGGTCGTGCTGCCGATCTACGAGGTCGAGAACACGGGCGTGTACTACAACACCGCCGCGATCATCGACGCGGACGGCAAATACCTCGGCAAGTATCGCAAGCATCACATCCCGCAGGTCGCGCCGGGCTTCTGGGAGAAGTATTACTTCCGTCCGGGCAACACCGGCTATCCCGTCTTTCAGACGGCCGTCGGCAAAGTGGGCGTGTATATCTGCTACGACCGCCACTTCCCCGAGGGCGCGAGGATTCTGGGACTGAACGGCGCCGAGATCGTGTTCAATCCGTCCGCGACGGTCGCCGGATTATCCGAGTATCTCTGGAAGCTCGAACAGCCCGCGCACGCGGTCGCCAACGGCTATTTCGTCGGCGCGATCAATCGGGTCGGGACCGAAGCGCCGTGGAACATCGGCGAGTTCTACGGGCAGAGCTACTTCTGCGATCCGCGCGGCCGCACCGTCGCCGAAGCGTCCACACGCATCTCGATATGCCATTCGGCGGCACCACGTCGACCGACGATTTCGAGACCGGCACGACCGCCGCCGCGTTCGGCGGCACGACGTGCCTCGTCGACTTCGCGATCCAGTATCGCGGCCAGACGATGAGGCATGCGCTCGACGAGTGGATGAAGAAGGCGTCGGGAAAGGCCGTCACTGACTATTCGTTCCACATGATCGTGACGGAGCTCCCCGACGCAGGGCTCGGCGAGATGGACACGCTGGTGAGACACGAAGGCGTCACCAGCTTCAAGCTGTTCATGGCCTATCCGGGCGTGTTCATGGTCGACGACGCGACGATCTTCCGGGCGCTGCGGAAGACGGGCGAAAACGGCGGTCTCGTCTGCATGCACGCCGAGAACGGCGGCGTCATCGATCTGCTCGTCCAGGAAGCGCTCCGCAAGGGGCAGAAGGCGCCGAAGTATCACGCGCTGACGCGTCCCACGCGCGCGGAAGGCGAAGCGACGGGCCGTGCGATCGCCCTCGCCGAAATGGCCGGCGTGCCGATCTACATCGTCCACCTCTCCTCGGCTGATGCACTGCAGAAGGTCCGCGAGGCGCGCGACCTGGGCCTGCCCGCGTACGCAGAGACGTGCCCGCAGTATCTGTTCCTGTCGTACGACAATTACGAGGAGCCGGGGTTCAACGGGGCGAAATACGTGATGTCGCCGCCGCTGCGCGAGAAATGGCACCAGGACGTCCTGTGGAAGGGACTCGCGAAGAACGATCTGCAGGTGATCTCCACGGATCACTGTCCGTTCTGCATGAGCGAGCAGAAGGAGCTCGGGAAGGACGATTTCAGCAGGATCCCCAACGGGGCGCCGGGCGTCGAGACGCGCCTGACGCTCGTCCACAACGGCGGGGTCCGGCCGGGCCGCATCAGCCTGAACCGGTTCGTCGAGCTGTGCTCCACCACGCCGGCGAAAATGTTCGGTTTGTTTCCCCGCAAGGGCACCATCGCCGTCGGCAGCGACGCCGACATCGTCGTCTTCGATCCGAAGAAGAAGCAGACGCTTGGCGTCAAGACGCTTCACATGCGCGTCGACTACAACCCGTACGAGGGCACTGTCGTGGAAGGGTCGCCGAGCTTCGTCGTCTCGCAGGGGACCGTCATCATCGAAGGCGACACGTTCGTCGGCAAGAAGGGCGCCGGCAGATTCATCAAACGTGGACCGAGCCTCGCTCCGGCGCTCTAGAGGATGGCTCATGGCTTATGCTTTCTTCCCGTGAGCCCTAAGTCGTGAGCCCTGAGCCTAC
>WNGK01023873.1_pt1 | contig 10012 bp, 10 predicted proteins | sample 5400601 | NCBI WGS metagenome assembly WNGK01 (sample SAMN13153376, study PRJNA577476) | soil metagenome | isolation source: 60 cm soil or saprolite under Garry oak tree replicate 1 | place: USA:California | collected 2016-06-15 | reverse complement strand
CGACAACAACGGAAAAATCGACGCTAAAAGAACAGTTCGAGAGCGCATAAGTGTAGGATTGAAAACGGAGCCTGAAAACTGGTTTTTCAACCAGCCGAATGCAAGAACTGAATTTTTACGACGCGGTCGCGCTCGCCGGAACGAAATCGGCGTCCTCTTCGAAACGGAGCTTCTTGTGCAATTCACGACGCAACAACAAGAGATTGAAGCAAGCCTGAAGAACTTGTGAACCGACCGACAAATACCAGACGTATTTAATTTCGAAGTGCGGCGTGCGCGCAATCATCAAGGCCGGCAGCCAGAAAATGATCAAGCGCGTCGCCGAGCTGAGCAATGGCGGCATCGTATTGCCGAGCCCCTGAAAAACGCTCGAGCTAGTGAAGACAACTCCGGCGGCAACGAAGTTGAATGCGACGATGGTGAGATAATCGCGCCCGAAGGCGATGACTTGCGGGTCATTGGAAAAAAATCGGATCATCGCGCCGGGCGCAGACCAAGTGATCACTGCCAGCACCAGCATCAACGCGATCGCGAGCCCGAGTCCGGAGTAAATTGAATGCCGAACGCGTTCGGCTTTTCGGCCTCCAAAGTTTTGCCCGACCATCGGTGAGACCGCGAAACTGAGGGCGAGCGCCGGCAGAAAGAGCGCTTGCATCACCCGCGCGCCGACGCCGAAACCGGCTTGCGCCGCAGGCCCAAAGCCAGTGATGATTTTGTAAACCAGCGCGATATAAAAGAAGAGCAACACGAACTCCGCGCCGGCGGGCAGGCCGATGCGTAACATCGCCCACCAGATTTTCATCTTCGGGCGAAATTGGTCGAACCGGAATCGCAGATAGTGATATTTCTTTTCAAAATAGATGACGATCAGCACGACGCCGACAAAAATTGAGATGAACGTGGCCAGCGCCGCGCCGGTGACGCCAAGCTTTGGCCACGGTCCGATTCCGAAAATTAAGAACGGCGCCAGCGCCATGTTAAGAAACACGGTGAGCACTTGGATCATCACTGGCGCCTGCACGATTCCAGTCGCGCGCAGCGCCGAGCCCACTGAGATCAGCGGAAATTGCAGCATCAACGCCGGCAGAAACCAATAGAGATAAGCCTTGGCCAATCGCGCAGTAGCCGCATTCGCACTCAGCGCTGTCGTGTAAGCGTCGATTGAGAGAAAGCCGAGAATCCCAAGCCCGAACGCGATCAAGATCGACATCATGCAGGATTGATTGAAGACGAACTCGGCGTGTGGTTGATCTTTTCGGCCGGCGGCTTGTGAGATTAACGCCGTTGTCCCGACACCGAGCGTCTGAGTCAATGCCATCACGATCATCATCAAACTTCCGGCTATACCAACGGCGGCGATGGCTTCCTTGCCGAGGCGTCCGACCCAAAAAAGATCCGCCAGCAAATAAAGCGTTTGCGCCACCATGCTCACCGCCATGAACGCGGACATGTGAAGCAGATGTTTAACGACTGAGCCTTCGGTCAGATCTTTCATGTAACGGTTTCGGTCGTTGTGGTTACACTTTTTCAGCAACGATCTCAAGCACGAGTGGCGTGAGCATGAACGAGGGCTCTTCTTTTTCAGCTGCCGCCAGGTCGGAGCGGACTTGATCGGCAAACGCGGCTTCGATTTGTCCGAGTTCGAGCAATCGCAACAGATGAACTTGAATGAACCGTGACGGCCATTGCCACATGTAATCGCTCGGCCGTAGACAGAAAATTCGCGGCTCAATCGAGCGGACGGCGAATCCGTTGTTCGTCAGCCATGACGGTAATTGCAGACCAGTGTCCGGGTCGCCGCCGGCCTCGCGCCAAGTCGCGATGACATGTGTCCGGAATTCTTCCAGGCTCGCGCGCCGCGGAAAAAATTTCCAGGTCGTGTAATGGCCGTACTCGTGAAAGATCGTGCGACCGCCTGGTCGGATCACGTCCGCGAGTTTTTTGACCAGCAGTTCCGGGTCCGAAACAAAACAAAGCACCCAACGACACCAGCTGAAATCGAACGGACCTTGCGGCAAATCGTCAATCATTAAGTCGAGTTCGTGAACTTCGACATTTGAGAGTGATTTCGCGCGGATGAAGTTTACAAAATTCGTCGACCGTTCGACAGCAACCGCCCGACCGCTCGCTCCAACGATCTCGGCAAGATCGACAGTCGCGTAGCCGGGACCGGCGCCGACGTCGAGGACGCAGCTTCCGGCAGTTACCCCGGCTTTTTTCCAGCAATCCAAGACGACCGGGCGCCAGGCACGATGTTGGACGCCTAATCGCTCTAGTTCCGCTTCGTGCGTCCCGAGAACGTAGTCGCGTTCCTTTGGATGACTCATGGATTTTGCCAAGCAGCTTATTCGCTATTAGTTATTCGGACTAGGAACAAATAACGATTAACGAAAAGTAGAACGGTAAGTTCTACTTTTTGACTTCGGCTTTGCCGTTTTTGTCTTGGATCGTTACGTTCAGCTTCTTAGCGGTGCTGTCCGCATCGCGCGGAATGTAAGTCACCGACCAGGTGTCGGTGGTCGAATTGTATTCGGCTTTGGGCAACTGATACTCACCCAAATCGTATCCTTTCGTGCGCGCTTCAATATCAGCAATGTCCATTGCGTTGACCGCAGTTAACTTTGGACCAGCCGGCGCCGGCGGCGGTGATGCGGCTGCGGTCGAAGGCGTTGGAATTTGCGTTGGCGGATTTGTTTCCGGCGGCGGCGGCGCGTTGACGTGAAGCGACGAAGGCGGACCGGTCAATGTCCGGATGGAATCATCGACCGGACTTTCCTTTGCCGAAGGTTGGGAGGATTCTGCCGATGACTGTTGAGCGTTGGTTCGAGCTCTCCGCGGCGAGCCTTCGACCGGACTGGCGGTAGTTGAGCGTTGAACGTTTTCTTCTTTCGTTTCCGCCGCCGGTCCTTCCGCTGGTATATCTTCACTTGACTGCGTGTCCGCTTCAGGTGGTTGAGAGGAGGCGGGCTTGACTACCGTTGTTGCTTTTTCGATTCGTTCCGGCTTTGCGCGCTCAGACTGCACGGTCGGCTCTGTCTCCGACTTTTTGGTTACGGTGCGAGTCGGTCGGTCAATCGGGCGGACAGCGCCGGGCGCGAGTGCCGCTTTCCGAGTCACGGGCTCTCGTGGCGTGGCCGATTGGTCCGGTTCTTCGCTCGAAGCTTGAGCTACCCGCGGCTGAGAAATTTTCTGCGCAGGCCCGGCGTTCTCTTCTTTCGCCGCCGCTGGTTTAGTGATTCCTGACTTCTGACCGCTGACCTCTTCTTCTTCACCTGGTCCTGCTGCCGGAACGTCGGCCGTTTTCTCTTCCGCAACGCGAGCTTGGCTCTTTTTTCCTGAAATTTTTTCCGTGCTCTCTGTCTCGCTCGCAACTTGGTTCGCCGTGGCGGGCTCGGCGCGCTCGGGTTTTTCGGCAGTGACGGTCGGCTCCGCACTCTCCGCCTTTGTAATTAAAGACCCGGCCATCCAGCTGCCTTTTTTGCGACCGTCGGCGAACGTCGCGTGATATGTTTTCCCGTGATCAACGGTGGTGACGCTGCCGCTGAGTTTCCCGTGCGCCATCGTGCCGGTATAATTGCTGATCGGAGTTTTCGTGTTCCCGAAAATGTTTGACCCAGTCATAGGTTTACGATCAACGCGGAACCAGGTGAGCGTGCCGGGGCCGGTGGCGTAACCATCCCGATCTTTGTCGCCCGACCAGGACACCGCGTCTTCGGGTTTTGGATCGTTATTCCAAACTAAAGTTTTTTTTCGGTCATCGGTGCGTTGATATGTGCCGTCGGCCAGTGTGCCCTTCGCGAAAATCAGGACCGATAGAGATGCTCCGCAGACGATAAGTAAACGCACCTTCACCAGGACGCCGATTGTAGTTCATCGCCACTTCGTTCCACAACAGGAAAGTCCGCACAGCTAATAAAAACTCATCCTGAGAGCACGTTTTTTCCAGGCAATCGTGTTCCTCGGCTTAACGCCGCGGCAACAACCGAGATTGCCGGTTTGTCAAAAGGCGAGTCCGGTCCGGTTGCCGCGGCGACACGGACTCGCCCCGTGGCGAGCTCGGACCTACCTCCTAATTTCTACTTTCCGCGTCTTGTCTTCGACGGTGATGGTGAACGTTGCCGGCTTGTCGCTTCCAGCTTCACTTTTCCTTAGACTGTAAAAGAGCGACCATTTTCCTTTCACTCTGGAGCGGTCGACTTTTGGGCGCTCGTAGTCGTCGGGTTGGTAACCCTGAATGCGCGCTTCCGTGTCCGCAAGATCGACCGCTTCGGTCTCCGTGAGCGGCGCATTTTCGCTCGCCAACGACCGGGTCTCGGATTTTTCGGGAGACGTCTCGGGAATTGAAGTTGTGCGCAAGGAAGACGGCGGACCGACGAGCGCGTTTACAGAAACATCGGCCGGAGTTTCTTTTGTGGCCCGGGCAGGCGAAGACTCATGGGCAATTTCTGTTTTCTTTTCGGTTGCGGAGTTTTCTGCGGCAGGCGGAGTTTCCTGAATCGAGGGTTGGGTTGATTCTGTGAGCGGCCTCTCCGACTCACGTCGTTGAGCATTTTCCGGCTCAACCGGAGTTGGCTCGATTGTTGCAATTTTTGGGATTGCCGTCGGTTCATCAAACGCCCGGCTCGGGCTGGGAGTGGCTGCGGCCTCACTCGGTTTCTCTGCAACTGCTGGCGTGATTTCCGGCGCGGGTTTCTCAGAAGAAGCGACCTCTAACTTTTCTGATTTCGTTTCCGGCTTACTCGGAATCGGCTGCAGTTTCGCCGGTTCAATCTTCGCTTTTTTCGCCGGTTCCGGTGCTGCGGCAGCGACATGCTTCTCCGGTTCGGGCTTGGTCTCTTGTTTTCGTGCAACTGTTGCCCTTTCTGCTTCTGCTTTGCGTCTTTCGATCACCAGATCTTCCGGCACCGACATTTTCGATGGCGCCGGGCCGCGCGCCCATCCGGTGACTCGTCCGCCATCGACAAAGTAAGCGTGCGCGGTTCGGCCATGCGAATGCACGTTGACCGGTCCTTCGAATTTTCCACGGACCATGTTCCCATAATAAACAGCGTAAACGTCCCCTTTCGCGTTGTACCAGGTGAGGTCGCCAAAGCCGCTCCCGTAATTTTCCTTATCTCGCTCTCCCGACCAGGCCGATGTTTCGCCCGATTTTGGAGTCCCGTTCCAGATCATTGTCTTGTTGTTCCTGGTCTGTTGATACTCGCCTTGAGCCAAGGAAACGCTCGCGAACAGCAGCGGTATTGCGCAGCAAAACAAAATCGATCGAAGCTTCGGAATATCTTTCACGAACGCAGGGCAAGACGTTACCGCTCGCTGCCTCGCGGGCAAGAGTGTTTCAGATGGCTACCGCGCGTCGAAGTTGAGTTTTTGCAAGAGCTCCTTCACGGGTTGGTGACTGTCGCGACACGCGTTCCAGACTGAAGCGCACCAATCATGAATCGCTTGGTCGCGCTCGGCTCCCTCCGGAAGGCGCATCACATCTCTCGCGGTGATTGATCCTCGATCGCGTGGCAGGGAGAAGGAGGGCCACGACCGTTTCTTCTGCCCAAGGAATTGGTGCGCGCGCTGAACTTCTCGACCGGAAAATTGTTTTTCGATGTGCAAATACAGACCAATCAGGGCGAACGCCAACTTGATCGGCTTTGTTTGTTCGTCCGCATTTTGGGCGGCAAACGTATCCACCACATGTTGATGAATGAACGCCGCATCGCCAAGGGTCAGCGTGTAGCAACACAGTCCGTTGTACGCATCCGCGTCCGTAATCACGTATTATCCGTTATCTGCCCCTCATTCCTGGCCAGGTCTTTCCCGTAAAGATCGCGGTGGAAATGCAAGCACGCGCAGAGAATCGTCAATGTCGATCGTTGGCCAGCGTTCGCTCCAGAGATCTTGAATCGACTCGTTCCAAGTCGGAGTTGGACCGCCAGTTCCGCTCGCATCGCCCGACCGACTCGGTCCTTCGGCCGGCGATTCGGGCTCGCGTTCCGCTCTCCGTTTCGCAACCAGAGCGCGCCACTGCGCGGTGGCTCGCACCGGCGCGGTGCCGGCCGTCCAATGCGTCACTCGAGCGCCTTCTACGAAAATCGCGTAATGCGTTTTCCGTTTGGAGTGAACGTTGACCGGTCCGTCAAATTTTCCGCCAACCATTTTGCCCCAGTAGCGCGCATAAAGCTGCGGCTTCGTGAAGCCCGGTTCTTTCGTGTACCAAATGAGCTGACCAAATCCGCGGGCGTATCCTTCGCGATCGCGCCCACCCGACCAGGTCGCTACATCGCCGGGCTTGGGAAGGTTGTTCCAAACGAACGTCTTGCCGTTTCTTGTGCGCTGATAAGTTCCATCGCCGCGCGCGATTTCCAGTAACACGAGCAGCGTGCCGCAAACCAAAAGCAATCGTCCGCTCACGCCTGATTGAATAAGCTAGATAATTGTTTCCGCTACCGCGTCTGATGTCGAGCGTTGAATGTTGAGTGTTGAAAGCTGCCGATGGTTAGATTCGAAAGTTCCAAGTTTAGCGGCGGTCTACAACCGTCGATGTCGGCTCCCTTTTTCTATTTCCCATCCGCCAAAGGACAGATTCGCCGTGGCGAACTTCTCAATTTTTACTTTCTTCCTCTCTGACCCGTCCGAAATGGCCGTCAGATTCGATTCAGACCTCGGATTTAAACCCTGGATCGATATGCGGATTTTAGTTGTCGAAGACCACTACGACACGCGGAACGTCCTTACCGGACTGCTGACCCGTTGGGGCTACGACGTTTCACCGGCCGACACTTTGAAAGACGGTTTGGCTCGCCTCAACACTGAGCCACCGGTTGATGTCATCGTTAGCGATATCGCGCTGCCCGACGGCACCGGTTACGCATTGGTGAGCGAAGCGCGTCGGCGCGGCCATCGCGTGCTCGCCATCGCCTTGTCTGGATACGCCTATCCGGGCGATGTCCGCATCGCCAAGCTCACTGGGTTCGATCACCACTTGTCCAAACCGTGCGATTCCCATTATCTCCGGACCATTCTCCAAGACCGCGCGAAGTGGACCAATCGCCCGCTCGGCAAAGATTAACGTCTTCTATGGCGGCAGCCGTCTCGGCTGCGAGTCTGATCTCTGACCTCTGTCTTGTGACCTCTGCGAAAAAGCCTACTGCTTTTTCGCACCCGCGTTCCGCGGATCGTCCGCCGGATTCAGGTAATTAATCTGGAACGGCCCTTCGCTGTCGATCTGCACGATCGAATCTTTTCCGCCCTTGACGAAGTGGGCCATGTTTGCTGGCAAAACAATGTAACTACCCGGGCCCATCTCTTGGGTCGGGTCATCGAATTTCTCGCCCATACCGATCCGGAAACTGCCGGAGATAACGGTGACCCGTTCTGCGGTCGGGTGCGTATGCGGCATGATTTTGTAACCGGCGGGTGATTTCAATCGCACCGTGAACGGTCCGGCCTGGGTCGGGTCGCCATTTAATACCGCCAACTTACCACCGGCCGGCAATCCCGGAGGCACCTCGCCCCACTTCAAGTCCGACGGCTTAATCACACGATGCTCAGCCGACGATGTCGACGTCGTCGCTGCCGATGATTTGCCTGTTCGCCCCGTTTCTTCTGTGGTGGCAGCCGTCTCGGCTGCAAGTCTGATCACTTCTCACTGATCACTTCTCATTCTCCGTGGCCGAAATCCTGGCCGGCGTTGCGATTGTTGCTGCGCTCGGGCCGACCTCGGCTCTTCCACTTTCATCAGCTCGAACGTCCGAAACAATGCCGCCAGATCGATCACTTCGTTCGCGGCCGATCTTAATATATTTCCGAGATTTTGCGTGACCGACGCCACTTCCACCCGAACACCGCGCCGGCGTAGCTTGATCGCGAGATACGCGAAATCCGTGTCGCCGGTCACAAGAATCACCACGTCTGGGTGCATCTCGACCGAAAGCTCGAGCGCGTCGATCGCCATCATCACATCTACGTTCGCCTTGTAACGGCCTTCTTCCGCGGGCGAACCATCTTTGGTCACGACCATGAATCCGTTCGAGCGCAGCCATTGCACGAATTTATTTTTCTTATCGCGCTCTTCCTGCCAGATCGGCATCGCCGGCGGCAGTCCCGCATAAACCACCATCTCGATCAGTTCTCGTCCGGTATTTGGGCCGGCCAGAAAATCGCGTAGCTTCAGCCAATCTAGACCGCGGCCGACCGTGCGCACCGAGCTGCCGACATTCGATTCATCCACCAACACCAACAACCGTTGTCGTGCCGTCCCGTCGTGATTTCTCTTTCGCATAATCGTTTTCAAATCTGTCCGCGGTTAGAAATCACACGAACCGATAACTGAGCTTGGTCTTCTTCTCGACAATGATTCCAGGAAACTCCACTACTTGCGCCGCCGCATTTTTCCCGTTCTGACCGAGGGTCGATTCAAAGGCCAATTTTCCGGCCGCGATCTCGGAGAGCGCGATGTCGGCGTGGCCGAGTCCGGGAACAAATTCCACCAGCGACCGGTGACCTAGACAAAGCTGTCGAACACGTCGTGAGACCATGTTCACCAGGATTTGCTGATTAGGAATAACTTCGGACGCGGCTTGAACGAGATGTGATTTCATAATGAATTAACAGACACTGCGATTTCCGGGCTCCAGCTTGTCAGCTAATGCCAGTCCGGCTCGGACTCACTGGTCACGCACTATTTTTAGTGAATCAGTCGAGAAACTTACAGACAGTATCGCCTATAATTGCCCGAACACAAACGACCGACAATTTAATGATTTAACGAATTAGTGATTCAGTGATTGTCAATCATTTCGCCTTCTTCGTCCCTTGGCGAGCCGTAGCCTCGCGCGAAGGCTGCTTCGCGCGGGCGAGCCGCTCCGCCTTTTTCCGGCGGACCGCGCGTTTCCTCATATTATCTCTTCCGTAATTATGTCCCATAAAACCTAACAATCGCGCTTTTTTTGCCGCTTCAAAACTGTTTCGATAATAGCGCCGCGCGGTGTTTTGCTTACAACCCTGACGCTGTGGTGGCAGGCGTCTCGCCTGCAATTGACGTTCCGGAAATAATTTCCGCGAAACGTCTCTGACCTTTGACCTTTGGTCCTCAGTAGCTGGCCACTCGCTGCACGCCCAAAGATTGCAGCGTTTGCGGCGTCAGCTCCCCGCTCGCCACCAACCCGCGATCCCTTTGATAGCGCAAGAGCGCGTGACGCGTTTCCGGTCCGAGAACGCCGTCGATGTTTCCGTGGTAATAACCTCGTCTCGCCAATTGGTCTTGGACATCGGCAACAGTCACATCCGCGCTCTGATTAGACGAATAGTAACCACCCTGATCATAGTTGGGATCGACGCCCTGGCCGTAGTAACTAGAACCGTAGTAGCCGGGATCATATCCATACCCATAGTCGTAGGGGTAGCCGTATCCGTATCCGTAGTACGGGTAGTAATCGTATGGATAACCGAACCACGGGAAAAATCCGATATCGAAAATGATCCACGAGCCGCCAACGAATCGGCAACGGTGCCCATTCCACCAATGGTCGCGATTGCGGGCCCAGTCGCGGCGCCAATCGGCCGAGCGACGAGCGAATACTCCTGCGCCAGTGCGAGAGGGATTACCATTCCTCAACGAATTGAAACGATCGACGCGATTGTTATTTCCGGACCGCGCGAAATTATTGCCGCCGTTGAACGTTCTGTTCGTAAATTGGCGCTGATCGGTTAAGTGATTGTCACTGTTGAAACTTCGGGACGTAAATTGCCGTTGAGGCACGAAGTTGTTCCCGCGGGCGAACGTTCTCGGCGTAAATCCCCGATGAACCGTGGTCCTCATCGGACTTGTGCCGATCGATGAGAAACGTTGTCCGGACATTATTGTGCGAGCGCCGGAAAAATTTCCGCGAGACATTGGATGAAAAGAAGGCGTTGAGCCGCGTCCCGATGTGCGCGAAGTGCCGACGGAATTGCTGCGGTTGTCCGAATGATTGCCGGCTTGCGCGGGCGCGGACAAAATCGCACTCAGGGCGAGAGCGAG
>WNGK01016664.1_pt1 | contig 10014 bp, 8 predicted proteins | sample 5400601 | NCBI WGS metagenome assembly WNGK01 (sample SAMN13153376, study PRJNA577476) | soil metagenome | isolation source: 60 cm soil or saprolite under Garry oak tree replicate 1 | place: USA:California | collected 2016-06-15 | reverse complement strand
GCGGAGGCCAAGCAGGTGCTTTCCTTCACTAGCAAGTTCGCTGAGCCCCGTATCATCGCCGGTGATTTTAATGCGCAAGATGGCACGCCGGAGATCAATATCGTGGAGCAGAATTTTCTGAGCGGCTGGGATACAGCGCTAAGCCACAACACGGCGGTCGCCTATGCCGATAATCCGCCCAACCTCTACACCAGGACTCGCAAAAGCAGGATTGACCACGTTTTTTATTCCAAGGGAGCCACTAACCTGTCGGTCACCGCGGGAAAGGTGCCAGATACACGGAACCTCGCGGTTCCAGCTGTCATAAAGATAGGAACGAGTGACGATAAGGGAGTGAGACCTTCAGACCATAACTTTATGACCGTAGACTTTACGGTCTACTAGGAACTGTATCGCTACAAGAACAGGGGCAGCTGAAGGTCAATTGCCTGCCACATTATGTTTTTTCCGCAGGGACTCTTTCTCTCCGCTGCTCGGCTGCAGGATCAAAAGTTTTGCCAGGCTCACCGTCTCCCTTGCGCGCATCTATCTACTCCGAATTTTCTCGAGTGTGAGTAGATAATCCCTTACTGTGCTTTGCAACGAGGCAGCTGTATGTAACTAAGGTTTGCTAAGGTTCTTACCTTAGTTTCGGCGAGTTTTTTCCTCCACCCGCACTTTTGTCCATAAAAACCGTTCTTCTACTCTGCTTTTTACTTGAACCTAAAAAATTGCGCCCATAGAATCCGGCCACTGAGTAAAGCGCCGCGTCACCTCGTTTCAATCACAAGCTGGAGAAGTTTTGCATGAATAAGCTCTACGTCTATCTCTGTCTCCTCGCGACCTTGGCGACATCTGCATTCGCAGGCATTACCGTGACCAGTCCAAGCAATGGGGCGCAAGTTCAGTCGCCGGTGCATTTTGTTGCCAGTGCGCAATCGCCCGATTGTTCTAAGGGCGTAGCGTCGATGGGCATCTACACTGCCCCTTACAAATTGGCCTACAGCGTGACTGGATCGAAGCTCGACACGTATTTGACGCTCAGCGCAGGAACCTATTACACCGTGATTCAAGAATGGGATAACTGCGGCTGGTCTGCCAGCGTCCCGATCACAATTACTGTGGGCTCCGGTGGGACCGTCGGCAGCGGCGCCACTGCGGGCGTTTTCTCTAATCTGCAATCGAAAGCGTGGTGGAACGGATATGCGCTGTTGCCGCCGTCGTACAACATCTGCTCTACTTGCACGCCATCCGGTCCGCTAGCCACCTGGTCCACTCAACAGGGGATCAAGTCCCCTGCATTGAGCAGCGGCGGTTCCATGAAATTCAATATCGGTGGCACCATGCCCTTCGCTGATATCCTCTGGAATGTGAAGTTCACCAAATATTTGCCCGACCCGAAGGCGGTCCCCAACTTCCACAATTTCACTTATGACGTCTGGTTCTTTGGCACAAACTTGGAAATCTCTCAAGCCTTAGAGTTCGACATCAACCAATTCATCAATGGCAAGTCCTTCATTTGGGGACATGAGTGCCGCATCGCCAGCGGCCACGAATGGGACACGTGGGACAACGTCCATATGCATTGGGTCAAAAGCGGAATTCCATGTCATCCGGTGAGCAACGCGTGGAACCATCTCGTGATTCAGGCGCAAAGGACTTCGAACAACCAACTAATCTTCAAATCCATTACATTAAACGGCAAGTTCAGCGCCCTGAACCGATATGACAATCCAACACCAACCACCTGGTACGGCATGACCATCAATTACCAGATGGATGGAAACTACAAGCAGCAGCCCTATTCCGTATACCTGGATAAACTTAACTTCAGCTACTACTGAAAAATATGACACGTTTCCGTTAACCCAGACAGCTCTGGTTTCTCTCTGCAGAGTGTTTTTTGAAAATCGAATAGCTCTGCGTCCAGACTGCCGTTTCATCTACCCCTCGCGAAAGCCGCGGTTCTGGGAAAAACCTGGATCGGGATCTGCAGGTTCGATTGCATGCCGGCGTCGAGATAGCGCACATGAACTTGCAGTTCCTAACAGGCTCGAAGAAACAGCGTGCTGATAGAGTGAATCCAGGCGCGGTTTGCGGTCGCTGACGGTATGGCGTACGGTTTCGCTTTCTGTAGAAAATTTGTTCCTCCCGAGGCTAGTCGTGAAAGCACAAGATCCCGCTTGGAGCCTTGTGTATTCCGCAGGACTCAAGAAGGAATGTTGATGCGAACATACTCAGATTCCTCAACCACAAGGAAATACATCCTGCTGTTCGTGTGTATCCTCCTCACTAACGTCGTCTCGCTAGCCCAAGTGGTATCTCCTCATAGCCACGTGGTGGTCGTCGCGTTTGAAAACCACAGTTACGAAGCAAAATGGGGCGGAGTAATCAACGACTCCACTTCTGCGGGAATGCCCTACTTCAACGGCACACTTGTACCGACTTACGGGCTCGCTAAAAACTTTTACGCCAACGGTCACGATTCACTAAAGCAGTACTTCGAGCTGACGGCGGGAACCGAATACTGCATTCCCTATGGGTCAGGAAGTGGTAGCACATCCTGCGGCGGCGACCCAAAAAATTACAACGCAACAGCAGAAAATATCTTTCACGCGGCGCAACAAGCAGGGCGCAGCTGTGCGCCAAGGCACTCCTCCTGGATCGGACGTCGATTGCACCGGAGTGACAAATAAAGGCTACGTGAGTGCGCTTTCGCTCCAAGGGTGCAATGTCGTGCAGTTTGAGAATCCGAATTGGGGATTCGCCGCGGATATTGCAGCTAAACGCTTGCCAAACTTTTCCTTCATAACTCCCAGTGCCCAAAACGATGCCCACGACGGCTCAAGAACCACTGCGGACGCGTGGATGAAGAGTAATCTCGGACCTCTCCTGTCGTCCTGCTACTTCACTGGGATTGGCTGCACCCCGGACGGGCTACTCATCGTTTGGTGGGACGAAGGAGCCGTGGGGGATAACGCCTACACGGGCCCATGCGGGAGCTGGGGCACCGACGGGCGAACCAACTCATCAGGGACCTGTACTGGAGGGGGTCGAGTCGCAATTGTTATAGCGGGCAAAGACGTAAAGACGGGTTGCAAGTCTGGCTCTTACTATCAGCATCCCGCAGTCACCAAAATGATTCTCGAAGCGTTGGATTTGCCAGCGAACGCATTTCCCTCTGCCGTTCGTTCGGCTAACACCATGTCTGGTTTTTTCAAGCATTTGGTGAGCAACATCGATGACATGCCCTTTAATTGTGCTTCGCCATGTTCGGGCAATTCAACCTATGACACCTCCAGTGGCAAACAACTCGATGGACAGTCTCTGAAACTCAACTTTACGGGCGGAAGTGCGTACAGCGGCGCAAGGTTTGACACCAGTCCATCCGTAAACACTGCTCTGACGACAGACTACGACCTCGATTTCTGGGTGCAGGTTTCCCCTTTTGGCGCGCCGCAGGCACTGGAATTCTCAATGGTACAGATTTTTAATGGACTGGAGTACCCGTTCCAGCACCAGTGTGATTTCAAGGCCACCCATAAATGGCGCGTATGGTATCCGGCGAATGGAGGCTCATGGGCGAGTACCGGAGTAGCATGTACACCCTTTATGAGTTCCTGGAATCACTTCACACTTCACTTTTCTCGAAACTCCAGCAATCAGTTGGTATACAAAGATATTGTGATTAATGGCTTCTCATACAAATGGAACGCGGGTTTCATTTTTAATGCCATCTCCACCAGTAATCCCAATTCTGTGACGTTCAGGATCAGATTGGCAGGCGATAGCATCCCGACCACCTACACCGTCTGGGTGGACAAAATGAGTCTCAACTAACCTCAATCATTCGTTTGGACACTTCTTACAAGTATAAATGCGACGAGCAGCTAGCTAGGGCGTCGGGACAACAGCTGACACTTCGTTAGAATAGCCACTTTCCACACCACTGGAGTCCACCGCCGTAGCTACATAAAAGTAATTTTGACCGGATTGAACGCTCGCATCCGTGTAACTGCCCGCCGCGTCTAGGAATGAATTGATTTTGGTGTACGGTCCACCCGAGGCGATTGCCCGATAAATGTTGTATCCGACCACCGCAGAGGTGCTCGAATTCCAGGACAGGTCGACGCTGTGTTGGATGGCAGACGCACCGGTTCCAGTCACCGCTTCTGTGATAGATGAGATAGAAGCATTGCTGGCAAATGAAACATTTGCGGATGCGGTGCCGCTCGTCTGCGGCGAGAACGTGACCGAAAAAGGCACGCTCTGACCTGCGGCTATTGTGAAGGGCAGTGTCATCCCGCCCAAAATGAACTCAGAGCTGTTCGACGTGCCAGAAGATACTGTCACGCTTGAACCGCTCGCGCTGAGTGTTCCTGTTTGAGTTTGACCTGTTCCGACAACAATTGTGCCGAAGCTCATAGATCCAGGTGACACGGTCAGTTGTCCCGGGCTCGTGCCTGTGCCGGATAGCGATACACTGAGAGTCGGATTGTAGGCATTCGAGGCGAATGTAACCGCTCCGCTCCATGTCCCGCTTAAACTCGGAGCAAAAGCAAGGGTGAGCGTTAAGCTCTGGCCTGCTGCTAGAGTCTCTGGCGCAGTAAAGCCGCTTAAGCTGAATCCGCTACCGGTGACCGTTGCCTGAGAAATCGTGACGCTCGCGCCGCCAGAGTTGGTCAGTGTCACATATTGCGTCTGGCCGCTGCCAACCTGGATGCTCCCGAAATTCATACTGGAAGGATTGGCACCGAGGTAACCGGCGGTGGTAGCTGTTCCGGAACTGGTCCCAGTACCCGAGAGGGGAATCGAAATGGCGTTAGAGCGCTGTTTGCCGCTGTTACCGATAGGAGTCCAACTTACAACTGACAGGCTGCCACTTGCTCCGCCACTAGCCTGCGGGGAAAAAGTAACAGACAAACTTGCACTGCGCAGTGGCTGCAGGGTTATCGGTAAATCAGGGCCAGCGAAACTAAACCCCGCACCGGTGACCGTTGCTTGCGAGATCGTGAGGTTTGATTTGCCGCTGTTGCTGACAGCGATCGATAACGTGCTGCTACTACCTACTAGGAGGCTACCGAAATCGATGCGGGAAGAAGTGATGGCCAACTGTCCGGTTGCGGCGCTCGAATATAGAAGAAATCTGAGAAGAACCAGTTTCCACCAGGCATGTCTCCATTGGAAAACAAGACGCCTCATTCTGTCGACTCTCTTTCCCCGTGGTAGCGATGCACACGGTGGGGGATGATGGAGCGGCTGTCACTCTCGTGCAGCGGCGCGGAAAGTTCGCGCGGTTAAGCAATAAGAGGCGCAGCTTTGCTATTTTTTGCTGCTCACCGGAAATGCGATAGGTTACGGAGGGGTAGGTGGCACCTTTTCTAGGGCTAGGTTCTGATTGTCCGCGGGGACACAGGATGGAGAGCGCTTAAGTAACGTCGTAAATTAGAAAACTATATTATTCTTACGGACTAGGATCATGGCGTGCCGTGGGCAAGTGCTATGGGAATCCCGTCGCCGAGGCTCTGTGACGGGCAACTCCTCGGCGCCCGTGGGGTTCTTAGTTAAGAAATAGCCTGCTTTGCAGTATGAATTGCGATTTCGCACGATACGTAAAAGCACGTCTGGCTGGACCCTTCGTCGAGTTCGTCTAAGAAGGAGGATACTGATGAAAATTAAGCTGATGGCAATTCTGTTGTTGGCCGCCGTTCCGGCATTGGGCCAAGGGCGGCCGTCCGGCACCGGTGGAGGACGTCCTGCGGGGGCAGGCAGTGCCCCGACGAATGCCGGCGGTCCCGGTGATGTTGGCCGGCCCGCCGATGTGGGAGGACGTCCGGCGAACACAGGTAAACCGTCCGATCTTGGGCGCCCGGAGCAACCTCAGCAGCCGCTGAAAGATGCTCAAGTCAACAGCGGCGCATTTCGAATGTTAGAGCAGAAGACCGGAATGACCAACGACCAACTGAAGGCCCTCTATGCTTCCAGCGGGGCGAAAAATTTCGGTGAGTTTGTTTCGGCAGTGGTTGTCTCGAAGAACCTAAAGCTAGATACGAGCCAGGTTCTGGAAGGCCTGAAGACCAAAAATTTGGGACAAACTCTGCAGGATCTCGGAGTATCTTCTGAAAAGGCCAAAGAAGAAATCAAGCGGGCCAAACACGAGGTGAAGCAGGCAAACAAGGGTTCATAATGGTCGGCTAGATGTTTAGAAAGCCCGGTGGCGTTGGCCGTCGGGCTTTTGTCTTTTCCTCTATTTACAGCCGTCGCCGTGCCCTTGGTGGAATGATCAAACGGTGAAAACGGTGAAAACTGCCCTTGATCTCGACCCCAACTAGAGTTACGCTAAGTTTAACGTTACTCGTTTGTGACCAACTGCCGCACTCGTCCGTATAGCTCAATATCTCACCTCAGGAGGCGTCAACCGTGCTACCCAGATCGTTCATTGTTTTCCTATCCTTATTGTCAATTGGAGCAATGCCGCTTGTTGCTCAACAGAACTCGGCTCCCATCCAAGGCCCCCCTCAGTTTGTGACACTTCCAATCCTTACCCATGTGGCAGAACAGGGTTTAGACCATGGACACTTCGTCTTTGGCGGCGAAGCGGCCCTTCCTGCACCACTGGCGCCGAACCGTGGCGCGGCAGCATATAACGCTGCCTTGGCCGGAACTACAGCCATTACTGGCGGAACTGATCGTGACGCTTCCGACGGTTCCGATTCTTACGAAGGCGAAACCAGCGCAGCCGGAACGGGGAGCATCCTGGTAGGCAATTCGAATCATATCTATCCGGGTAATTGTAGTACCAGCGCACCTACCGGTGGATTTGGCGACTGTGCCCCGCAGGCGTACGCAAGCGCGAATGGAGGTACGACCTGGACAAAGACCGCGATCTCACGCACTTACAACGGAACAACATTTGGAATCGCCTTTGATCCGGGTGTTGACTACGACAAAAACGGCAACTTCTATTTTTCTTATGGCGCCGCGCCGTTGAGTGGCAGCTATCCCAATGGCATCCTGGTGTCGAAATCAGCCAATGGCACAACTTGGAGCCAACCATCTGCCGTCACATTTAACCGAAACCGCTTTTTTGACGATAAGTATTACATCGCCGTCGATCGCAGCAATTCGTCTTTTGCCAATCGGGTCTACGTTTCTTGGGATCGCAATTCCGGTAACAATCAGATCCTGTATATTGCGTACTCCAGCAATCAGGGAAGCACCTGGTCGGCTCCGATTAAAGTAAACGACGGAACCAGCAAGTTCGAGCGTGTGATCGGGGCATATCCAGCCGTCAATCAGGCCACGGGAACCGTCTACGATTCCTGGCACGACTACGCCAAGGACGTTATTTACGTGGATAAAAGTTCCAACGGGGGCGTTAGCTGGGGCACTGATGTAGCGGCAGCGACAACGCATACTGGTTTTGGTCTCGATATCGGCTGCGTCGGAGGCCGCTCGCAAGGTCCGGCACACGCCCTCAAGGTGGGGCCGAGTGGTACGCTGTATTTGGTGTATGCGGACAAGGTATCGAATCGCGGGTTCGACATTCTGCTCACCAAGTCCACGAATGGTGGCGCGACATGGACAGCTCCGACCACACTTAACGATGATTCTGGTTCACAAGACCAGTTCCATCCAACGCTGAGTGTGGAATCAGGAACGGGCGGCGACAAAGTGACGGTCACCTTCTATGATCGCCGCGATGATGCAGCGAATTGTCTTGCGAATGTGTATGCAACGCAAAGCACGGACAGCGGAGCGACATGGTCTTCGAACGTGAAGGTAACTTCAGCACAGTCCGACTTCGACGGCAACCCTAATGGGCCTGGGGATTACTCTTCTTCAGCTCCATTTAGTTCGGCGGTTTGGCCGTTCTTTTCCGACCACCGTAGCTCGAATCCAGAAACAGCCTCGGGCGGCGGTTTTGACGTCTATACGGCAAACGTTCAGTAGTCGTAAGGCAAAGTAGGCCCAGAAGGTTTATTCCGGCGGGGGGGAGGTCCCCCCGCCGTACTTTTGTAGCCACTTAAGTTCCCTGCGAAACCTGGACTTGCCAGAGGCTCTGCCCGGTTGCGGCAATTCACAGTTTGCCCTTCCGAGTTTGACAGTCGCTCTCGCGCTTCATAAAATCGTGTGCAACTTTGCCATTCACTTCGTCTGCGGTTCGTGCTTGCACGCGTGAAACGCGCAATTCCTAGCTAGTCTGAATCTCAAAACAATGTGAGGAGTAGATTGATGAGCACAAAACTCGAAAAAGTATTGCTACTAGCGGTTCTTCTTGGTGGCTTGTTTGCTTCCACCAGTTTCGCTGCAACCGTCGCAACCGCCGCAGTTACGCCGTCAATCACAGTGCCGGGCGGAAAGGTATTCATTCATACTGCGGTGAGCAATCTCACACTCAGTAATCAGGCAGTGAGCGTGACGCTCAACATCACGAATCCTGGAACGTGCGTGACAGGACATCTACCTTCACCAACAGGCACTTTCGCGTTCGGCCTGAAGCGCAATGAGACTCGTCTCGCCGATCTCTCGCTGGACATACCCGCTTCCGCGTGTTCCGGCACCTACGGTTTGACGGTTCTGGTGAAGAACAGTGCAGGAACGGTTTTGGCGACTCACACCGCAAAGTTTACCGTGACGATTCCGGCACCATAGGGGCGGGACAAGTAAAACAACAAAACAGAAAGGTGAAAAAAGAGAGAAGGCTGGGAAACCAATTCCCGGCCTTTTGCATTAGCCCGACGGCGGGAACAGCCTTGTTTTGAAAACTTGCTCGATCATCTCGTTCAAGAGCCGATGATCTTTTCGGAATGCCAAACGGCAGCCCGATTACTGACCGCATCATCGAAGCAAGCATTCAGTGGGCAGAGCGGATGATGCAGAGAATCGACAGTCTGCATGCCAAATGACATTTTAGAAATGCCCACCGTGGAGACCATCCAGTCGGCGGGCCAAAAGCCTATGCCTTGTGAGGTTTTCTTGGATTCTGCGCCTTTAGTATTCGATGCCATTTATTTCAAAGCGCTGGTCGAGGAGAATGCCTCCGCTTCGAACCCGCCACCTTCCTTGGTCCTCGTGCACATACGTTCATTGCACGCCGCCTCGTATCAAATCCAACAATGGTGTTGCGGATCAGAAATTAAAGAAACCCCAGACTGTCGGCGGAATCACTGTTCCGGCCGGGATGTCGTGCAGACATCCGGATATCGTTGCAGTCCCACCGCGCGCGACTGTGAGCGTGGCCTCCACCCATGCCGCGTTTATAACGTCGCCGCATCCTAGACTGCCCGCGTCGGGCCAGATCACCGTGCCGCTGAGCACTTTTCCGCGTAGTTCGAGTCCATTAACGAAGAGAAAATTCCATCTGCCGCCTACGACAGCTACCTGCCCGGGCAACGCTGGTTGCCCGGTGTAATTGATTTGGATCGACCAGACACCCAGGCCGGTGCCGGGAAAGCTCACCCAGGTTGTGCCGCCTCCTGTCCAGCCTGTAAAAGTGGCTCCGCAGGTAGCTGGTTGCCCCTTGATGACACAGTTCCTGCCGAGGAATATTTCGTACCCGGAAACCGGAACCGGGGGATTCAGTGCAACTGCCGTGCCCACAAAGAGGACGATGCACAGCAGAAAACGATATCGGTTGATTGAGAGAAACATGAGCATTGGCCTCCGAGATAAGAATTTTTATCGTAGGGCGTCGGTGAGTTCCCGAATGAGGGCGCGGAGCTTATCGCGGTCTTGCTCATGTGCAGCTAGTTTCGCGAGTTGCTGCCACGTCTTCCTCCTCTCGCTCATGCCAGAAACTAGATTACGTCATGCGCCTTAAAAGTTGCTCCTGCCATCCCAGCCAATCCCGAAATAAGTACAGCATTTCCTGTATTGCCTGCTCTGAATGATTGACAGAGAGTAGCCGTACGTTGCCACACCGAAAACCGCTTGCCGGTTTATGGGACCGAGTCATGGTGGGTCAAACTGCAGCAATCCGGGTCATTTCTTTTCTTCTGTTTGTTGTTTGCGGGGCGTTGTGCCAGAGCGAAC
>WNGK01009496.1_pt1 | contig 10014 bp, 9 predicted proteins | sample 5400601 | NCBI WGS metagenome assembly WNGK01 (sample SAMN13153376, study PRJNA577476) | soil metagenome | isolation source: 60 cm soil or saprolite under Garry oak tree replicate 1 | place: USA:California | collected 2016-06-15 | reverse complement strand
GAGCCGCAGGATTCTCACCAACTAGGTGAGGTGCATTGGAGCCTGCCCAAGACCGAATCGTGTCCCACCACTGACTTTCATAGGGCCAATAGCCAATGTTGCTCAACCAGGTCTGCCCCCCAGCCCAGAAAAGCACACTCATCTCGTCGGCATGCTTGTGTGCGTGGCCAGGAAAATCGGACCAGGCTACAACGGTCTGGCTCAAATTCAGAGTGTTGGGCCAGGATTCCAATCCGTCCCACCAGATGGCATATCCTGATACCGGATACAAATTTACCGCTTTCGTCGGTTTCCACACAGGTTGATAAGTAAGACGCTGGGGGTGCCGGTCAGCGTTGAACCTCGTAACCAATGGGCCCGATGGATCGGTTCCATCACCTGTATCACCGAACATAGGAAGTGAGCCGTCGGGACGTCGGAGTGCGGCATAAACTTTTTCGGCGTGCTCATATTTCTCTATCCACTCTTCCGGCACCTCCTGATGCATCAGTTCGAGATACCGAAATGCCATTCCAACGAGTGAAACCCCAAACAGCTGATAACCGGCGGAGTGTTCCAGGACGACCCCCTCTCCACTCATGTAGAACTTCATTTGCTCAGTTAATCTGGCGAGCGCCAGGCGCTGATACACTTCCGCATGCGGTAGGGAGGGAAAGCTCAAGGAAGCGTGCCAAAGGGCGAGGTTCTGTGCGATTCCGTGATTGGTGCTGAAGGTAAATTGGTCGGGCTTCGCGAGCAGCTGTTCACTGTGAGCTACCATCTGCAAAACCTGGCGCGCTACTTCGGGGCGGTATTCCGGCGAATGCCGATAGACTCGCCAGAAATTCGCCAAGACATAGACTCGCGCGGCCACTGCGTGGTCATTCCAGAACAATCCCCGTCCCAACAAGGCGACCTGCTCATACGCGTGCGCATTGGTAATGAAGGCCCCGGCGGCCGTAAGGAAGTCTTTACGACCAGTAGCATCGTAAGCTTTCAGCAACACATCAGGCACAGCAAACGCGGCAAATAGGAAACTGCAAGCTGGAGGGACATGGTCCAAATCTTGAGCAGAAAAGGGCATATTGATGCGAGTCGAGCAGGTTCCAATTCGCATATTCCCATCGAGCAGTCCCGAGGCAGCATCAATCAATTCGTGTTTAGTTTTCCAGTCGTTGAGCCTCAGGACCTGAAATTCCTGCAGTTCTTGGAAAATGGCGTCAGACGGAGATTCGCTAGCCTGCTGGACCATTGCGTCTGTGATGGTTATTCTTGGGACGTGGTAGGCCCAAAAAACGGGCAGCCAAAGAAGACAAATCACCAGAATCGGCACTAGGTGAAAAGCCGTGCGGACGAGCCGCTGCCTAGTCAGAAGAGTGTTCTTTGGTTTCTGTTCCAAGATCGGAGCGAGCTGCGTCGGCATCATAGAACGGAACTACTTAAGCACGTCCAATGGTACTGCGAAGTCAAGAGCCCAATTTAGTCCAGTGCATTCCCCATGCTTACACATACCTTGATAGTCCCTGATGCGGCACCACCGGATCGCGGAGTAACCCGGTTGTAATAAGAGAAATCCTAGTGGCACCGCAGCCGGCAGTAGTACGGTAATCGCCATTCGCAAAGTCCCGTCTGGCCATCTGTCTTCGAACCAAAATCCAAAGCGACAACGATAAACTGACGGCTACACCAGTCAAGGGGCGAATTAAGACCATCATGCCGAGCGTCAGGCTAACTAATACTTCTTACGCGCAATTCACCCGAGAGTAGCCCAGCTGCCAGAGTAAAGAAAAGTGGATTCCTTATATGCGTTTGCCTCGGAGCGCCAGCTTGGTGATGCTCGGGTGCAGCTTTGCCGTCTCGCCTATCCTATTCTGCCATCACGGGACAAACCCCATCACTACCATAGAATGGGGGCGAACCAGCCCCGTCCCTATCGGCTCCCGCCGCCAGGGCCTGTCGATGCTAATTCTCTGGTCTGGCAGATCAGGTAGCTTTGTTGCCGATAGCAAGCAGGTTTCAGCGATTAGTAATAAGATTGTTGGTGATAGGATCTTCTACTTGAAGTGCCTGAATTGGTCCATACAGTTGGACCTTAATCGGCATCGCCTCCCCCGAAAAAACGCGCTCATCCGGAAGCCCAAATCTCTCTCGGAGAGTGGATTCCATGATGAACGCTGCATTTGGGTTGAAGCTTTCATTGTGCAGGATGAGCCATACGCGGCGGTGTCCAGAGGTAACATTTTCTATTTCTTCCCGGCTGAGAGGTTGCCAAACATCAGGCGGATACAAAACGTCTGGCGCCGCAGAGGCCCTATGTTGCGTTTCTGCTGCTCGGTGAGCATAGTAAACATAGGGATAGACGTTCGGTACATAAAAGACAGCTCCATCTCCGGGTTGTTCGTGCTGTAACACGTAGTTGACCGCAGAACGCCAGTCGGCATTTAACGTGATCCGGTAACTTGGAGGTCTCCTGTTTGAGGCCAAGGAGAGCGACATCACGATTACGAAAGCTGCGAATGCAGCCCAGGATCTTACAACGGGTACCGCAGTCAATTTGGTGAGGCCTCGTGCTGCAAGCATGACTAATGCCGGCACGCAAAGAACCATGAATCCCGGATCAAAAAGTGGTTTGATGGGAGAGATTGCAAGGGTCAATACTGGCGGTAAGATCAGCCATAATGCCATTAGTCGAAGCGACCAGTATTCTTTCTCGGACCGCTGGGCTCCCGCAGGAGACAAGAACGCTAGGCTGCAAAGGGTGAGATAAAACACAACCAATACCTTACCACCCTGGCTTGTCAGCAGCTGCAGGACCCCCCAAAATTCTCCCAAAGAGGGCTGCGGAACCCAATTGAGTTGACTTGAACGCAAGTTGAACAGCACAAATATAGCCATTGGAGCTATAAGGTGTTCAAAGAGAATTGCGGTGAGGAGGAGGTTCCGTGCCGAGACGCGGTAGGGCTTCGGGGAGAGGATTGATATGGCATGTGCTGCTAGCACTAAGACCGCAAAGATATGTGCATAAACACTGAGAGCAGCGACTGTCGCAAATACTGCCCAATGAAAAGAGCTATCGTTGGACTCCATCGCGCGCACCAAAAAATAAGTTGCCAAGACAAGTAGCAGCAGTACAAAGCTGTACGCGCGCGCCTGCTGTGACCACAGAATATGAAAACTATGAACGCTTAACAGGGCAGCGGCAGTAAGTCCAGTCGTGCGATCGAATAGCCGCTTTCCCAACGCATATATCGTCGGTATCGTGAGCACGCCGAAGAGTACCCCGAGGGAACGCACCATAAATTCACTATCGCCCAGGTGCATCCATGCACGTAACAAGACATAGTAAAGAGCCATGTTGCCCTGATAAGACCAGAGCGTGTGCAAGAAAGGCCGCCATGGCAGGGTCGCGAAGCGGGCGCTAGCAGCTTCGTCAACCCACAGGCTATGTGCACCAAGCAAGTTGAAGCGCAGTCCGGCAGCGATGATTATCACAGCGCCAAGAATCATCGCTGTAAGGGCCGGCGAGATTTCAGTTCGGTGTATAGATTGATTCATGGGTGTACGCTAGAGCCAGTGTGCCCACACTTGAACGAGCCCGTAGCCCAGGTCTAGTAAAGCCGCCCAGAAGTCGTCGAGCAATCTACGTATCGTGCTGCACCACAGCCTCTGGAATTTGAAGTTCGAGACGCTTTGCGATGGTGCGCGCAACCTTGTCAACCAGTCCGGCCCAATCGTGTTGGCGAGCGACTCTTTGACGCTCCGCACGGCGACTCTGCGCGTTTTCCTCTGCAGAGAGGGCGCGTTCGATAGCACTGGACCACTCCTCACAATTGCTCGCCATCTTGATCACGTGACTGAACTCCAGAACTGAGCGTATTGGAGCCGAAACCACAGGCTTGCCGCTGGCCAGATATTCATGCAGCTTCAGTGGATAGATGCATCTAGTGTAGTCATCCAGCAGGTAGGGCATTATACAAGCATCGAAATGCTGCGGGTAGGCGCCCAGGCCGTCTGTGGGCTTTCCCCCCAGAAAGTAGACGTTCGGCAGTTGTGACATCTGCTTGATCGTATCCTCGATGTTTGCGTGCGAGCTCTTAGGCCCAACAAAAATGAATGACCACTGCGGGTGGATCGTGCTCAACTCGAGCAACAAGGACCAGTCCAGCATCCGCTTGAGATATCCCACGTATCCAATCCGCGGATGAGGGATATGGCGGAGGTCCTCGGGCTCGGGTACTGGAGTGGCATACAGACGGTAATCGACTCCGTTAGGAACAAATTCTGTGTTCGGGTTGAATCCGCCCTTTCTTTCCATCAGCACTGGAGAGTGTATGAAAACCTGCCCGACTGATTCAAGCAGACTGCGCTCGGCGGAAGGAATTTCAACCTCAGTTGGAGAGAAAGAGTATTCATCGTCCACGTGGTAGACGCTGAGGTCGTGTGTCGCTTGCTCGAGGGCATCAACGAACTCAGGTCGCCAGATATACAGAACCAGTCTCGTACATCCTCGGGCGCGTAGCAGGTCGCAGGCGTGTTTGAGCCGCCGTCGCGCCGCAAGATGTGCCAACCAAGCCGGTCGACCAAACCTGGGAAGCCACAACTCCGGCTCGTAAATCTGCAGCCCATCAGGTTTTACCGGATAAGACGTCGACTTAACACGGTGCCGGTGCAGAACCGAAAGATTATTGCGCCATCCGGACGGATAGTTCATCCAAACGACTGAGAAATACCCAGCCAAGCGGCTGAGCACATGGTGCCTAACCTGCCAGCGTGGAACCCACTGGTCCGGCACCAGGCCCACAACTCCGACACTACCCAACAGTGGCTTTGGAAGGTTCGTATTCATCTACATCGCTCGAGCGACTCGACAGGCTACGGAGTTTTTTCCATTCGCGCACTTGTACCGTAAACTCATTGTGGAAAACCAACGTTAGCGCGAGAGGAAGCAGAGGGAGGAGGGCCGCGCTCTGCAGGAAAAAAATCGCCAGATTGGGTGCCGGCCAGAATCGCTCCGCCAGCGCACAAGCCAGTGCAAAGGGAACCACGCCCAGCGCGGTTCGAAACCACGTCTGCCAAAGATATGTCCGAACAGGAAGAGTCACCAACCTGCAAACGTAACTCGGCCACAGGAACAGCTCGATCACCACGCTAGGGATGGTTGTACCCCAAGCTACGCCGTAGATCCCGATATGACGGACCAAAATAACGCTAAGAAGCAAATTGGCTACGGCTTCGGCAATAGCCCAAAGCGCAATGCGTTTGAGCCTTTCCATCCCATACACAACTCCACCGCTGGTAGCGTTTGCGGAATTGAACACTACTGATAGCAGGAGGATTTGCATCACCGTTCCGGATGGCTTGGCATACTGCTCGCCCATCCACAGCCTGATGAACGTGTGACCGCGAAAAAATAAGGCCACTTCGATTGGGAGAGAGACAATCAAGGCTGCTCGCGTTCCATGAATCAACAGGCGGCGCAGGTTCTGATGACTTCCTTCAGCCTCAAACGTGCTGGCCAGCGGCGCGAAGGTTGTGGTCATTGAGGAGACGATTTGGCGCGAGTAAGCGATAAGGACTCCACCAATTGCGTAAAGAGTGACTGCCGCAGGAGACAGAAAGGCGCCAACAACCAGATTGTCGGTGTAATAGACTACCTGGACAGCCATGTTGATCACGAAGACATAGAAACTAAAATTCCTAAGCTTCGTGAATGTAGAGCGATCGGGACGTCTGAAAACGATTCTGAGTTTCGGGTAAACCCGGAAACACAGAACCACGGTGGCAGCGTTGGCTATGATCGACGTGCATAAATCCCATATCGCCAAAGCCAGGATACCGTGTCCGGAGCGTAACAGGAATACGATTCCGAGGGCGCGAAGGCAGGTCTGCAGAATGGAAATGCTGCTTCCCAAGTCAAAACGATGAAGGGCAACGAGAACCCCCCCAAAGACTCCGCACCAGAGATTAATGCCGACGGTAACCGCTGTGACGAGGATCGCGGCACGGGCGGATTCTTGGAGCTCCGTCGGGATGACAAAGATGCGATGGAACCCAACAGACAAAATACTTCCGGCACATACAATTGTCACGCTTACCCAAAATCGGATCCAGAGAGCCCCGGAAACAGCCTGGCTCGATTCCTCATGGCTCTCTTGAGCAACCCCCTTGGAGACGAAGCGAACGACAGCGCTCCGCAGTCCCAGGTCGAGCAGGTTCATGTACCCAACGAGTGAGGCAATAATCACCCAAACGCCATAGGCGAGATTTCCGAGATGATGCACAACGAACGGCGCCAAGAAAAAGCTGACTACCGTAGTGATGGCAAGGGCAAACCAATTCGACAGCACGTTCTGGGCTATCCGTCGTACGCGAGGCATGAATTCGGGTATCCGATCAATGCGGGACTGAACCCGTCCCTATAATTGAGAATTTAATGTCGCTCCAAAATCTGCCTCTAAACCAACGGATCCAATTCAGCAGGTGTAGGTAGCACCGTAAACGCTCTGCCCAGCTAAGCGGAGCACGGTAAACAGCGAGCGTGTACTCCCGCAAGATTCGGAAATGAGGAAATACGAACCTCATAGGACGATGTGGGTTTGCACGACGCGTTTGCTCCTGACGGCTAGGATGCCGGTGTGTGAACCGGTCAGCGTGTTCGCGATGGAAGAAGAGATGCTCTGGAATCCGATAGTAGTCACCGCGTAGCGCCAGTTCCACCAGTACGCAGCGATCGCCGTCAGAAAAATCGCCATGAATAGACGTGTGCTTCAGCACGTCGGCACGTATAATGCCGAACAGCGCCACGCAGTTATGATTCAAATCAATTAACTCCCGGAAACGTTGATATGGACGAGGCAAGTCGGCCTTCAATGGGCATCCGGGCTCAAACTGCGTTCCTGCCTCGTCAATATTCATCGGTTCGGAATAGCATAAGACCACACTGGGGTTATGCTCTAAAATTGTCACACAACGCTCGACGTAGTTCGGCCCCATCAGGTCATCATGGGAGGTCCAGAGGAAGTACTTTGCCAACGACAGCAGAACGACCTGGCGAAAGTTCCAGGTTACGCCGCGGTTTCGAGTTTGCCGATGGTAACGAATACGAGCATCAACAGCAGCGTACTCCCTGCAGATCGTTTCAGTTTTGTCGTCGGAAGCGTTGTCAGAGATGACCAGCTCAAATTGCCTAAATGTTTGCGAAAGAATTGAATCCAGAGCTTGCCGCAGATATGCTTCGCCATTGTGGACGGGCAGTCCAATGCTGACCATCGGCCGACTGGTTTGCGTTAGCTTAGTGGTTTTGCGTGAATCGACGTTCATAGCTAGGCACGAATACTCCATGGGAGAAATGTGTCACGAGATATTAAAGAACCTGCACCCTAACTTACCCTAAGGCGAACGGCGGTTACCTGAGCTTTGTCGTGATGTATTTCCAAATTCCCGCTTCCGCACCTCACAACTCATCGAGCGGAGTGGTGTGTTTTATCGAACTGCATTGCATTCCCAGAACCAGTTTACGGCAATAGAAAGCCTCAGCGTATTTCTCCGGTGCAGGGCATTCGACACCGCGTAGCCTGAGCATGGCCTGAAAAGTGTCCTCCGTCAGCCACGCTTTGTTTGTTTGTGACTGGAAGACATTACAGATGTACTTAATTTTGCGGTCACAGATCTCTCGCGTGAGAGGGACGAAACAGTTGGGGGTTCCCAGATCACCATCGTACTTGGGAATTTCGTACTCCAGAATCATGTGCTTGCGCCAGGTATTCCAAGTCAAATCGGAGATCATGCGATGGTCCTGATGCCGGTCATCACGATAATGCGTGAAGATGAGGTCAGGATTTATGTGCTCCTTTAGCTCTTCAAAAAACTCCTTGATCTCCTTGCCGTCATAAGGGAAGAACCCGTCGCGGAAACTTTTGACAACCACCTCGTGGCGCTGTGCCTGTTTCAGGAAAAGGGCTGCGCTGGCGCGGGCTTCCCTCTCGCGCTCTGCCCCTGAACTGAAAACCACCCAAAAAACCTGGCTGTGAGGCCAGCAGGAGAGCATTTGCAGGACGGTGCCTCCACAGCCAATCTCAAGATCATCGGCATGCGCCCCGAGGCACAATATGCTAAGGCGGCCGGCGGACTCTGAAGGGAAGCCTAGCGAGAGCATACGATACCGGTCAGGAACCCGCAATCTCTAGTATTTGCCATTGCTCTTCCAAATGTCCCACGGAGCAGCACCGCTGGAATAGAGGGCTTCCAGTTGCTGTTTATCTTTGAAGGTATCCATACTCGCCCAGAAGCCGTCGTAGGCGTAGCCGATCAGCTGCTTTTCTGCCACCAGTCTGTGGAAAGGTTCGATGACCAGCTCTTCTTTATCGCGGATGTAATCGAAAATTTTCCGCTTAAAAATGAAAAAGCCACCGTTGATTCGCACGCTGCCATTGTTAATGGCATGGATATCGGAAACCAAGTTGCCATTGCCCTGCTCTAATGAAACCAAATGGTAGCTGAGGTTGGGTCGGACGCAGAGAAAACTCGCAACTTTATCGTGTTGATGAAAATGGTCGAGTTGCTGCTGGAGGGGCAAATCGCTCAGACCATCGCTGTAGTTGGCCAGAAACTCTTGCTCTCCATGCAAATATTTCTCTACCGCTTTCAGGCGTTGGCCGATGTTGGAACTGATTCCAGTATCGGCAAAGGTAATTCGCCAATCGTGGATATCACTCTTGAGCAACTTGAGATTCTTCCCCCCACCGGACAAAACAAAGTCGTTGGAGGCGCACTCGTTGTACTTGAGGAAGTAATCTTTGATGACGTCCGCGCGATGTCCCAGACACAGAATGAAGTCTTTGTGCCCGAAGTGAGCGTAGTACTTCATCACGTGCCAGAGGATGGGTCGGTAACCGATGTGGACCATGGGCTTGGGCAGATCTTCGACCTCACGAATCCGCATCCCCAGCCCGCCGCAAAATAGAACCACCTTCATAACCGCTCCACCCTCCAGTTGTTTTTCGCTTCGCCTAAGTTGGACACGTCAGTTCCACGCAGAGCCGGATCACCGCGCTGACTTTACTGCGCTTTAGCGCTCGTTGCGACCTTACTAGCTTTCCCGCGCTCTAGTAACCGCCGACAACTAATACGACTTCAGCATTGGTCGCATGCTGATTTCGGTCACCTCCACGCCACGAGGGAGGCTCAAGGCGTGGACGGCGACGGCGGCCACGTCTTCAGGCTGCATGAGCAGCTCCGGGCGGTACGTCTTGCCCTCCATCCGGCAGACTGTCGCCTGCATCGGACTAGCGGTTCGTCCGAGAAATAAGCTCAGGACGCGTACTCCATAGGGATTCACTTCCTCGCGCAAGCTGTCCGCCATTGCCTTCAGCGCATGCTTACTGGCTGCATACTGGCTCACGTTGGCTCTGGCCGTCAGGCCAGCGCTGGAGTTAACGAACAGGATTTGTCCTTGTCGTGACTTGAGGCGAGGCAGCAAGCCTTGGGTCAAGACATAGGGAGCGCGAACATTAGTCTTGTAATGATCGTCTAGGTGCTCGGCGTCTGTTGACTCCAGCTCTCCCAGCCAGACAACCCCAGCACTGTGAATCAGAATTTCGACATTTTCGGTATTTTTCTTGATCTCCGCAAGCAGCTTTTTGACCTCTCTGTCCTGCGACAAATCGGCCTGGCTACAGAAGACTTGCGGCGATTTTTCCTTGGCCGCTCGCGCGACTGCTTGCAAGGCTTCGCTTCTCCGGCCGACCAGGTAAAGCGCAGCGCCATGGGCGGCCACCGCGACGAGAAGCAACAAGAGATGGCTATGCTATGGGTGTTGAATCAGTCCGACGGCACGCACAGCCTATTGGACATTGCCGAACGGTCGGGCTTGGCATTCGATATCATTAAGGATGCGGCTGATTTGCTGTTGCAGCACAACCTGCTAAAGGAATGCCGCGAGAGCGGGACGCTGCCTTCACACCGGGAATACCGGGAATGACGATGTTGGAAGGCCAGGTGGCGCTGGTGACCGGCGCAAGCAGCGGCATTGGCAAG
>WNGK01030172.1_pt1 | contig 10015 bp, 9 predicted proteins | sample 5400601 | NCBI WGS metagenome assembly WNGK01 (sample SAMN13153376, study PRJNA577476) | soil metagenome | isolation source: 60 cm soil or saprolite under Garry oak tree replicate 1 | place: USA:California | collected 2016-06-15 | reverse complement strand
CTGCGCCACGGCTCGAAAAAGAAAATCGCCGTCGCTTTGGCGCGCCAGTTGGCCATTGATCTGTGGCGCTGGCGCACCGGCCGGGCCAGCGCTCAAGAGCTGGGGTGGAGCTTACCCACACTCCCGCTGCCTGAGCAACCCAAGCCAGCTTTAGTCTTTACAAAACCGCAAGTCCCCAGGCAAAGTGTGCCGCAGGGTGGAACGCTGCTCGACGCTGCAGCTGATCCGAAAGGGTCCTCGCTTAGAATGGGCGCGTTCCACCCCCAGGCGCTTCCCCAGGTCCAAGCACGACATCATGGGCGTCGTTCTCCTTTAGCGACTGCTCGAATAGGAGCTGGTGACCGGGAAAAACCGCCTCACGTCAACGGGAAGCCGCCCATTGCGGAGCAAACTGACCCTTGGGAAAAACCAAATGAAAACCTAAAGCAACACCCAGTCCGCGATTGACAACCCTCATAGGGGCATGCACCGCTGGGGACACGTCGATCTTGTACTTTCTGGGATCAACCTCGGCCTGAACCTGGGCAACTCATGCTGGCACTCCGGCACCCTGGCAGCAGCGAAACAGGCCGCACTGCTCGGCTCGCGCGGCATCGCTTTCAGCACAAACGTGAGCGATAATCACGAGCCGGATTTTTCAGCACTCGAGCCTCACGTGGCCAAAGTTCTCGATTTGCTGATGCCAAACAGGACGTTGGTTTTGGTCAATGTGAATCTGCCGGAGAAACCCAAAGGCATTCGTTGGACGCGCCAATCTGTACGACACTACGATGGCAAAGTCGTTCCTGACAAAGATCCGATGGGTCGCTCGATTTTCTGGTTCACCGTTACCCCGTTGGAAGGCGCAGGGAAAGGGACTGACCGCTGGGCAGTCGAGCACAATTGGGTGTCGATTACGCCGTTACGCCTCGATCTCACCGATGAAGCAGATCTTGCTCGAGCCTTAGCAATTTCGAGCACGCCGGCGGTAAAAGGGGCGCGAAGACGCACGTCTGTCAGACGCTCGCGCAAGAAGAGACGCTGACCCTCACCTTCCACCAGCAAAATTGAGTGCAGTAGAGGGAACCAAACAAGAGCGGCTCTCCGAATCCCATTCAAGATCGCCTTCGCAGCCCATGGGTGACAACGGATTCACTGCCTCAGCACTGCATCAGACAGCCGAGCAATTCCACATTCTGGTGGATAGCGTGGAAGAATACGCAATCTACATGCTCGACCCGAACGGCAACGTGGTGACGTGGAACCCAGGGGCACAGAAAATCAAGGGCTACACGGCGCAAGAAATTGTCGGGAAGAACTTTGCCTGCTTCTATACCGCGGAGGATGTTGCCGGCGGTAAGCCGCAACGCAACCTGCGTGAAGCAGCGCGTCGCGGCCACATTCGTGATCAGGGTCTGCGCATCCGCAAAGATGGATCAACTTTTGAGGCCGAAGTTATAATAACCGCGCTGTGCGACACTAAGGGCAATATTCGAGGCTATTCCAAAGTCACACGCGACGTTACTGATCAAATCCGCAGCCGGGAATTTGAAGCGGAGAAAATTGCCGCGCAAAAAGCGAGCAAAGCCAAGGACGACTTCCTCGCGGCGCTCAGCCATGAACTGCGCACGCCGCTGACGCCCGCCCTGGCGGCAGCAACGTATCTGGAAGATAACGCCGAAAAACTTCCGCAGGAGTTCGTAGAGGATGTGCAACTCATCAAACGCAACGTGAAATTGCAGGCACGGTTGATTGACGATCTGCTCGATCTGACTCGGATTACACGCGGCAAACTTCGCCTCGATGTGGAAACTTGTGACGCACATACCGTTATCCGCAACGCACTTGAAACCGCAAGCTCAGCCATCGCGGCGAAGAAATTAAAGGTCTCGACCAAATTCAACGCGAAACGACATCATATCTCGGCGGATTGCATTCGGCTTCAGCAAGTATTTTGGAACTTGATCAATAACGCCGCGAAATTTACGTCAAGTGGCGGGGAGATCGCCATCCGCACCTTCAACGACGACCGCAGCCGTTTTCATTTCGAAATTACGGACAACGGCATCGGAATTGAACCCGACCGGCTGGCGACGCTGTTTATACCGTTTGAGCAGGCGGATGCTTCTGTGACCCGGCAGTTTGGCGGGCTTGGCCTCGGTTTGGCAATTTCCAAACATCTCGTCGGCCTTCACAATGGCACAATCGAAGCGGAAAGCCGTGGCCGTAGCTTCGGCGCGACGTTTAAGGTAACGCTCGATGCGGTGTCCGAAGGAGTGGCAAAAACTCATCTCGCTTCTCGCGGTCCCAAACCCCGGCCAAAGCCATTGCGGATCCTGCTCGTCGAAGATCACCGGGATACGCGACGTATGTTGTCGCGGCTGCTCACACATTTTGGTCATGAAGTTTTGGCTGCGGATAATGTACGCAGCGCACTGGGAATCATCGCGTCGGGAGAACTTGATGTGCTGTTGTGCGACATCGGTCTTCCGGACGGGAGCGGTTACGAGATAATTTCACGAGCCAGGCGAAAGCAACCGATCAAGTCAGTCGCGCTTACCGGCTTCGGCACTGAAGAAGATGTTCGCCGCTCCAAAGACGCCGGGTTCGATTTTCATCTCGTGAAGCCAATAGATCTTCACGAATTGCAAACTGTCCTGGATAAGCTCGCGGCATAGCATCGCATTCGTCAGCCAACGTTAGCTGCAACTTCAACGCACAAAGCGCCGGAAATTGATTTTGCTTGAATGCGTCGGAGCGCTGCGGATCACACAGCGCCTCGACGAATTCTTGTCAACAGTAGTCCCACGACCATGGAGCACGTGTTTCCCAAGCCCGCTAGCGACGTGAAGACGCGCCGACAAGTTCCGGCTCCATGAGCGCCTCTGGATTCACAATGTCCTCGGCTAATTTGTTCAGAAGCTCGTTCGCTTCCGATTCTTCCTCGAGAGTGGTCTGCAGAAGCTCCGCTGACCTGTCCTTGCCAAGTAGTTGCGCAAATGTGCGGACACTACCATAACCGGCAATCTCGTAATGTTCGACTTTCTGCGCAGCTACAATGATGCCCGCATCAATTACGGACTCTTCGCCATCTTCTTGAAGGATTTCGGATCCTTCCTCGACAAGCCCTTTCATAGCGCGGCAGGTTTTTCCCTTCGGCTTTTCTCCGATGTCTTCGAAAACTTCTTCGAGGCGTTCGACATGAGACTTTGTCTGTTCCAGATGTTTCCCGAACGCGTCCTTTAGCTCCTCTGACGAAGCAGCTTTCGCCATCTTTGGCAGTGCTTTGAGCAGTTGGCCCTCTGCATTGTAAAGGTCCCGCAACTCATTCGTGTACAGTGTTTTTAACGTATCCAGCTTCATACCATCCCTTTCTATTCCTACGTTTGGTTTTGAATTGTGGCGGTCCAGTGCGTACTGGATGCCGGCTCTAGAAAATAACGTGGTGAAACATGGAATTGCGCGTGTTTCATTTTGAAAATTTTTCCAAGCGTGGGCTGACTTACGCATATGCATAAGTTGCATCTCGACCTAACATCCGCTGGTACACATGGATGTAATCATTTGCCATTCGAGTCGCCGTGAATCGCTTATCAAAAACTTCTCTGCAACGCGCGCGACTGAGATTGCGAACCCGGCGAACTGCTTCCGCCGCCTCGTCCAGCTCTCTAACTATGAAACCTGTTACTCCGTCATCCATCACCTCAAGAACAGATCCTCGGTCGTAAGCGATGACCGGTGTACCACAGGCCATCGCTTCAATCATGACCAGCCCGAAAGGCTCTGGCCAATCAATCGGAGACAGCAATGCGTAGGCATTTCCCAGAAAGCCGTTCTTCTGTTGATCGCTGATTTCGCCAAGCCACTCTACGTGGGAGTCATTTAGCAGCGGTTCAACAACTCGTTTGAAATATCGTCTATCGGCGCGATCGACTTTGGCCGCGATCTTAAGCGGTATGCCGACGCGCTTGGCGATTTCAATAGCCCGGTCCGCGCCTTTTTCTGGCGAGATGCGTCCCAAAAAGGCGAGGTAATCGTCGGAGCCCCGTCGAAAACTGAATAGGTCCGTCGGCAAGCCATGGTAAATGGTGGTCTGCCAGTTCGCCCAAGCTAAAGGCTGCCGTTGAGCGTTCGAGATCGAGATAAGTGGTTCATCTCGAAACCTGTCGAAGACAGGGAACGAGATCGGGAAGATCGAGCCGTCCGTGCAGCGTGGTGATATGCGGAACAGACAGACACCGACAAACGGGAAAATGAAGATAACCGGTGTGGAAATGAATGACATCGAACTCGCCAGCGTGCTCAAGTACGTGATCTACCAGCAGAACTTCTCGTGCCACGGGATCTTTGCACTTTTCGTTTTTTCGAAGTGAGCGCTGGCATGGCGCAATAAGCCGGGCGTTTGTCACTGAGTCGCCGCTGGCAAACAGAGTCACCTCGTGGCCCAAGCGTACCAATTCTTCAGTGAGATAAGAGACGATGCGCTCTGTGCCTCCGTAATGTTTTGGAGGCACACTCTCAATTAGCGGCGATACCTGAGCGATTCGCATATCCCTGTTTTCCGTCGCGAGATCCAAGCTCCACTGCCGCACCGCTTACAGCAGAGTGCGCCTCATTTCATGTAAGCCCTAATCGCGATCGTAATTCCAACAAATTTCGTTCCGTGTGCTTACATTCGAACGCGGCCGCAGCTTTGGTTCTCGAGTTCTTTAGAAAATGAACAGAGTCTCAAGCGTCGGGATAACAAACCGGAAGCTTCCTATGCAGCGCAGCTATAAAATCGCATACATGAATAAGCGCAAACGACTAAGGAAGGCGGTTACCTGTGCGTCGCTTTCCTTTCTTTGTTTCGGCGACTAATGAGAGCCGACAGCAATTACTCAGTGCGAAAGCGAACTCGTCACTTAGAAAATGAGCAGCAAACCAAAGCGCCTGAAGAGCTGCTGCTCCATTCAGCGCCGAGAGGACGACCGTTAATCAATAAGCGCGTTCTCGCGACCAAGGCGCGGCCGTTCACAAGTGTCCCGTCAATGCGAGGATTATCACAATGAGAAGAATCAGCCCCAATCCCCCGCTGGGCCAATAACCCCAGCCGGAACTATGTGGCCACGCAGGGAGCGCGCCTATCAACAGGAGGATTAGAATGATCAATAGAATCGTGCCCATGGCTTCTCCTTTCTTTGAACTATGTTCGTCGACGCGAGCGATTTTGGACGTTGAGCCTGAGTGGTTCGCCACATAATTGCGCCGTTGTTTGTGTTAGTAACGCCTCTCGACTTCCTTGGTTTCGATAAGGACTGCGTACGCGCCGAAAAGCAGAATCTGCGATGAGTAGTAAACCCAGAGTAACAACGAAATCAGCGAGCTCGCCGCTCCATACGCCGAGCCGGCGGCACCGCTGCCGAGATAAAAACCCAGCAGCCATTTCCCGAGGCCAAACAAAATCGCAGTCATGACGGCGCCGATCCAAACATCTCGCCATTGAATCTGAACGTCGGGCAGGAACTTGAAGATCATCGCGAAGAGCAGAACGACGACGGCGAAATCGAAAACGAGATAAATGGTCACCGCGATCACAATTCCGCCGGGCAACACAGATTGCACGTAATGACTGAATCCCTTCAGGAGTGCTTCAATGGCTAGGGAGACGAGCAGTAGGAAACAAATGCCGCCGACCATCGCAAATGAAAGAAATCGCGCGCGCAGAAAACCCCAAATCCCTTGAGCTGGCTTTGCTTTCACGCCCCAAATCGTATTCAAGGCGTCCTGGAGCTGACCGAACACGCCGCTCGCACCAAAAAGTGCCAGCGCGATACCGATAACTGTGGCGACCGTACTTTTGCCCGGCTGCGACGCCGTCTGCGCTATGTTCTGCACGACTTGCAGGGCGCTTTGATCGAGAAAGTAGCTCATCTGCTGCATGATCTTGTTCCACGCGCCCGCGGGATCATCCCGGAAAATCACTCCGACGATCGCCAGCAAGACGAGAACCAGCGGCGCGAGTGAAAAGACTGTGTAATAGGCGAGCGCCGCACCCAGCTGCGGCGCTTTATCCTGCAGCCATTCGTTAAACGTTTGCTTCAGCAGGCTGAAAGCCTTCGCGAAAAATGACTGGGAATTGCGTTGTTTCGCCACGACAAACCTCTGATAATATTCGTTAGCAACGCAGCGTTTGGTTTCGCAAACCAGCTCTCAATTGGCGTCCAGCAGCGCGCCGTTTGCGAAGCAATATGGGACGATGCTGTTAAAACCGCGGTGGCACCGATGGAAGCGCGTTCGGTTGACGAAATTCCAACCGGCGACGGCTGGCAGTACGAGCCGAAGTGGGACGGCTTTCGCTGCATCGCGTTTCGTGACGCCGCCCAGATTTATTTGCAATCAAAGAACGGTCAGCCGCTCGCGCGCTATTTTCCAGATGTTGCTAGTGCTCTGGCTGCATTGCCGGCGAAACAATTCGTTGTGGACGGCGAGCTCGTTGTCCCCGTAGATGGCGCGCTTTCGTTTGATGAATTGCAACTGCGTTTGCATCCCGCGGCAAGTCGCGTTCAGAAACTGGCTAAAGCGCATCCGGCGACATACATCGTATTCGATCTTCTCGCGGAGAGTGAACGATCGTACTTGAAGCAGTCTCTGCGCGAACGCCGGGAACTTCTCGAAAAGTTTGCGCGTCGGAATTTCAGATCGGCTAAAAATGTGCAGCTTTCTCCAGCGACGACTGATCTCAGCCTTGCCAACGAATGGTTCAAAAGAACCGGCGGCGACCTTGACGGCATCATCGCGAAGCGTTTGGACGCCCCGTATGCTTCCGGTGAACGCACCGCGGCAGTTAAGGTAAAGCAAATCCGGACCGCTGATTGTGTCGTTGGTGGATTTCGTTACGCCCAAGGCAAGCGCGTAATAGGTTCTCTTTTGCTCGGCCTGTACGGAGACGACCGGCTGCTTCATCACGTCGGATTCACCTCGGCGTTCAAGACATCGGAACGCCGGAAGCTCACAAAAAAATTCGAAGCGCTGAAGAAACCACCCGGATTCACCGGCAACGCGCCCGGAGGACCCAGCCGTTGGAGCACGGATCGCACAGGCGAATGGGAACCAGTTGATCCGAAAGTTGTCGTGGAAGTTGCCTACGACCATTTCACCGGCGGCCGGTTTCGGCATGGCACAAAATTTCGTCGGTGGCGTCCCGACAAAGACCCGCGCCAGTGCACAATGGACCAAGTGGAGCATCCCGAAGGCAAATCGCTCGCGCTTCTAGCGTCCTAAGAACCAGAAACCTCAGTGGGTTCGAGATCGGAAACGGCCGGGCCGTTGACCACGCAGCCCAACGCATCAAAGCGCGAGCCGTGGCACGGGCAGTCCCAGGTCTTTTCGCACGCGTCCCAACGCACCACGCACCCCAAGTGCGGACAAACCGCTGAAAACGCGTGCAGGTTTCCATTCTCATCGCGATACGCTGCGATTTTTTTCAAGCCGTCGCGCAATACTGCACCTTCACCCGGCTTGATCTCACCCACTGATTTCACTGAACCCGGCGTAATGTAATCGCGAAATTGGGCCGCGACGTTGGCGTTTTCCGCAATGTAGTCCGCCAGCACTCGCGGCTTCAATGTCTTCCGCGACGGATCGTACAGTTTCGCCCACGGATTTTCCCGGCCCACGATGAGATCGACAATCAACATACCGGCGAGTATGCCGTGCGTGATGCCGTTGCCAGAATCACCAGTAACGACATAGACATTTTTGTCGCCGGGATTACGACCGATATACGCCACGCCATCAATCGATTCCATCACCTGCCCGGACCAATGGTCAGTGATCTTGCCGACAAATGGAAATCGCTCGCGGGCCCATCGTTCCAGCTTTGCGAAACGCTGCGCACAGTCCTCGGCCTGTCCGCTCTTGTGATCTTCGCCGCCGACGATGAGCACATCGCCTTGCTCGCCGCGCGCGAATCGCACGTAGTGGTAAGGCGCCGGCCCGATCTCCTGCTTCTCACCTTCCGCAGTCTGCGCCGTGTCCCAAAAAAGCGCGTGCTCCACCGGGCGGGTTACGCGCAAACAAATTGCGTACGTCGCATACGGCGCCTGCTTTGAGTGGATCACGACCCGGTCATTGATCGGGCAGTTCGTCGCCACCACAGCAGCTCCCGCTGTGATCGTGTGGCCATCCGCGGTTTGGATTTTGACATGGTCACCGTCCTCAACTGATACGACATGTGTGCCGGTAAAAATCTTGCCGCCGCCATCGATGATCACTCCCGCCACGCCATTGAGATATTTCAGCGGATGAAACTGCGCTTGTCTCGGAAAACGCAGCACCGCATCGGAATTGATTTTTGTATTCGGCACGGACTCGACTCGCTCGACACCAACAAGCCCGGCGCGGTGAATCGCCGCCAGTTCGTCCATCAATTCTGTGACCGAGCCGCAGGGCGGTAGAAACAGATAACCGTCCACCCGCTCGAAGTCGCAGTCGATGTTGTGCTCGCGAACGATTTGTTCCGCGCAATCAATGGCCGCAGTGTGGCTCTCGGCGGTCAGACGGGCGCATTCTTCTCCGAGGAATTTTTCAACATCGATGTAACGATCGTCGATCGCGTTCACCAGGTGCGCGGTCGTTCGGCCGGTCATTCCGCCGCCGACTGGGCCGTCATCGACAACAACAACAGATCGATTTTCGCGCGCGGCGACATAGGCCGTAGTCACACCAGCGATACCTGCGCCGATCACGCACACAGCCACTGTGATGTCCTGCTGAAGAGGCGCGGTTGAAAATTTCTGTGCCGTGCGCTCCCAGAACGAGGCGTTGGCGCCGGCGCGTTCTCCTCGATTCAGCATTTCGAATGCTCAGGTCGCGGCACCGAACAAGACAACGATGAGAATAATGAAGGCGACCACCGCGATGAGCGCGTGAATAACCATGGTCGGGATCGGCAGCGGCCGGCCTTTGAGGTGGTGATAAAACAGCGCAAAACCCACGATTGCGGCGACAACAAACAGCAGCAAGGCAATCTGGTTCCGCCGGGCAATTCTGCCGGGGGATGCCTGAAGTTTGTCAATCCAGAGACGTCGAAGTATTGGCTGAAGCGAAACCCTTTAGGCTGTGGGAATCGAATTCATATATATGGAAGCGCTGTTCGCAATTTCCAAATTGCCGCCCGGCGTGTCGGCGGCTTTAAAAGGGTTCTTCTGCGTGCTTGAGCTGCTGATAATCGCCGCCGGTATTTACGTGTTCCGAAAGCGCGAAAAGCTCTTCGCGTATAAAGGCAAAGAAGGTGACACTTACGCCTCGGCAAACCTTCGATTGGCAATGGTGGTTCTCATTTGGGTCCACGCCGTGATTTTCACTGCGATCATGGTTTTTCAGGTTTGAATGGGCGCGGTGATTCGGCTGGTTGAAACCATTCGGCTGTTGCGCAGCGAATGCATCACTGAACGAGAGACTCGCCAATGAAATCAAAAGCAACCTTACTTGGCCACCCGATTCATCCGATGTTGATTGTCTTCCCGTTGGGACTGCTCCCAGTGGCATCCATTTTCGACATTATCTATTTGTCCACGCACAACGGGCATTGGGCTGATGTGTCTTATTGGCTTATTGCGGCCGGAATCATCGGCGCACTCATCGCGGCAGTGTTTGGATTTGTTGACTGGCTCGGAATTCCGGATGGCACACGCGCGAAATCCATCGGGCTGACTCACGGCGTCGCGAATTTCATCGTCGCGTTGCTGTTCATTGTGAGTTGGTTCATGCGCCGACCTGATCCGGCTGCACCCAGCATGCTCGCAATCGTGCTCGGGTGGATTGGCATCGTCATTGCCATTTTCGCGGGCTGGCTTGGCGGCGAACTGGTTTATCGATTGAACATGGGGGTCGATGAAGGCGCGAACCTCGACGCGCCGAACTCGCTTTCCGGCCGCCCGGCGACCGAACGACTCAGCGGCTCGATGCGCGTGTAGCACGCGGCAAACCTTGTTAACGCGAACGCTGCGCTGACCTCCAACAGTAGCCTGGCCTGTACCTTCGCATCGTTTAA
>WNGK01013844.1_pt1 | contig 10015 bp, 9 predicted proteins | sample 5400601 | NCBI WGS metagenome assembly WNGK01 (sample SAMN13153376, study PRJNA577476) | soil metagenome | isolation source: 60 cm soil or saprolite under Garry oak tree replicate 1 | place: USA:California | collected 2016-06-15 | reverse complement strand
GGTTGGCTTTATTGGTGCCACCGGCTCGGGAAAATCAACCTTGGTTGATTTATTACTTGGCCTGCTTCAGCCAACCGCTGGCGAAATCCTGGTCGACGGCAAACCGCTTACGCGCGACCTTGTACCGTCGTGGCAAGCTTCGATTGGTTACGTGCCGCAGGATATTTTTCTGATCGATGACAGTATCGCGCGCAATATTGCGTTTGGCGTGTCTGAGAATGAGATCGATATTGCGCGTTTGCGCGAGGCTTGCACCATGGCGCAGATACTTGATTTCATCGAAGCGCAACTGCCTGATGGCTTTGACACAAAGGTCGGGGAGCGCGGTATTCGCCTCTCAGGCGGTCAGCGTCAGCGCATCGGTCTTGCGCGCGCGCTTTACCACCGTCCATCGCTGCTGATTCTGGACGAAGCAACCAGCGCGCTCGACATGGCTACTGAAGCAAAGCTGCTCGAGGCGTTACGCAGTCTTTCGGGTAAGCTCACCATGGTTGTGGCCGCTCACCGGCTTAGTGCCGTGGCTGGTTCCGACAAGCTGGTCGACTTGGGAAATGAAACTGCCGCTGTGGTCGCCGAACCTACAAAATAAAACGCCGCTGAGCAAACGTTCGCGATCAGGAAAAATGGCGTACCCAACCCGCTGCGTCACGACGGGCACGTGGACGCGCCGCAAGAGGTTGCCCGCATATTGGAAGACCTGGTTGCGAGTGGGCTCGCGCGCGATGCGCAAATCATCCGGATCGAACCGGATTCGTGCTGATGAGTTTATGCAAATCTACGGCAAAGATATTTGACCACAGGAAATTACTCGCAATTCACATCTGAATCATGAATCAGGGCTTCAACCCATTAAAATCTAAACAGCTCTTTGCTCATCCCAAAAGGCTGCTCAAAGAGTCTGCTTGGAATGAGCACGTTCCATTTGCCATGCTTCTGGTAGAGTTGCAACGCCCGCGCGTTATTGTGGAGCTGGGAACCCATTGCGGTGTTTCTTATTGCGCTTTCTGCCAGGCTGTCACGGAAACCGGGGTTCGAGCCAGCTGTTATGCGGTTGACACTTGGGCTGGTGACAGTCATACCGGGCCTTACGGCGATGACGTTTATGAGAGTTTAAAAGCGCACCACAAGCGGTATGAGTCTTTCTCACAACTGTTGCGCATGACGTTTGATGAGGCTCTTCAGCAGGTCGCAGATAAGTCAGTGGATTTGCTTCACATAGACGGTCTGCATACATACGAAGCCGTGAAACGAGACTACAGTAGTTGGCTAGCTAAGATGAGCGAAAAAGGCATAATCCTTTTCCACGACACCGTTGTTACTGACCGGAATTTTGGCGTCCACCAATTGTGGAGGGAATTGGCGCCAAGTTTTCCACATTTCAACTTTGAACATGGCTGTGGCCTTGGTATCCTCGCGGTCGGCAAAGAGCAGCCGGAGGCCGTTACAAATTTCTTGCAAACGGCCAATGCGAATGCCTCTACGACGCGTGAAGTGTTTTCTTCTTTGGGACGCCGGCTTCAAGCCGAAATGGTGCTTGCTGACACGCGCGAAGAGATGACCGTGTTATCGGCCTTGAAAATAACTTGCCGCAAAGTTTGTAAACTGCTTCTGCTCAGATTTGGGTTCTTTCGGAAATCATGAATTTGAGAGGCGGCCGTTTGATACCCTATGGCCGGTGTATTCCTTGGCATCCAGAGTAGACGGCTGCAATTTCAGCACTTCGACCGTCTGGGAGGGATCAATTCAAGAAGGAATGCATTTACGTTGCCGCGAAAAATCTGGGTTACCAATTCATCGCTGAAGCAAACAAACTTCAGATCTTCGCCTCATAGATGGCGGGCTTCCGAGTCGAGTTTTTGGAGGGGCAAGTCAAATGGCACTACTCAAATCAGCTACTGCATCGGCCCGTGTCGTTATTGGATCCAGCAGTAAGCGTCAGCAGAGTGACTGACCAGGTGAGCTACCCAGACGACCATGGAATCGTCACTCGGATTTTGGCGGCGTATCGGCTCGCCGCTTCGGAGCAGGAGGATCTCGGTGATTCGATGTGGAAGATCTTCTTCTCAGTCAAGCATCAAGAGCTGCACGCTGTGTTTATGCGTGGCAGCTTAGAGGAGGCCCGAGACGTATTGCGTAATCCCGAGAAGTCGGAACTCCAGTACGGCTTTAGTATGCTCTGCGCGGGTCTGTATGACACCAAAGCGCCGAACGAGGCGCTGCATGAAGGAGCGCGGCAGTATCTTGATTGGCTCTTGTGTCTGGCAGAGCACATCGGTGCCGTTCGAATGTACAACCCTGAGGCCGCTTCGGAGCGAATCATCAATGCTGATGACCTAGTCTCCAAGATTGAGGAGACCCTGGGCATATCAATCCACATTCCGAATCCTTACCCCTCCGAAGCGGGCCTTTCGACTTCGCGCGGAGTGCTTACGGATCGAGTGCCCATGGCCTTGTATCAAGCATGGAAGACACGCAAAGCGATCGAGGGCGTCGAACGACCACGGGTTTTGGAGATCGGCGCTGGCCAAGGACTAGCTGCGTACTACGCGTGGTTGCTCGGAATAAGGGAGTACACAATTGTCGACCTTCCATTTTCCACTTTGTCGTCCAGTTACTTCCTCATGCGCACATTGGGACCCGACAACGTGTGCTTATACGGCGAAGAGTCCTCCCGGCATAAGATCAAGATCGTTCCGCCAAATTCATTTTTCTCGGATAAGCAACTGTACGATCTGATACTGAATGTTGATTCTTTGATCGAAATGGACGAACGCGTTGCACACGCATACTTGACGAAAATAGCAGGACAGGCGCGCCAATTCCTTTCAATCAACCATGAAGCCAATCAGCATACTGTACGCGAGTGGATAACGCGCTTGAGCACGCCTGTGTACGAGCGTGTCCCTTGTTACATACGCAAGGGATACGTAGAGGAAACGGTACGGTTCAGATGAGTGACGGATACGTTCCGGCAGTCGGTTCCTGCGTTACGTCGCCATTTTCGGCTCACAATTTTCGATCTCTCTCGTTGAATGTAATTGTTCGCTCAGGAGCGCCGCTTGAATCGAGGACGCGAATCTGGCCACACCAGATGGCGAACCCGTTATGCGCCTTTCAAGAGTGGCTGCGTTCGAAAAGCGGTCGCGCGCGAACTTCCAGAATGGATGCCTTCATCACCATGTGCTCGACCTGCCTCTGATGCGTGAACTATTTGACTACTTTGGGTTGGAAACGGTTCTGTCAACGACTGCGAAGCCGTTTCACCTGATAGCCATCGGACGCAAAAGTCGCGAATAAATTTTTGCGAGTGTTTAAAATGAAGCGCCTAGCGGTTTATGCTCATTTTAGTGAAAGCCCGAAAGTGGCCCGGTATGTCTCCTATTTTCTAAAAGAACTCCGTTCTCTCGGCTTTGAAATTTGTTTTGTCTCTAATTCCCCTGTCTCAATCGAAGGTCAGTCGGAGATTTCCACACTATGCCAAAAGTTTATCCAGCGGGAAAATACCGGCTACGATTTTTCCATGTGGCAGGCCGGCTTGGCGGAATACGATTTACCCAAACTGGGAGAACTGTTGCTAACCAATTCCAGCATTGTCGGGCCTCTGCAACCACTGGCGCCGATCTGGCAGAATTCATCTGTGAACCAATCCGATTTTTGGGGGCTGACCGACAACGATGAGTTTGGCCGTCATTTGCAGAGTTACTTCATGGTGTTTAGGCGGCAGGTGATTCAAGACGCGTGTTTCATGGATTTCTGGGGTTCAGTCCTGCCACTCAAGGACAAACAGCAGGTAATTCAAAATTACGAAATCGGCCTGACCCGCCGGTTGGAAGAAAATGGGTTCAAGTGGAAGGCGGTCTTCGCCCAAGAGCGTATGTGGTCATTGTTCTTGAGTCGGCGCAGCTTCGTGAAGAAAATCGGGGATTGGTATTATAATGGCGGCTTGCCTGGTCGAAACACGACCACGCTTTTGCCGGATTTGCTTTTGCAATGCGGGATGCCATTTTTGAAAGCGGCGTTGCTGCGTGAACCACATTATCACGTCAGCCCAAAGATGGCATTCGAATTACTCGAAGCCTCGAGCCTGCCAGTGGAGATTTTAGAAGAATTACGTGGCCAATTGCCATCCGCTGATGCAATGAGTACGCTACGAAGCTATTTGAAGAGGAAGCTTCGACCAAAGATAATCGACTATTTTCACCGTTTCTATTACGACAGCACGGACACATGGTTTAAGAACACGTTTCTCGAATACGAGATTCGACAATGCCCGTTAGATTTGCAGTTGTATCAAGAACTCGTGGCGCGAATTCGCCCATCTTTTATTCTTCAAACAGGAGTCGATCAAGGCGGTTTAGCCCTTTATTTTGCCAGCCTTTTAGACTTGATCAAAGCGGGGGCTGAAGGACTCGTCATCGGAATCGATATCAACCTGACGCAACGAGCTCGAAGCTTAATGCATCCTCGAATACGACTCGTTGAAGGAGATTCTACGGACCGGGCAATCGTTCAACAAGTGAAGGCTCTGGTTGCCGGACGTACCGGCCTCGTTTCATTGGATTCGGATCACTCAAAAGCCCATGTGCTGAAGGAGCTGCATATTTATAAAGAATTTGTTGGCATAGGAGGATATCTCGTCGTAGAGGACACAAATATTAACGGTCACCCAGTCGCACGGCAATGGGGACCTGGCCCATTCGAGGCGGTGGAGGAGTTCCTAAAACTTGATGACTGTTTCTTACGAGATGATGAATTGTGGCAGAGGAATCTCTTCTCCTTTCATCAGTATGGCTGGCTCAAACGCATTCGGTAGTAGTATAGTCGTATCTCGCGAAATCACGCACGGCTGTGTTAGGTGAAATTTCACTCTCATCGGTGATTCCTGGCCACATTCATAATTCCTGTCGTGCCAACGTAATCGCCAACAACAGGCGTCCGTGACGAGTTGGACTGAGATCGAGCAAGCAAATCTTACCGCCGAACATTAATAATAAGCGTGACCAATATGTTTAACGTCGTGCCCGTTAGTGTATGCTTGCCGATATACAATGGCGCTCTGTACGTCAGGGATGCCATCCAGAGTGTCCTCAATCAGACCGTCACTCCGCAGGAAATTATCGTTTCCGACAGCGGTTCTTCAGACGGCTCGGAAAATATCGTCCGCGAGGAAGCACGGAAAGCACAAGCCACGCTCATCATCTTGCCGACAAAGACTCGCGGTATGGTAGCTAATTGGAACAGCGCTATTCGCGCCGCATCAGGTAATTACATCAAGTTTCTCTTCCAGAACGATCTGCTGCGCGCAAACTGCCTCGAAGAGATGGTCAAAGTGGCCGAGTCTGATAAACGTCTGATAAACGCATCGGTCTGGTTTTAGTCCGCGCGAGCTCCTCGTTGAACCATCTGCACGAGAGGATCCGCTCACGAAATGGCTCCAGAAATATCACAATCTCTCTGCGGCGTTTGGTGAGCTCAAAACTAGCCAGCCGGGATCATTACTTCTGCGATCGCAGAAACTGTTACAGGAGCCGCTTAACAAGATTGGAGAACCGACAGCCGTGTTGATCCGGACATGTGTGTTGCGTGAGGCCGGACTTTTCAAGGAGGGAATGTGTCAATTAGTCGACATGGAAATGTGGATTCGCCTCATGGCGATTTCTCACGTCGGATATATCTCCAAACCGGTAATGTCAGTGCGTATTCATCCCGGGCGCGCGTTGAATCGCCAGACGACTGAAGAAATTGGCCGTTTCGAGCTAAACTGTCTGTGTGACACGCTGAGGTGCCCAACCATTTACCCGCTGCTACATTGGCGGGTTCGGCGCGCGCTGCGTTTGGCGCAAGGTCGCCGAGATGGGTTATTTGCTTCTCGCGTAGCGCCGTTGGTTCGGCGGCTGAAGGACGTCGTTCAGGCTGTCGAGCCGCATTCTCTCTGGCTTCGGCTACACTATTTTTACCGTTATCAAGATTACGTCTGGATTCCAAGACAAGCAGTTCAATACGGCGAGGATAATCTTTTTACTCTCAATGCCGCGCCTTTCCTGGATGACGAGAATTTTCTGCGCGCCTACAAACTCGGCGCGCAAACCAATTCCTGGCATGGCCTTTCCATTCGCTGGCGCGCCTACATCGCCTGTTGGGCAGGGTCATATGCCTCGAAACTCGACGGCGACTTTGTGGAATGTGGAGTAAACCGAGGGGGGCTCGCCCGCGCAGTTATCGATTATACCGGCTTTGAGCACTTGGATAAGCGATTCTATCTCATCGACACGTTTCGCGGATTAGTTCCGGCCTGGCTATCTAGAGAGGAAATGAAGAAAGACATTCTGCAAGCATATTCTTATTATAACGATAACTCTGCGGAAATTGTCGAAAAGACTTTTGCGCCGTTCCAAAATGTAAAGATCGTGCAAGGTATTGTGCCCGATGTTTTGTCGAGTCTCCCGATAAGCCGTGTAGCCTTCTTATCGCTGGACATGAACTGCACGATGCCTGAAATCGGCGCTGCCGAGTATTTTTGGCAGCGAATGTGCTCCGGCGGAGTTATGATACTGGATGACTATGGCCATATTCTGCATTGTGAACAGCAAAAGGCATTTGATCATTTCGCCCGAGATCGCGGCGTTCGGGTTCTCGCGTTACCCACAGGTCAAGGCCTGATTTTCAAAAGCGGAGAAATGTAAACTTCGCCGTACTTGGAGATGACCAGCGGCGCGTTTAAACGGATGACAATAGAGGATGCGGTTTCCTAACCTGCATGCAAGCAGTAACTGCCGATTCCATCATTCTTGAGCGCCCTTCGGTCGCTGCGCCAACCATTTGTACGATTATCGCCAAGAACTATTTGGCACATGCCCGTGTGCTCACCGCCTCATTTCTGGAACACCATCCGGCCGGCCGATGCTACGTGCTCGTGATCGATGAGCACACCGGGTATTTCGATGCCACGGCCGAGCGATTCACGCTCGTGACCGCGTGGAGGTCTGTTCACCTTGGCTTGTGTGCAGGTCTTGCGCCGGAACTGCGCATGGACCATTTGATTGCCAAGAACAAGGCGAATTTGCGCTACATGACGAGGCTTGCGTTTGGCGTTATGGCGAGCTGGGAACCGGCACTCATCGAAGCTTTCCCGGAAGAATTGGAATGCCTCCGAAAGAGGATTCCCACGGTGCTCAGGATAATCGCCCAGCTGCTGTTCTTAGTTCTCACAGATTTAGTCGGTTTCCGCCTGCGGAAAAGTTTTATCGTTTCCTCGCGATTCATCGTCGAACAGGTATATGTCCAGTATTATCCAATGCCGAATCCTCGACTAATGGCACGCGCAGTTCGCAAGCTCTCGCGCGCACTGCGACCGCCATCGTCCGATCGTGAAAACCCGTTTTCACACGATCCTTTATTGAGCGAGTGGTCACAAGCTGGCCTAAGCGCTGACAAGGCGGGAAGTCGCTGGTCTGGCTATCAAATTCTGATTTGCTCGCTCAGAAGCTGATGAATTGGGAATTATCGGCAGATATGGCTCAGCCCCCTCAACCGCCGGCAGTAAGTGTCATCATCCCGGCATACCGGCACGCGGACATGATTTGCGAGACTTTGGAGAGTGTTTTTTCGCAGACGTTTACGGATTTCGAAGTAATCGTGGTTAATGACGGCTCGCCTGATCGGACCGCGCAGGTGGTTGCGCCGTTTGTCGCGAATGGCAAAATCCGTTACTTCTCGCAGCGGAATGCAGGCCAGGCTGCGGCAAGGAATCGTGGGGCGTCCGAGGCGCGCGGAAAATTTTTTGCCTTCCTTGATGACGACGATGTCTGGCCTCCCGAGAAGCTAGAATGGCAGGTAAAATATCTCGAGACGAATCCTGACGTCGGTGTGGTTGCTGGATGGTGCGAGGTTTTTCAGGATAAAATTCCGAGCCTCGGGGTGGAACCAACTTTCTTCAGCGGACCATGGGGCTCCATCGATCTTATGTTGCTCGCTCGCTGCAGCCCTATTTCGTCTCCGGGGCAGACGCTTATCCGTGCGGATTTATTTCGCGAGCTCGGCGGATTCGATCCTAATGTCTCAGGCGCCGATGATTTCGATTTCTGGTTTCGTGCTCTTCGCCAAGGTCGAGTTGAGATCGCACCGCAGGTCGCATTGTTTTACCGCAGCCATCCCGGCACAGCTTCAAGAGACGCCGACCACATGTTTGCAAGCTGCCTGCTTGTGGCGAAGCGTCAGCTCTCTAGAGCCTCGCCCGTTCTGCAGCCGGAACTGTTTGAGGCATTCTATCGGCAAATTTACCATTATGCCGGCCATCGCCTCACCCGTGACTGGACATTTCTGTGGGGCGATAGCCACAACCTTTGGTCGCGCCTCCGCAGCCGAGCGAAATCGTTGCGCGCGATTATGGGAGAACGTACTTTACGCCGGCTTTTCCTGCACGGACTGGCGAGCGCAGCGCAGCGGCGACTCCGCTCGGCGGCGGCGCGCCTTTTCGCCAAAATTTCCCGATCGTCGGAATTAGATCGAGGTGCCTAGTGATACGAGAAGGCAGCATCTGCTCTGATGTATTGTGCAATAGTGTGCGTCGGACCGGGAGAAAAGGAACTTTTCCGTCTCTTAGGGCTCCGAATAACTGAGACCATTGGATCTTGGCGAATCGGATTCTCGCGGCTCTCCCGTAGCGCTCGCCAAAATACGCTGTGAAGGAGTAATCAGCTCGCACCATGTTTCGAAAAATAGCCCGAAGGATTTTGCGACGACTCGGCTGGGACCTTCACCGATTGGCGGCGCCATACCTGACGCTGCGAGATTTAGAATTTGACCTGCCATACCTGTTAGCTCAGGACTCGCCCTGCGTTATCGACGTCGGTGCAAATAAGGGGCAGACGATTGATTTGGTGCGGCGCATGGAAGAGGGCTCGAAATCGGTCGAGGATTTTTCTACTGTACGCCAATTCAAACACCGGCGTCGTTGTCCGGCGTTCGTTTTATGAGCAATGTGGTGGGTTTCTTGTGGAGTTGAGCCACGCGGCTGATTGTGAAATGTGGGCGCCGTGCCGTCTTTTTTGCCGGCGGTATCGTTACGAAAGACGCCTTGGCCTGCTATCGTGCTTTTCAAGCGAACGACTCAGGCAAACAAGCAAGAGCAGCAATGAACGTCCGCTATCTTGCGAAGCTTAACGAAATCTTTGCGGCAAGACATTCTGAATTTGATCTCGAAGGGCCTCTCTGCGAGTTTGAAATGTGGCTCTGTCGCAAGCGGAATGTTTTGTGCGAGAAGCGGATTTTGAAGCGGCAAGAGCGTACCTGCGCTATTGGCGAGATCACGCCCCGATCTCTCTTCGGCTTCGTAAATTCGCCGCTAGAAAAGTCAGACACATTTTCCGCGCGGTGTGAACAAGCTTTCCGTACTAATCTGTACGCATAACCCGCGACAAGCGCTTTTCCAAAAGTGTCTGAACGCGGTTCATAATGCTGAACGCGCAACCCCGTTCGAAACCGAGATCACTTTGGTTGACAATCATAGTGTCCCACGGCTAGCAGCGCACGACTACGTTGGAGCGTTTGTCGCAGCCTATCCCGGCCGTCGCATCATTGTAGAACCACGATTAGGCCTAACGTATGCAAGACTAGCTGGATCGGCCACCTCGCAAGGAGATATCCTAATATTCGTCGATGACGATAACGTGCTTGAGCTCGACTACATCCAGCAAGCACACACGTTGATGACGAAGAAGCTTGATGTTGGCGTCGTCGGTCCCGGGATAGTTGATGTAGAATGGGAAAAAGGCACACCACGATGGGTGATGGGGTATGCGGGGAGCTTCCAAGCAAAGAGAAAAACTGAAGATCAATTTGGTCGCATAGCTGGCTGGCCCGATTTCTATCCCCCTGGCACCGGAATCGTCGTGCGGCGCGTTGTGCTTGAGCGCTATGCGCAACTAATTGAGATGGGAGTAATAACCGCGCAAGACCGCCGGGGAAATAGGATGACGAGCGCAGGCGATGCCCAGATCGTTTGGACAGCCGTGAA
>WNGK01015172.1_pt1 | contig 10016 bp, 5 predicted proteins | sample 5400601 | NCBI WGS metagenome assembly WNGK01 (sample SAMN13153376, study PRJNA577476) | soil metagenome | isolation source: 60 cm soil or saprolite under Garry oak tree replicate 1 | place: USA:California | collected 2016-06-15 | reverse complement strand
TAAGACGAATTTCCATTCGTTCCCCGGCATCTTCCGCCCTTGGAGCGGCACGAGCCACAATGACTCTGACGTGTTCGAATATTCAGCGCAAAATTCGAGCACTGGGGTTGATTCCGTCGAACATTCAGGTCAATTACCAAGACCGCCTGCGCCACGATCTTGATGGTAAATGACCTGAAATGTGAGCAGCTTTGGCCCTGAAACATGAGCACTTGTGCGGATTACCCGAAAGATTGGCCATTTCCTACCAAAAGTTTGGCCGCCCAAGAAAAAACTGGTGAATCCTCTCTGCAAGCCAATTCATACGGTTAGGTAGAGGCAAGGCTGATACTTGCGAAATTCCGTCGTTTTGTTACTCGTATGCCTCTACAAGCCAATTTATGCAAATGGAAGACAAACATTGCCGTAACCGGAAGGAAGTTTTGCCGCTTTTAACGACATGTTACGGCAGAAATCAGCCTATAGACCTTCAAACCTGAAGGAAAAACTTGCCGTAATTCCTAATTAGGAAGCAAAACGTTGCCAGGCTTTGGTGAATATGCTACCCTTCAAGAGTCTCTCATAGGGATGTAAGACGTGATGGAGGCATTGACCATGACTAGACCTCTGGATGGCATTTCCCTTCAGACCTACTTTCGTCGCCTGGGCCTCCGACCAGAAGCACAGGAGTTGCTCCAGCAAGTTCGTTCCTCACCGCCAACTCGTACGCCTGGAAGCCGAGCAGGCAATATGCCTGTCTGGTATCCCAGCAAGAAAATGCAATGTATCATTAAGGCAGAGAGCGCCAAGGTCGAATTTGCGTTTTTGCTTGAGGCCGAACATTCGGATGAGGTGATAGAATTCTGGGACCAGCCGCCGCCCATTCCATTGGAGTACCACGACAAGCGCAATCACCTCCAGCGGCCACTTCATACCGCTGACTACTTTGTGTTTCGATACGCTTCGGCAGGTTGGGAAGAGTGCAAGCCTGTTGAAAAGTTGATGCAATTCCTACAACAGGGCTCCAAGCGCTATGTGCTCGACGAAAAGGGACAGTGGCGGTGCCCACCAGGTGAGGCGTTTGCCGCCAAGTATGGACTGACCTACCGGGTGCGTGCATCAGACCAGATTAATTGGGCAGCTCAGGACAACTGGCTGTACCTCGAAGATTACTATCAAAGCCTCGAAAAGCTCGTGGTGCCAGAAGCAGAGTTGGAAACACTTTTCCAACTGGTTGATGAACATCCCGGCATTCCTTTATCTGATCTTCGCGCTGCCGCGTCTCCCATCAGTTCTGATCGGATCAATATTGCCATCGCCAGCTATGCGCTCTACGTGGATTTAGGTGCTCATCGGCTGACAGAACCATCACGCACGTCGGCCTGGCGCTCTCGCGAGACGGCACGGGTTCATCGCCATCATGGTGAGGGAGCTGTTGATCGAGGCCTCGACGCTCATCCAGTAGTGATCGAGCAAGGAAGCCGTGTCTTGTGGGATGGCAAACCCTGGCGTATTGCTGTTGGACAGACGGAACTCACCTTAGTCTGTGAAGAGGGTGGGTCTCCTTTTCCTCTCGCTCGATCTACCTTTGATGCTCTCGTTCACGATGGCAAAATCGTCGGAGCCCGGACAGACACTCGCTCAAGTATCACTCCTGAAGGAGAGGCCCGGTTGGAGAGCGCACGCGAGGTGGACCTGGCAACAGCGGAGGTCCGTAATCGAGTCATCAATCCCAATCAATATGACGATGACGAGCAGGAGCAGATCGCGGTGCGCGCAGCCACCATTCCTGCACGAACCAAGCGTTACTGGCGACATTTGTATCGAGATGCCGAAACTCGCTATGGAAGCGGCTACATTGGGTTGATTCCTCACTTTACCAACAGTGGTGGCACAAGGAAGATCAAGCCAGAAGTTATCAACCTCGTTGAGGAAGTACTCACGACGCACTATGACACGGTGACACGCAAACCCAAACGTGGTGCGTACGGGGAGTACTTGAAGCAGTCTGAGCAGAAGAATCTCGAAGCAGTAAGCCAACGGACCTTTTACACGCTGGCGAAACGTCACAGACCAGTGTATGAACAAGTGCTCGTCCGTGAAGGAGCGCGTGCAGCTTACCCATTCAAAGACTACCACCGTTCCGGTGAAAAGACCCTTAATCGTCACGGGAGCTATGCCTGGGCCATGGCCCATATTGACCACCTGGAGGTCGATCTAGAGCTTTGTGACTCAGAAACAGGTCAGCCAATGGGCAAATGCTGGCTTACCCTCATGATTCTTTCCCATCCTCGAAGAATTGCGGCTTTCTATTTGACCTTTGATCCCCCTTCCTATCGTTCTTGCATGATGGTGATGCGTCTGTGTGTCAAGCGTTACGGTCGGCTACCGACGGCCATTACCGTGGATGGTGGTCCTGAATTTAGAAGCGTCTACTTCGAGCAACTGCTGGCGCTCTACCGAGTACGTAAGCACCAGCGTCCATCTGCGGAGCCACGTTTCGGATCTCCTTTGGAGAGGCTGTTTGGTACGATGGACACAACGTTCATCTACCATCTGCTCGGTAACACCCAAGCGACAAAGCAGCCTCGCACCATGACCAAAGCGACCGACCCTAGCCGACATGCCGTATGGACACTTGCCTCGCTTGCTGACTGCATACAGCAATGGGCCGATGAAGAATATGATACGATGCGACATCCAGCGCTCCGCCAGAGTCCACGTGAAGCGTATGATCAGAGTCTGAAGCGCGATGGGGAGCGCGATCACAAACGCATCCCGTATGATGATGTTTTCGTGAAAGTCACCTTTCCTACCACGCGGAAAGGAACAGCGGTGGTGCAACCTGGCATTGGGGTGCGTATGAATTACCTGGACTACTGGTGTGATGAAATGCGCGACCGTGACGTCGAACGCACGATTGTCCCCGTGCGTTACGACCCATTTGATGCAACCGTTGGCTACGCTCGGATTCGTGGGCGATGGCGCAAGTGCGTCTGCGTCGCCGACGACCTTGTTGGATGCTCGGAGCGTGAACTCCAACTCTTAACCTCAGAGTTGCACGAGCACTCTCGCCTTCAGTATGGAAAAGAGCAGGTAGAGATCACGCAGAAACAACTTGCTGACTTTCGGCGCGTCAACACAGCCAAGGAAGCCATCCTCCGTCAGCAACGAAATGATCGGGAAACCAGGGCGGCATTAGTCGTATTGGAAGGTGGGCGCGGGAAGCGCACGGCGGTTCCAGTTCCTCATGGCTCTCCTGCTGAGGGAGCCGAGCAACATACACTCAATCGAAATCCTGAGAGGGGGCAATCGTCACCTTCTTCTCGTCACCCGGTTGGGGACGGCGATACGCTGCGCGTGCTGAGGAGGCTTCGTTAGTGGGTAAACGGAAGCAACCTCCCAGCGCAAACCCGCCACAATTCCAAGATGACGGGCCAGAACGGTTTGACCCCGTGTTGCTCACACAATCCCCAGCAAAGCGTCTTGCCTGGTTTGAGCACCAGTGCCTCATTGAGCATGCTCGGCTTGAGCAATCGTGTGAAACCATCCTGCGAACGATCTGCTCGCCTGGAGAAGGAGAAGATCTCGCTCGACTCGGCACGATGGTGCTCGTCATCGGACCGGCGCGCGTCGGCAAAACGACCCTCATTGCAGAGTTGCAAAAACGATTGCTCACGCGAGCGAAGGAACGAATGCTGCGCGATCCCAGTCATCGGCCCTTTGTGAGTGTGAGCGTTCCTGAGGCAGGGTCTGGTCGCTTCAATTGGGTAGACTACTACATCGCTGTGTTGCGGCAGGTCAACCACCCCTTTGTGAACAACAAAAAATCAGGTGTCCGGGTGCGCGACTTGCGAGAGGCAATGGAAGAAGCTTTCGCCCAACATCAACCGTATGCAATCATTGTAGACGAAGCCCATCACCTTGCTAAGGCTGGGAGTGGTCGTGGATTGCAAGATCAACTCGATCATCTTAAAGACCTGGAAAATCGCACTGGCGTTTGCCACGTGCTGGTTGGGACCTACGAAATGCGACGTTTTCGCACTGCCACTCCACAACTGGCGGGTCGTGGGATCGATGTGCATTTCTCCCGCTATGATGCCAAGAAAAAAGAGGAACGAGAAGAATTCCGAAGCGCTCTGTGGGCCTTGCAGCGGCAACTTCCAGTGGCAGAAGAGCCTCTCCTTGCACAAGAGCACTGGGAATCGCTGTACGCACGCAGCATCGGCTGCATTGGACTGCTTAAACTCCACCTTAATCGGGCACTCGCACTCGCGCTCACGCAAGAGGCTCAGACCGTCACGAAAGCGCATCTGATTGCGACTGCTACGTCAGAAGGTCGATTGAAGGAAATGCTAGGTGAAGCACTCAGGGGTGAAGCGGATCTTGCTGAGCCAGAAGGAGCTGACGAGCGGCTCCTCGAAGCACTCGGACTCAGGGAGTCCGAGGTGATGACACAGAAGGGCACCTCGCCCTCCGCTCGATCAGGAGGGACCAAACCAGGTGATCGATCACCAGGACGTGATCCCATTGGTTCAGGCAGCGACGTAAACACTGAGCGAGGAGTTGGGTAGCTAAGAAGGGCATGTAAGTGTGAGAGGAGATGTACTGAAACAAATAGACGTAGAGAAGCATGCTGACGAGCATTCGGGGATGGAAATGCCACCCCGCAGCCGACTCTATCACCTACCACCCCGCAGCGTAGGAACTCTGTGGGTTGAAAGCCTGACCAGTTACATCAATCGACTCGCCTGGGCCTATCGGGTAAGCCCGCGGGTACTGGTGGCACAGGAAATTGTCCCGCAACTCAGCAGTTCACTGCAAATTCATTCATTTGCTCAACTAGCAACGTTCAGCCGGTCAAGCGCCATGGGTATGAATGGAACTGGGGACTTGGCGGTGGAGTGGCCAACCATCCTTGAAGAGCTTACCTTGAGGTCAGATCTCCACTTGCTCACGTTGCGTAGTTGGGTAGGCGATCTCACATCTCGTGGGCACCTCCGCAAGAAACCCGCGTGGTGCCCTGTATGTTACACTGAATGGAGAGAACAAAAGCTTCCTCTCTATCAGCCCCTTCTGTGGATGCTCCAACTGGTAATGATGTGTCCGCGACACCAAGTGCGGCTGGAGGATCGTTGTCCACATTGCCAGAAATATCAGTCAATCCTCACGCTCAAAACCGCCCCAGGTCATTGTACCCAATGCCATACCTGGTTAGGCAAACCATTAGACGCCGTGGTAGAGCAGGAGACGATTCATTGGCAGGAATGGGTGCTTCACTCGTTAGAAGAACTGCGCAGGGAATATGTGAACGCTGGTGTTCTGCCATGGGAACGGTTTTTCACAAACCTTGCAATATGCCTGAAGGAGTGGGGGATATGTTCAAAACTAGCTGATCTGACAGGCTTTTCGCGAGATGTGTTCTATCTCTGGGTTGGGCGCAAAAACCGATCCTATTCTCACCGTCCTTCGCTGGAAACCATTTTTGAGTTCTGCTACGCCTGCGATGTAACGCCGCTTCAAGTCATGGAAACTTCTGATACCCTCCTTCAAATCGTTCGGGATGAAACGCACCTGCGACAGCGCCGACCTCACCGATTTACACGCAGTAGAGTAGACCGAGAACGTTGTCTCGAACTCATCCAGGCAGCCTTTGACGGACAAGAAGAGCCACTCGGAGCCTCTCAAGTTGCAAGACGGCTTGGCTATGAGGCACGTCAGCTCGTGTATCATTTTCCGCAGGAATGCGAACTGCTTACTCAACGGGCTCAGGAGTACCGCAGGCAACGAAGAGAAAAGCGTGAAGCACAGGTATGTGAAGAGGTGAGACAAGCGGTAATCGCACTCCATGAACAGGGCATATTCCCCACTCACCGCAAAGTAAGAACCTTGCTTTCCGATCCCAACCTCATACGCATGCCAAAAGCGAGTGCTACCTGGCACGCTGTTCGCCGTGAACTCGGGTATGAATCTTGAAAGTACTATTCTTCAATCAATATCAAATCGGAAGGTAAGGTTTGCCGCTGCGGCAAATCTTATCTTCCATTTGCAATTTACCCTGTGGCCAAACTTTCGGTAGGTTGCGGCCAAACTTTTGGGTAATCCGCAACTTGCCCCCAATCTTGAGCACTGGTACAAACTTTCCTGGGCAAACCGCCCCACATCTCGCTTCATCCATAGATATGCTGTAAATTGGCCGCTTGTGAGATGCTCGACTCCAGTGCTTTTTGACTCCAGAAAAGGCTCATGGATCTCTTTTCGTTTTTCCTGTCTGATGTGGTTGCACGCGGCGCTCATGAGAAGCTCTCTCCCATGCCCGTCGAGGATGGGCAGGCGAGCGTGAAGAAAAGCAGAGGGATGAGCCATCACACGCTTTCGTCTCTGTGGTGAGTCACCGGGATCACACCAGGAAACAGCTTCGCGCGTTCGCCCCAAATGTGCTATGCTAGAGGCAGAGAGGACAGGGGGGCTGGGCCCATGTGGCAGTGTCCCAGCCCACCAGACAGGCGTTCACCCACGCAGCGGGCATAGCTGATAGTCACCAGTCTACCGAATGGGTCCTGGGAAGTCACCGTTCATGAACCGACGTGTCACTTCACATCGCATCACAGTGTATCGCTCCGCCGGGTCACGCGGAAGGGAGATCGTTCATGAAGCGCTACTCGTACCGTGAGCGAGACTATGCCTTCGCTCAGCTGATGCTGACGCTGCGCACCACCATCGGCCTGACACAAGCGGGCCTGGGTGAGCGGCTGGGCGTCTCCCGGCGCGCCGTGGCGGAGTGGGAGGGGGGCCTCAGCTACCCCAAAGCCGAACGCCTCAAAGCGTTCATCGCGCTGTGCGTGCAACAGCACGCCTTTGCCGCCGGGCGCGAGGAAGAGGAGATCCGCGCGCTCTGGAAGGCGGCGCGCCAGAAGGTGCTGCTGGATGAGGACTGGCTGCGCGGCCTGCTCGCTCCTGCTGCGCCCGTCCGGCTTTCCCCACCGGCCGGGACGCCTGCTGCCCACGCGGGAGCGGAGGCCGTGGCCTTCCCGCGCGTCGACTGGGTGGAAGCCCTCGACGTGAGCCATTTCGCGGGCCGCGAGGTGGAAGTGGCCGAGCTCTCCCAGTGGATCGTGCAGGAGCGCTGCCGCCTGGTGACGCTGCTGGGCATGGGCGGCATCGGCAAGAGTATGCTGGCCTCCTACCTCGGTCAGCGCCTGGCGCAAGAGTTCGAGGCGGTGCTCTGGCGCTCGGTGCGCGACGCCCCCTCCTGCGAGGAGCTGGTCGCCGACTGCATCACCTTCTTCTCCCAGACCCCGCCCACCGCCTTCCCCGCGTCGCTGGAGCAGCGTATCACCCAGCTCGTGGCGCGCTTGCAGGCAAGCCGCTGCCTGCTGGTCCTCGACAACCTGGAGACGCTGCTCGAAAGCGGTGACCGCGAGGGCGGCTACCTGCCGGGCTACGAGGGCTACGGGCGACTCATCGGGCGCCTGACCGAGTCGGCCCATCAGAGCTGCGTACTGGTGACCTCCCGCGAGAGGCCCAGGGAGATCGAAGCGCTGGAAGGCGTGCGCTCCCCGGTGCGCTCACTGCGTCTTGCCGGGATTGACGAACAGGCAGCGCAGGAGCTGCTCAGCGACAAGGAGTTGAGCGGTACCCCCGCTGCCTGGCAGCGCCTCGTGGCTGGCTACGTGGGCAATCCCCTGGCCTTGAAACACGCTCTCGCAGGTCCTGCACCCCCGAGTGCTGCGCTCAAAACTATTGGAGGCGCTGGAGGCGCTCTCGCGGCGCTCGCTGCTGGAGCGGGGGCAGCAGGCCAGCTTTAGCCTGCAATCGGTGGTGATGGAGTACCTCACCGATGAGTTGGGCGAACGTCTGAGCGAGGAGATCGTGCTGGGCGACCCGCAGCAACTGCGCCAGATGGCCCTGGAGCAGGCGCAGGCCAAAGATTATATTCGGCAGACGCAGGTGCGCCTGCTGGTGCAGCCCCTCCTCGAGCGGCTGCGCGCCGAACTGGGAGCAGACGCGCCGGTCGAGGCGCACCTGCTGCGCCTGTTCGCGCAGTTCCGTGCCGAGGACGCCGCCAAAGAGGGCTATGGTCCGGCCAATGTGATCACCCTGCTCAAAGAGCTGCGCGGCCACCTGCGTGGCCTGGATCTCTCGCAGCTGGCCCTGCGGGGAGCCTATCTGCAAGGCGTCCAGATGCAAGATGCAGATCTTTCCGGGGCGATGCTCCAGAGCTGCGTCTTTACCGAGACCTTCGATGCCATCTCAGCGGTCGCCATCAGTCCCAATGGACAGTATTGGGCCGCAGCCGGCAGGCGTGGGGAAGTGCGGCTCTGGGAAGAGGGAGGCCAGACCTTGTCCCGCGTCTGGCAGGCCCATACGGACAGGATACGAGCCCTCACCTTCAGCCCTGATGGACGCCAGCTGGTCACTGGGAGCTGGGATAACACGGTCAAGTTGTGGGACGTAGAGAACGGCGCTCTGCTCTGGTCGGACTCGCAAGCAAGCAGTATCCCTAGTGTGGCCTTTGCCCTAGATGGAAGCCTGCTTGCCATGAGTGGGGAAAATGTTGGCAAGATCCATCTCTGGGACCTGCGCAGTGACACGCTCCTTGAGACGCTCTCGCATCCTCATCCAGTCTCTGCGGTCGCCTGGAGTCCGAAAGCGCGGCTGCTCGCCAGTGGCGACTTCGATGGAGGCATTCGGGTATGGGAACTGCATACAACAGGGCCAGCCATCTGCATCCGGGCCTTCTCAGGACATACGAACTGGGTGATGGGACTGGCCTTTGCTCCTGATGGCAGCCTGCTTGCCAGCGGGAGCAGGGATGGCGCGGTCAAGCTGTGGGACGTCGCCAGCGGACGCTTGCGTCAGACGCTTGCGGGACATACGGATGGGATAAATCGTGTGGCCTGGAGTCCCGATGGGCGCACGCTGGCCAGTGGTAGCCGTGACACCACGATTCGGCTGTGGGATGTCGAAGAGGGGAGCGCCCGAGCAGTGCTGCAGGGACATACTGCCGAGGTGTATGGCCTGGCCTTTACCCCCGACAGCCGCAGCCTGCTCAGTGGCAGTGACGACGGGACTTTGCGTCTGTGGGATGTCGAAAGTTCGCAGTGCTTGCGCATTATGCGCGGCTATGTGTCTTCCCTCTTTGGTATCGACTGGAGTCCCGATGGCACCCAGCTCGCTAGTGGAGGCTCGGATGCGCTGGTTACCGTCTGGGATATGACCGGCGCGAGACCACCCCGGGTGTTGCGTGGACATCGCGGGGTCGTCTCTGCGGTGGGATGGAGTCCCAATGGGAGGTTGCTAGCCAGTAGCGGGTGGGATAATACCATCCGGCTGTGGAATCCGACCTCGGGTGCCTGCGTAGAGAGGCACCAGGACCCCGACCACCCCGACACCGTCTTCTTCGCAATGGCCTGGAGTCCGGACGGGCAACAATTGGCTTGCGGAACCAATCTGCAGGGCGTGCACGTGTGGAAGGTGACGGCGGGTTCCCACTGGTGGGTCGGGCATCAGTTGCCGACCAGGATACGTCGCGTGGCCTGGAGTCCAGACGGCACGCGGCTGGTCGGTGCTGGCGATGATGGCATCATATATGTGTGGGACGCCTCGGATGGCATGCAGCAGCAGCGGCTGGCGGGACACCCTGGGACTGTCAGGAGCGTGGCCTGGAGCCCCGATGGGAGGCGGCTGGCCTCTGCTGGTGGCGGCCAGGGGCAGGGAGAGGGCGGGGAACTGTTCGTGTGGGAGGCGTACAGCGGGGAGCGGGTGCGATCCCTGGCGGAGCATCCTGGGGTGGCCTTTGCAGTGGCCTGGAGTCCAAGTGGGGAGGAGCTCATCAGTGGAGGCAGTGACGGAATGCTGCGCTGGTGGAATGTTCACAGCGGGCAGTGCATACAAGTGCGAGAAGCCCATCAAGGCACGGTGCATGCACTCAAGGTGAGCCCCGATGGCAGCAGGCTCGCCAGTTGCAGCGATGATGGGGCTATCACGCTCTGGGACCTCGAGAGGGGCGAACATCTGCGCACCCTACGCCGCGA
>WNGK01009492.1_pt1 | contig 10016 bp, 7 predicted proteins | sample 5400601 | NCBI WGS metagenome assembly WNGK01 (sample SAMN13153376, study PRJNA577476) | soil metagenome | isolation source: 60 cm soil or saprolite under Garry oak tree replicate 1 | place: USA:California | collected 2016-06-15 | reverse complement strand
CCAGAATATTTGTCCGGTCTACCTCATTCGTGCCCGTGTGTGCGGTGCGCGAAAAAACTTCTTCGCAAAAAGAAGAATGAGAGTCGTGGACCATGCGGCTCCGCCAAACAAGTCCGCCTCTCAAAAAAATGGAGGAAAACTTGTTATGTGGAAACAAAATGGCCGCGGGCTTTGGCTCGCCGGGATTTGGTTATCGGTTGCGCCACTGATCAGCCGCGCGCAGGAACCATCGCCTACTGCCTCGCCGGTCGAAGGCCAGGCGGAGGAAGTCATCGTGTCTGCAACACGCTTTGATATTCCCCTCGATCAATCGCCGGCGAGTGTGAGCGTGATCACGTCAGAAGATTTTGAACAAAAACAAATTCAGCGCGTGAGTGACGCACTGCGTGAAGTTCCTGGATTGTCCGTTGTGCAAACCGGCACCGCTGGGCAATTGACATCGGTTTTTACGCGTGGATTACGCAGCGAGCATACGCAGGTATTGCTCGACGGCGTTCCGATTAATCAAGGTTTGCAAGGGGCGTTTAATTTCGCCGATCTGGTAACGGACGACATCGACAGGATCGAAGTCGTGCGCGGTCCGCAGAGCACCTTGTATGGGCCACGGGCGCTTGCCGGCGTCATTCAAATCTTCACGAAACAAGGCGAGGGAACGCCGACAATTATGCTGAGCGGTGAAGGAGGTTCCTACGACACCTTTCGCGAATGGTTGGAAAGCGAGGGCAAGATCGACCAGTTTGATTATTCGATTGGCGCCAGCCGGATCGACACCGACAACGCGCGCCCGAACAATCAATATCGAAACAGCGCTGTGATCGCGAATGTTGGCTGGTCGCCGAACGAACAATTTCGAATCGGCAGCCTGTTTACCTATTCGCTCAGCGATACCGGCAATCCGAACACAATTTTCGATCCGAAACCACTGGACAATTTTTTGACGGAACGCTGGCTCATTGCGCCCCATATCGATCTTCGGCTAAGCGACTGGTGGGAGCACAAACTCATTGTCAGTTATGATCATGAGCGGCAGCTGAATGATCCGAACCAGGATGGGTTTGTTGGACCGACCCGTGCGTTGTTTGAGCGGACAACGATCGATTACCAAAACGATTTGCGAGCGACTTCGTGGCTCACATTAACCTCGGGATTCTTTTACAGCCGGGTCAATGCCGGGCAGGAGCGACCCTTCGTTCTGCAAATTTTTGGGCCGCAACCGACCTTTGTCAGCGATCATACGCAAGAAACAGCCGGATTTTTGCAAGCGACTGCGACGCCGATCGAAAACCTGATCTTCGTCGCGGGTGGGCGTTTCGATCAGTTCAATCAATTCGGCGATATCTGGACCTATCGTTTTGCCGGTAGTTACAAGATCGACAAGACAAACACGACTTTGCACTCGAGCATCGCGACCGGATTCAGCCCGCCGAGCAGTCAGGACAAGATTTTCGGAAATAATTTTGGATTGCAGCCGGAAAAAAATCTCGGGTGGGACATCGGTGTCGAGCAACGGCTCTGGGAGAATCGCGTTACTCTCGGTGCGACTTATTTTCACAACGATTTGTCGAACGTGATTGGATTTAACGGGCTGTTCGACACGCTCAATCTGGGCGCCGCCGAAACGCAGGGACTGGAAGCGGAATTACGGGCGCAACCGGTCGCCGATCTGCTTTTCACGGCCAGCTACACCTACCTCGCCGCGGAGAAGACTTCGTCAGCGGACATTAATCAACCGAAAGGCGCGCGTTTGGCCCGCCGGCCACGCAACGAAGTTTACATTTCGGCCTCATATCTTTGGTGCAAAAGACTCCGCACCACAGCGGAAGCAAAGTTTGTAAACGCGCGCGAAGAATTGAATTTCGGCGGACCAAATTTCGACATCGAAGATTACAGTTTCGTCAACATTGCGGCGGAATATGAAGTGAACCCGCACCTGTCGGTCTTCGGCCGCATCGACAATTTGACGAACGAACATTACGCGGAGGTTTTCGGTTTCCCCGCGCTGGGACGCGCCGCGTACGGAGGGGTGAAATTGCGGTTTTAGCAGTGCTTGTCATTCCAAGCGAGAGCCTCGAATAGCACGAGATGACAAAGATGTAGTGGCAGCCGTGCCGGCTGCTTTTCGTAAACGCAGGCGACACGACTGCCTCTAGAGTTGAATTCCGCGGGGCATCGTTTAATCACCAAGAGTGAGTCCGCTTGTTTATGTCATCTTTGGCGTGCTTGGCGGCGGCTTGTTTGCGGCGCTCATTTTTCTGCTGATTCCACGAAAAAGTAGAGGCGTCGAATCCGAGCTGGTGAAGCGGCTCGAAATGCTCGATCGCGCGCAGGAGCGTGGCGAACGGATCATCCGCGAAGAGATGTCGCGCGGGCGCGAAGAAAGTGCTAATGCGGCGAAGGCGCAACGCGAAGAGCTGAGCAAATCTCTCGAGGGCGTGCGTTCGATTGTCGATCTTCGCCTGAAGCAATTACAGGATGACAACTCGAAGCAGATCGACAAAATGCGAGAGACGGTTGACGAGAAATTACAAGGCACACTGGAAAAACGGCTGGGCGAATCGTTTAAACTCGTGAGCGACAGACTTGAGCAAGTTCATCAAGGACTGGGCGCGATGCAGCAACTCGCGAGCGACGTGGGCGGATTGCAAAAAGTCCTCACCAATGTGAAAACGCGCGGCGGCTGGGGCGAAGTACAGCTTGGGACGCTGCTTGAACAGCTACTCACACCGGAGCAATTCGCGCGAAACGTGAAGACACGCGAAGAGGCCAGCGACCACGTCGAATTCGCGATCAAGTTGCCGGGCGATGAAAACGGCGCGCCGGTCTGGTTGCCAATCGACGCAAAATTTCCGACAGAAGATTACTACCGTCTCATTGCGGCGCAGGAGAAAGGCGATATGACGGCAATTGACGAGGCGATCAAGAGCCTCGAAACGCAGTTGAAGCGCAGCGCCAAAGATATTTGCCAGAAGTATATCAATCCGCCGCGAACGACGGATTTCGCTCTTATGTTTCTGCCGACCGAAGGACTGTATGCCGAGGCCATCCGACGCGTTGGTCTGGTGGAGCAAGTGCAGCGCGACTGCCGCGTCGTCTTTGCCGGTCCGACCACGCTTGCGGCGTTGCTGAACAGTTTACAAATGGGTTTTCGCACACTGGCGATCCAAAAGCGTTCAAGCGAAGTCTGGAATCTGCTCGCGGGTGTCAAAACTGAGTTCGGGAAATTCGGGGAAGCGTTATCGGCGGTGAAGGACAAGCTCGATCAAGCTGCCCGACAGGTGGATAACGTGGCGGTCCGTTCGCGTGCCATCACGAAGAAGCTTCGCGATGTCGAGGAATTACCATCAAACCCGCAGCCATTGTTGAACAATCTGTTATCGAGCCAGGATCAGGAAGATGGTGACTAGATCACCGGCTCGGAACGGCCGCACATGAAGACAGCGTTGGTCACCGGAGCCAACAGAGGCATCGGCCAGGAAGTTGCACGTCGACTCGCGATCCGGGCGTTTCACGTCTTTGTCGGTGCCCGAAATGCCGGTGCTGGGCGTGCGGTAGTCGAAGCGATCGCGAAGAGCGGCGGAAAGGCAACATTCCTTCAAATCGACGTCGCCGATAATGCCAGCGTAACTGCCGCCGCGCGTGAGTTCTCTAAAATTGCAGATCATGTCGATATCTTGGTAAACAACGCTGGATTCATTGAGGATGGGGACACTGCGATTTTGGAGATCAGCGATGAACTATTACTAAAGACCTTTGAGACGAACACGTTCGGTGCTCTGCGCGTGACGCGCGCATTCGCACCTTTGCTCGCGAAAAGCAAAGCCCCGCGCGTGATCAATATCTCGAGTGGCGGCGGGCAGTTAACTGGTGGCGCCGATGGCTGGGCGCCGGCTTACTGCATCTCGAAGACGGCGCTGAACGGCGTTACGTCGCAGCTCGCGGTGGCGTTGCCGAAGGCCGCCGTGAATTCGGTTTGTCCTGGTTGGGTACGCACCGATCTTGGCGGACGGAATGCACCGCGGTCAGTCGAAGAAGGCGCGGACACGATCGTCTGGCTCGCCACCGATGCGCCGCAGAACCTTACCGGCAAATTCTTGCGTGACCGAAAGGAGATTCCGTGGTGAGGCGAAGCCCGATCACGGGCACGAGCAGGAGCAAGAGTGAGAGTTTACAGCACTTCGCCCCACTTGCTCTGGTCTTTGAGCATGATCTCGCGGAGGAGACGAACGGGCGGCATGCCGTGATTGAGGAGTTCGTTGTGGAACTTTTGTAATGAGAATTCGTCGCCCTGTTGCGCTTTGTAATCGTCGCGCAGTTTCAGAATCTGCAATTTGCCAAGCGTGTAATTGAGGTATCCGGGATCGAACGTGCCACGCATCGCTTCGGAGCGGGCCGGTTTTTCCTCGTAGTAACAGTTCTCCTGAAAAAACTTGGTTGCCTCGTCGATGGACATACTCTGGGTGTGCATCTTGATCGAGACGCACAAGCGGCATGAGCGGAGCAGGGCCTCATCGGCCTGAGCCATTCGATATTTGGCCGCGCGCTTCGTATCCTCCTCGGTTGGAGTCGTGCCGCCGGCGGCGCCGTAGCCTTCGTCAATCATCATTTTCTCGCAGTAGTGCGCCCAGCCTTCGACAAACGCATAGCTGCCGAAAATTTTTTCGACTCTGCTCGCGGGCGACGCGTTCAAGCGCAAAAATTGCACGTAATGGCCGGGATACGCTTCGTGAATGGAAACGATGTCCGAAGTGTAATAATTGAAGGCGGTGAGCCATTCTTCTTTTTGTTTCTCCGGCCAGTCGCTCTCTGTTGGCGTGACATAGTAATAGGCCTCAGTCGCGCGCCTCTCGAATGGACCCGGCGTGTCCATCGAGGCAAAGGAGGTGGCCCGGCTATATTGCGGTGTTTCTTTAACCCGGGGGCGAACGTCCGACGGAATTGTCACTAAATGATGGCTCGAGACGTATTTTCGAATTTTGTCGAGATCTTTGCCTACGTCGGGAATTAGATTTTCCGGCGTCGGATGTTCGCTCTGGATTTGCTTGAAAACTTCGATGGCGGGCTTGTTTGGATCGATTTTTTTCGCGGCATCGGCAAACGCTTCCTGCTCCGCCTTTAGTTGCTCCATGCCGATCTCGAGAATTTTGTCCGGCGGAAGATCGACAAGTTCCGTTTGCGCCAGCAATCGCCTATATTTTTCTTCGCCGAGAGCAAAATCTGACGAGGCTTTGGGGAGTTTCTCGCGTTCCAGCCAAGCCGCGTAATCGGCGAGCGCGTTGGCCGCTTTGCGATTGGAATCCAGAAATTCAGCGCGAATCCGTTCGTCCTTCAGCGCTGCGATCGCCTCGACGAGGTTCTTCTTTAGAAAATCCGACGAACCTTTCGCGATCTGAATGGCAAGTTCGATATAGGGTTTGGGAAGCACGTCATTGAGGTTCGTTCGTGCGGCGATAAGGATGTTTGGAACTTGAGATTCGATCGCGGTAAGGCTGCGAACGCGATCTTCCAGGGGCGCAAAATTCCTTTGCACGTAAACGTTCACATCGGCTGCGCGCGCGTAGACCATGGGGTTGCGCTCGAAGACCGACATGTCCTGGATTTGAAAGAGTTCCTTCTTGATCGCCGTTTGCAGAATCTTCAGATCAAACGATTGGCGAGGACTCAATTTGCTTGGATCAAATTTTGTCAATCGATCGTCGAACCGCCGTAATCGAGAAAGCTCAGCATCGAGCGCAAGGCGGCTGTAATCGGTGATTTTGCCGTCGTACTCGTGAAGGCCGAGAGCAGTGCCTTGGAGCGGATGGGAGGCGAAATAGCCTTTGATGTATTCCTCGGCCACCGCTTCGTATTCGGCATCGGCAGTTTGCGAGGCGAAGTTACTCACGCAGGGCAGACAGAGACCAACCGCCAGGAAAAACAGGCGGGATGCTTTGATTGTAAGAGCTGGTTTCATCCGAGGCGCAATGTTAGGGGCGCTTTGCGCATTGCCAAAAATTTCCGAATGAGCGAAGGTCCAGTCCAGTCGTGACTCGAAATATGAGACGCTCCATTGTTATGCGGTCATTCGCTTGGCTGCTGCTTCTCCTTGGCGTTCTGTCTGGCGTCCGCGCGCAAGAAGCGCAGCCCGGAAAGAACGAGGAGGATAACGGGTACTCGCAAATCACCCTTTTCGCAAAAGCCATCGAATTGATCCGGCAAGATTACGTGGATGGAAACAAGACGAGTTATCACGATCTCATCACGGCGGCGATGAAAGGGATGCTGTCATCGCTTGATCCCCACAGCCAGTTCATGGACCCCAATGATTTCCGCGATATGCAAGACGATACGCGCAGCCGCTTCAACGGCCTCGGGATCGAGGTTTCGATGAAGAACGGTTTACCGACGGTCGTGACGGCGATGGAGGATACCCCGGCCGCCAAGGTTGGCATTCTCTCCGGTGATCAGATTTTGAGAATAAACGGCGCTTCAACCGAAAGAATGGACCTTCAGGACGCAATTAATGTTTTGCGTGGGCCAGCCGGCCGGAAAGTTACTCTCACGCTACTGCGGCCTTCGACGAAGGAAATCAAAGACTACACGCTGGAACGCGCGGAGATAAAAGTCGAAAGCGTCAAAGGAGTCAGGTTGCTGGAAGCGGAACTGACCGGTCCATTTAAGATCGGGTATATCCGGCTGATTCAGTTCAATGAGCCGACCGCCGAAGAATTATCAAAAGCGCTCGACGAATTGCAGAAGCAGGGGATGCAGGCGCTTGTTCTTGATCTCCGGAACAACCCAGGCGGGCTGTTAAACAGCGCGGTGGACGTCTGTGCTCAATTCTTACCACCCAACACGAAGGTCGTTTCAACCCAGGGTCGCGCTGCTTCCCAGCAGCATGAGTACGCGACCTCTGGGGCACGAAAAGAGCGTCCGAATTTTCCGATGGCGCTCTTGGTCAACGAAGGAAGCGCGAGCGGCGCGGAAATTGTTTCCGGAGCGCTCAAGGACCTGCATCGCGCCATTCTTGTGGGTGAAACTACGTTTGGAAAAGGTTCCGTCCAGAACGTCATGCAATTACCAGACGGCTCAGCTGTGCGATTTACTACCGCAAAATACTACACACCGGGGAAGCAAGTTATTCAGGGAAACGGCGTAACGCCGAACATTCGTGTTCCCATGACCGCCGAGCAGGAGCGTGCGCTCTTCACATTACGCAATGTGGAAAACGTGAAACCAGACGATGAGAAAAACATCATCAAGGCAAAAGATCCGCAGATGTTGCGGGCGATTGACGCGCTCAAGGGCGTCATGATTTACGCGCAGCAGAACGCACCGAAACCGGAAGCGGTAAAGAAATAAGTGTAGGGCGACCGCGTCGGTTGCCCAGTTTGGCAGGCGGGGCGCCTGGCCTACAATTGTCTTGTGACGATTCTGGCATTAGAAACATCCTGCGATGAGACCGCGGTCGCGATTTTGCGTGGTCGTGAATTGCTCGCGAGCGAAGTCGCTTCGCAAATCGCCGCGCATGAGCAGTATGGCGGAATCGTGCCCGAGGTTGCTTCGCGCAATCATCTCATCTACGCGCCCGAGCTGATGGAACGCGTGAGACGTAAGGCCAAGATTGACATGTCAAACGTCGACGCTTTCGCCGCGACAAGCGGGCCCGGCCTCGCCAGTTCGTTGATGATCGGCGCCTCGATCGCCAAAGGTCTCGCCACCGGTTTCAATAAGCGGTACCTTGCGATCAATCATCTAGAAGGGCATTTGCTTTCGCCTTTTTTCGGTAACGGTGATGTGAAGCCAAACATTTCCCTCATTGTCAGTGGCGGACACACCATGTCGGTTCGAGTGCGTGGGCTCGCCGATTACCAGTTGATCGGGCGTACCGTCGATGACGCTGCCGGCGAGGCATTCGATAAGGTTGCCAAGATGCTCGGTCTCGGGTATCCCGGCGGCCCGGAAATTGAAAAACGGGCGCGGGGTGGCGGTTCGGCTCGGTTTGATTTGCCGCGCAGTATGCTCGATTCGGAAAATTTCAGTTTCAGTGGCTTGAAAACAGCGGTGCGATATCTCTTGCCGAGGTTACGCGGCGATTTCGTCGCAGATCTTTGCGCGTCATTTCAACAGGCGATTATCGATGTCCTCGTGCGCAAAACGATTGCGGCGGCCCAGCAGTGCGATGTCGACCTTGTAACGCTGAGCGGAGGAGTGAGCTGCAACCGTGAAGTGCGGCGGCAATTAGGTGACGCATGCGCGAGCAAAGGATTTGAATTCAAAAGCGCGGAGGCTTGGCTATGTACTGATAACGCAGCGATGATCGCATTTGCCGCGTCGCTGCGATTGCAAGCCGGGTTTGAATCGAAAGTGACAGAAGAGATCGATCCCAATCTTGCGCTCGCGTGAGTCTGTAAATTCCGGGGAGCACAGCCTGCCAGCCTGTTCTTTTCGGCAGCCTGCCGAAAAGTCTTTCGGTAGCGCCTAATTTTTCGTGTTGCGAAACGCAAAGTGTCGCCGGCAAGCTGCCGACGACTGCAGGCCAGCGGCCTGCGCTCCCCAGAAATGGAAATTCAATACTCGCGTTCCAGGAGATAATTCGCGAGTGCATGAAGCGCTTCGGCTTCGCCATTGCCAAAGATCGACAATGCATCGTGGGCATTTCGCGTGAGTCGCCTGGCTTCGGCGCGCGATTTATTCAAGCCAATTACAGCAGGGTAGGTCGCTTTCATTGCCGCGATATCTTTGCCGGCGCTTTTTCCCAGGATCTCTGAGGTTTGCGTTACATCGAGAATGTCGTCGATGACTTGAAAAGCGAGCCCAAGCCCGCGTCCAAAGTTAGTGATGGCCCGGAGTTCTTTAGCATCCGCGTTCGCGGTCATTGCGCCGAGCCGCACCGAACTCGTCAACATCGCCGCGGTTTTGTTTTCGTGGATGTAGCGCAATTGATGGCGACTGACATTCTTTCCTTCGGCTTCGAGATCGGCGACTTGACCAGCGATGAGTCTTTGGCTCCCAGCCGCAACCGCGATTTCACCCAGCAAGATCGACATGGCGTAGCGCGGTGTCGGCTTCGCGGTCGAGACAATTTCAAACGCAATCGTCAACAGCGCGTCGCCCGCGAGCACGGCGATACCGTCGCCAAAAACCTTGTGGCAAGTGGGACGCCCGCGCCGGAAATCATCGTTGTCCATGCTCGGCAGATCGTCATGCACGAGAGAATAGGTGTGGATGCACTCGAGCGCGCAGGCGAGGGGAAGCGCGTTGGCGATCTTGCCGCGGCAAGCTTCGGCGGCCGCAAGACATAGAATCGGTCGCAATCGTTTGCCGCCGGCGAAGAGGCTGTAACGCATTGCTTTGTGAAGCGTTGCCGGTTTGGTGTTCACCTTCGGTAAATAACCATCGAGCGCGCGGTCAATCTCCTTTTGCCGGGACCTGAGATACGCTTTCAGATTCATTCCAATACTCGATGTCGATTGTAGCGGCGCTCCATTAGCGTCGCATTATTTTTCGACACAAAGTTCTTATTTTTTTTGCGGTTCGCGCGTCAACCTCTTGAGCAATATGCCGGACGCAGGCTTAAACGCGGATTCGGAACGGGTGCAGGGTTCCTTGATTTGGTGCGCAAGGCGCAGGCGCTGACGTGGAGCTAAAAAGGTTGAAAATATTACGTCGTTACAACGTTGCAGCCAGGTGCAGTCCTCCGGCCGCTTCTCACACTTGACGGCTTTAAGCCGTCAAGAATGCACGGGATTGGAACGGAAAGATTCATACCAGTAAACGCCTCAGATATTCTCCGACGTTTCCGTCGTGGCGACTGGTTTTGTCTTCATTGCGAGAAATGCGCCGAGAAGTAAAATGGCCGCGCTCAAAAGTTGAGCGTGAGTGAGACGTTCACCATAAATCCAGGCGGAGAGCGCAAGCGCGCCGGCGGGACAGAGAAGCTGGAGCGTTTGCGCGAGCGCTACGCCAATCTCGCGGATGGCAACGTAGTACAAGACATGGGCGAGGGTAATGCAAGTTACGGCAGAAAGGATCAGAAT
>WNGK01018945.1_pt1 | contig 10017 bp, 8 predicted proteins | sample 5400601 | NCBI WGS metagenome assembly WNGK01 (sample SAMN13153376, study PRJNA577476) | soil metagenome | isolation source: 60 cm soil or saprolite under Garry oak tree replicate 1 | place: USA:California | collected 2016-06-15 | reverse complement strand
GTCTTGTCCAGCACGACCGTGTCCAGCTTGTGCGCGGTCTCCAGCGCCTCCGCCGACCGGATAAGGATCCCGGCGCGGGCGCCCTTGCCCGTGCCCACCTGGATGGACAGCGGGGTGGCCAGGCCCAGCGCGCACGGGCAGGCGATGATCAGCACCGCGATCGCCGCGACCAGCGCCATGGTGAACGCCGGCGCAGGCCCGGCGACAAACCATACCGTGAAGGTCACGATCGCGACGGCGATGACCGCGGGCACGAAGTACCCGGAGACCGCGTCGGCGAGCCGCTGGATCGGGGCCTTCGACGCCTGCGCCTGCCGCACCATCGTGATGATCTGGGCCAGCATGGTGTCGGCGCCCACCTTCTCGGCGCGGACCCGCAGCGACCCGGTGGTGTTGATGGTAGCGCCGATGACCGGGTCCCCGGAGCGCTTGGTGACCGGCATCGGCTCGCCGGTGACCATGGACTCGTCCACCGCCGATGTCCCGGACACCACGACGGCGTCGACCGGGATCTTCTCCCCGGGCCGGATCGCCACCTCATCGCCGACTACCACGTCCTCGACCGGGATCTCGGTCTCCTCACCATTGCGAAGAACGCGGGCGGTGCGGGCCTGCAGGCCGAACAGCTCGCGGATGGCCTGCCCGGTGCCGGCCTTGGCCCGGGTCTCGATCAGCCGGCCGAGCAGGATCAGCGTCAAGATGACACCCGTGGTCTCGTAGTACACTCCGCGAACCCCGGCCGGGAGCAGGCCGGGCGCGACGGTGACCACCAGGCTGTACCCGTAGGCGGCCGCGGTGCCGATGGTGATCAGGGTGTTCATGTCCGCCGAACGGTGCGACAGTGCCAGCCACCCGGTCCGGTGGATCGGCCACCCGGTGTAGAACATCACCGGGGTGATCAGCGCCAGCTGCGTCCAGTGGTTCAGCAGTATCCCCGGCACCCACGCCTTGAACACCTCGTGGGCCATCACCGCGTACAGCACGGGCAGCGTCAGCACCGCCCCGGCGATCACCCGGCGGGCCAGGTCAGCGATCTCCGCCTGGCGTTCCGCCGCCTCGGCGTCTTCCGTATCGCGCGCCGTCTCGCCGTCGGCCGCCCTGACCAGCGCGCCGCTAGCCGCCTGGGCGGCAGCACAACATGGCCCGGCAGCGGCCTGGTCCTTGCCCTCACCAGCTGTGCCGCCAGCGGAGACGCCGCCTGCGGCTGGCTCGACGATCAGCATGCCGCGGATCATGTTCATCCCGCACGCGAACCCGAACTCTCCCGTCTCGCCGGGATCAAGCCGCACGGTGGTCCGCTGCCAGGCGGGTAGCGCGGCGCTAACCCGGAAATCCGGGAACACGACGCGGGAGGTGCAGTCACCGGATTCCTGCCGATCGAAGGTCAGCTCGACGGGCACGCCCTGGCGCACCCGGATCACCTCAGGACTGTATCCGCCCTTCACCGTGACTTCCAGCCGCTGCACCCCGCCCGCGAGCACCGCGGTCTTGGCCTTGCGCGGCCCGAAGAAGAACCAGCCCAGCCCGGCCAGTGCCGCCACCGCGGCCACGATGACGAGAATGTCTGCTGCGCTCATCGCAATCCTCCCTGCAACGTCATCGCCATGCTGCCAGCATATACCCCCCGGGGGTAGTGACTATGGGCGGGCAGGCCCGGGACCTTCGGCCCCCAAGCCGTCGGCTGGGCTTGGCTGCACGCCGGCCGGGCCGCGCGGCCGGGTAGCGGGAGCAGCACCTTCGGATGAGGTTTCCCGGCAGCGCCGGCCTGGCGGGCCGGAGGTCAGGTGATGTAGCCGATGATGCCCATCATCCCGGACAGCTCGTGGTAGACGTTGTGGCAGTGCGTCATCCACTGCCCAGGGTTGTCGGTGTCGAAGTCGCAAGTGACCGTCTGCCCGGGGAGCACGTTGACGGTGTCCTTGAGCGGCCCGGTGCCGTTGACCCGGAATGTGTGTCCGTGGATGTGCATCGGGTGCCACATCTTGGTGGTGTTCACCCAGGTGATCCGCATCCGCTGCGACTGCCGGACCCGTACCAGGCGGGGGTCGGACGGGCCGAGGAACTCATCGCCCATCGGGTACATCCGGCCGCCGAACCCCCACGAGTAGCTGCCCATGTTGCCGGTCAGTTCCTGCCGCGACACCATGTCGGGCTGACCGCCCGGCGGGGCCGCCGACGCGGGCGGCTGCAGCTTGCGGTAGCCGCGCAGCACCCCGGCCAGCTCCGCGGGCCGTATGCCGGGAGCGGGCACCGCGCCCGTGCCAGTGCGGACCACTGCCAGCGCGGTGGCGTTCTTGCCTTCGGCGTAGGCGACCAGCGGGAACACGCCGTCCTTGAGGGTGACGAGCACGTCGTACCGCTCGGCCATGCCCATCAGCAGGGCCCGGGTGCGGACCGGCTGGCAGGGGTGCCCGTCGGTGTGCGTCACGGTCATCACGTGGCCGCCGAGGGCCACCCGGAACGCCGTGTCGCCTCCCGCGTTGAGTATGCGGATCCGGACCCGCTGGCCCGGCTTGCCAGTGAACACGTGCGGGGCTGTGGGGACCCGCCCGTTGATCAGGTAAACCGGGTACCGAACGTCCCCGGCGTCCCCGCCGAGCAGCGGGCTGGTGGCCCCGGAAAGTAGCACGCCCCCGCCGCCCTTCGGTCCCATGGAGCCCATGGAGCCGCCGCTCATCCCGCCCATGCCCTGCCTGAGCAGGGCGTGGACCTTGTCGGGGGTGTAGCCGCGCACCCCGTCAATCCAGTCGTCGATGACCACCAGCCACTCCTGGTCGTAGCCGCCAGGCTCGGCGGGATCCTCGACGATCAGCATCCCGTACAGGCCGCGGTCTATCTGGGTGCCGACATGCGGGTGGTACCAGTACGTGCCCGGCTCGGCGGCCTTGAACTGGTAGGTGAAGCTCCCGCCGGGCCGGATCGGCTGCTGGATGACCAGAGTGCCGTCCATGTCGTTGCGCAGCGCCACCCCATGCCAGTGCACGGTCGTCGGCTGCGGAATACGGCTGGTGAAGGTGACCCGCACGATGTCGCCCTTGGCCACGCGGATTACCGGCCCGGGCACCACCCCGTCATAACTCCAGGTCCGCACCACCGGCCCGCCCAGGTCCACCTCGCCCGCGACCAGTTCGATGGCCCGGGAACGGACCCGGCCGGTGGTGAACCTGGCCTGTTCCGCCTGCGCCACCAGCGGGCTACCCGGCAAGACCAGCGCCCCCGCCCTCGCAGGCGCCCCAGAAGGGCCGGTGCGGGCCGTGCCCGTCACCCCGTACGCCGTCCCGGGCCGCGTACCGCCCGACTCGCACCCGCCGAGCACCGCCGCGCTGGCGGCAGCCAGCCCTCCGGCCAGCCCGGTCCGGAGTACCGTCCGCCGATCGATGTCGTGCACCAGCATCCTCCGGCGCGTGCGCGCAGGCTGTGTCGGGAACCACTCTGGTCAGCAAGGCGCTGGCACCGGCCAGGTAACCTCGTCCGGCCCGCCGGCCCGCCGCAGGTGGTTACGTTACCCGGCCGGGGTATGACCCGTGACCAGATCGAAATAACCCGTCCCGTTCGGAATCATGGAAAGTTTTCACCTTCGTTCAGCTGCCCAAGCACCTCGCTTAGGCGACCGCAGTGCTCCGCACCACGGCCACCACGATGATGACCTGCCAGGGGAGCGGGATGCCCTGCATTCACACCACCTCGTTGCGAGTTTCGCCAGAGCGTGGCGGCCGGTACGGCTGGCGAGGGCCGGGCCCACGGCTCATGGTGTCGTCCTTCGCGGGTACCTGTTAGGGCCGGACTTCGTAGTGGAGGTTGGCGGGGTCGCCGACATCGTGGAGCTGGAAGCGGCTGAACCCCGCCTGACGGCACATGCGTTCCAGCCGTGACGGCGGCAGGCCCAGCGTGCCCAGCCCGACGCCGCCGGATTCGGACAGCCCGGACGGCACGCACGACGCGACGGAGTTGCCGTACAGCATCGCGGCGACCGGGTGGGCCAGGTTGTCCTGCCAGGTCTCCCCGGCCCGGATTTCCTTGACCAGCCAGGTGCCGTCGCTGGTGAGGCACCGGCGGATGGCCCGTGCCGCCTCATCCGGGCGCGGCATGTCGTGCAGGCAGTCGAAGGTGAGGACTAGGCCGAACAGTGGCTCGTCCGGTAGCTGACCGGCGGACCGCTGGTGGAAGGCCACGTTAGCCAGTCCTCGCTCGGCGAGGTTGCCGCGTGCCCGCGTGATCGCGTACTCCGACGGATCGTAACCGTCGAAGCGGGAGCGCGGGAACGCCGCGGCGAGAGTGAGCAGGGCGATGCCGCTGCCGCAACCGACGTCGGCGACGCGAATCCCGGACTCCAGCCGCCCGGTGACGCCATCCAGCGCCGACAAGATCGTGGGCACCAGTGCCAGCCGCGACCAGGGACCGAGCATGCGCTCGACCTTGGCGGCAGCGGCGGGGCCGAAGTCATCGAAGCTGAGGCCGTCGCCGGTGCGGAACGACTCGGCCAGCCGGTCTACGGTCTGCTCGGCGGCGACGGCGCCCTGAAAGGCGCCGGCCGCGAACCACACGCTGCCCTCCTCGTCGGCCAGCAGCTGTGCGGCCTCCGGGGTGAGCCGGAAGACCTGCCCGTCAGCGGTGTCGAGCAGTCCGGCGGCGGCCTGACCACGCAGCCATTCCCCTGCCGACGAAGGTGGCGTGGCCGGGGAGCCCGCATCAGCGGTGGCGGTCATCGCGCGCTTGTTTCGGCGGGCGGGCGAGCCTGGCCGTTGGCGGGCCGACCTTCGCCCTGCAAGACCGCCAGGCGTCGCCGGTACTCCTCCTCGTCGATCTCGCCGCGGGCAAACCGCTCGGCGAGCAGCCGCTCCGGAGACTGCGGCGATTCCAGGGACTGCAGCGGTCGCGGCTCCGCGGGCGGCTGGCCGCCCCGGCCGAAGTGGCGAACCAGCATCACAATGCCGAAGATCACCGTGCCCCAGAACAAGATCATGCTGACGGTCATGAGCGCATACCCCCAGCCGCTCATCCCGCTGCCATACCAGTACATCATCGTGATCATCTCCTCGCGGCCAGAGGTTTCCCGGGCCGCTTAGTCACGATGTCTGCCATTACCCCCTAGGGGTAGTGACCTCGGTCCCCTCACCCCCCGGGTCGATAGACCTGCTCCTGGCGCTACCCGGGAGACCGACGTGCCCGCTAGGGGCCCTTTTATCCGGTGGCCGTCGGTCATGATTCCTGCGGGCAGGCCGATCCGCAGGATCAGCGCGAGAGCACACGACACCAGGGTCACCGTGGTAGTGACTGGGCTCCGGTCCTCATGGGTGGCATCGGGTGAACAGCCACCTGGTGTAGGCGGACCGCCTCCTCGACGAACTCGGACACGGCCCTGCTACCAGACGGTGAACATGACGGCAGATCGCACCACGATCACCCGCTGACGTCGCGCCACCGGCACACGACTCGGTTGTTAGACTCGGACAGCGGCGCAGGTCACATAGTGATCTGCGTCGGCGTGGGCACCAGGCATGCGGCAGGGGCCGCGCGGGCCGGCCGGGCCTGGCCGGTCCGGATCGAAGCGCGGCTGAGTGACCTGGGCGCGGTCGACGAGGTATCGGTCTTGCCCCTAGTGGAACGGCTTGTGCCCGAGGGCGTCGGCCTGACCGGCGAGCCGGGGGGGTCCTACCTGATCCAGGCGGGCGGGATGCGGGTGCTGTTCGACTCCGGCTTGTCCGGCGGCAAGCCACAGTCCGCGCTCGCCTGCAACGCCCCGATACTGGGCGCGCGCCTGGGCGACCTGGACGCCGTGGTGATCTCCCACCTGCACGCCGACCACGTCGGCGGCCTGCAGGCGATGCGCCGCCGCACGTTCGCCTTCGCCGCCGAACCGCTGGAGCCCCGCGGCGTGCCAGCCTACGTGCCCACCCCCATGCAGCACCCCCGCGCCGACGTCGCGGTCACCACCGGCCCGCGCGTGATCGGGCCCGGCCTGGCCGTGCTGCCGCCGCTGCCGCGGATGCTGTTCTGGCCCGGGTACGTCACCGAACAGGCCCTGGTGGTCAATGTCCGCGGCTTCGGCCTGGTCCTGATCAGCGGGTGCGGTCATCCGCGGATCGAGCAGATCCTGGCCGTTACCGAGCAGGTCCTGGACGTCCCCATCCGGGCGGTGATCGGCGGGCTGCACCTGCCGGTGCACGCGGCCGGGACCCCGCTGGTCCCGCAGGCGGTCCTGGGCAACCCGCACCCGCCCTGGCAGCCGATCAGCGAGCGTGACGCCGGGCACGTGCTGGAGCAGATCGAGGCACGCGGGCCGCGGGTCATCGCGCTGTCCGGGCACGACAGCACCCCGTGGACCTACGATGCGTTCCGCCGCCGCTTCGGCGACCGCTACCGCACCCTGCGAATCGGGGAAGAACTGCGGATCACCGCGGCAGACCGCTGAGCCGCCCGTGCGCCGGGCGCGAACACGATGCTGCCTGGTCGCGGCTTAAGTGGTCGGCTGGGGCGGGCAGGTGGATCAGCCGGTGGTCGGGGGTGAGAGCCGGCGGATCAGCAACATGGTCTTGTCGGCGTCGGATGGCCCAGAAACCACGGTGATGCCCGCCCCCGGAATCGACGCGATGACCTCGTCCAGGATTCGGCGGCCCGCGCGCACGACGGTCACCCGACGAACTCCGCCTTCTCCCGATCACTCGCTGGCGGCCGGGAGGGTCGTGCGGAGGGGGAGGATGAGGACGAAGGTGGCGCCGCGTCCGGGCCCGGGTGAGGATGCGGTGACGGCGCCGCCGCGCCGCCGTGGGCGCGGGCGATGTTGCGGGCGATGGTGAGCCCGATGCCCGAGCCGGCGGAGCGGCGCGGCTGCCCGGGGGCGCGGTAGAACCGCTCGAACACCCGCTCCAGGTCCCCGGCGGCCAGCCCGGCGCCGGTGTCGGTGACCAGGACCTCGGCTCGCGGGCCGGCCGTGCGGGCCTGGATGGTCACGGTGCCGTCCGCGGGGGTGGCGGCCAGGGCGTTGCCGATGATGTTGGTCAGGACCTGGGTGATCCGGTCGGGGTCGGCCCGTACCGGCAGCGGGCCGTCCGCGGGCACGGCCAGGGTCACCTGGCGGTCGGCGAACTGGGGGGCCAGCCGCCCGGCCGCCCGGCGGGCCAGGCCGGCCAGGTCGGCGTCCGCGGGATGCGGGTCCAGCCGCCGTTCCTCGGCCCGTGACAAGGCGGACAGGTCATCGGCGAGCCGGCGCAGCCGCCGCAGCTCGTCGCTGATGGCCCCGAGGATTTCCGGTTCCGGGGCGAAGACGCCGTCGATGAGGCCTTCCGCATAGCCGCCCAGGGCGGTCAGCGGCGTGCGCATCTCGTGGGCGACCTCGCCCAGCAGCCGGGTGCGCCGGGCTTCGGTGCCGGCTAGCTCGGAGGCGAGGGTGTTCACGTCGCCGGCGAGCGCGGCCAGCTCGGGCACCCCGGGAACGGGCACGCTGGCCTGGTAGTGGCCTGCCGCGATCCGCCGGGTCGCTGCCCGCACCGCGTCCAGCGGCCGCAGCAGCCGGCTCGTGACGAACGCGGCGGCCAGTCCCGCCGCCGCCACGCTGGCGAGCACGCCGACCAGCAGGGCGGTCGTCAGCGCGGAGATGAACGCGGCATGCACGTTCCCGGCGGTCCCGCCCTGCCCGCCCGGGCCCGCGTGGTCGCCGCCGAGCATGGTCATGTGCTGGTCGAACAGGGTGGGGGCGAGCAGCCGTACCGTCACGTAGGTCACGGCCGCGCCGATCACGACCACCACCGCGTAGGAGATGAACAGCCGGACGGGCAGGCGCATTCTCATACCGGCCGCCCGGTGAACTTGTCGCCCACCCCGCGGACGGCGGCGATCAGCCGCGGGTTCGCCGCGTCGTCGCCTAGCCGCGCCCGCAGGCTCCGGATGGGCACGTCAACGACCCGCTCGTCGCCGAAGAAGTCATAACCCCAGACCCGCTCCAGCAGCTGACGGCGGGAAAACACCCGGCCGGGCGCCTCGGCGAGCGCGGCCAGCAGGTCGAACTCCAGCGCGGACAGCCCGACCGGCGTGCCGCCGGCGGTTACCTCGCGGGTGCCGGGATCGACGGTCAGGCCGTCGAACCGCAGCACCGCCGCGCCGGCCTGACGCACGGCCCGGTCCCGCCGCAGCACCGCCTTGACCCGGGCGGCGACCTCCCGCGGGCTGAACGGCTTAGTCACGTAATCATCCGCGCCGACGCCGAGCCCGACCAGCTTGCCGACCTCCTCGGTGCGGGCGGTCACCACGATGACGTAGATGCCGCTGAAGGTCCGCACCTGCCGCAGCGCCTCGATCCCGTCGATCCCGGGCAGCATCACGTCCAGCAGCACCAGATCCGGCGCGTCCCGGCGGACCCGGCGCACCGCCTCCTCCCCATCGGCCGCCTCGCACACCGCGAACCCGTCCGCTTCCAGATACCCGCGCAACACCGCACGAATGTGCGGTTCGTCATCCACCACGAGCACCCGGCGCATGGCTCACCCCGATCCTCAGCCTGGCATCCCGGGAAAGGTCCCCCGGGTCAGCGTCCATCTTCAGCATCCGCCGCGCGGATGAGGCCACTGCCGCGCTGATCGTGAAGCTTGAATGAAGCCTGCCAGGAAAGCGCGGCCGGCGCCTTCACGCAAGCAAAGCGCGGCCGGCGCCTTCACGCAAGCTTCACGGCGGCGCCGCTGGTTGCATCACATCACCCCGGCATGCTCAAAGCGCAGGAACAGATGAGGAGCGCACAGTGATGAAGCTGACCAGAAAGCACGTGGTGACCGGGCTCGCCGCGGCCGGCCTTATGGCCGGCGCGCTTACCGCCGACGGCGGCCGAACTTGGGGCAACGCCCGGCTGATCAAATCCGACCAGGGAACCAGCCCCCTCTTCGAGGTCACCCAGTTCTTCAACGACAAGGAGTCCGTCACCGCAGATCCAAAGACCGCTGGTACGGCCTACGTCGTGTGGGACCGGCTCAAGGCCCCGAGCCACAGCCCGGATGCGGCCCTGCGCGCTCATGCATTCCGCGGCCCGGCCTGGTTCTCCAAGACCACTGACGGCGGCAAGACCTGGACAGGCACCCGCGCGATCTTCGATCCCGGGCAGAATAGCCAGACCATCGGCAACGTGATCGTGGTTAATCCCAAAACAGGTGTCCTGTATGACTTCTTCGAGGTGTTCCAGACAACCGGCTCCCCCAAGTTCACACCGCGGGGCGTCAGTGTCGGTTTCGTCTCGTCGTCTGACGGCGGCACCACCTGGTCGGGGCCGACGACCGTCGCGGCCCAGCAGTTCGTGACGGACACTGACCCGAACACGGGCGCAGCCCTTCGCACCGGCGAGGGCCTTCCCTCGGTTGCCATCGACGCGAATACCGGACAGCTATACGTGGTCTGGTCGGACGATCGATTCACTGGCGGCACCGTCAACCAGGTCGTCATCTCCACGTCCGCCGACGGCGGCAAGACCTGGACCGCGCCGGCAGTGATCAGCAAGGTCACCGGCAGGCCCGCCTTCACGCCCACGGTGGCCGTCAACTCGGCAGGCGTCGTCGGCGTCACCTACTATGACCTCCGCAACCTCCCTGCCGGAGACACCACGACACTGCCGACTGACTACTGGTTCACAGATTCGTCCGATAATGGCAAGAGCTTCGGCGATGAGACCCATATCGCTGGCTCTTTCGACTTGCTCAAGGCACCTAAGTTAACGCAGGTGGTTTCTTCGTTGGGGACTACGAGGCCCTGGGGGTCAATGGAGCAGCATTCGTGCCGTTCTTCGTCCAGGCGGAGCCATCGAGTACAGCTCCTCCTCCGACAACTCCTCCGACAGACGTCTTCACAAACTCCATAACTCCTTAGCCGCATCTCAATGGGTTAGGTGACAGAAGCCGCGTCGTAGACATTCAGGTGCCCGCGCTACATATGGATAGCGGTGTGTGACGGGTTTCGGGCGCAGTTCAGGCGTCGGCCGGAACTGGCGGTATCCAGGCGTTGCCGGCGAGTGCGTCGTAGATGACGGTGAAGACCTGGTGC
>WNGK01015029.1_pt1 | contig 10017 bp, 10 predicted proteins | sample 5400601 | NCBI WGS metagenome assembly WNGK01 (sample SAMN13153376, study PRJNA577476) | soil metagenome | isolation source: 60 cm soil or saprolite under Garry oak tree replicate 1 | place: USA:California | collected 2016-06-15 | reverse complement strand
CTGGAGGATGGTAATTTCTTTGTGGCTGGCTCCCCACAGAAAGCTGTTGCCTTTGGTGAGGTAGCCATGGCAGCTAACTTCTCCAATACCCTGCCTCCAAATATTGAACCCGGTCTGGAGACCACTGCTTTCTGGGAACCAGCAGCGAATACCTTCCCCTTCGGCACACATGTATGCGTGGTCGAGGTAGACAAGGATACCGGCGAGGTGGAGATTACACGCTATGTAGCGGTTGATGACTGTGGACGCCAGCTCAACCCCATGCTTGTTGAAGGCCAGGTTCATGGTGGTCTTGCGCAGGGCATTGGCCAGGCAATGTATGAGAGAGTTGTTTACGGTGAGGATGGTCAGCTTCTGACGGCAACACTGACTGACTATGCCATGCCGCTTACCACAGAGCTTCCCAGCTTCGAGACCGATTCCACTGTCACCCCGACTCCAGTCAATCCGTTGGGTGTGAAAGGTGTCGGTGAGGCCGGTACCATCGGTTCCACGCCCGCGGTTGCAAACGCGGTTGCTGATGCACTTGGCGTGGCAAATGTCGAAATGCCGTTTACCTCTGAGAAATTGTGGAGAATCATCCACCAAAAATAGAGGCGCGGTAGGCGATTCTTGAAGGACACGCTGCTCGATCGCGGTTATGCTGCGCGTCAGGCGCGTGAAATGAACGTATTGTGCCGGAAAGGTAAGAAGGAGAAAACAGCATGTCTGTTCCAGCAGCATTTGATTACCATCGCGCTACCACGGTGGATGAGGCTATAGCACTCCTGCAACAATATGGCGATGAAGCCAAGATACTGGCCGGTGGACATAGCCTGCTTCCCACGATGAAACTGCGCCTGTCGCAGCCCGCACACCTGGTCGACATCGGCCGCATCAGCGGGCTATCCTATATCCGCGAGGATAATGGGGCGGTAGCCGTCGGCGCCATGACGACCTATAACACAATTGAGCGTTCCGCTCTCCTGCGCAGCCAGTTCGCGCTGCTGCCGGAGGGCACGGCCATGATCGGCGACCAGCAGGTACGTAATCGCGGCACCATCGGCGGCAGCGTTGCCCACTCCGACCCGGCTGCCGATATGCCGGGTATGGTGCTGGCGCTGAAGGCCGATATTGTGGCGCAAGGCCCTGGCGGTAAACGCACAATCAAGGCCGACGATTTCTTCATGGACCTGTTTACGACCGCTCTCAAGCCGGATGAGGTTGTGACCGAGATCCGTTTTGCGATCCCACCTGCTCGCACAGGAAGCGCCTATAGCAAGCTGGCGAACAAAGCTTCGCACTATGCTGTGACGGGCTGCGCAGCGGTAGTTTCGCTGGGCGGGGATGGCACCTGCTCGGCCGCCAGTGTCGTCATCACCGGGGCCTCGGTCAAGCCCACGCGGGCCAGCACCGTCGAGGCTGCCCTCCTCGGTAAGAAGCTGGATGAAGCGACCGTTGCCGACGCTGCGAGCCATGCCGCCGATGGCCTGGAACTGGTGGAGGATATCCACGGCTCCAAGGCCTATCGCGCCCAGATGTCCTGCGTGATGGCAAAACGCGCTATCCTGAAAGCAGCAGAGCGCGCGTCGTAAGCTGTACTTCCAAGTTCTGGAACGTTCACGGAGCGTGCGATAGAGTGCCCAATACCTGCTCGAATTGTTGGGGGCGACCGCAAGGTCGCCCCAATGCTTTAAATATTATGAGCGAATCTAAACAATGATGCAAACTCCAGGGTGTGGACTGCTCTGCTACTCTCGTTCAACCGTGTCTGGGTGGAGACCGCGATGGCTGTTGTCTCCTGGTGCGTTTGTGCTCCACGTTTTGGCGTTCCCCATGTCCCCTCTGGGAAAAGAATCATCCGCTGCTGGAGGAATTGTGCTGCCGTGACCGAATGGGAGCTGAGTCCTTTGTTCTCTTGCGCGAGCTGCTCCTCCAGACTCCCCGTACCGAAGAGCACGCACGGGCCGCTGGTTACCGGCCCTGCGGTGTCTGCCTCCCGGTTGCCTATGCAAGCTGGAAGGTGCAGCAGGGAGGCGTATCGGGTGCCGAGCCAGTTCATGCGGGATGCCGACTGTCGCGAGTTGATTGGACAGGCCGGAGTCGGCGGTCGACCGTTCGGCCCGTCATCGCCGACGATCATCGGTCGGAAGGAGGCAAAACCTAAACCATGGATAAACAACAGCTTCTGAAACAACTTGAGAAGGCGTGGGCTCATCACAGGAGGCAGGCCACCGCGATACACCCGGTACGGAGGCATCGATGCCTTCAATGCGCAGATGACGGAACAGAAACGGGGCCTTGCGCTCTCTGATGTACTGAGGCAACTGGATGAAACGCACCGCCGACTCATCGACTACATCCGGGGCGTGCCCGAAGAGCACTTCACACGGGAGACGCGCTTCCGGCATCGCCTCCGGCTCGATACATACAGCCATTACCCCAAGCACGCCAAGGCGATACGGGAATGGCGGGAGCGGCCAGTCGAATAAGGGAAGTAAAGAGCGCAAAACCTGGGGCGTCTCGTTATCAGCTTTGCTGCCTAAGCACCTTTGTTGGGGAAGAACCCCTCTGCTGTAACGAAGGGTGTTCCAGACATTGTGTAGATAAAATAACAATCAATGCAAACGAAACTCCCTTGACAATAAATAGCTAAATAAGTAGATGGAAAGCGGGTATTATCGTTTTGGTAAGTAGAAATATTGTGAGTGAATTTAGCTAGAGGAAATTATTAGCATGCAAGACATTCGCATTGAGCGCTGGGCGCACACCCTCGTGAACTATTCGCTGTATGTCGAAGCTGGGGAAACGGTCGCCATCTATGCCACCCCGCTGGCCGCCCCCCTCGTAGAAGCAGTCTACCGCGAGCTACTGCGCATGGGCGCGCACCCTTTACCGCTGATTGACCTGGAAAACCTGGAAGAAATACTCTTGCAGGAGGGCAGCGATGCCCAGTTGACGCACCAATCGCCCATTTCATCTGCCCTCGCCCAGAGCGTCGATGCACAGCTTTCTATTGGTTCGAGAAGCAACACCAGGGCATTGAGTTCCATTGAACCAGCTCGCATAGGAAAACGGCGCACGGCGTACCGCGAACTGGCCGAGACGCGTCATAAACGCGAGCAGGCTGGTGCGTTTCGCTGGTCAACCACTCTCTATCCCACCAGCGCCTATGCCCAGGATGCGAACATGTCGCTGCGGGAATTTGAAGAGTTTGTCTTCGACGTGTGCTTCTTGAACGATCCCGATCCTATTGCTTGCTGGAAAGAGCTATCGTCACAGCAGCAGCGCCTGGTCGATTGGCTGGTCGGACACGCACAAGTACGCATCCAGGGTGATGGGACGGACCTGGCGCTGTCCATCAAAGAACGCGTCTTCATCAACAGCGACGGCAAACGCAATTTCCCCAGCGGCGAATTCTTCACGGGTCCGCTGGAGCAGAGTGCGAATGGCGTCATTACATTCGATATCCCGGCCTCGTTCGATGGTCGTGCCATCGAGGGAGTGCGGCTGGTCTTCCACGACGGCAAAGTGGTCGAGGCCAGTGCGCGCGTCGGGCAGGAGTACCTTGAGCACATGCTTGAGATCGACGCGGGAGCGCGCTACCTCGGCGAATTCGCCTTCGGAAACAACCCGCGCGTGAATCGCAGCACACGCAGCGTGCTTTTCGACGAAAAAATGGGCGGCACGGTGCATCTGGCACTTGGTAATAGCTATCCCGAAACGGGTGGCGTAAACCAGTCCGCGCTGCACTGGGACATGGTCTGCGACCTGCGTCAATCCGGCGAAGTGTGGGTAGATGGTACGTTGTTTTTGAAAGACGGGAAGATTGTTGTGTAGAGGCCAAACAAGTGAACACGGAAGACATTAAAAAATACCTGCAGATGCTTGGCCAGGAATTGCAGCAGAAGCAGGTCACTGGTCAGATTCTCCTGGCGGATGGAATAGTGATGGTGCTTGATGTGAGGAAGCCAGAAGGACGCAAAGATATCAAAGCCTTCCTCCAGGGAGATAAGTCTGCCATCGACATTCCCAAAAGCATCGATGCCTACTTTGGAGGCAAGGGCGCAGCCGTGCGCGACGCTGCTCAGGTCATCGCGCAGCGAGAGGGTTTGTCGCGTGACTGGTTGGAGGATGCACTGGTAGCTTTCTTCTTCAAGCAGCCAGGCAATGAGCAGTGGTTAGAATACCCGGGCTTGCGCGTCTTCCTGGCTCCGATAGCATATGTGCTCGCCATGAAGGTCGCCGCAGCAGGCAGTCAACAGGATATCGAGGACATCAAGACGTTGGCAGCGAAGTTAGGTATTACCAACGCTCAAGAGATGCTCACCTATGTAACAAAATACATACCCGAGCAGCTGCTGACGCAGGAGATGATGCAACGGGTTGAAGAGTCCTTCGAATCATAGTAAACTTTGTATGGAGAGTTAAGTAGATGAATAAGCAGGATATTGAGAAGTACCTGCGCATGGTTGGGCTTGAGTTACAGAAGCAGGGGACAACGTCGGAGATGCTCCTGCTGGGTGGCGCGGTAATGCTGATCGAGGTTGGCAACCGGGGCACTACCGATGATATCGATACCTACTATTTACCCGACTTCACCGCCGTTGCTAAAGCAGCAGCGATTGTCGCGGAGCGAGAAAGTCTAGAGGATAGCTGGTTGAACAGCGCGGCTGCAGGCTTTACCTATTTTTTCACAAAGCAGCCAGAAAAGAAGCTCTGGAGAGAGTTTCCAGGCCTGCGCGTCTATACAGCTTCATTAGAATACATATTTGCCACAAAGATCATGGCAGGCCGCTCTAAAGATGAAGTAGATATTATGGCGCTGGCAAAGAAATTGAATATCACGAGTAGAGAGGATGTAATCGCTCTCCTGGCACAATATGTACCGGAAGAAGCTATAACATCCGATTTGCTACTCGAGATTGGGCGACGCTTTAAATCATAGCTCAGGGGGTAGCTTATGGCTACAACTTCATATCGAAAACATACAGTTGCAAAGGTGTTTGACTACATTTGTAATAACGAAATGCCCTGGGTAGCCTTGGGTAACTTCTTGAACTACTGGTGGGCCTACGCGGTCGATCACCGGCGCGAGTTGATCGAGGCGCCGCTGGCTCCCGCTCCCACGCCGGAGATGCACCGCTGGGCTGCCTTCTGTGCTGCTATGGTGGAATGGCTGTGCTGGGAAGCAGGTCTGCCTCCTCCATCATGGGTGTATCAAGAACGCTATATTTTACCGGAACCTTGGTATTTCCATGAACAGTGGAGCAGCAGGTCGAAGCTCATTGCCAGGACACCGGCTCCATTCCAGAGGCGTAACATTTTCGGAGGAGACCGCATGTTCCTGCACAAGTGGGACATGGCAAAACAGATGCAGCAGAAAGGGCAGTACTTTCTCCTCGAAGCCTCTGGCAAGCAGATCCCCCATCTCCCGGCACAATAAAGCAGCTTTCCAGCTAATAACTCACCAGCGTAAACCCATACCTGATCGTGACCGGGCGCATCTTCTTGAACGACCGCCACGCATACTTGCTCATCTGTGCCCGGTCCCGCACTTGCTCGAGCTGCTTTTCGGTTAGATGTTCCGACGCAACCACCACAGCTTTTCTTAATTCTTCTCGCCTGGCGTTGATATAGGCCTCAAGTTCCGCAAGCCTTCGAGCATCATGTGGCAGTCCTTGCACAGCCCGCCGCGCCAGATTCGCCCACTGCATATAGGGAGCCCGCAGCGCGGCAAATCCCTGTGCAATAGAAGAAGCCAGTTCATCGAAGCTCGGAACCGAGGTGCTATACGTCATGTTGTTTTCTCCTCTGAACTTACCGTACAAGAAACTATTGCTTGTGATGGATAAGCCTTCATAGGCAACTCCACCCGAGTGCTGGAAAACTAGCACGTCTAGAAAATACCACAAGGTGGCATTTATGTCAACTTTTTATCTAATTCTACTCCAAATAATTAAATAATAATGAAATAAACTATAATTGTTAATAGCATGATGGTAATAAGCGCGAAGAGCGAGCAGGTTTTCGGGCTTATTACCACATGAGTCATATTCCAGATTGCGAGGGCTCTCCCAATAGTTGGCTCTCTCATGTCTGAGGGAGCGCGAAGCGCATCCCATTGTGAGAATAAACAATAAGCCCAACTCTACCACAATTCCATATCATCAATGTGTACTTTGGGCTCCTCTTACTGTTTGAAGAAGGAACAGTTGGCCCGAACCGTTACGGGCCACCACCTCGCCCCTCCTTCTCTTCTCTGATCCAACTCAATAAAGACAGCACTATACGCCACCACTGACTGTACAAAAGTTACCGAACACTTCACTTTTCCTGCCACCTGGCAAGGTTATTCGACAAAGTACACAACCTTCCAGACACATTGAAGGTTTCTCGTCTGGCTGGTGCCAGTTCTGTGAATGCGCGTGACTTGCTAACTTCCCTTAATGTAGCATACAATATCAGTACTATACTCTTTCTTTTCCATACTAGTTTTTTATTGGAGGCTTTATTGGACCAGGGACAACAACAGGTGGGCACATTCGCCACCATTGAAGATGTACAGCGGGCGATGTTTGCCCAGCGTTATATAGCCGACCGCAGCCTGGCAACGGCGGTGTTCCTGGCGCTGAAACAACGTAAGCCGCTTTTGCTGGAAGGCGAGCCGGGGGTGGGTAAGACAGAGGTGGCGAAGGTGTTGGCCGCTGTCCTGGATACACCCTTGATCCGCTTGCAGTGCTATGAAGGCATCGACGTGAGCACGGCCGTGTATGAATGGAACTACACGCGCCAGATGCTGCATATTCGTTTGATGGAGGCGGGCGGTATCAACCGGCAGGAAGAACTGAAAGAAATTTTTGGCCCTGACTTCTTGATACAGCGTCCCTTGCTCCAGGCAATCGACCCGGCAAATACGAAAGCTCCTGTACTGCTCATCGATGAATTGGACCGCAGTGATGAGGAGTTTGAGGCCTATCTGCTCGAGCTGCTCTCGGACTTTCAGATAACCATTCCCGAGATTGGGACCATCAAGGCGAAGGAGCCGCCGGTCGTGGTGATTACGTCGAACCGCACGCGCGAGATTCACGATGCCCTGCGCAGGCGCTGCCTGTACTACTGGATTGATTTCCCGGCGCTCGATAAAGAATATTCTATCGTGTTGGCGCGCATGCCGGATGTTCCCGAGCGCCTCGCGAAGCAGGTATGTGCATTCGTGCATGAACTGCGCGCGGCCGATTTGTTCAAGGCGCCCGGTGTAGCAGAAACGCTCGACTGGATCAGTTCCCTGCTGGCGCTCAACCAGCTGGACCTGGTAGAAGGACCCGTGCGGGATACACTTGGCGCGTTGCTCAAATACCAGGATGATGTGCTCAAGGTCGGCGGCAGCGAACTGCGTAAGACTCTGCAAAAAGCGCTGGGAGCATCCAAGCCATGAACCCCCAGGAGAATGGCGATTACCTTGCCACGCAAACGCTGCGGCCGTTTGAGATTGAGCGTGGTGAGCGCCTGCTCTATCGCCTGACCGAGTTTGGGCGCCTGCTGTGGGAGGTGGGTATCGATGTGGGGCCGCGCAAGATGCTCGACCTGGCGGAGACGCTGGACTACGTTGATATCACCAATAAGGAAGATTTCTACAATACGCTGAAATGCTGCCTGCTCCCGCGCCACGAACAAGAGATGGTGTTTAACGACCTGTTCAACTACTACTGGTTCCTGCGCGACCGCCAGGAAAAGAAGGGCAATGAAGGCCAGTGGTCCGCGAAACGCGATGAGCGGCAGCTTCGCCTCCCTCCTTCGGAACTGAAGCGCCTGGCGGAGCATCTCAATGCCAGCAGCAACGAGCAGCGCCGCGAACTGCGTCCAGAGATGCGGCAGAGTGAGCGCCGCCGTCGATCTGACGAACGGCTTGATGACGACGACGATGATGCCGGTGATCCGCAGGGGACGGCTTATAGCGCCATCGAACAGCTCAGAAAGAAGGACTTCGAGTCTTTCACGTGGGACGAGATGCAGGAAGCCAGGCGGCTGATGGCTGAGATGCGCTGGAACCTGGGTATGCGCCCAACGCGCCGCAAGCGGCCTTCGCATACGGGTTCATATCTTGATATGCGCCGCATGGTGCGGCGTAACCTGAAGCATGGCGCAGAACTGATCGAATTGACCTGGCGCGAAATTAAACGCAAGCCCCGTCCCCTGGTAATCATCTGTGACATCAGCGGGTCGATGAGCCTGTACTCGCGCCTGTTGCTGCACTTTATCCATACGATCTCCAATGGCCTGCTGAACGTCGAGGCATTTGTCTTCGGCACGCGGCTGACACGTGTAACGCGCCAGCTCAAGCGGCGTGACGTTGATGAGGCGGTTCGCGATGTTTCTAAGACGGTACAGGACTGGTCGGGTGGAACGCGCATCGGCGATGCCCTGCACCTCTTCAACCATAAGTGGGCGCGGCGAGTGCTGGGACGCGGCGCCGTTGTCTTGATTATCAGCGACGGTTGGGATCGCGGTGACTCTGCCCTGCTGGAGGTCGAGATGGATCGCCTGCAACATAGCTGTCACCGCCTGATCTGGCTCAATCCCCTACTGGGTTCGCCCGATTACCGGCCTTTGACGGTTGGCATGAAAACTGCCCTGCCGTTTATCGATGATTTTTTACCGGCGCACAACCTGGATAGCTTAATTGACCTGGGCAATCTCTTGCAATCCATCGGCGATGAGCGACCCATCCGCAATGCCGCGACGCGCCACAAAGCCGTCACGGCCTGGAGTAAACCCAGAGTGTAAAAAGAGCATTCCTAATACTGTACCGGCGTGCTGAAAAAAACGTAAAATGTAGGGGCGAGGCTTGCCCTCGCCCTGTCAGGGCATTCCTAAACTGTACCGGCGTGCTGAAAAAAACGTAAAATGTAGGGGCGAGGACGTGCTCGATAAACTTGTGCTTGAGCGTAGCGAAGCATCGGCACTCTACAGCCCTCGCCCTGGAAATGTCGTCACTGTTGTAACGCTACTTTGTTGGTTTCTCACGGGGTGCAGGGGCAGAGCCCCTGCCGGAGCGCGAGGTGCCCCGCAACCCCCTTTTTTCTTTCGTTTTGTGCCGCCGCAGGCGGCACAAAACGAAAAATAACGAATAGTACTAAAGCACGAGGTGATTTATGCGTGATATCTTGCCCGATGTCGAGCGATGGCGTGAGCGCGGTGAGCGCGTTGCCATTGCCACCGTTGTAACGATGTATGGCTCTGCGCCCCGCAGGCCGGGAGCGAAACTGGCCGTGAGCGAGAGCGGCGAGTTGACCGGCTCCGTCAGCGGCGGATGCGTCGAGCCAGCGGTTGTGGAAGCCGCCATGGAAGTCATTAAGGATGGGAAACCACAGATGCTGGAATTCGGCATCTCCGAAGAGGAGAACTTCGAGAAGATCGGACTTTCCTGCGGCGGCACGATCCACGTGTTTGTTGAACGCTTAGACTGGTGAGTAGCATGAGCGCAATCTACGAAGAACTGAAAGACCTCTTACTGCATGAAAAAGGTACGGCGCTGGCCACCGTCGTACGCGGGCCGGAGCACATCGGGGCGAAAATGCTGGTCCACGCCGATAAAAGCACGCGCGGGACCCTGGGCATCGATGCCCTTAATACTCTGGTTGTTGCAGATGCCGAGCGGGCCATCTGGAATGGCGAAGCTGGCACTCACACCTATACCGTTGAAAGCGCTATCGGCGCGCTGGCATTCGATGTGTTTATCGAGGGTTTTCCACCGCCGCCAACCTTGATTATCGTCGGTGCTGGTCATATTGCCATTCCCCTGACCACATTTGCCAAAACGCTCAACTACCGGGTGGTAGTGGTTGATGCCCGTTCCGCCTTCGCCACCAGGGAGCGCTTTCCGCACGCGGATGAGTTGATTATTGCGTGGCCGGACGAGGTATTGGAGAAGATAGGCTTGAATCCGTCTACATCGTTAGCGGTATTGACACACGATCCTAAGTTCGACGAACCCACGCTCAAAGTGGCGCTTGCTCACCGCGTAGGCTACATTGG
>WNGK01009486.1_pt1 | contig 10018 bp, 6 predicted proteins | sample 5400601 | NCBI WGS metagenome assembly WNGK01 (sample SAMN13153376, study PRJNA577476) | soil metagenome | isolation source: 60 cm soil or saprolite under Garry oak tree replicate 1 | place: USA:California | collected 2016-06-15 | reverse complement strand
GTCGGAAATATTTAGAGATGTCTCGACTTCGCTCGACATGACAAAGCAGGTGGTTTAATCCGTCGTGGTTATGAAATCTCTGTCCCGAATTTTACTGGCTTTTTCGGTAATCGTGTTTGCCTTCGGTGCATGGATCCACGCTTCGGCGTTCGGTCGGATGTCCGATGCAGTAGCGAAATCGGACCTGCCGCCGTTCTTTGGTAACGGCTTCAGGACGCTCTGGCTTCAGGACTCCGTCCTTCAAATTGTCTTTGCGATCATATTCGCTGTTGTCGCAATAAGACCGGCCGCAGCGACGAGATTCGTCGTCGTGATCCTCGGGCTCCTGCCGATAACTACCGCAATCCTTATCTATCATTTCATCGGCAACTTTATCGGCGGCCACATTTTTCTCGTTGGTGGGCTCGCCGCGATCTTAGGCGGACTGATGTTGCCCGCGAACAGCGATCAACGTTGATAAACGATTTCGCCGCCGATGATCGTCATTTCGACGCGTGTTTTTAAGATCTCCGCCTCGGGAATTTTCATGATGTCTTGCGAGAGAACAGTGAAATCGGCCAGCTTGCCGACTTCGATTGAGCCTTTGTCTTTTTCTTCGAACGCGGCGAACGCCGGCCAAATCGTGAACATTTTCAACGCTTGCTCGCGCGAAACGGCTTGTTCCGGGTGCCAGCCTTCGCCAGATTCGCCTTTGATGCTTTTCCGCGCGACCGCAGCATAAAATTCGATCATCGGTTCGCCCCGCTGAACCGGTGCGTCTGAACCGCCGCAAATAATCGAACCCGAGTTCAGAAAACTTTGCCAAGCGTAGGCGCCGGCGAGTCGATCCATTCCGAGTCGCGCCGGCGCGAAGAATAGATCGCTGATTGCGTGGGAAGGCTGCATCGAAGGAATCACGCCGAGCTTGGCGAACCGCGGAATGTCGGCAAGATCAACGATCTGGGCGTGCTCGACTCGCCAGCGCGGTTCTTTGATTCTTCGCTGATCAGGCGGGACCACTTTGAATGCGGCTTCGTAAAGATCGAGAATCTGTCGGTTCGCGCGATCGCCGATCGCATGCGTCTCAACTTGAATTCCGCGACGCAAGGCTTCCTCGAACATCGGCCGGAGCTCTTCGGGTTTCGCCGTAAGATAACCGGAAGTATCAGGCGCATCATTGTATGGTTTGAGCAACGCCGCGCCACGCGAACCAAGCGCGCCATCGAAGATCACTTTGATCGTGCGCTGCGTGAAATGATGATTGAAGGCATCGAGCGTTGCGCATTCCTTCAAGAAATTTTGCGCATCTTCGCCCGGACCATAAACGCAATTGACAAATCGGATTTTAATTTTGCCGGACTCAAACGCCTTCTTAATAAGACCGACATCTTCCTTGTGGCTGCCGGCATTTTGAATCTCGCACCAGCCAAGGCCGATCTCGCGATTGATTCCGGTGAGCAACGCCTGCTCCCGCTCGGCCACGGTTGGCTTCGGAATATTTTTTTCGACGAGGTCCTGCGCGTTATCAAGAAGCATCCCGGTCGGCTCGCGTTTGTCTTTCAAAATCTGTCCCCCGAAAGGATCAGGCGCGCGATTGTCGATCTTTGCGATCCTGAGGGCGGCCGAATTCGCAACGGCGGCGTGGCCGTCCGCACGCGTGAGAAAAACCGGATTGTCCGGCGCAATTTTGTCGAGGTCTTGTCGAGTTGGAAACTTTGGCGGTTTCCAGAAAGTCTCGATCCAGCCACGACCGGTGATCCATTTACCGCGCTCGGTCTGCGCGACGCGCGCTTTCACTTTTGCTAAGAAATCTTCGAGCGTGTTGGTGCCTTCGAGATTTAGGGTCAGCTCGCGCTCGCCAATGCCGAAGATGTGGACATGCGAATCGGTCAGGCCTGGGACAACGGTGTGTTCATGGAGGTCGATCGTCCGCTTGGCGTGAAATTTCTTGGCGGCTTCGTCCGAGCCGACGAAGACGATGCGGCCTTGCTTGACCGCAATCGCTTCCGCGTGCGGTTGTTTCTCGTTAACCGTGTAAACGTTTCCGTTGAAAAGGAGAAGATCGACATCCTCGGCCGCGCGCATTGGCAAAACCTGACCGCATAACAATGCCAAAAAACAGGCGAAAGAAATGCGCGCTTTCACTTGACGCTTCCCCGAAGTTTTGACGTGATCATTTTGCGAAACGGCGACTTTTCCGTATCAGAAGAGTTACCGCGAATTTAGATCGACATGCTAGCTACCAGTTTTGTTTTGCCGAGCGGATTTCGATTCATAGAATGACGCCTTCGATGTGTGCACATCCTGAGAGTGCCTTGAATTCGTTTCTAAAGTGGCGGCGGTGTCGGGCGAGGCAGGGCGTCCGCTGATTTATGGCGAATTTCTTTCCACGCTGGTGCAACTGGCTGCCGCTGCAAATGGCGATCGCTGGCATTCTGATCGCCTGCGGATTGACCGCGGCCACGTGGTATTACGTCACGCCAAAATATACGCGCGTCGGCTATCAACCGATCCAGCCGGTGCCGTTCCCGCACGACATTCACGTGACTCAACTCGGGATGGATTGCCGTTATTGCCACAGCTTTGTCGAAGTTGCGGCGCAGTCTAATGTGCCGAACACGCAGACCTGCATGAACTGCCACTCGCAGGTGCAAAAGGACAATCCGAAGCTCGAACCCGTCCGGCAAAGTTGGAAAACCGGCAAACCGATTGAATGGGTGTGGCTCCATCGCACCGTCGATTACGTGTTTTATAACCACGCGGCGCATGTGAATCGCGGCATCAGTTGTTTCAGTTGTCATGGCCCGGTCAATCACATGGCGACGGTGTCCATAGCCGAACCGCATAGCATGGCGTGGTGCCTCGAGTGTCATCGCCACCCCGAAAATTTTCTCCGGCCCGACGATCAGATTTTTAATCTCGATTGGAAGCCGGACGATGTGAAGCCGGCGGAGTTCGTAGCGAAGTACGGACAGCCAAAAAGCGTGACTGAGGATTGGACGAAGAAGAAGCATCTGACGCAGCAGGAGATCGGTCAGACACTGAAGGGACGCTGGAACATCGCTCCGGGCACAAATTGCCAAACCTGCCACCGATGAAACGCGTCTTTCAACATCCGCCTGAGCCGCTAACCGGAAAAAAATACTGGCGCAGTCTCGGCGAATACAGCAACACGCCCGAGTTTCGAGAATGGCTGGAACGCGAATTCCCGGCCGGCGCTTCGGAAATTGGCGAAGACGAATGGTCGCGTCGCGATTTCATGAAATTGATGGGCGCGTCGATGGCGTTGGCCGGTCTCGGTCTAACGAGTTGCCGCCGTCCGGAAATGCACCTCGTTCCGTTCACCAAGAGCGCCGAGTGGACGATTCCCGGAAAATTTCTTTACTACGCCACGGCGATGCCGCGCCGCACCGGCGCAATTCCGCTGATCGCAACCACGGTTGACGGCCGGCCGATCAAGGTGGAGGGCAATCCGCTTCATCCCGCCAGCGCCGGCGCCACCGACACATTCGCGCAAGCCTCCGTTCTCGATCTTTACGATCCGGCGCGCTCGCGACGCTTCGTGAATCGCGGCAAAGATTCCAATCGCGGTGAGTTTGACTCCTACATCGACAAATTGCGGGATCAGCTTGGATCGAACGGTGGAGATGGTCTGGCTTTCCTGGTTGAAGAATTGCATTCGCCGACTCGAGAAAGATTGCGAGCCGAATTGGAAAAGGCGTTTCCGAAAATGATGTGGTGCGTCTATGACGCAGGCCTAAGCGAGGCGCAAAATGACGCGACTGGGACAAGCTTCGGTGAAAATGTGCGATTGATTCCGCGATTCGACCGCGCTGACGTTGTGCTCGCGCTCGACAGCGATTTTCTCGATTGCGGTGAGGGCGATCTCGCCTCCGCGCGCGCGTTCACCCAGCGGCGCCGCGTAAAATCGGCCGAGGACACGATGAACCGACTCTACGTTGTTGAGAACCGGTTCACCATCACCGGCGCAATGGCCGATCATCGCCTGCGCTGTCCTGCCAGCCAGATTCCAGCCTTCACCCATCTGCTCGCCGGCAAAATCGCCGCTGCAACCAGAGACGGCGCGCTATTTTCGCTTCTCTCCACACTGGCCGGGCCCGCCGATACGGCTGAGTTCGACGAAAAGTGGCTGATTGAAGCGGCCAACGACCTGATCTCGAAATCGGGCGTCAGCATCGTGCTTGCGGGTGCGCATCAGCCGGTCGCTGTGCAATTACTAGCTTACGCAATGAATTCCGCGCTCAAAAATATCGGGCGCACTGTTGTCGTCCGGGAGTTTCCGCGCAATCGGAACACGAAAATCATTCTCCAGTTGGCCGATCGGATGAGTCGCGGCGAAATAAAAACACTTTTCATTTTCGGCGGCGACCCGGTTTACAACGCGCCGCGCGTGCTCGCGCAGGATCCCGATAAAAAAACGCCGTTCGATTGGGGCGATCTGCAAAAGAAAGTGCCGGAAGTGGTGCGCCTTGGCTATCACGAGGACGCAACATCGACAATCAGCCAATGGCACGTCCCGCTCGCGCATTATTTGGAATCGTGGGGCGACGCATTAACCTCGGACGGCGCGTATTTATCGATCCAACCGATGATTCTGCCGCTCTTCGGCGGTCTCAGCGAAATCGAAATGATGAACGCGTTGCTCGGGAAGCCGAAAGTCGAAGGGCCTGAGCTCGTTCAGGAAACTTTCCGCACCACGAAACCGCCTGGCGATCTTCCGAGCGCGTGGTCGAAATTCTTACGGGATGGATTCGCGGCGCACGTTCCGTTGCGAGATCGACCGGTGTCATTTAACGGTGGCGCCGCGGCTTCGCTGGCCCACCAGCTTTGGGCAACAACGCCGGCACCGACCTCGGACTCTCCTGAAATCGTTTTTGTTCGCAGTTACGCGATGGACGATGGCCGTTTCGCCAACAACGGCTGGCTCCAGGAATTGCCCGACCCGATCACGAAACTGACCTGGGATAACGCGGCGATGATGAGCCCGAGCTTCGCCAAATCGCTCAATGTCGAGACCGGCGACCTGATTCAAATTTCAATTAACGACACTGCGAAAGACACGAACGATCAACCGATTCGACGCGAGCTCGTAATTGCGGCCTACGTTTCGCCCGGTCACGTCGACAATTCAGTCACGATTCCGATTGGCTACGGTCGGAAGAAAACTGGCCCGATCGCCGACGAATCGGGATTTAATGCCTATCTGCTGCGGACCGCGAGCAATCCGCATTTCGCGGTCGCCGATGGCAAGAACATCGAAAGCGTGCGCGTGACAAAGGTCGGAAAGAAATATCCGCTCTCGTGCACACAAGAACATTGGAGCATCGAAGGCCGCGGCGTGGTGCGTGAAGCGACCCTGGACGGTTACCGCGAAGACAACGAGTTCGTGAAGAAATGCGGCGGGATGGATGAGCCGCAATCCGTGATGCCATCCCTCTACAGCCATCCGCCGCTGGACGCGCCCCAGCAATGGGGGATGACGGTTGATCTCAATATTTGCACCGGTTGCAGTGCGTGCGTCGTCGCATGCCAGGCCGAGAACAATGTTCCGATTGTCGGCAAGTTACAGGTCGCGCATGGACGTGTGATGCACTGGCTGCGGATCGATCGCTATTACGCCAGCGCAAAACCATTCGACGAAGACAACGGCGAATTTCCGGAAAATCCCGAGATCGTGCATCAACCGATGATGTGCCAGCACTGCGAGAACGCGCCGTGCGAAACGGTTTGTCCGGTCAACGCCACCATTCACAGCGAGGATGGGCTCAACGTCATGGCCTACAATCGCTGCGTCGGCACCTGCTATTGCGCGAACAATTGCCCGTTCAAAGTGCGCCGGTTCAATTTCTTCGATTACAACCAGCGGCCGATCGGGAAAAAGAAAATTGCCGGAGAATTCGGGATTTACCGGGAATACGTCGCGCCGTTCACCGAAAAAGGCGCGCCTGACATCGCCAAAATGCAGAAAAATCCCAACGTAACCGTGCGAATGCGCGGCGTGATGGAGAAATGCACGTTTTGCGTGCAACGGATTGAGGAAGCCAAAATTGCGGCCCACGTGCGCGCCGGCACGTCGAACAACAACTTGCGGATACCGCGCGACTCGTTCACGAGCGCGTGCGCGCAGGCGTGCCCGCACGAAGCGATCACTTTTGGCGATATCAAAGATCCGGAGAGCAAAGTTTCGAAAATGAAACAGCAGGATCGCAACTACCGGTTGCTCGAATATTTGAACGTCAATACCCGGACCAGTTATCTCGGGCGGATCCGCAATCCAAATCCGAAAATGCCGGACGCCGAAAACATCGGCGTCGCGTCTCCAGAGGAAAAAGCATGACGATGTCGATTTTACAATTTGTCGATCTTAATCAGGAATGAACGACTGGCCCACAGCGCAGGAAGAAGCTACGACCACCGCGGATCGGCCGCTGGCGCGCCCGCCCTTGGTGTTGAATCGGCGCAATTTCAGTTGGATCACGGAGCGCATCTCGGGTGTGGTTGAGGATCGGGCGCCGCGCTGGTGGTGGGTCTGTTTCACCATCACCGGCACGATCGCGATGTTCGGTTTGTTCTGTCTCGGCTACCAAATTTCTACCGGGGTCGGAACTTGGGGAAATAATATTCCGGTTGGGTGGGCCTGGGATATCACCAATTTCGTTTTCTGGATCGGTATCGGACACGCTGGTACGCTCATTTCCGCCATTTTATTTTTGCTCCGACAGAAATGGCGGACGTCGATCAATCGTTCGGCCGAAGCGATGACGCTCTTCGCAGTGATGTGCGCCGCGATTTTTCCGGGCGTGCACGTGGGCCGTGTTTGGATGGCGTGGTATCTCGCGCCTGTCTGGAACAATTACGGCATCTGGCCAAATTTCCGTAGCCCGCTGATGTGGGACGTGTTCGCGGTCTCGACCTATTTCACGGTCTCGGTTTTGTTTTGGTACACTGGACTGATTCCTGACCTGGCGACGTTGCGCGATCGCGCGACCACGAAGATTAGAAAGTTTCTCTTTGGCGTCTTCGCATGCGGTTGGCGCGGCTCAAACCGTAACTGGCGTCATTATGAAATGGCGTATCTCCTCCTGGCCGGCCTTTCCACCCCGCTGGTGCTCTCAGTCCACAGCGTGGTGTCGTTCGACTTCGCGTCGTCAATCTTGCCGACATGGCACACGACGATTTTCCCGCCCTACTTTGTGGCGGGCGCGATTTTCGGCGGTTTCGCCATGGTGCTGACGCTGCTGATTCCCGCGCGCGCGATTTTCAAACTCCACGACATCATCACGCCGCAACACATCGACAAGATGGCGAAGATCATTTTGCTGACCGGCTCGTTCGTCAGTTACGCCTACGTGATGGAATTTTTCGTAGCCTGGTATAGCGGCAACGCTTACGAGCGGTTCGCGTTTTGGAACCGCGTCCTCGGTCCCTACTGGTGGTATTGGTGGACCGGCATGTTGTTTTGCAATATTCTTTCGCCGCAGCTTTTCTGGTTCCGCTGGTGCCGCCGAAACATTCTCGTCGTCTACTTTGTTTGCATGTGTGTCAACGCCGGCATGTGGTTCGAGCGTTTCATCATCATCGTCGGTGGACTCCATCGCGATTTCATTCCGTCCTCGTGGGGTATTTTTATTCCAACCTGGGTCGATATCTGGACGTTCATTGGCACGCTCGGAATTTTCACCTCGCTGTTTTTGCTGTTCGTCCGGTTCCTGCCGATGATCGCGATGTCGGAAGTGAAAATCGTTTTGCCGGAAGCGGACGTGCACGCACATTCGCCTAACGGACATCATCCCGTCGCAGCGGGTGGAATGGAGCGGACATGAGAACGCCGTCCGGTCACGAAGTTTATGCAATGGGCGCGGAATATCCGAGCCCAGCCGCACTTTACGAAGCCGCCAAAATGGTGCGCGATGCCGGCTTCAAACGCTGGGATGTGTTTTCGCCCTTTCCAATCCACGGAATGGACGAGGCGATGGGGCTCGGGAAATCATGGTTGAGCGCGGTCGTCCTGGCCGGTGGCATTTCCGGGTTGCTCACCGCGGTTCTCGTGGAATTTGGCCCGTCTTGGGGTCTTTACCCGCTCATTGTTCATGGAAAACCGTACGATTGGAGAACGGTGCCGGCATTTTTTCCGATCATGTTCGAGATGACGGTGCTCTTCTCTGCCTTCGCGGCATTTTTCGCAGTCTTAATCATGAACGGCCTGCCCCGGCCGCATCATCCGATTTTTAACTGGGACCGCTTCAGCCGCGTGACCAACGACGGATTTTTCCTCGTGATCGAGGCGCGCGATCCGCGGTTCACCGAACTGGAAGCGCGCGAGTTACTGGAGCGCAGTGGCGGCCAACACATCACCGTCGTGCACGAGGACTAATTATGTTGCGCGGCTTCCTTCTTATTTCTCTTTTGCTGACGATCGCGGCCGTGGCCGTGCTCGGCTTCCGCGGAGAAAAAGGCACGAATGAGCCGTGGGAAATTTTTCCCGACATGGTGCGACAGATGAAAGTGCGCGCGCAAGCGCCGCTGAATTTTTTTGCGGACGGCCGGGGGCCGCGGATGCCGGTCAACGGAACAGTGCCGATCGGTTATGAAATGCCGAAGGCGCAACCGCCAGAGGCGCCGGAGTCGCGTCCCATTACTGGATTTAGTGTCGGGACCGATTACATCGATACCGGAAAGATGGGCGACAAATGGGGGACGGGAATTCCGGTTCCGGTCACGCCGCAATTACTTCAGCGTGGCCGCGAACGCTTCAATATCACGTGCGCGATGTGCCACGGCGCGACCGCATCCGGCAACGGAATCACTAAATCGTACGGCTTGGCCACTGTTGTGACTTTACAAGATGACCGGATTCGCAAGATGGCCGATGGCGAAATTTTCAACACCATCACCAACGGCAAGAACACGATGATGGCTTACGGGCCGAACGTTATGGTCGCCGAGCGCTGGGCGATCATCGCCTACCTGCGCGCCCTGCAACGGAGTCAGGGCGCGGCGATTGCCGATGTGCCGCCGGAACATCGTGCCGATTTGGACAAACCAGCCGAGAACAAACCGCCGGAAGGTAAACCGACTGAAAACAAACCGGGCCCAGCTAAGCCTGAACTTAAACCGGAGGCACAAAAGAAATGAGCGATCGCTTGCAGAACGCGCCGACGCCCGAAGGTGAATTTTTCGAGAGTGGTCGCTTTGCCGGTTTGTCCGTTTTACTCGGCGTAGTGGCATTCGTTGCGCTCGCGCTCTGCGGTGCCGGCGCGGTGATCGATCCGAGGCAACTCAGTTTCTCGTGGCTGTTCGCATTCGGCTTTTTCTTCACTTTGTGCGCCGGCTGTTTCTTTTGGACGATCGTGCATTACGCCACCGACGCGGGATGGACGGTAGTTGTTCGGCGCCAGCTCGAGAACATCGCTGTGCTCGTCGCAGTCCTGGCGATCTTTTTCATCCCGATCCTGCTTTTGCGGCAGCATCTCTACGAGTGGATGAACATTGCGCCCGGAAAAGAAGCGACTCTCGATTCCAAACGGTCTTATCTCAATCTGAATTTCTTCATTCTTCGGGCGGCCTTTTTCCTCGGATTTTTCATCATCGGGTCGCAGTTGCTGCGCCGATTTTCAGTGCGTCAGGACAAGGACGGCAATCCCAAGTTCACGATTCGTCTGCGTAAAGTCGCATTCGCAAGTCTGCCGCTTTTCGCGCTCTGCCTGACCTTCGGCGCGTTCGATTGGTTGATGAGTCTGAACTACCGCTGGTTCTCGACCATGTTCGGCGTTTACATTTTCGCGGGCGCGGCGGGTAGTTCGATGTCGCTGCTCGTTCTCGTGATCACTGCGCTGCAACGTGCCGGTTATCTCAAGAACGTAGTCACGCTCGAGCATTACCACATTATGGGGAAGTGGATGTTCGCCTTCTGCGTGTTCTGGGCCTACATCGGCTTCGGCCAATACATGTTGATTTGGTACGCGAATATTCCGGAAGAGATTCAATATTTTCTAACGCGAAACACTGAATCGTGGTG
>WNGK01010242.1_pt2 | contig 10020 bp, 6 predicted proteins | sample 5400601 | NCBI WGS metagenome assembly WNGK01 (sample SAMN13153376, study PRJNA577476) | soil metagenome | isolation source: 60 cm soil or saprolite under Garry oak tree replicate 1 | place: USA:California | collected 2016-06-15 | reverse complement strand
GCCGCGTCGCCGTGAACGGACGACAACGCTGAACCCCAGTTGCTGCCATAGCGACAGCAGGGGTTCAGCGTTGTCGTCCACGGTGGGAGCTGAGCGGGCCAGCTCCGGTAGTCAGGTGGGGATGGGCTGGCAGATGAGGCCCCACGGGCGGTCCTGCATCCTGGTCATGACGATGGTCGCCGAGCCAGGGCCGCGCAGGCCGAGCCGGCGGTGGATCTGCGTCACGTCGCCGGCCAGGCCGCGCCGGCGGATGTCGGCTGAGCCGATGCCGAGGTCGCGCAGCCTGCGGGCGAACCGCTTTTCGTGCCACGGCGCCGACTCGAGCACCCGCAGTGTCCGCGCGAACGGCGTCCTGACCGGCTCGTCCGACGACAAGAACGCGATCATCGGGTCGATCTGCCACGCTCCGAGCCGCCGGGCCAGGTCGGCTACCAGCCCCGCCCTGGTGACGGCCGGGCTCGGATCGAGCAGGTAGGCGCCGGGGGGAGCCAGCGGGACCGGCGGCTGCGGGGGAGCGGTGGCCGACGAGGTCAGCGTGTCCCCGGCCGGCAGGATCGTCGCCCGGCTGGTCACGCCAGCGCCGGCCAGTCCCGGCGACCAGAGCAGCGCCTCCTTCAGGTCCCGGCCGATCGCGACGAACTCGGTCTCCCAGCCAGGCGGAACCAGGTCGCGCCTGATGCCGGGTGCCGCCTTGATGCCCACGCCAGGGACGGCGTCGGCCAGCCGCAGGCACCAGCTGAGCGGCGGCTGGTACCGGCCCGACGGCAGCCGCCCCTGCCCGTCCCGGCGAGCCGGGTCGATGAACACGGCATCGAGGCCGGACAGCGACAGCTGCCTGACATCCGCGCAGATGAATCCGGCCCGCGCGCTCGGCGCGCACACGGCGACGTTGTGCCGCGCGAACTCCAGGCTCGCGAGATCCACGTCGACTCCGATCACGTAGCGCGGCCCGCCATGATGGTGGCCGTCTTTCAGAACGTGGTCACCGGCCAGCAGTTCGGGCTGAGGGGGGTCCACGTTCTGGCAGAAGTCCGCGGTCGCGGCGGCCAGTGCGACGAGGTCGCCGCCAATGCCGCAGCATAGGTCGGCCACGACCCGGGCTCCGGCGAACCTGGCCGCCGCGTGCCGCGCTGTCAGCTCGGACGACGCCTGCTCGAGTCCGGCCCTGGTGAAGAGCATCTGGCTGGCGTGACTGAATTTGGCCCGGCTCGCCGTCCGCAGCGCCTGCTGGGTCAGTGCCGCCGCGACCAGGTCGGCCGGATAGTCGGCGCGCAGCTCCGCGGACAGGGTCAGCGCGCGGTCGGGAGTGATGCTCTCACCGGCCAGCCGATCGAGGAGGTCACTGCCAGCCCCGGACAGCAGCGAGTACATCGCTGCCGCGCCGGCGGTGGCTCCTGCCGAATCCTCCTGGTGCACGCGAGGGCTCCCGTCAAGACCGGGCCCCGGCCTGACCCGCCTCAGGTTAGGGCGCGGACCTCGGCAGCGCGCCCCGGCTATTTCCTCCCTTGAGCACCTCGCCGCTGGCCCAGCCGGACGGTGCGCCTGAGGCCCAGGATATGGAATCCAGCTGGGTCGTGTAACCGGCCAGGCTGGGTGCCAGCTGCCTGGTCCAGCGGCCATTGAGGTGGTGATACAGGTACTGGCTTACCCACGCGGTGGCCGTGAGCTCAAGGCTGCCTCGGCCGAGCCTCTTAGATTCGAACTTCGGCGGCATCATAGTGCTTCACCGGCTCGCAGGGAAGGGCCGGTCTGGCCTCGCGGTTACCATCGGGTACATGAACTCAGACTTCACCGCGTATGCCCTGTCCGAGGAGCACGAGGCGCTTCGCGAGTCGGTCCGCCAGCTGGCCGACGACAAGATCGCCCCGTACGCGGCCGAGGTCGACCAGGAGCCGCGGTTCCCGCAGGAAGCGCACGACGCGCTGGTCAAGGCCGACCTGCAGGCCGTGCATATACCGGAGGCATTCGGCGGTGCGGGCGCCGATGCGATAGCGACGGCGATTGTCATCGAGGAAGTTGCCCGCGTCTGCGCCTCGAGCTCGCTCATCCCGGCCGTGAACAAGCTCGGCACGGTTCCGCTGCTGCTCGCGGCATCGCAGGACCTGAAGCAGCGCTATCTGCCGCCCGTCGCGCGCGGCGAGGCCATGTTCTCCTATGCGCTGTCAGAGTCCGAGGCAGGATCGGACGCGGCGGCCATGCGGACCCGCGCCGTCCGCGACGGCGACAATTACATTTTGAACGGGACCAAGCGCTGGATCACCAACGCAGGCATCTCCCGGTTCTACACGGTCATGGCCGTGACCGAGCCGGACGTCGGCGCCGGCGGCATCTCCGCGTTCGTCGTCGAGAAAGACGACCCGGGATTCTCGGTCGGGGCGCCCGAGCACAAGCTCGGTATCAAGGGCTCGCCGACCTGCGAGCTGTACTTCGACGATTGCGTGATCCCCGCCGACCGGATGATCGGCGAGGAAGGCAGCGGGTTCCGGACGGCGCTCGCCACGCTAGACCACACGAGGGTGACGATCGCGGCGCAGGCGCTCGGCATCGCGCAGGGCGCGCTCGATTACGCGGCCGGCTACGTGCGGGAGCGCAGGCAGTTCGGCCAGGCCATCGCGGAGTTCCAGGGCATCCAGTTCATGCTGGCCGACATGGCCATGAAGGTAGCGGCGGCCAGGCAGCTCACCTACGCGGCGGCCGCGCGGTCCGAGCGCGCCATGCAGGGGGCGAACGTCGCCGACCTGACCTTCATCTCCTCTGCCTGCAAGTGCTTCGCTTCCGACGTGGCGATGGAGGTCACGACCGATGCCGTGCAGCTGCTCGGCGGCTACGGCTACGTACGCGATTACCCGGTCGAGCGGATGATGCGCGACGCCAAGATCACCCAGATCTACGAGGGCACCAACCAGATCCAGCGCGTGGTCATGGCGCGGCAGCTGCTGAAGTAGCGCGCTCGTCAGCGTTTCCGCTGGTCAGCGACCATCTGCTAGAGCGTCCAGTGGCCGTACGGCTGGCGCGCGCGGCGGGTCTGCGCGGCGCTAACGGCTCGGCACTATGCCCGTTGTTCCCGGTTGGTTCCCGTAGTTTCCGGACGTGGTGCTGGATCCGTGCTGACCCCTGGGGCCGCCGAACGGCGCGGGTACCGGCCAGCGGACGGGCTATTCGGTCACGGCAGATTGGCTCCGGCGATCGCATCTACGATGTGGCGCGGCATGGCCTTGCTGACGCCGTTGCCGCCGTTGGCTCCGACGATTTGCAGCAGGCGGGCGGGGTTCTCGGGGGGCGATGGGGATCGGCTCCTGGCGCCGCCAGCCGCGCGCGGAAAGGGCTTTGACGGCAGGCCCGTTGCGCGAGAAGGGCCTACTGCGAGTCCTTGAGCCGGAAACCTTCGTGGACCAGGAAGTCACTGAAGCCCTGATAACGGCGGTCAGCGAGCTGGTTACCCAGGGAGCCTTCGACAACCTGGAACGTCCGAAATACGGATACGCTGAGCTGTCTCGCTCCCGCATGGGCTGGGACGCGGATGTCGAGCTGAGCGAAATGATCATCGAGGAACTCATCTCCCGTGATCTGCCCAGCGAGGATGGAGCCTCGGTGCCGCTGCATCCTGCTGTGCGGATGACCTTCCTGGTCCTGCTGGCACAGCTGGCCCGCGACGCTGGCCGTCGCGCCGGGCTCAGCCTGCACCCATCTACTGCTACATGTAGAAGCGGTAGGCGGGGTGTGGTGTCTGCCCGTCTGGTACTTCGGCCATGATTGATCCGACTTGGCGGGCGAAGCTGAGCGTGATGGGGAATGTTGCGCATGGGTTGGCGTTGTTCCAGTTCAGCTTGGTGAGTGCAAGGAGGTCTTGCGCTGCCTGGTGCATGTCGAGGTTGCCGACTGGTGTGAGTTCGATCGGGACGGGGATGTGGGGTCCGGGGTAGGTGCCGAGTTCGGGCATGTAGCCCCCGGTGAACAGGAACGTGGCGGAGCCGAGGCGGGCGAGGCTGCCTCGGTGGGGTGGGTAGCTGCCCTGGCGGAGTACGCGGAACTCGCCGCTGCTCAGGGCCAGTAGCTCGACGATCGGGATGTCGGCGAGGGCGTGACGGGCGCCGTCGCGTTCGTCGTCGTGGAATCTGGTGGTTTTGTGGACGACGACGCGGAGCGGATCTCGTCCGGTGCGTTCCCGGTAGGCGGCTAGGACCTGGGTGAGCAGGTCGAACATCCCGTCGTGGTCGAGGTGCAGGTCAACATCGCGTTCGGTCCAGGGCATTGTGGCGCCGCGCAGGGCGAATCCGTCGCCGTAGCTGGAGAAGGCTTGGGCGAGGCTGGCGTAGATGAGATGCCGTGCGGTGGTGCGCAGGTGGTGGAAGCTGACGCCGACGTAGCAGGTGTGCTCGTGCGCGGGCTGGAATCGCCAGGGCAGGCCGCCGGCTTTGTAGAACAGGGCAACAGCGAGATTCCAGGCGCGGGTGGCGGGGTCTTGCTGGCCGCGTGCTCCCTCATTGAATAGGGCGGGGGTCAGCAGCTGGATAGGGATGCGGTGTGGCATGGCTGCGGCTTTGAGTGCCCGGCGCAGGTCACGGCGAACCAGGTCGGCGGGGTCGGGCAGCGCGCGGTCTTCTAGTGTCTCCTCTGGTTCTTCCAGGTCGAACAAGGAATACTGGCCTGCCGCTTTCGCTGCTTCGTCGGCACTGAGTTCCGGGTGGCCGCGCTGGTTCTTCTTCCTGGTCGGTGGTAGCTGGTAGGTGCCTGCTTTAGCTTTCACTTCCTCAGGCAGGCACAATGCGATTACGTCGGGGCGTACGTCTCGTTCGGCTGCCTGGCGGATGGCGTCGGAGAGCAGGTTCAGGGTCTGGTGGAACGCTTGGCCTTCGGCGTTTACTGCGGCGTCCAGCGCTGCGCCATCAAGGATGACATCGAAGATGCTGTCCGTGACGAGTTCGCTGTGGAAGGTGGTCTCGAAGCCGGGGAAGGCGGGAGCGAGGCGCGAGTCGGAGAGCCCGGACGGGACCTTGCTCGCGCACCGGTCCAGGAATGCCCGGGTCGATTTGATGGTGTCCGTGGTGCCGATGAGCCCGACCTTCACGGTGGCCGGATGAGCAGCTCCCATGGTCAGGCTGTAGGGCCCGTACTTGGTCAGCCCGTCCTTGGGCAGCTTCGCCTCGCCTTGTCCGAACTGCAGGAAGGGTTCCTTTAGGAAGTCGAGGTCAAGTCTCATCCGCTTCCCTCCCCGGCTTGCTGGTCGGCCAGTGCTGCCAGTTCCTCATCGACGTCGTCGTGGTCACTGGCCGAGGGGTCTGCGGTGAGGTCGACGGCGGCGGCGTCGATGAGGTCGTCCTCGGCGGAGGCGATGACGGGAGCCCCCGTGATCTGCCGGCTGACGATGTCGCGGCTGAGCTGAAGGCCGCTGTCGGGAAGCTGAACGGGGCCCTGGTCGCCGACAAGCACAGCCAGCCAGAAATAGAGGTGGTTGGCGACAGTCTGGTTGTACTCGTGCGCGGACAGGCGGGTCGCAAGGGGGCCGACCCGTGGCCCTCGCAGCAGTTCGCGGCGGCCGTCGAGGGTGAAGACCCAGCCCGGGACGAGGAGGACCCCCCACTGGCCGCTGAAGCGGCGGACTGAGAACCGGATGGCCATGTGCTGCCAGTAGCGAGGGGGGCGCGTGTCATCTCCCCCGACTGGCTTGGTCACCACCCGGGTGGCGGACTTCGTGCGGGCGCGGTAAGTGATCGACCGGGAACCCGGTCGTGGCGCGCTCCGGGAGCGACCTCGCGGAGATCTCTGCGTCCCTGCCGGTTCGAGGTCATCGGCTTCCTGCTCAACGCGGGGGAAATACAGCCGCCGGTGCCGGAGCAGCGTCATCATGCCCTGGTCTTGGGCATGACGGATGAGAGTCCGGTGAATCAGCTCGATCACGAGCGCTTCCTCAGCCGGATCGGCCACGAGATCATCTATCGTGAAGCGCTCTGTCCCGCCCTCGGCTAGTACGGCCCAGGCAGGGTCGCTCGCCGTGTCAGCGAACGTTAGCACCCGGCCGTTGTCTAGGACGAACGGCGGCAGCTGGGCTTCGGTGCGGCTGAGCAGATCCCGGGGCCGGCGTGCGTCCGTGGCGGTCACGTAGACGACGGCGTCGTCCGTCAGGAGCGGGCATACGTTAGAGAGGAAGATCTGCGTTTCCGCATCTGGTTCCGCGGTACCCGTGGCTGGGTCAGGACGTTCCGGCCGGGCGTGCAGAACCGCAACGAACACGCTGTTGTCCCGTCGGGGGCCGAAGCTGGCCGCGCCAGCGTTATCCCCGCACCAGCGCACAACGTTGGTCAAGCCAGACCCGGCCTTATCCACCGACCCGACACCGAAGCAGAAGTCCGCGATGACGGGATTCCGATACCCGCGAATACCCGGCTCTCCTAGGCGGTCTGCGGTGACGTCAGCAACCAGTCCGCCCGGGCTGACGATCTGAAGTGACCGGTCGCCGACAGTAATGCGCACGGGCGAAGGCGTGTCATAGCTGCGGTGAACCAGTGCGTTAGCGACGACTTCTTTCAGCGCCGCAGGAGGATACGAGCGCACCGTCACCGAGGTTGGTCCCTTCACCCTGAAGGGAGGGTTCAGCTCAGCGAGCACACTGAGAGTCCGGTCGAGCACGCGCAGCAGGTTGCCCGCCACGGTTTCCCGCCCGCCGGCGTGCTCGATGTGCACCGTCACCTGTGGATCGCGGCCGAACAGCACTAGTCCCGCCTTTGTGGGCTTGTAGGCGGGAGCTTCGGTAACCATGCCGAGCTCGACCAGGCGTGCGAGGTACCAGCTGCGGGCAGGATTGTCTGGGACCTGCCAGTCGAGCCGTTCGGCATACTCGGCGAGACTGTCTTGCACCAGGGGCCAGTCAAGGGCATCGGGGGTGGCACCCTCGACCGGCTGCAGCTCCGGCACCCGGACGCCTGCGGTAGCGGCCAGCCGCTTGGCGGTGGAGGGGGCCGCCTGGTCCCAGGCCATCAGGGCCTGGTCAAACCCGTCGATACGCACCAGCTGGAAGTTCCCGCCCAGCCGGTCGGCCAGATCCTGCACCAGAGGATGTGGGTCCTCGTGGCCGCGGACGCACCAGTACACACCGTGCGGGAAATGCAGCCGCGAATCGGCGTGGCCGAGGAGATCCACCATGATCGAGCGTTCAGCGCCCCGGTAGCCGATAACCACCAGCGGATGGTCGCGCAGCAACGGCAGCAGCGCATCACGCAAGACGGCCGGAAGCTGCTGAGTTTCAGTCTCCAGATTCGCATCGGTGTACTGCTCGACCCGTCCGTGGAGAAAGATGACTTGCGGATACGGCGGGGCGGTAGAGACCAGGTGAGCCTCATCCGCGCCAGAAACCTCATCAGTAGTCACTACAGAGGCCTCTGCCCTGAGGCTCTGCGGGATCAGATCATCGAAGTTGGTCGTCAGCACGGTACGGATCCACCCCTTGCCCACCAGCCGGGCCAGGGACTGATACCCGTCCGACGGCGCAAGGGCGGTGCGCAGGACCTCGGTGAAAAAGCGCCGCCGCTCCGACCGGGGGAGCAGCAAGTGCTCGATGATGGCGGGATAGTGGTCGCCTGGGACCTGGGCTGGCTGATACCACGGGTGCTCGCGCAGCCACGGCAGCCAGTCACTTCGCGTGACGGACGGGTCTTCGGTGGGTCGCCCGTGCTCCCGGCAGTACGCCCAGCGGGCAGCCATCTCGGCCAGATAGGCGGCACCGGGCACGCCCGAGGAGACCGAGGCACCGGCGCCTAGCAGCAATACCGCCTGAGGGCCATCCGGGTCCCTCAGCATCCGGCCCACCCGCGCCGGGGTAGTGCTCGCCCAATCCGTCAACGCTGACCCCTTGCTCCTTCCTCCCCTCATGCCATTGTTCCGGCGCCGGCCGTCGTCAGCACGTTCCAACACGCCAGTCGCACGCGAGCATCTTCCCGCCTTTGCTCAACAGCTCTCAGCCTGTCCGGACGACGACCTGGACGCCCGTAGGAAGGGGAGGGGCAGCAGAGACGCGGAGGAGCCGGCGTGTCACACTCGACCCCAGAACTGCCAGCGATGATGATGATTCGGGCTACAGGGCGTTAGCACGTGCTCGCGCGGCAGCAGCCGGGCAGTGCCGGCATCCCAGTAGATCGTCTCCAGCACGAAGTCCTCCCGCGCCCGGCCGCACCCTTCGCCTTCACCGGAGCCCGGCGCCCCGCGAGGGCGGTCCGGCAGGCCATGGTGACCATCCGCAACGACCTGGCGAAGGCAGTGCGCGCGGCCGGTCTCTGGTACCACGAACCGACGCCCCGACCGACGGCTGCGCGCGAAAAGAAGGCAAGCTGACTAAATCAGGTACGAAGGTTGGCGCCTTGGCTGATCTTCGTAGCCCCGCGGGTGTCGGCAACCCGATGTACCTCGCGTGTACCTCCGATATACCTCGCGTGTACCTGGGGGCGCGGGCCCGGGCCTGCTAGCTGCGCAGTCAGGTAGATATCACGCTGTGTGATGCCATCGGTAGGGCCGCCCCGGAGCGGACGCGGCGGCCGGGACGGCGCACAAGGCCGGGCGGAACCGGCGGGTGCGAGGCCGACTAGGACGGCCTACTTCGCCGTGCCTGGCGCCCTGATACTCGACAACCGTTTGGCCAATGCCGTCCATGACCTCAGCGGGTTGCGGAGGCTTGTTAGTTCAGCCGGCCGTTCCAGGCCGTGGACACCCTACCGATATGCCGTCTACCTGCAGTGGATGCGCCAGACCGCTGCTGCAGCGGGTGTCGAGCCGGAGCTGCTGGAGATCACGATATTCCAGCCGCCTGGAGACATAGCAGACGAGCATGATGCTGCAGACTGACCACGGCCGTACGCCCGCTGTACGGGACAACAAGCCGCCTCTCGACTCGCTTAGATCGCTCCCGGAACCTGAAGCGGGACGCCTGACGGCTTGTAACTAACAATGAGCCTCTGGTCCTAGGCCGGAAACTCGGCTGAGTAGATCGCCTCGCACGAGGGCGGCCACGCCGCCGCCTACTGGGCTCTGGACATTCCGCTGGCCTACATGTCGATGGTCGGTCGGGGACAGGAGGACCGACAGCATGTGCAACCGGTAGACGTCAAGCAAGGCACGAACGGACAGAAGGTGCTCATTGGCGCGAGCGGAGTCGTAGCCGGGTTCATCCACAACGGACCGTGCGTGACTGCCACGGGGCGCGCCGACCTTTGCCCTTGCCAGGGTGGACGACTGAATAAACGAGGAGCGCAACGGGCTGGCGGGGTGTGATCATCTCCGTATGGACAAGCGCCAGCGCTGGTTCCACGAGGGTGCGACGGCTCTTCGCCGAGCATTGGCTGGCCGCGCCGACGAGCTGCCTACCCCCAGCCAGTGGTACGCCTGCCCGTGCTGTCTCGGGCTGTACGCCCCCAACGCCGTCGCCAGCCGCGTGCTGACGATCGAGGATGTCCCGCCAAAGGCACTTGGTGGGCGGCCGATGCTGCTGACATGCAAATGGTGCAACAACACTGCCGGCAGTGAGCTGGACGGCCTGCTGTTCGTTGGCATCCCGCAGCAGAACGCGCCAACGGTAGCCGCCGAGTTCGAGGCAGCTGTCAGCGCGTATGGGTCAAGCAACCCCGGACCGGGACTATCGGTAACGGTGCACGCATCGTTCGACGATGCTCGGGCAAGGCTGTCCCTGATCCGTGCCGCGTACCTGGCTGCCTTCGCGGGGCTGGGCTGGACGTACATCTTGCGGCCGGCACTAAGCCCCGTCCGAGAGCAATCGCGGGCTCCCGACGTGCAGATCATCAAGCCGTACTTGTTCCGAGATCCGAGCACGCCTAGTACACGACGCGGCATCCTTGTCGTGAGCGATCCGCCTGAGCTGGCTGCTGTCGCCGTCACCATCGGTGAATTCACGGTCTTCCTGCCTGGTTTGAGCCAGGACGGCGGGTGGGAGGAGGTGGCCCGGTCGTACGCTCGGCGTGCCGATTCTGACGGCCGCCTGGGGGTCAGGCTGCACGGCAAGGCCATACCTTGGCCGAA
>WNGK01043684.1_pt1 | contig 10021 bp, 5 predicted proteins | sample 5400601 | NCBI WGS metagenome assembly WNGK01 (sample SAMN13153376, study PRJNA577476) | soil metagenome | isolation source: 60 cm soil or saprolite under Garry oak tree replicate 1 | place: USA:California | collected 2016-06-15 | reverse complement strand
GCTACCCGAAAGATTCGCTGCACCACGCGTTTTATTTTTTCGGTGTCACTGATGGGCTTGCTGCCGCTCCACCTTCTTCAACCGCGAAGGTCCAATGCGCTTCCACTTTTTTGCCGCCCGATTTTGCCTCGACGATGACACTGCATTTATCGCGCAGTTTTTTCGTCACCTGATACGAAACGGTATTTGTTTTCGGATCGAAGGACGCCGGGACAACACCTAGCCCACTCACCCGCATCGTTACACTGCCCAGATCGATCGCGCCAAAAGCGGAAAGATTCGCGCTGATTAATGGCAACGGATTGCGGATGGTCTCGCCGTCCGTCGGTTTGCTCGCAATGTTCGACGAACCAATCTCGGCGACCGGCGCGCCGCCTCCGCTGGAAGTCGCAATCATGGAAATGGCATCAACAAAAACCTTCGGCTTGTTTCCTTCGATCAAGTAGCGCCCAAGCGAATCCATGGCCGACCGGAACGTGATCGGCTGACCATAAACAGTATACACTGCTTCGTAGCCCACGCCCTTGGCCACATCTTTGACGTGCTGATTGTAGAATCCATAGGGAACCGCGAAACAATTCACCTTGATGCCAAGCCGTTGTTCGAGCGTTTCCTTGCAACGGCCCACTTCATTTTGCAGCCACTGTTCGTATTCGGGTTGGCTCAATTTTTTCTTCGCCACCTTGTCATATGGCTTGCGCAAATCCTGATGCGTCTCCGTGTGTGCTTGAATATCGACACCGGCATCGCGCATTTCCGCGAGCTGCTCCCAGGTAATCGCTTCGCCGCCGCCAAAATGCCCACCGCGGACGCCTTCAGTGTAAATAAAGAGTGTAAACGGGTAACCGAACTTCTTCATAATTGGCCAGGCCACATCGTACTGCGATTTCCAGCCGTCATCGAAAGTGATGACGGCGCAACGGGGCGGAATATTTTTTTCGCCGCGCTTCCAGGCCAGGAAATCCTGCATCCCGATTACGGTGATGCCGCGATTTTTCAGTTCCTGCATTTGTTGTTCAAACATCAGGGGAGTGATTTCGGTATCCGGACGGCGCACCTGATTGACGAAACGGTGATAGCCGTAAACGATGACCTGCGCCGTCTGATCGACCGCCACCTTTGCTGGCGAAGTCGGGGCCGTGATCGGCGCCACGGTTGGCAAAGGAGACGAGCCCGGCGCAGCTGAGGCGGCACCGGCTGGGCTCGATCCGTCACCAATAGTTTGGGCTTTTTGCTTTTTGTTACAGGCCGCTAATGCCAGCGTCAGGAGCACAGGAGCTGCTACTAATTTAAGTCGCATAAACGTGAGAAACGCCTTTAAATCTGGTCACGCTAAAAACAAGCGATTTTTACACCGTCGCAGCCGGCTTTCGCCTTTTGCCCTGAACATTTGTCAGCGCGATTCGAATCGTTTATCAATCGCAATGCCGAGTTCGAGATGGGGTAAAACCGTCGCGCTTTGTGCGCTTTTTTTGGCCGGCTGCAAAACCGTGCCGCCGCCGCAGCAGCTAAAGAATACCAGCCATACCTTTACCAGCGTTGTCGTCGATGCCGGACACGGCGGTCGCGACAGCGGCGCCTATCGTCGATCTGGCCCCCCAGAAAAAGTGGTAAATCTCGACGTCGCCACCCGGCTCAGCCGCAAATTGCGCGATTCCCAACTCAACGTCGTCATGACGAGAACAAACGATGTTTTCATTCCACTCGACACGCGCGTTGATATCGAGAACAGCACACCGAATTCAATTTTCGTCAGTATTCATTTCAACGATTCGCAGCGGCGCGGCGTGAAAGGGTTCGAGACTTACTACCATTCACCATATACGGCCGAGTTAGCACAAAATATCCAGAACAGGCTTTGCTCGCTCAAAGGAGCGGTTAACCGCGGCGTGCACACCGCCGATTTTCGCGTGGTGCGCAAAGCACTTTACCCGGCGGTGCTGGTGGAATGTGGTTATCTGAGCAACCGATCGGAAGGTCGCGAAGCGCGGAATGGGGAATATCGCGAGCTTTTGGCCGATAAAATCGCGCAAGCGATTGTGGAGCAACGCTACGGCGTCGGCGCTTATCATGCTCCCGCTCCCGCGCCGGCGATCGTAAATCAAGAACCGCAACCGCCGCAGCAAAAACGGAAACCGTTGCTCGCCCCGCCCGGAGAAGGTCCGGGGTTGGCGCCGCCCACCTTGAGCGGGCACGGGCCTTAGATTCACGATCTCGCTAACGGTTACAGTCGCGTCTTTTTGAGACGCGTAGACCTTGCACCTGCACATTCACCTTCACCCCGCACGTCGGAGTGAAAGTCAATGTGAACGTCTAAGTGCAAGTGATTTTAGAATTCCCGGCCGCGTTTTTCCGGACCGATTGCGGCCAGCAGAATGATCGCAAGAAAAACGAAGCATTCCACCAGTGCCATGGTCAGGGCGTAATTGGGATTTTCATTCGCGTCTCGAAAATGGTCGGCCAGCCAGGCCTGTTGTTGCGCGGCATAGGCAGCCGCGAAATTCCCCAGCTGATATGCCAGTCCGGGAAATGTTCCGCGGAACTCACCCGGCGAAAGTTCGTTTAAATGCACCGGCACCACTCCCCATGCGCCTTGGACCATGAATTGCATGAGAAATCCGCCGGCAATGAGCAGCGTTGTCCCGGGCGCGAAAATCCAGGCCGGAATCAAAAGCATCCCACAAACCGCCGACAAAATAATGCACCGGCGCCGGCCCCATCGTTGCGAAAGAAAGCCGATGACGGTTCCGCCACAAATCATGCCGATGGCATAGACGATGGTAATCGTTGATTTCGCGCTGACCCCAAAGCCGCGCTGTTTTTCAAGAAAAGTCGAGTAGAGATCCTGAGTCCCGTGCGACATGTAGTTGAATGCGGTCATGAGCAGGGCTGCGTAGATTAATAACGCCCCGTGTTCCTTGGCGAAGCGCCGTAGATCGAATGTGGGGCCTTTTGCGGCTGCGCGATTACGTTCCCAAACCGGTGATTCCGGCACATGCGCGCGAATATAAATGACGAGAAGCGCCGGCAGTGCGCCCGCGACAAACAACCCGCGCCACCCGAAAATTGGAAAGACGATCCAGTAAACCAGCGCGGCCAGGAGATACCCAAAGGCGTAGCCTTGCTGCAAAATTCCTGAGAACAAACCACGCGCGGGCGTTGGCAACGATTCCATCGCGAGCGATGCACCCAGGCCCCATTCGCCGCCCATCCCGATCCCGAAAAGGGCGCGCAGCAGCAGAAACGTCCCGAAATTCGGCGCGAAGGCGGTCAGCAATTCGACGACCGAATAAAAAACGATGTCGATCATCAAAGGGATGCGGCGGCCAAATCGATCGCCGAGCCATCCAAAGATGAATGCGCCGAGCGGGCGCATCATCAGGGTGAGAGTGATGGCAAAGGTAACCTGCGGAATGGTTCGCCCGAAATCATGGGCGAGCGGGCGCATCATCAGGGTGAGAGTGATGGCAAAGGTAACCTGCGGAATGGTTCGCCCGAAATCATGGGCGACCGGGTAAAAGACAAAGGTAAGGAGGAAGAAATCGAGCGCATCCAGGGTCCACCCGAGGAAACAAGCGATGAAAGTATTGCGCTGTGTACGGCTTAGCGATTTGAACAAACGCAGCGCTTCCATCGCTGATTCAGCTAATTGTCATGTCGAGCGAAGTCGAGACATCTCTGAATAGTAAAGAATTCCTCGGCCAGGGAACGAATCACAAAAAACCAGGGTACATTTCTGCTGCCAGGTGTCACGTTGAGCGAAAGTCGGGACATCTCTGAACTATTCTCGGAGATGAAGTAAGAGACTCCTCGACTTCGCTCGGAATGACAGAGGCCGATGTGCCTGTAAATTTTGCAATGCGCTATCTGGTGAAGGCCCGGTGAAATCCGGGTGTGCGTGCGTGTTGGCTAAGGCGATCGCGGATCGCGCTCCGATCATTGTAGCCGCGGTCGTCGGCAGCGCGGCCGACTTCGAGCATTCAACATCATGTACTTTCCGCAGGACAGGCGGGCATCGCGGGTGCAGCGGTGCTTGTGTTAAGCACGGGGGAATTACGAGGCGGTTGGCACAACTGTCCCGACAGAATTTGGGAGCCGCAGCGCCGCGATCAATCACAGGTTAAGACGCTGCAGTCCATCCCACATTGACAGGCGACCAAAAGCCGCGGCAGGGAATTGCACCCTGCCACGGCGGTCGCAGGAACCTAACCTAACGGGAAAACTACACCTCTAGCGATCATCAAGCGTTACTTGAGCGCGAAAATAAAGGTGATGCTGGGCCCATCATTCAAGCTCATTTACTAATAGTTGCCTCGCCGCTGGAGGCCGTTATTTCACACCGATCTTAAAGACGATGCTGGCAGGGTCATAGGCCAGATTGATCCGGAACGTGTAGGTGGTGCCCGCCGTCAGATTGCTGGTCGCCATATTAAAGATCCACTGGTCACCGGTAAACCGGAAAGAACTTCGTTTATGTTATTAACCGTTCCTCGCACCGCGCTGAGCGGCGTTATCGCGCCGCCCGTCGGAGCAAAAACCGCCGCAGCGTTGGAGATGGGATTGCCGGAGGCGTCGCATAACGTGAACTTCACAGGGATGGTGCTGCCCCCCTTCCTCTGGTAGACGCTCGTTCCGTCGCTGTTAATTGGCTGCAAAATCACGCCGCTCGGAGTTGACCCACTGCACGTCCCATAAGTGATGGTCAGCGTTCCGTTATTGAACGGCGTGAAGTCGTAGTTGGTTGCGCTAAGAGTTCCCACGCTTGGAGTGATCGTATAGGTTCCGGGAAGGTAAGCTGACGTGAAAGCGCCCGTGAATGCGGCTGCCCCAGACAGAGCACCAGTACCGCGGAGGCCGCTATCAGTCTCGTTATTGACGAATTCGCTCAGCGTTGCGGTAAACGGCGAGTAAGGCGTGTTATCGTAAACTTTCGTCTTGTCAGTGGCCTTCACCGTTAAGTGCGCTTTGTCTATGGTCAGTGTCGCGTTGACGAAGTTTCCGGCCGGGAAGTCGTAGTTGGTTGCAGTGAGGGTGTTCACCGTCGGCGTAATAGTGTAAATGCCGGCATTGATCGCAGTAACAGCGTTGCCAGTGAACGCGGCAGCACCGCTGACGACACTGTTGTTTTCGTTGTTCACAAAGCCGCTGAACGTAACAGTGAAGCCGGTGAAGACCGCGCCATCGTAGGTCTTCGACTGATTGTCGGCTGTAACTGTAAGGTGCACCTTGTAGATCGTGAGTGTGCCGTTCACGAAGTTGGCGCCCGGGAAATCATAGTTGGTCGCACTCAGGCTGCCGACGCTTGGCGTGATGATGTAGGTGCCGGCGTTAACTGCCGTGCTCGCCGCGCCACCGAAGGCCGCTGCGCCTGACAGCGCGCCACTGCCGCGCAAGCCGCTGTCAGTCTCACTATTCACAAACCCACTTAAAGTGGCAGTAAACGGCGAGAAGACGGCGCCATTGTAGGTCTTGGACTGATTATCCGCTGTCACTGTAAGGTGCGCCTTGTAGATCGTGAGTATGCCGTTCACGAAGTTGGCAGCCGGGAAGTCATAGTTTGTCGCGCTAAGCGTATTCACGGTGGGAGTGATCGTGTGTGTCCCAGCGTTGATGGCTGTCGTTGCCGCGCCTGTGAACCCGGCAGCGCCAGACAGAGCGCCAGCACCGCGCAGCCCGGTATCAGTCTCACTATTCACAAACCCAGTCAGGATAGCGGTGAATGCGCTGAAGGTGTGGCCATCGTAGGTCTTGGACTGGTTGTCGGCTGTCACAGTAAGGTGCGCCTTGTTGATGGTCAGTGTCCCGTTGACGAAGTTTGCCGCCGGGAAATCGTAGTTGGTCGCGGTTAACGTGTTCGCGGTGGGAGTGATCGTGTGCGCGCCGGCGTTGATGGCTGTCGTTGCCGCGCCAGTGAACCCGGCTGCGCCCGACAGAGCGCCCGTACCACGCAGCGCGTTGTCAGTTTCACTATTCACAAACCCGCTCAGAATGGCGGTGAACGCGGTGAAGGCATGGCCGTCATAGGTCTTGGACTGATCTTCAGCCGTAACCGTAAGGTGCGCCTTCTTGATGCTGTCCGTGATCGTGGTGGCGGTGATGTCGTTGTAGTTACTGGTGCCGGTGAAACTCCAGGAGTCCGTCGAATAGGTGTCGGCGTTGGTGTGGGCTGTGTTGCTCACGTTGACCGTGCCGACAGTGGCTCCAGTCTCGCTGTTGACTCCAGTGATCGTCGAGACAGCCGCCTTATGCTCAAAGCCGTCATAGGTCACGTCGTAGGGCGTGACTGTGAAGCTCGCGTCGGCCTTGTCGATGATGAAGTTCCCTGCCGACAGTCCGGTCAGGGTCTCGTAGTTGGTGGTGTCGTTAGGCACGAAGTTCGCCGTCACCGCATAGGTGCCTGCGTTCGTCTTGGTGGCGGCCCCGCCGGTGAGAATGTTCGCCACTGTGCCCGGCACGGAACTGGTGCTGATGCTGACCAAGGCCGCCTGGCCAGAGCCGTTGTAAGTTTGCGGCGAGTTAGTCGCCGCGAGCGTGGCCGTTGGGGTGGCCTTGCCAACGGTTAACGACGCGGTTCCATTGCTGGCAAGATTAGCGCTGTCACCTGCAAAGCTCGCCCCAACACCCGTCGGATACGTATTAGCGTTAATTCCAGAAAGGCTCGCGCCGTTCAGCGTCGCTACGCCGCTGCCGTTGGTGGTCGCAGTTCCAACAGAATTGCCATTGAGAGTGAAAGCGATAGTCTTGCCGCCCACGCCCGAGCCCCCAGAGGTCAAGGTCAGCGTCGCAGACAAGTTGACGGTTTCGCCATAAGTGCCATTGGCAGGATTTACTGCCAGACTTGTCGCAGAGCTAGTGACCGTCAGTTTGGTGCTGGTGTCTGGGGTGGCGGGGTTGAAGTTAGTGAGGTCGCCTCCGTAGCTATAGGTGATGGTGTACGTGCCCCCTGGGATTGCACTTGTGTTAACGGTGGCGGAGAAGTTCCCAGCGTTTCCGGTAAAGCCGGTCGAGGTCGTGTTGACGCCGTTTATGGTAATGGTTGCCATCTGCCCTACCGGTGACACCTGCGTCGAGCCCGCTCCAGCGTTGAGCCTGCCCGAGAGACTAATCGTCGCCGTTCCCTGGGCAATCGTTTGCGAGGCAGTCAGGCTGCTAAACGCTGGCGTCGCCTTGTTGATGGTGTCGGTGATAGTCGTGGCGGCGATGTTGTTGTAGTTGGCGGTGCCTGTGAAGCTCCAGGTGTCAGCGTTGTACGTCCCGGCATCCGTGTGCGACGTGTTGGTCACGTTCACGGTCCCGACGGTGGCGCCCGTCTCGCCACACACACCAGTGATCGATGTTACTGTCGCCGTGTGCGAAGTGCCGTCGTACGTCACACTGTACGGCGTGACCACCACCATCGCGTTCGCTTTGCCTACCGTCAACGACGCAGTTCCGTTGGCGGCCGCATAGGTGCCGTCAGCTGCAAAGCTGGCTGCAACGCCACTCGGATAGCTTCCGACGTTATATGAACTCCCACAAAGGCTAACGCCGCTTACCGTAGCCACACCGCTGGCGTCGGTCGGTGCGTTTCCAACAGAATTTCCGTTAAGAGTGAAACTGACGGTCTTGCCGCTTACAGGGTTGCCGCCTGAGGTCAGCGTCGCGGACAAGCTGGTTGACGTTCCGCCATAGGTGCCAGAGGCGGAACTTACTACCAGACTTGTGGGCTGCGCGGGGACGATGATCGTCAGATCAGTTCCCTGACCATCGCCTGGAGTTTTGGTTCCGCCCGGGTTGGCTGTGGCGGTCGCCTTTATGTTTCCCGTGTATGTTCCGGCCGTAGTTGCGGAAGGCACCGTAATTTTAACCGACCAAGATTGTGTCTGGTCACTCGACGAAGCAGGGAAACTCAACTTCGGGGGGGTTGAAGTAGGCGACGTTGTGACGGAGACCCAGAAGACGGGCAGCGGGCTTGTGCCGCCTGCCCCGGTTCCCGCCACCACGGGGGCCGCTGTCAAGGCGTCATTGTTCTTAGGGTCTGTTATGCTTTGGGAGAATGAGCTGCTGCTACTCCCAGCTGCAATTGTCAAGGACTGGCTGCCAGGACTGTACTGGAAGTTTCCGGCATCGGTAAACTTAACATCTGCTTGCATCGCGGATTGCGCGCCGACAGCACTGACGCTGAAATTCGCGCCGAGTTGAACGAGCTGAACCACGAAGTAAGGATTAACGACGAACCCGCCGCTTGAATCGGCGGCCACGGTGCTCCCGTAAGTCCAGGCCTCTGTCGTGTCGTCGACGGCGTAGAGATAGACGTTCTCGTTAGGCTTCCAGCCAGAACCACTGAGCACAACGTTGTCACCGGGCAAATAATCGTCTTTGTCCGTCCAGATCCGTGCAGGGTTAAACGTTGCGATCTGCAACGAAGGCTGGTGTTGTGCGTTCTCGCCGCCCGCGATCAAAATTGTTTTGTCACCTAACAACTCCGTCGCGGTCTGACCGCTACGTTTCAGCGTTGTGCTGTCCGGAACCGATGTTTCATCAAAGGCACTGAACGCGGTGACCTGGTCGGTTGCGTCGGGCGAATAGACGCCGGCGACGTTCGGACTGAGAACGGGGTTGAATTCGTCGATGGTGTGATCGGGGTCGCCGCCCAGGAAGAGCAGGCGCGTATCACTCAAAGCAATCGCGTCGTGCCCACTGCGCATCGCGGTCATCGTAGTGTCTGAAAGGGTGAATGCCTCGGTGCTGGCACTGAAGCTCTCAATCGTGTTGTTGCCACCGCCCACCAGCCACACCGTGTCATTAGAAAATAGTGTCGCCGTGTGGTCGCTGCGCGATCTCTGCAGAAGAACCAGGTCGCCGAATGTTCTCGCAGTGGGATCAAAGATTTCCGCTGTGCCTGTGACATCGGTCCCGTTCGGGTCAACCAGAGTTGGAGTAACGTCACCACCCGCGATCAGCACTTTGCCTGAGCTGAGCAAGGTGGCAGTGTGGCGGGCGCGGGCCATGTTCAATCTGCCGCTTACCGCACTGAAAGTTCCAGTGCTCGGGTCAAAAATTTCCGCCGAATTCAGAGTGCCAGTCGCATTGCTGCCGCCAGTTATTAGGACTCGGCCGTCCTTGAGCAGTGTGGCCGTGTGATCGACACGTGCCGTTCCCATGGGAGCAACCGCTGAGGATTCACCGGTACTCGGGTCAAAGATTTCGGCATCCGCAATCACGATGCCGGCGGCGTTGCGGCCACCGGTGATCAGCACGCGACCATCGGAAAGCGCCGTCGCTTTATGGGCGCTTCGGTGAATGGCCATTTGGCCGAGCTGCTCGACCTGATGGGAACTTGAAGCATCGACAAGCATTGCTATCGCCAGCGTGGCGCCAGCCGCGAGAAGCGCGACGAATGTTTTGCTATTCTTTTCCGACCACCGGCCAATTAGCGTTGTTCTCATTTAATCATCTTTAACTTTCATAAGCCCTTGGCGTTGAGTCGTCTTAATGGCGACGACGTCCGCTGCGAGGGATGGAACGGATTCGCTGTGCAGTTTTTGTAACCTTTGACTTCAAAACACAGACATTATGATAAGCCGGCGATTATGGTAAATGTGGTCTGTATTGTAAATAAAAAAGTGTAGGGCGTTGTCGCGCCCGGAAATTTCGAATTACCCAGCCCCTAATCTCCCGTTCGCGTATCCCAAACTCAGACAGGGATTGGCCTGGGTCGTCGCGTCCTGCAGCGACGAACTCTCGAATCGAGAATTCCGCGGAAAGCGGACCGCGGTTCGACTATTCTCAAGCCAGGCAGTGTCTTTTCGCATCCGATATGCGCGAAGCGTATTCTCTGTAGCTACCGTCGACCGGGCTTCCAACAAAACGGCGCACAGTGCCGCGATCGCAGAGTCCGATTCTGAGAAGAATAACGCATCTACATATCATGATGCGTCAATTTGTTCCTTGAAGCGGCCACGAAAGCTGGTTTCTTTCTTCCTGTGCCGAATGCCTCCCATCCTTTTGCCGCGCTTTTGCAGAAACGCATCGTCGTCCT
>WNGK01032842.1_pt1 | contig 10022 bp, 9 predicted proteins | sample 5400601 | NCBI WGS metagenome assembly WNGK01 (sample SAMN13153376, study PRJNA577476) | soil metagenome | isolation source: 60 cm soil or saprolite under Garry oak tree replicate 1 | place: USA:California | collected 2016-06-15 | reverse complement strand
CGCTGATTATCGGAACACTTACGACATCGATACGGTCGAAATCCGCGACGGTAAATTGATTTTACGATCGCGCACTGACTGATTTGGCAGCGCGATTGTCGGCGAAGAGCGAGTTCGGATTTTCATTAATGCAGGGCCACGGCGGCTAGGGGCTCGGTGACACATCCGCCGCAGGAGAACCGGGAAGCTCAGTAGTGAGAGACGCTGGTGACACGGGTGCCTCCGCATCCAAATTGTTGTTCCATAGATAGCGACGTGTTTCGGCAACGATCACGCCGTTCAGCACAATGAGTGAAACAAGGTTCGGGATTGCCATGAGGCCGTTTGTAACATCTGCAAGCGACCAGACAGTCGGGAGAGAAAGGATCGAGCCGATCATCACTGCACCAACCCAAATCCAGCGGTAGGGAGTAATTACTTTTGGCCCAAGGAGGTATTCTGCAGCTTTCTCCCCGTAGTACGACCATCCAAGAATCGTGGAAAAGACGAACGTCAACAACCCCATCGTGAGGACGATTGGTCCCACGATGTGAAAATCGGCAAATGCGGCTCTCGTGAGGGCCGCGCCCCTGAGGCCTTTCACCCATTCACCAGAATTGACCAGCACGAGTCCGGTCATCGCGCAAACAACCACGGTGTCCCAGAACGTTCCGGTGGAAGAAACGAGTGCCTGGCGGACTGGATTTTTTGTTTGCGCCGCGGCAGCGACAATCGGTGCGCTACCCAGGCCAGATTCGTTTGAGAAAAGTCCACGCGCCACGCCGTAGCGGATGGCTTCTTTCATAGTAGCGCCGGCAAAGCCGCCGATCATTGCATGGCCACTAAAAGCGCTTTGGAAAATGAGCTGGAGCGTAGCGGGAATTGCCGAAAACTTCATCAGCAAAAGGATGATGCACCCGCCCACATAGAAAATTGCCATGAACGGCACGAGTGCTTCGCACACCTTTGCTATCGATTTAATTCCCCCGAGGATCACGAAGGCTGTGAGCACCGCCATGACGATGCCCGTGATCCATGGAGCGATGCGAAATGTTTCGTTCACCATCGCGGAAATGGAATTTGCTTGTACCATGTTCCCGATGCCGAATGCAGAGACAGCAGTAAAGATGGCGAAGATCACTCCGAGCCATTTTTGCTTCATGCCTCGCTCGAGGACATACATTGGACCGCCGGCCATTAGTCCGTCCTTCGTTTTTATGCGGAATTTCACCGAAAGGAGCGCCTCGGAATATTTTGTGGCGATGCCAAAGACTCCTGTCAGCCACATCCAGAGCACAGCCCCGGGGCCACCGGCAGCAACAGCCGTAGCGACACCGACGATGTTACCGGTGCCGATGGTGGCGGCCAACGCGGTCGTTAGCGCTCCGAATTGGCTTATGTCGCCACGTCCTTCGGGCGACTTCTGAACCGAGAGTTTGATTGCCTTACCGAGATACCGCTGGATGAATCGAAGGCGGAACGTAAGGAAAATGTGCGTGCCGAGCAGGAGAATTAGCAACGGTGGTCCCCAAACGACATCGCTAAGCTGGCCGATCAGTTTTTCAAATTCTTGCATAAGGCTCCCTCAAAAAGAGTAAACAATTACCGAGTCATGTTCGCGAAGGCGAGAAGGAAAACACGACATACGAATTTTGCCCCCGAACGCTTTCGGGGTTGAAATTTTGAAGTCGATTGATCCATGTTGGACCGACATGAAAACACCGTGATCGCGCCAAGGCAAAATCTCGATGCTGGAAATTTGACTCCGCGACCAGCCGACTAATTCGGCTGCATTATTTCGCGCACGAAGACATTGAGCTGTCCGTCTTCCTGTTTGCGTACTTCGGTGATTTCGTACGGTCGCGTCTCGTCGCGGCTTACAACAGCGCCTTGCTGTGGAGGAGTATAACCGGATGGAAATTCGACAATGATACGCGTGGACGAGCCCGCCCCAAAATGAAGCATTTTACTTGTCAATGTCGTACGGGGGCGAAGCACGGCGCGGTTGGCATCGGAAAAATTCACAACGAATTGTCCCCTTAAGTAAACGCGTTCGCCAGCAAGCCCATGGTCGGCGACATCCCGCAGATCGCCCGTCCCGATAAGCCGCCCGAGGGGCATTTTCCCTGGCGGAAACGTTTTCCAACTGCCGCCGCCTGCGTTTGACGCTAGCGCTACGTCCGAGGCGCCGGCGGGAACAGGCTGCGCGGGCAAAACTGGCACCGGCGTTGCAGCTGGCATCGGCGTGGTCTGAGCAGCAGCAACAGTGGGCGCCGCAGCGACTGTCGGTTCCGGCGTGGCAATCGCTTTTCTTGGCGTTGGCGCCGACGCAACAGCGATCGGTGTCGAAGTTGGCGCGCTCGGTTGTTGAGCGATGATTGGTTGCGCAGGAGTAATTGCGGGGGCCGGCGACTCGAGCTTCTGTTTCTTCGCCCCTTTGCGGCCCTTTGGCGATGGCGTCGCCTTCGCAAGCTTTTCACCTTTTGCTGGAATTGGCGTTACCGCCGGTGCCTCAACAGGTCTGGCTTGTTCGACCCGCACGAGTTCATTCTGGGCAGGCGGAGGCGTAGCGCTGGGATTTAACCCAGGTATTGGAACTGGTCCGCCCTGGGTCGTTGCAATTTTTTGCCGATACTCTGCGTAGTGCTGCTCGATTTTGGCGCGTTCTTGTGGCTTAAATAAAGGCCAGCCTGCGGCCAGGTTCAGGGTAAGCGGTGGCTCAAGGCGGAAGGTCCCAAGGCCACGTGTGACCGTATAACTCCCGTAAAGCAATGGGACAGCAGTAATCAGGATGCGACCGTCCGGCAATCGCCCTGCATGAATCACGGCGGAAAGATCGTGTGTGCGTTCTAGTTTCACTTCCAAACCGACGTTAAGTGTCTGCTTCATCAGCGGCAGGACATCAGGGTTCGCCGGGTAAAGATGCTCCATAAGCAGTTCGCCGCTGTCGCCGGCGGTCGTTAGGGCGACCATGCCCGAGGTAAACACATCGTCAGGTCCGAGTGCACGCATTGCCACGATCGTATATCTACCAACCACGTACGGCACCAACCCGCGCACTTGCTGATAATTTCGGATATAATTACGTGCTAATTCGGCATTAGCCCTGGCCAATTCAGCGCTGCCCATCCCAATGTAACGATCGTATAACTGCTGCGCCGTTAGGAATTCGCCGGCTGGCGCGGCGGTCAACTCGAAACGCTTCGGCGGATCAATTTTGTGCAGCCTCTGTAAGATCCGGTAACTATCCGGACGCTCCGGTTGATCGAAAATGTAGAAACTACCCAGCCAAGCCGCCAGAGCGAAGCCGCTTAAAAGGAGAATGACAACCGTCCAGCCAAAGTAATTGATCCGTCGCCGTGGACGAGCGTACCGCTCATCGTAGGAGTAAGCTTCATAGTCCATCACATGAACGCGAGAAGATCCCTCGGTTTCAAGCTGGCCGCGCCGTTTCGAACGACGAACCGCATCCGCACGTCCGCGACGCATTTGGGTTGACGACGTGAAAACCGGCACCGGTTAAACCATCGTGAAAATCCAAGGTAGCGCCGCGCAAGTATGGGACACTCTCGTCATCGATAAGAAATTGCATTCCATCGCGCTCCACCACGGCGTCGCCGTCCTTTTTCTCATCGAGGGCCATCTCGTATTGCAGACCCGAACAGCCGCCCTTTGCGATCTGTACGCGCAGACCTTTCCGGGAATTCTCTGCCTGCCCTGCAAGTAGACGTCGGAGCTGCCGAACAGCGTTGTCGGTTACGTTGATCATTTCCACGCAAAATACGGCGGCGCCTTTGCCAAGTCAAAAGGTGCAGACGTATCGAGCTCCGTTTTTCTTCGCAATTCGTAAGCTGAAAACTAAAGTTCAAAATCGCATGAGCAAGATTCGATTACTGCCAGACATCGTCGCCAGCCAGGTGGCGGCTGGCGAAGTGGTGGAGCGTCCCGCGTCCGTCGTGAAGGAGCTAATCGAAAACAGCATCGACGCCGGGGCTCGCAATATCGAGATCTCGATTCATCGCGGGGGAATGTCGCTCGTTCGCGTGATTGACGACGGGAGCGGAATGGATCGCGATGACGCGCTCCTTTCACTTGAACGTCATGCCACTAGCAAGATTCGTTCAGCCGCCGATCTTCAAGCTGTCGACACGCTGGGATTTCGCGGCGAAGCATTACCCAGCATCAGCAGTGTTTCGCGATTCCGATTAACCACGCGGGAACCGAATGCCATTGTCGGTACGGAAATTATCGTCAACGGCGGCAAGATCAACATCGTTCGCGATGGCGGTGAAGCACCAGGGACGCAAATCGAGGTGCGTTCGCTTTTTTATAACCTGCCCGCACGCCGCAAGTTTCTCCGGTCAGAAAACACAGAAAGCCGCAATATCGAGCATCAGATCCACTTGCAGGCGATCGGTCATCCTCAAATCGCCTTCACGCTGCTGCGAGACGGCCGGCTCGTGTTCCAATTACCAGCAACTGCAACACTTGGCGATCGAATCCGAGATTTATATGGTGTCGAGCTACTGGAACGCCTGCTTCAGCTGAACGGCGCTGCCTCACAGGAAATTCAAATCAGCGGCTTCATCGGGCAGGCGGGTCTGAGCCGGCAGACGCGCGCGCAACAACTAATTTTTGTAAACGGTCGCGCGATCGAAAGCGGCATCATTACCGCTGCTATCCGTGAAGGCTATCACACTGCGCTCATGAAAGGACAATATCCGGTCACGTTTCTTTTCCTCGATCTCGATCCAGCCGCAGTCGATGTAAATGTTCACCCGGCAAAGCGTGAAGTGCGTTTCCGTGATCCGACCGGAGTGCGTGAAGCGGTCATCCTCTGCATTCAGCAAACGCTGGAACGCGGCCGAGCGGAGTGGCAGCAAAAATTCCGCGCACCACGCGTCGTGCCCGAGGCAGTTAGGACAGCAGGAGAGATTCCTGAAGTTGCTGCAGCGGGCTTTGGTGATGGCAGCCACAGACGTGCTGAGGTCGTTCCTCCCCCGTCTGTCATGCCAGGCTCCGTGCCTCCGCAGGAGCGGGGTGATCCTGGCCGCACGAAGCAAACAGTTCCCTCCGCCGAAACTGCTCCTCAGCAATTCCAGATCATCGGCGTGCTCAATAAGCTTTACGTCTTGATGGAAAATGCAGACGGCCTTGTCCTCGTCGATCAGCATGCGGCGCACGAGCGTATTCTCTTCGAAGATTTGCGGCGAAGAATGGAAGAGCAGGGAGTTCCAGCGCAAAAGCTCCTTCTTCCTCAAACTTTCGATCTGCCGCCGCGCGATGGGGATTGGATCGAGCAGAACATGCCCACCTTGCAAAAAATGGGAATCGGAATTGAGAGCTTCGGACCAAATACATTCAAGATCGACAGCGTTCCCGCTTTTTTAAACGTCTCGGACCCAACGCAGTTCATGCGCAAAGTGATTGACGACCTCAAGAGCGCCAGCAATATCAGTTCGGCGATGCGATTGGGCGAAGAGATGATCGCCAAGACCGTTTGCCGCCATGCCGTCAAAGCCAATGATCCGCTGCGTTATCCCGAAGTTGAGAAACTGATTCGGGATTTGCTGGATTGCGATCTGCCGTACTGTTGCCCGCATGGACGGCCGACGATGATCCAGATTTCGCTGGCCGAGCTGGAGAAAAAATTCGGACGCAAAACCTGACGTTCCTCCCGGTTGCTTTATTTCGTTTCCAACGATGAAGTGCGGCGAGACAAGAAGAATGTTTGGCTGAAGACCGGCTGAAATTTTCGTGGACTTGTCCACAAGATGGTGAAGGCGGAGCTCACTTCCACCGATTCGCGGCATTAGGGGTATAACCGCAGGGTGCGTTTCTCGAGCTATCGAGCAAGCCGCGTCGGCTCCAATTACAAGAGAAATGCGGACGCCTGCCGTCGCAGGAAGCGCTGCTTGCCATTTGGAACGCCGGTTCTAGTTTGGCGCGGTGAAGAAAATCGAGGCGATTATCAAGCCCTTTAAGACCGAGCCGGTAAAAGAAGCGCTTATGGCGGTGGGCGTGGAAGGAATGACTCTCAGTGAGGTAAAAGGCTTCGGGCGACAAAAAGGTCACAGCGAAATTTATCGTGGCACGGAGTACACGGTCGAATTTCTCCCGAAAGTGAAATTCGAGATGGTTGTTCCGGACGATCGCGCGCAGCGCGCCGTGGAAGCGATTTTACGTGCAGCCAAGACTGGCAAGATCGGCGATGGAAAGATCTTCGTCCGGCAAGTGGAAGAGGCGGTGCGCATCCGAACTGGGGAACGGGGAATGGAGGCGCTGTGAGTGCGAAGCGCTCATGTCGTTAATGGTTAAAAGAGTTACAAAGTTAAAAGAGTGTGGCAATCGCTATTCAAGTCGCTGAGTCCGAATGCTCTCTCGGTGCAAGCATTCCCCTTTTATCTTTTTAACAATGTTACCGTATAACGCTTCAGTGCTTTAACGCTTCAACCCATGCACGAATACCTCTTGTCGATCTTTCTCGGAATCGTCGAAGGGCTGACCGAATTTCTTCCTGTGAGCTCGACTGCGCATCTGCGCATCTGTGAAGCGCTGCTGCATATCGACCTTCATGACGGCTTCTGGAAAATGTACACCATCGTCATTCAGCTTGGCGCGATTTTGGCGTTGCCGGTTTATTTTCGCGCCCGCATCCTGACGTTCCTTCGCACCTTCCCAAAAGGCGAACGCGGCGATCGCACCGTCTTCACGCATCCGTTGAGCCTCACCGCAATTGCATTCGTCGTAACCGCGGTTCCGGCGTGGGCCTTAACAAAACAGATCGGCAAGAATCTGGAAAATCTCTGGGTTATGGCGTTGGCGCTTCTCATTGGGGGAATCATCATGTGGGTGGTTGACGCCCTTTTCACGCGACCGCGCGTCACGCACATGGAAGAGATGACTTTGCCGCAAGCGGTCTGGATCGGCGCGGCACAAATCCTTTCCGCAATCTTTCCCGGAACGTCCCGATCAATGTCCACGATTGCCGCCGGGCAAGTAGTGGGCATGTCGCGCCCGGCCGCGCTCGAATTTTCGTTTTTTCTGTCTATGCCCACAATGCTCATGGCCACCGGATACGATTTCGTAAAAACGGTAATGCCATATCATGCCGAGCCGAATATCTCACCACTAAAGATGAATGGTCATGAGTGGATTGTGCTCGGAATCGGATTTGCGGTTTCATTTTTCGTGGCGTGGGGAGTAGTTGCCTGGTTCATGCACTGGGTACGCCAGAGGGGCTTTGTGCCGTTTGCTCTTTATCGGATTGTCCTTGGCATTGGATTATTGGTGCTGCTGATGCGCGGCTTCATCTAATCGCAGGTCCCAGCAACTTGTAATACATTATGTCGAGACTTATCTGAAAGAGGAATTGCGGCTGCGTTTTCGCTGCCAGTAACCCAGATCACACATTCAACTCATTAAGCATTGCCAATGGTGCGGGATTTGTTTATCAGGGCGTTTTAATGCTGAAAAGACTTTCGACAGCGTTGCTGTGCAGCTTGGCTGTCGCCGGGCAAATGCGCGCGCAAGAGGTAGTCGTTGCTCGCGAAAGAAAACCAGACGCTCCCGAGCAAGCAACGCGGCCCTCTGAGCGGACGGAACCGGAATCAGGGACATCGACAGGAACGAAACCTCAGGTGCGCGAACCGAAATCGACTCCTGCTGTACCGACGGTCGAGCAAATGCGAATGGCGGGGGCCCTTGCTGCGGAGCGACTAACTGGCCGGCCTCTTCAAGAAACGAGCGCAGTGGGCGGGTCCGGTTCGCAGACTACCAGAGCGGGAATCTCGAACGCTTTCGGGGCTGCGGAGCCTGTGAGAAAGGAAACTCGCGTCGAACAAACGAGCGCACCGCGCGCACCGACTTCGCGAACCATGAAATCGGGAGGGATCGTTCCCATTCGACCGACGATGATCGAGTCTGGAAAGCAAGAGCCAGACGCTTCTCCGCCAGCAAAAGCGGAGACTCCGGGCGAGCAAACAACGCCGGCTCAATCGGCTAACCAGTCGCCCCGCAAGCAGAAAACTGTCTCGTCTCGACAGCTGAACAAGCCACCGCGCGAACCTGATACAATTCCTGCTCAATCCCATCGGACTGCGAACCGAGACCGGATTGAACTAAATTAGCGAATGGTTTTGATTTCCCAGTAGAAAAATAGGGGACGACCAGGGATGCTATAGGCGCGCGGCTGCCGGCCACACGGGCATCTCGGAGAGGACTGGGAGAGGAATTCGCGACGGAGACAGCGATCTGGGCGAGCCGGTTTACAGTATTGTCGACGACGTGGTGGTTTTCGCGCGCGACGCAAAATTCCTTGCTGCATGTAGCAAGCAACATATTATTCGTCGGCAAGTCCCGAACGCGTCTTGCCGGATGCATCGGGAAAATTTTTTGCCCATTTCTAATTTCAATGGCCAATACGATTTTAATTGGAGCGCAATGGGGCGATGAGGGGAAAGGTAAAATCATCGACGTGCTCACCGCAAAGGCAGACATCGTTGTTCGCAGTCAGGGCGGAAACAATGCGGGGCATACAGTAATCCACCGTGGCATCAAATACGTTCTGCACCTGATCCCATCTGGAATACTCCGGCGCGGAAAAACTTGCGTGATTGGAAACGGCGTGGTTATCGATCCCGTCGCACTCGTCGCGGAGATCGACGGTCTGCTCAAATTGGGAATCACAATCGGCAGGAATTTACTGATCAGTGATTGTGCGCACTTGGTTCTGCCTTACCACCGCTTGCTCGACGAGCAACGCGAACTGCGCCAGGGTCGGGCCAAAATCGGAACGACAAAACGCGGGATCGGTCCGGCTTACGGAGACAAGGCTGCGCGTACCGGCCTGCGGATGTCCGATTTGATGCAACCGATTGTTTTCTCAAAAAAGTTGCAAGCCAAGATCTTCGAGAACAATAGAATCCTCCAGGCTCTCGGTGCAAAGTCGATCAGTTTTCGCGAGGTCAACGAAAGTTATCTGGCGGCTGGTGAAAAATTGCGCCCGTTCGTCGCCAACACGGTTGTGTTTCTGCATCGTGCACTTCAACGCGACAAAGAAATTCTTTTTGAAGGGGCGCAAGGCACATTTCTCGATATTGATCATGGCACGTATCCTTACGTGACTTCCTCAAACACAACAGCGGGGGGTGCGTGTACAGGTACCGGTGTGCCGCCTCATCGCATGGACCGGGTAGTTGGCGTCATGAAGGCGTATACCACGCGTGTAGGCGAGGGGGCCTTGCCGACTGAAGATCTAAAATTGACACAAATGCTTCACAACTTAGGACGCGAGTTCGGCGCAACCACCGGTCGCAAGCGTCGCTGCGGCTGGTTCGACGCAGTGGCAACTCGCTACGCGACAATGATCAACGGAATCGACGAGCTTGCCATTACCAATCTTGATGGCCTCGATGATGTGGATCCGATTCGCATTTGCGTCGCTTATCGGATAAACGGGAAACGCCTCGACGTTCCGCCATGCGACGCAGCCCAGCTTGCGAATTGCGAACCAGTCTATGAAGACCTACCCGGCTGGAGCAGATCTACGCATTCAGCGCGAAAATCCTCGCAATTACCTTTAGCAGCAAGAGAATACGTCAAATGCATTTCAAAACTAACAGGAGCAAAATTGTCCATGATTAGCGTCGGGCCGGCGCGCGGTGAAACGATTATTTTGTAACCATACCCTCCAGCGTGAAAACCGTTCCGCGTCACATCGCAATCATTATGGACGGCAACGGCCGGTGGGCGAAGGCGCGCAGCTTGCCACGTATCAAGGGTCACGAAGCAGGTGCTCAAGCGGTCCGTGAATGCGTAGCGGGCTGCGGCGAATTAAAAGTCGAATATCTCACGCTTTACGCCTTCTCTGCTGAAAACTGGCAGCGCCCCACAGGCGAAGTCCTCGCGCTGATGCATCTGCTCGAGAGGTTTTTGAAAGAGAAGACGCCGGAATTGATCGAGAAGAATGTTCGTCTTCAGGCGATCGGTCGATTGACCGATCTCCCGGGGGGTGCGCAGGAACAGCTTCATAAGACGATCGA
>WNGK01009480.1_pt1 | contig 10022 bp, 8 predicted proteins | sample 5400601 | NCBI WGS metagenome assembly WNGK01 (sample SAMN13153376, study PRJNA577476) | soil metagenome | isolation source: 60 cm soil or saprolite under Garry oak tree replicate 1 | place: USA:California | collected 2016-06-15 | reverse complement strand
CGGCTGGCGGGTCGGCCAGATCCGGGACGACCGGGGCCGGCCCCAGGGCCCTGCTCGCTGACCTGCTGTCCGAGCATCAGGCGCACCTGCTTCAGCTGCGGGCACGGCTCGTGCTGCCGCCGAGGCTGGCCACGGCGTCGCCGCGGCCGAGCCCGACGCCGCCGCCAGTGCCGCCGGGCCAGCACCGCATCCTGGCTGAGCTTGCTACCGCCGAGGCAGCCGCGTCGGACCGGCTGATCGGCCAGCTGGCTCACGTGCCGGCGGAGCTCGCTCAGCTGATGGCGAGCATCGCCGCGTCCGAGGCCGTCCATGTCGTGCTGCTGCGCCGCGGAAGGATCGCCCGGTGACCGGGAACGCCGCCGGCGGCGGGCCAGCCGCGAGCAGCGCGGCGGCCAGGCAGGACATCGCCGCGCTGCAGGCTGCGCTGGCGGCCGAGCAGGCGGCCAGCTACGGATATGGCATCGTCGGCGCGCATCTGACTGGGCCGAGGTTCACCGCCGCGACCGCGGACTATGTCGGGCACGAGCGGGCCAGGGACACCCTGACCGCGATGATCGCCGCGCGCGGCGGCAGGCCGCGTCCCGCGGCAGCTGCCTACCAGCTGCCGATCACCGTGACCACGAACAAGCAGGCGATGGCGCTGGCGATCAGGCTGGAACGACAGGTCGCGGCCGCCTGCCTGGGTCTAGTCGCCGCGTCCGATCCGGCGCTGCGCACGTTCGCCGCGCAGAACATGCGGGCCGCCGCCGTCCGGGAGGCGCGCTGGAATGACCGGCCGCAGGCCTTCCCCGGGCTCCCGGCGTCATCGCTGAGGCGGCGCGCGGGGCCCTAGTCCAGAGCGCTGAGGACGCGCGCGATCAGCGCGGCCGCGGCGGCTAGCTCGTCGCCTGGGGCGATCCGTTCCGCCCACGGCCACCAGAACCACCACAGGCCGTCCTGGCTACGGCCGACATAGACATCCTCGGCCAGCCTGGACGCAGCCGGGTTCACTACATGCAGGCTGGGTACTCGCCCAGCGGGAGCCATCAGCCTGGTCATGAGCCCGTGCTTGCCGAGCTCTTCGGCCAGGCCCTCGAGCTTGCCGAGAAAGTACGACAGGTAGGGCTCGGTGCCCGGGTCGCCGCTGGCTTGACCAGCTACCAGGGTCACCATGTCACCTAACGTATTCGTTGAATCGCAGAAAGTAATGCACCCTTCACAGAATGCACCGGCGAAGGGCTGACCTGCAAGTTCCGTTGACAAACTCATGGCGTTTGCGCGACCCGATCACCCGCATCGCACCATTTCGCGAGCAAAGTCGGGTGACATTCCGACGAGCGGGGCTTGGCCGTAACCGGGGAAATCAGCGGCTTGCCGCGTTGGCGGCAACGGGCGGGCTCACCCGCAGTGCCGCGGGCAGCGGTTCCGCGTGCAGCACGGTCAGACGTGACACGGCGCGGGTCAGCGCGACGTAAAGGCGCTGCAGTCCCCGGGCCTCGGCGGCGGCAATCCTGGCCGGCTCTACGACAATGACCTGGTCGAATTCCAGGCCCTTGACCAGGCTGACCGGAACGACAACCAGCTGGCTGTCGTCGGCCTCGCCATCCAGGATCGCGTGCGGCAGGCCCGCGCCGGCCAACATGGCCGCGACATCCGGTGCGTCGCCGTCGGCGGTGATCACCGCGATCGACCCCGGGCTGGCCAGCGCGTCCCCGCACGTCGCCGAGACGGCGGCGGCCATGCCAGCGGGCTGGACCTCGGTGACGACGAGCGAGCCAGGGTCCTGCCGCACCGAGGTCGCCGGGGCGAGCTCGGGCGCGATCTGCGCGAGCAGCCGGCTGGCGTAGTCGAGTATCTGCCGGGGCACCCGGTAACCGGTCGTGAGTATCTCCAGCGTCGCCTCGGGCTTCCCGAGATGACCGAGCAGCTGGTCCCAGCTCGGCGCCGCCCAGGGCGTCGTTCCCTGCGCGATGTCGCCGAGCACGGTCACCGAGCCGGTCGTGCACCGGCGCCCGACCGCCCGGCAGGCCATCGCGGACAAGTCTTGCGCTTCGTCCACGACGATGTGCGCGAGGCTCGGCGTGCGCTCGAGCAGGTCCTTGACCTCGTCGATCAGCACCGCGTCCGCCGCTGACCAGCGCACCGTCCCTGAACCGCGGGGCGGCCGCGGCCAGGTCAGGACGGCCTGCTCGGCCGGGCTCAGCAATCCGTCGGCGGCGCGGCCGAGCAGCCCGGGGTCGGACAGCACGCTGAACACCACCCGCACGGGATCGGCCTTCGGCCAGATCGTGTTGACCGCGGAGCGGACCGGGCCGGTCCGGCGAACAGCCTCATGGGTCCGGTCGTCGCAGGTCTCGCCAGCCGCCTCCAGCTGACTGAGGATCACGTGCGCGATGCGGTGCGAGAGCATCTCCCGGCCCGTGCCGTACCGCACCCCTCGATCGCGCAGCTCGTCGACCAGCTCCTCGAGCCGCTCGGACGGTACTCGCCAGCGCCGCGAGCCGCGGCTCAGCAGGATCGACTCGGCCCGCTCGCCGACCCGCTCCCACAGCGCCCGGCGCAGCACCTCGGCCATCCGGGCATCGCCCTTGAGCCGCGCCGTCGGCTCGGGGTCGACGCCGCGGACCGGCACCGCGGAGATCAGCTCGGTCACCGACGTCTGCTCCGCGTCGAACTCGCCGAGCGCGGGCAGGACGTTGCGGATGTAGGCCAGGAAGGCCCGGTTCGGCCCCAGCACCAGCATGCCGCCCCGGCTCATTCGCTCCCGGTGCGCGTAGAGCAGGTAAGCGACGCGATGCAGGCCGACAGCGGTCTTCCCGGTCCCCGGCGCGCCCTGCACACAGACCGACTTGACCGCGCTCGCCCGCACGATGTCGTCCTGGTCGGGCTGGATGGTCGCGACGATGTCGCGCATCGAGCCCGATCGGGGCCGTTCGATCTCCTCGATGACGAGCCGGCTGAGCGGCCTGTGCTCGCCGTGCGGGCCGTGCTCGCCCTGCGGGCCGGGCTCGCCGTGCGGGCCGTGCTCGCCGCGCGGGTCGCGCTCGCCGTGCTGGCTGGCCGTCCCCGGCCGCCGCGCCTGAGGTGGCTGGGCGGCGAAGATCTCGTCCTCGAAGGCGGTCAGCTGTCCGCCGCTGAAGCCGAACCTGCGCCGTCTGGCCAGCCCCAGGGGATCGCCCTGGCTGGCCCGGTAGAACGGCCGGGACACCGGTGCCCGCCAGTCGATCACCACCGGGTGACCATCCGCATCGTGCACGTGACGCCGGCCAATGTGGAATCCGCCGGCTGACAGATGCCAGTCCTGGTCCGGTTCGTCGCGGCCGCTGGGACCAACCGCCGGCGCCGCCACACCTGGCGCGTAGTCGAGCCTGCCGAAGAACAGCGGCGCGTCCGGCAGATCGCGCAGTGATTCGGCCCGCCGGTGCAGATCGGCCTTGAGATACTCTTGCGACACCCGGTCGCCTGCCAGGGCCGGCAGTGACAGCACGTCCTCGCGCATCAGCCGCAGGAACTCTCGCGAGCTGGCCAGGTGATCTCGCTCGGCGGCCAGCACCTGATCCGTGCCAGCGTCATCTTCGATGGCCGAGGCCATGGCGGCACTCCTCGATGGCGGTGGGAGAAAGGCACAAGGGCCAGGGAGCTTAGCACCAGCGCTGCCCGGCGTCACGCGATTATTCGCGGGCGGGCTCACCGACGCTGCCGGGCCCGGTCAGAACAGGGCTGCCGGCCCCGGTCAGAACAGGACGGACATGAAGGTGCCGACCTCGGCGAAGCCGACCCGCCGGTAGGCCGCCCGGGCCGGGCCGTTGAAGTCGTTGACGTACAGGCTGACCACCGGCGACAGCGTGCTGCGCGCGAACGCGACGACGGCTGCCATCCCGCGGCTCGCATGACCGCGGCCGCGTAGCTCGGGTGGCACCCAGACACCCTGGACCTGGCAGGCCTGCGGGGTGACCGCCCCGATCTCGGCCTTGAAGACGACCTTGCCTTCCTCGATCCGCGCCAGCGACCGGCCGGCCGCGACGAGCTCATGGACCCGGGCCCGATAGGCGGCACCGCCGTCGGCTCCGATCGGCGAGATACCGACTTCCTCGGTGAACATCGCAATGCTCGCCGGGAGCAGGATGCCGGTTTCGCAGGGGCGAACCTGGCGCACCGCCGGATCGGGTCGGAGCAGCGGATCGCTGGCGATGGCCAGCAGCGGCTGGCGATCCCTGATCTCGCGCGGCCGGTCCCAGAACGGGGCGAGCTGGCGCCACAGGTCGCCGACGACCGGTGCCGGACCGGCGATCGAGGAGCAGCGGCGGCCCTGCCGTCTCGCCCGCTCGGCGAAGGCGGTCACAGCCGCCGGCCCGGCCTGCACCGGGATCATGTTGGCTCCGACGTAGCAGAGCGAGACCAGTCGACCCGCCTCCTGGAAGCCCCAGACCTGAGCGCCCAGCCGCATCGGATCAAGCCCGCTGGCCTGGACTCTCGCGCTCACGAAGACATTAGCGACGGGATCGCGATCGCACAGCGCCAGTGCCTCGTCGCGGTCGCGATCGGTCAGCAGCCTGAGCGCGGGTGAATGCCCAGTCCTGGTGCGCAGCACCCCTTTAGCGTAACGGCATGTGACGCCCCAGGCGTCAGCCGCCGGGAAGGGGGTCGGGCAGCGCCGCGCAGGTCGCGTTGATCAGGCCTGGCCGCCGCGGCAGGGCGCCAGTCGCCAGATACCGGTTCAGATACCCGTTGACACAGGTATTGGGGGGGTAGGCGAGCGACTGCCCGTGGTTCCCGGCGCCGCGCACCACGACCATCTTCGCGGTCGGCAGCAGCCGGTGCGCGTTCTGAGCACCCGCGTACGGGGTAGCGGCGTCGAGCGTGCCTTGCAGCATGAGGATGCCGGGCAGGCCGGGAGCGCCGATGCGCATCGGCTTGGCCGGGCCGTGCACGGGCCAGAACGCGCAGGCGGCGTTGAACCAGGCGTTGTCCCACGCTTCGAACGGCGCCGTCTTGTACACCCGCCGGGTGTCGGTGTTCCACTTCGCCCAGCTGCGCGGCCAGGCCACGTCAGCGCACTCGACGGCGTTGTAGACCGCGAACTCGTTCTCACCCTGGTGGCCGGCCTGGTTGTAGATGGCGACCAGCTGACTCCCCGAGCCTGAATGCAGGTAGGCGGCAGCCGCGGCGGCCAGGGCGGGCCAGTAGCCGTTGTCGTAGCCGCCCGCCACGAACGTGTCGTCGAACTCGTCCGGGCCGATAGCCGGGCCAGACGACTGGTGAATCGGATCTGCCGCCAGCCTCGCCCTGGCCGTGTACCAGGACCGGCTGACCTGTGCGGCCGTCGCGCCGAGATGATAGACGTGGTCGTAACGGGCGGCCCACGCGTAGAACGCCTGGATCCGGCCCTGGAACGCGTAGTCCTGCGCGATGTTGTCGGCGTACCAGGCACCGGTCGGATCCACGGTGCTGTCCAGTACCATCCGGCGGACCCGCTGCGGGAACAGCGTGGCGTAGACCTGGCCGATGTAGGTGCCGTACGAGTAGCCGAGATAGCTGAGCTGGCGCTGGCCCGTGGCGGCGCGGATCTGGTCCATGTCCCTGGCGATGTTCGCGGTGGTCATGTAGGGCAGCAGCCAGCCGTACTTCCGCTCGCAGTCGGCGGCATAGGACTTCGCCCGGCCGATCAGCACGCGCTCGGCGGCGGCGTTCGCCGGGATGTAGTTCGGGCGCTCGCGGGCGAAGAATGCCGGGTTGCAGTGCAGCGCGGGGACGGACGCGCCAACTCCCCTGGTATCGAACCCGATGATGTCGTACCTGGCCGCTACGGCCGGGCTCAGCCCATGGGCGACAAAGCCCGCCATCGCGATCCCGCTGCCGCCCGGGCCGCCCGGGTTCACCAGCAGGACGCCCTGGCGCTGGCCCGGCGGAGCGGTCGCGGGGATTTCCGAGAGCGCCAGCGTGATCTTCCGGCCGGCCGGATGGGCGTAATCAAGCGGGACTGGCAGGCTCGCGCACCGACCGCCCTGGTTCGCCCCGCTACAGGCATGCCAGCGCACGCGAGCCTGGCCTGGCACCGTCGGCGTGCTGCTGTTCTGGGCACCCTTATGACCAGCCGCCGGCGGCGACTGCGAGCCCTGGGTGCAGCCCGCGACCGCAACCAGCGCGGTCGCCGCCGCCACGAGCAGGCCCCGTCTCATCACAGGCACATCGTCCGCTCTCTCCGCCGGTCAGGCCGCGTCAGGCGCTGGCGTCCGCCGCCGACATCGCGGCCGCCAGCTTCATGGCCTCCTCGATCAGCCGCTCGACGATCTGCGACTCGGGCACGGTGGCGATCACCTCGCCGCGAACGAAGATCTGGCCCTTGCCGTTGCCCGACGCGACCCCCAGGTCGGCCTCCCTGGCCTCGCCAGGACCGTTGACGACGCATCCCATCACCGCGACCCGCAGCGGGACGTCCAGGCCGTCGAGCGCGGCGGTGACCTCGTCGGCCAGCTTGTACACGTCAACCTGAGCGCGGCCGCAGGACGGGCACGACACGATCTCCAGCCCGCGGTCCCGCAGGCCGAGCGACTCCAGGATCGCGGTCCCGACCTTGACCTCCTCGACCGGCGGCGCGGACAGCGAAACCCGGATGGTGTCCCCGATCCCCTCGGCCAGCAGCGCCCCGAACGCGACTGCCGACTTGATCGTGCCCTGGAACGTCGGCCCGGCCTCGGTCACGCCGAGGTGCAGCGGGTAGTCGCAGCGCCGCGCGAGCAGCCGGTAGGCCTCGATCATCACCACCGGGTCGTGGTGCTTCACCGAGATCTTGATGTCACGGAAGCCATGCTCCTCGAACAGCGAGCATTCCCACAGCGCGGACTCGGTCAGCGCCTCTGGCGTGGCCTTGCCGTACTTGGCTAGCAGCCTCTTGTCGAGCGATCCGGCGTTGACGCCGATTCTGATCGGGATCTGCGCATCGGCCGCCGCGCGCGCTATTTCTCCGACCTTGTCATCAAATGCCTTGATGTTCCCCGGGTTGACGCGAACAGCCGCGCAGCCCGCGTCGATCGCGGCGAAGACGTACTTGGGCTGGAAGTGGATGTCGGCGATTACCGGGATCTGCGACTTGCGGGCAATCGCGGGGAGCGCCTCCGCGTCATCCTGCGAGGGGACGGCCACCCGGACGATCTGGCAGCCGGCCGCGGTCAGCTCGGCGATCTGCTGCAGCGTGGCGTTGACGTCCGCGGTCAGCGTCGTCGTCATCGACTGCACCGACACCGGCGCGCCGCCGCCGACCGCCACCGCATGCTTGCCCTTGCCCACCATGATCTGCCTGGACGCCCGCCGCGGTGCCAGCGGAGCGGGCGGTATCTCGGGCAGACCCAGGTTGACGGTCATCTGATTCCTCGCCTCATGGTCGCATCGGGTGGCCGGATGGCCGGCTTGCCTGGTCCGGTCGGTTAGCTGGTCCGGTCGGGTTAATTGGTCAGGGACAGCGGGTTGATGATGTCGGCGGCGATCAGCAGCAGGCCGAAGGCGACGATCAGCGCGAACACCCCGACGCTCACCGGGATGAGCCGCTTGATGTCCACCAGGCCAGGATCCGGCCTGCGCAGCAGCCTCGCGATCCCGGCCCTCGCCCGCTCGTAGAACACGACGGCGAGGTGCCCGCCGTCCAGGGGCAGCAGCGGTACCAGGTTGAAGATCCCGACGAAGATGTTCACCTCGATGATGATCAGCAGGACCACCGAGACCTTCTGCTGCCAGCCGATGCTGGCCGCCACTACGTCGCCGGTGATATTGGCCGCACCGACCATGCTGCTGACCTGGCCGCCGGGCGTGTTCGCCCGGTCCTTGGAGAACAGGTAAGGGATGGCCTTCGGGATCCGGCCCAGCGCGGTCACCGACTGCGTCGCGATGCTGCCGAACTGAGATCCGGCATCGGATACCCCCGCGATCGGGCCGGCCCGGCTGTACACCACGACGGGCGAGACACCGAGGAAGGCGCCCTTATGCCAGCCGACGCTGGCCAGGCTCACCTGCTTGGTAATCTGCCGGCCGCCGCGGCTGATAGTGAACGGCACGGGCTGGCCTGCCGGGTGCGACTTGATGGCGGTGCCGATCTGGTTCCAGTTGTGCACCGGCTGGCCCGCCACCGCCACGATCTTGTCGCCGGACAGCAGTCCGGCCAGGATCGCCGGCGACCGCGGGTCGCCGTGCGCGCACCCGGCCTGCGCCCGAGCCGGAACGCAGGGCAGCACGCTGACGGTCGTCCCCGACTGATCGGCCAGGCCAACGCCGACGGCGAGGATCCACAGCAGCACGAACGCGATCAGGAAGTGCATGAAGGAGCCGGCGGCCAGCACGATGGCGCGCTGCCAGCCCGGCTTGGCACGGAACGACCGCGGCTCGTCGGCCGGGTCCACGTCGTCGATGGTGGTCATGCCGGTGATCTTGACGAAGCCGCCGACCGGAAGCGCCTTGACGCCGTACTCGGTCTCGCCCCGCCGCGTCGACCAGATCGTGGAGCCGAAGCCCACGAAGAACTGCGTGGCCTTCATGCCGAAGGCCTTGGCGGTCACGAAGTGCCCGGCCTCGTGCAGCATGACGGAAACCAGCAAAGCGACAACAAAGATGAGCACGCCGATCAGGAAGCTCACCGTGCTGACTCTCCCTCCTGGCTAGGTCCGGGTCGGACGCCGGGCCGTGCGCGCCGCCCGATCACCGGGCACCCGCCGGCATCAGCTCCCGTGCGCGCAGGCGCGCCCAGCTATCGGCCCCGAGCACGTCGTCGAGCCCCGCGACCCGGGGACCCGAACCGCCGTGATCTGAGACTACCCGCGCGATGGTGTCGACGATCCCGGCAAACGGCATGCGGCCCGCCGTAAACGCCGCGACGCATTCCTCGTTCGCCGCGTTGTAGACCGCGGGAACCGTGCCCGCCGCCCGGCCCGCGTCCCTGGCCAGTGCCACAGCCGGGAAGGCATCGCCGTCCAGCGGCTCGAAGGTCCACGAGTTGGCCCCGGACCAGTCGACCGGGCTGGCGGCGCCGGCTACCCGCTCGGGCCAGGCCAGCGCGTGCGCGATCGGGATCCGCATGTCCGGCGGGCTGGCCTGAGCGATCGTGGACCCGTCGGCGAATTCCACCATCGAGTGGATGACCGACTGGCGGTGAACGACCACTTCGATGGCATCAAGATCAACACCGAACAGGAGGTGCGCCTCGATCACCTCCAGGCCCTTGTTCACCAGCGTCGCGGAATTGATCGTGATCACCGGGCCCATGTTCCAGGTCGGGTGGGCCATGGCCTGAGCGGGCGTCACGGTCGCCAGCTGCTCGCGGGTCCAGTGCAGGAACGGGCCGCCGCTCGCGGTAATGACGAGCCTGCGCACCTCGTCGGCCCGCCCGCTGCGCAGACACTGCGCGATCGCGGAGTGCTCGGAGTCGACGGGGACGATCTGGCCTGGTGCGGCCCGGTCGATGACCAGATGGCCGCCCATGATCAGCGACTCCTTGTTGGCCAGCGCCAGCACGCGCCCGGCGTCGAGTGCCGCGAGAGTCGCGGCCAGCCCGACCGCGCCGGTCACGGCGTTCAGCACGACGTCGGCCGGCCAGGCGGCTACCTCGGCGACCGCGGCCGGGCCGGCCAGCACCTTCGGCAGCGGCTTGCTGGACTCGCGACCCTGTGCCTGCAGCGCGTCGTGAACCGCGGGAGCAGCGCTCTCGCTCGCGACGGCGATCACCTCGACGCCGAACTCCACCGCCTGGCTGGCCAGCAGCGCCGGGTTGCCGCCCCCCGCGGCGAGCGCGGTCAGCCGGAACCGGTCCGGATTGCGCCGCACGATGTCGGCGGCCTGCGTGCCGATCGACCCGGTGGAACCGAGCAGGACGAGGTCACGCTGGCGGCCGAGTGACGCGGGATCCATGTTGCCATTCTCACCGCCAGCGCGCCGATCCGCGAACGCGGGCTGGCCGCGACATGACTGCGACGTCACGTTCGGCCCAGCCCGCCACCTGCCCACCTCCCCGTCTCGCCGAGTTACCCCACCTCCCCGTCCCGCCGAGTTGCCACTTCGCC
>WNGK01009479.1_pt1 | contig 10022 bp, 10 predicted proteins | sample 5400601 | NCBI WGS metagenome assembly WNGK01 (sample SAMN13153376, study PRJNA577476) | soil metagenome | isolation source: 60 cm soil or saprolite under Garry oak tree replicate 1 | place: USA:California | collected 2016-06-15 | reverse complement strand
ACTCGGCCTGTACAACACTGACCGCATTCACCAGGGCCGTCGCATCAAAGGCATGACGCCAGAGCAGGCCATCGACAACCGTAAGCTGTGGACCAGCAACCCTCAGTGAGGCGTCGCTACATCTCAGAGAGAGGACAGGCTAAGGGTCGGTACAAGCGCGCACGGACTTCGGTGCCGGCGGTCCAAGGCTCCTAACAGAGGACCGCCAAAAACCAATATCGAGATCAAGCCGCCACTGTCACGTTAGGGTCTGCAACCAATGCCCCGACTCCCCCGGATCACAGGCGACGAAACTCTGCGTGCCTTACGCAAGATGGGTTGGCGCGAGGTGCGAAGGCGTGGAAGCCACGTCATGCTCCACCTCGAGGGCCGACCCGGCCGCGTCGTGGTGCCTATACACGCTGGCAGGATTCTCAAACCGAAGACCCTCCTGTCGATCCTGGATCAAGCAGGAATCGACGCTGACCAGTTCAGAGGTCTGGTGTAATTAGGAGCCGAATGCGCACCTACTCGATTGTTGTCGACCCGGACCCTGAAGGTGGGTACACGGTAACCGTGCCGACCTTGCCAGGCTGCGTCACACAGGGCGAGACCATCGAAGAATGCATCGCGCACGCACAGGAAGCGATCGCCCTCTACCTTGAGGACTTGGCAGCCTCCGGCGAACCTATCCCTGAAGAAAAGGAGCACCCGCAGCTCCTCCAGGTTACCGTAGCCGCGTAGCGTTCCACCGGGGCGTTCTTCTTCCGCTGAGGCCGGTTGGATCGAGCACGTGGATAAACGCGCTGTCGAGCTCGACAGAGAAGCTCACACCGCAACCACGCGGGTCCCAGGAACGTTCTTGACAATGTGCTGCGAGCGATCGCCTTGGCGTCCATGGTCGTGGTGCTGCTTGCATGCTCCAACCAGCCGAAATCGGAAAGTCCATCAGAGTCTTCACCTCGGACGTCGCCGGCGGCCCAGGTGCCGTTCGCACACAGAGCCTGCCGTGGAGTCGACCTCGCCCTCGTTGTTGGGCCGAGCGGTGCCTACCAGGGTCACGCCACCCAGGAGATATCGCTCGTCAATCGTGCGCGCGACGCGTGTTCACTGGCTGGTGTCCCGGCGATGGTGCTGTATTTGGTCGCCGCCGGTCAGATCCCCGTGGCCGCTGGTGCTTTTGGAAACACGGGAGTTGACCTGGCGCCAGGTCAGACTGTGATCACGCTCATTGGTACGCCGGCGACGTGTGCCGGTGTAGGTCACCCTCAGGTTGGGTCACGGCTCAAGCTCAACTTGCCATCCGGAGACGTCATGTCAGCAGACGGAACGTGGGTCAATGTCGAGTGCGGCAGGCCAACAGTCATGCTGTTTGAGGTCATTTGAAATCGAATGCCGCCACGTTTCAGGGCTCACGACACACAAGCCTTCGTAAATAGGCTTGCGTCGCGTCGCATGCTGGTCGATGATGCTAGGCAATTCAATAACGGCCTGGCTCGAGTGACTGAAGCTTCAGGAGCTAGTGACCGCAAGGTCGTGGAGGTTCAACTCCTCTCCGCCGCACCAGCGACCTGACCTCTTGTCTCGAGCCTGAAGGCTCAGCGCATCGTAATTGAGGCGCCTCGCGATCGAGGGTGAGCGTCAGCGGCTGAGGAGGCTCTCCAACTGCCGCTTGTTCATTTTGGAGCGGCCCTTGATGCCGCGCTCCCTCGCCTCGTTGCGCAGCTGGTCGTAGGTTCGGCCCCTCGAACCGCTGTGTGATCGCAGACCACCCCGCCGGCCGGGCGACAGGTCCTCCACCGAAGTGCGGCTCGCGTCTTTGGCCTCACCGTGCTGGGCCCGCTCCTTGTTGACGGTCCGCGCGGCGATCTCCTCGGCCCTGTCCTCATCCGTTCCGCGCTCGAGCAACCCTTCCTTGATGTGCTCGTACTGACGCTCGCGCTTCGGGCTCCATGCGCTTCGCGGCATGCAAACCACCTCCTGGGTCCTATGACGAGAACGCACAGCCCGGCCCGATTCGGCGAGACTGGCGTTGGTGGTAGCGGCCCCCATCGACCCGGTTCGCACGCTCTACCGAACCCTGCTCGTCTACGCGGCGGTTTCGATACTCGTCCTCATCGCCGGGCTGGTCGAATTCGTGTACTTCGAGCCGCCCGGCCAGCATTCCGGATTGAAGGCGAGCATCGCCGGCGTCTACCAGTACGACCCCGAGCGCAACACGACCATCGGTCCTGACCGCAACTCTTTCCCCCGCACAGCCCTGTTCGCGGCCGTGGTCGACTGGTCGTCTCTGCCGAAGGACATCGTCGTCGACGCGCGCTGGTACGACAGCTTCGGAAACGTGGTCGGCAGCGTCGGTCCCGTGACCCCAGACAAGCTCGCCGGCGAGACGGTCGTCCCCGTCCACGTGCAAGCCCCGTTCATGCATCTCCTGCCCGGCCGCTACATCTTCGTCGTCGAGCGATACGCAGGCGGTGAGCCGGTCGAGGTGATCGGTAGACGCGTGGTCCTGGTGGAGCAATAGTGGGGACGGCGATTCCGCGCGCGCGGCGGCCCGTCCGTTACACGGTCGCTGCGGTGATCTCGGCGGCGCTGGTCCTGGTCCTGGTCGCCAGCTCGATCCTCAACTACATCTACCTCGACACCGTCGCCGGCCGCACGTCGCTGTACGGCCTGCTCACCATCTCCTTCATCGCGTTGGGCACGTTCACCCGGGTGCGCGTCTTCGGGCGCGATCCCGCTGAGCGCCGGCGCCGGTTCATCCGCGCCGGGGTCCTGCTGGGCCTCGCGGCCCTGGTCTGGCTGCTCCTGGTCGACGTCATCGTGTTCACCGACTCGGCCGGACCGAGCGTGGCGGTGGTCTGCGCCCTGGTCTGCCTGCCGACCACGGGGTTCGGGCTGCTGGTGCTGCGGGCGCTCGACCGCAACGAAACGGAGCCCTGGCGGCTCGTCCTGTTCGCGACAGCCTGGGGCGCGGTGGTGGCGACGAGCCTCGTCATCTGGGCCGAGAGCCTGTGGCAGGCGATCGCGATTCGCACGCTCGTGCCGGGTCCCGGCCTCGACGTGTCCACCGCCTTCTCGGCAGGCATCCTCGAGGAGCTGGCCAAGGGCTCGGCCGTGGTGCTGCTGTTCCTTGTCATGCGCAACGAGTTCGACGACGTGGTCGACGGAATCATCTATGGCGCGGCGATCGGGCTCGGCTTCAATTTCATGGAGTCGGTGTCCTACATGACCAACCTCTACGCCATCTTCGCGCCCGAAGGCGTGGGCGGTGACGTGGCCGGTTTCCAGTGGTATGCACGCCAGGTGCTCGGATTGTTCTTCGGCCATGCGACCTACACGGCGTTCGTCGGCGCCGGCGTTGGCATCGCCCGCCAGCTGCCGGATGTCCGCCGGAAAATCATCGCGATCGCGGCTGGGTTCATCGTCGCCATCGCTGCGCACTTCTCGTGGGACGCATGGATCTCAGCCTTCCCCATCGACAAGTCGGGGTTCGCAATCGTGGAGATTCACCTGCGCACGCTCATCATCACGGGGCCCTTCACCGCCGCCCTGCTCGCCCTGCTGTTCGCGGGCGTTCACATCGAAGGGCAGGCGCTCGCCGCCCAGTTCCGGAGCGAAGCCGCGCTCGGAACCGGCGCGATCATGCCCGAAGACGTCTCGATCCTCACGAACCCGTGGCAGCGTTTTCGGCAGCGGACGCGCGCGCTCGGGCGCGGTGGATTGCGGGCATACCTGCTGGCGGCGCGGCTGCAGAGCGCGCAGATCGATCTCGCCATGGATCGCTGGCACCGGGAGCGTCACGAGGTCGATACGCCGATCGACGCCGAGGACGAGCTGCGCCGGCGCGTTATCGGGCTACGGCGGGAGCTCGCGGCCGCCATCGCCACGTCACACGGGTAGCCTGCCCCAGAACGCGCGCGCCAGCCCGAGGACCGCGAGCATGGCGGCCGTTGACCACGTGATCGCCGACACGATCGGATCGCTGAAGTCGGTGCCGCTCAGAACCGCATGGACGAAGATGAGCGCGAACGCCACGTACGCGAGTCGATGCAGCCACTGCCACAGCGAGCCGGGCATGCGCCGCTTCAGCCACGCGGTCGCCACGACAACTAGAAGCAGGTCCACCGCCAGCGTTCCGAGCCCGATGGCAAGGGTGCCGTAGCTCGAGTGAAAGGGGACCACCAGGTCGATGAGCGCGATGCGTGACGTGCGGTCGAGAACCAGCGCGGCCAGATGCAGGACCGCGAGCGGGACCCAGAGCACGGTGGTGTATTCGTGCAGCGAGCGCAGCGCGCGGTTGCTGCCGAGCCAGTCGAGAACCGCGGTGCGCAGGGCGATTCCGGTCACGAGTGCAACCGCCAGGGCCGCATATGAGCCGAGTCCGGCCACGCGCGCCAGGACCCAGAAGAATTGATCCGCCGTCATGGCCCGAGCCACCAGGCCTGCGCGTGCGCCGCGCAGTAGGCCGGCGCCAGCCCGGGGCCGAGCAGCAGCGCCGTCTTGGCGACGATCTCCGCGTCGCAGCCCGAGGCCGCCACCACCGCGACCTCCTCCAGCCCGCTCCTCGCCGGCAGGCCCGTGCGCGGGTCGATCAGGTGGTGGAGATGGCCCCAGCTGCGGCGGCGAACGCTGCTCGTCGCCGCTCCCTGGTCGCGCAGCATCACGGTGACGCCGCCGAATCCTACCGGCCAGCCATCGCCGTCAGGACCCGATCCCGCCGCGCGGAGATCGCCTCCGAGGTTCGCCAGCACGTTGGCGCGAGGCCGGGCGGCCAGCCTGTCGGCCATCCAGCCCTTGGCGATGCCGCCGAGATCGACGCCGCAGCCGCGCTCGACGCGGGCTCGTCCAGGCCGGACCGCAAGCACGTCATGGAGCCGCGGCGCCGGGCGTGACGACTCCAGCGTCGCGTTTGACGTGCCATCTCTCAGGGGGCGTGTGTAACCGATCGCGAGCATCGAGGCCAGCACTGCTGCGTTGACGAGTCCCGCACTGAGCTCGAAAGCGCGCAGCGATTCGCGAAGCAGCTCTTCCATCTCCTCGCTGACGTCCACCCAGCCGCCCTCGGCGCTGTTCAGCCGCGCCAGCTCGCTGCGATCGGAGAACCGCGTGAAGCGCGCGGCCATCCTGCGAACCCAGGATTCCGCCTGCAGCAGCGTGGTCCGCGTGACATCGATCCCGAACAGGCTGCAGACGGTCCCCATCGCCTCGAAGTGGTGCGCCTCCACTTCGCCTCTACGAGGCATACGTCGACGTCACCGGCTGGACGTCGGCCTGCCTGACGCCCGGCGTGATCGTGAGCCCGCCCACCGCACCGCCGTTCTCCGACGCGAGCACCGCCGGCTGCAGCGGCGCCGACGGGTTCTTCATGTGGGCGGTCACGTACATGGCGGAAGCGACGGTTGTGCCCAGAGTGAGCGCGGTCGCCCCCAGCTTCAGCAAGAACGAACGCATCACACGGCCACAGGCGCTGCCAGGAACGGGATCCGGTCATACGACCCGCCCAGGATCTCATTCGAATCGGCGCCCAGGTGCCCCCCGAGGATCTCCTGGTACACCGAGCGGAAGTCGACCGCGTATTTCATGTTGCCGGTCGCGTCCAGGTTCGTGAGGCTCGGCTCCGCGCCGTAGAGGCCGCTCTTGACAGGGTCGCCGATCAGCAGCAGTGGAGCGGCCGCTCCGTGGTCGGTGCCGCCGCTGGCGTTCTCCTTGGGCCGCCGCCCGAACTCCGACCATGTCGCGATCAGCACCTTGTCGGCTTTCCCATGCGCTGCGAGGTCCTTGTAGAAGGAGCTCACGGCCGAGTCGAGGTAGCGCATGAGGTCGTCGTGCCGGTTCAGCTCGGTGTAATGCGTGTCGAAACCGCCCAGCGTGACGTGGAGCAGCTTGACCCCCGTGCCGGTGACGATCAGCTCGGCCGCCAGCTGTAGCGCCGCGGCGAGCTGGTTCTTCGACGAGTAGACGAGCTGAACCTTGTCCGTGTAGTCCGCCATCGGCTGGTAGCCGGCCGACGACGTGCGGAGGGTCGCGATGGTGTCGTTCGCGGTGGCGATGGCGGTGTCGAACAGCGCGCCGTAGATACCGGGCGTGCCCTTGTACAGCGCGCCGACCGCGGCCTCGACCTCGGAGCCGCCCGTAAACCCGAACGTCTTCTGGTTCTGGATCACCGTCATGGTCGCCTGCAGGTCGCGCAGGGCGCCGGGGACGTCTGTGGCCCCACATGCGCAGCCGGTGAGCGGATGCCCGTTGGAGTCGTACGCCTTGGCAAGCGTGCGCCCAAGCCAGCCGTCGACCTGGCGGCGAGTGGGATCCCCTGTCTCCCAGATGCGAATCGATTCGAAATGCGAGAAGGTCGGGTTGGGATAGCCGACTCCCTGCACGATCGCGACCTTGCCCTTGTCCCACAGGCCCTTGATGCCGGTCAGGTTGTGGTTGAGCCCGTAGTCCTTGTTCAGCGGCAGCGCCTGCGACACCATGGGAGCGGCGAGCTTGGGACGGAGATCGTGCAGCGTCGGGTCTGTGAGCGGAACCAGGGTGCGCAGGCCGTCGTTGCCGCCCGCGAGCTGGATCATCACGAGCATGTTGTCGTTGGCCATGCCGTTCTGCTTGGCCGCGTAGACCGCGCGCGCGAAGGCGTCGGGCACCGCCGCATAGCCGGCGGCGAGCCCTGCCGCGCCCGCGCCGAACACGAGCCCCGCCTTCAGGAAATCGCGCCGCTCGAGCTGGTTGATGCCGATCTCTTTGTTCATCTCACGTGCACCTACTTGAGCTGGAATTCCGGCGAGGCCAGGGTGATGAACCAGAGCGTCCGCTCGTCGGTCGCCTGGTTCAGCAGGTTTGCGGTCTGGGCGCTGAGCACGCCGTCGAGATGCGTGCGCGCCGCGTCCGCGGCGGAAGGGAGCGAGCCCTTGACCTGTGAAAGCGCGAGCGTGACGTAGTTGACGCGCTCGACCACGGTGTTGGAAGAGATCCAGGCCGCGTTGTTGGGCCACCCGCCGACGTCCGGTGGATCGAACAGGCTCTGCCCCATTCCCGAGCCGGCGCTCGCGATGAGCTTCCCGAGCCCGTTGGTCTCGAGGGCCCGAGCACCGTGGACCATGAACTCAGCGGGCGACTTCAGCAGCGCACGGTAGGTCGCATCGGCGGTGAATTCCGGGCTGGTGAGGACCGCGCGCATGAGCGTCTTCATTTCGTACCTGGACCGCCTGAACGCATCCGCCAGCTTTGTGATGTAGGACGGCTCCGGCTGGCTGGTCACGAAATGCTCGGCAACCCTGGAGGCGATGAACGCGGCGGTGGCCGGCTGGGCGAGGATACGGTCGATGACGCCCTGGGTGTCGAGGGTGCCCGTGTGCCCCAGGTACGTGACGGTCCCCTTGTACGCGCGCCTCTGGTTGAAGACACCCGGTCGCTGCGTGCTGTACACGGGCAGCTTGCGCGTGACCATCTTGGCCTGATCCACAGTCACCGTCGCGATCGAGTCGGGTGGCGGGACCTGCCAGCCCGCGAGCGCCTTCGCGCTCTGCCGGACATCGTCTTCGGTGTAGTTGCCGGCGCCCATGGTGAAGAGCTCCATCAGCTCACGCGAATAGTTCTCGTTCGGGCTCTGGCCGGTGGACGTCGCGAGGTCCAGGTAGCGGAGCATCGCCGGGTCGGTCGTGACCTGCATGAGCATCGAGCGCAGGTTGGTCAAACCCATGCGCCGCCACGTGAGGTTCTGCCAGTACATGAACGTGTTGTCGGCGACCTTGCGGTAGTCGCTGGTGAAGTGACCGTGCCAGAAGAGGGTCATGCGCTCCGCGAAAGGCGTGCTCGTCGTGAGCATGTGATCGACCCACCACTGCTGGAGCTGGGGAACCGCGAACCTTCCGCCCGGCGCGCTTGCACCGGCGAGCGCCGGCGGCTCCTGGGGCCTGGTCTCGACCAGGCGATCGACGGTCCGGCTATATCCGGCGGACAGCGCGGAATCCAGCTGGGCGGGCGTGTAGCCAAAGGTCGTGCGCCGCAGCAGCTGCATGATTTGCGCCGACTCCCGGCCCAACGGCGATGCCCAGTCTGTTCCCGATGCCCGGCTCGACCGGGTCATGTTCTGCACCGTTCCGCCCAACAGGCGAACAGCCCCTACGCCGACACCGGTCGCGACGGCGGCGGCGAGCGCCTGGCGGCGCGTGATCCCTCGGCGAGCCGGTTTTACGACCTCGGGGATGGGGTCTGGAACGGGAGCGAGTGCCACGCGCTCATTCAATCCTCGACGCGGCTGCCTGGCATCACCCAAATGTGAAGAATTCGTAAGCACGAATTCGCCCGTGGACACCGACGCCGCCAACGCTCCTCGCTGCCTCGACCGCTCCGGTACGTACGAAGCGTGGTACGTGACTGTCTCAGACCCTGCCACACGCCGCGGCTTCTGGATCCGATACACCACCTTCAATCCGGCGCCGGGCGTTGCTGCCGAATCTCATTCCGCCCTGTGGGCGTTCGCATTCGATCGCGATGCCGCGCACCTGAACTGGGGCGGCAACGTCACCTATCCGCTCCGCGCCCTGCAGGTAGCTGCCCGACCTTTCCGCATGCGCCTCGAGGGAGCGTTGCTCGAGCGCGAGGGGTGCTCGGGCCAGGTCCACACCGATCGGGGCAGCGCACGCTGGGACCTGAGGTGGGAATCGCGCGAGCCGCCGTTTCCATTTCTCCGTCCGCGATGGCAGGGACTCTCGTCGGTCGCCAACGTGGGCGCGCAGCCGGCGCTCACGGTTTCGGGCACGTTCGAGGTCAATGGAAAGGTGCACCGGCTGGACGGCGCGCCGGGCGGCCAGCAGCACACGTGGGGCTCGAGCCACGCCCTCGCCTGGAACTGGGGCTTTGCCTCGGGCCAGGATTTCTGGGTGGACGGCGCCACGTCTCGCGTGCGATCGCGGCTCGGTCGCGTCATCGTCGGCAGCGCGGTCGGCGCGCAGGCGGGCGCGCACCGCTTCCTTTTCAACGGCCCGGTCCGGGTGCTTCGGAATCGCGGCCCGATCTCGCCGCACGCCTGGGAGGCGGCCGCACGCCTCGGCGATCGCGCGCTCATCGTGGCGATCAAGCCGCGTCTCGAAGACCTGGTCGGTGTGAGGTATGCAGACCCGCGCGGCGGCAGCCGCTACTGCTACCACACCGAGGTCGCGGACCTGGAAATGCGAATGATGCGCGGCGACGAGAGCCTGGCCGCAGTGATGCGACCCGCGTCCGCCGCGTTCGAGTACGCATCGGAGACGCCGTTGGCCGGGGTCCCGCTGCTTGTAGAGGCCTAGCTGAGCTCCGAGGCGAGGTGCCTCGCGCTGCGAGCGGCCAGGGCCATGATCGTGATCTGCGGGTTCACGTAGGTCGACCCCGGAAGCACGCTCGCGTCCGTGATGACCAGGCCGGGCACGTCGTGGACGCGGCCGTATTCGTCCACGACCGATGACCGGCCGTCCTTGCCCATCCGGCACGTGCCCATCGGGTGATACGCGGAGAGCTTGACGTCGGCGGCCGTCCACCTGCCCTCGGTGATCCAGCTCAGCTCCTCCCGCCTGGTAACCGCGGGCATGCCCGGCAGCAGCGTATGGACCTCCTGCGCGCCGGCGGCGAGGTAGATCTCGGCCGTGAGACGTATCCCCTCGAGGGTCTTGCGCAGGTCGTCGCGGTGCAGGTCGTACGTGATGAGCAAGCCCCCGCCCGGCGTGGCCCGGACGCGCCCGGTGCCCGTGTCCGAGATGATCAAGCCGGCGGCGGCGGTCTGGCGATATCGGGCCAGGAAATCCTTGAGGTCGGCGCCTTTGCCCCCGACGCCGCCCGCGCTGTAGCCGACGCCCGGCGGTGGATACGTCGCCTCCACCAGGATGCCGTCGCGCAGCTTCTCATCCACGTAGTAGCTCTGCATGACGCCCTTCCATGCATTGAGGTCGTGGTCGAACACCCCGAGGACGCCGCAGCCCGGATGGATCCGGAGGTTGCGGCCGACCTGCCCGCTCGTGCTGGCCAGGCGGTGCCGCTGCAGCAGCGCGGGCGTGTAGATTGCGCCGGCC
>WNGK01009478.1_pt1 | contig 10022 bp, 8 predicted proteins | sample 5400601 | NCBI WGS metagenome assembly WNGK01 (sample SAMN13153376, study PRJNA577476) | soil metagenome | isolation source: 60 cm soil or saprolite under Garry oak tree replicate 1 | place: USA:California | collected 2016-06-15 | reverse complement strand
CACGTGGGAGAAGGATCCTATGGTTCTGGGGTGGACCTCTAGCATTGGTCCTGTGGGGCTCAGTCGGGAGTCAGACACACTTGCTCTCGTTCATGCAGGTTGGGGTCCTGCTGATTCTGGGGACCGCCTGGTTCGGAACGAGCTGCCTGATGAACGCGCTAAGATGCGGGCGAGCTCACTGCTGGGTCAATGGCCTGCTTCTACCCGCACTCGCTGTCGTTGGCGGACTGAACCTGCTGGGAATCGTAGCGCTGCCTTGGAGCAGCTATCTCTCTGCGTTCTGGCTTGTACTCCTGGCCAGCATAGTCCTCGAGTGTGTGTCCGGACCATACTTTGGGCCGAGGTCTCGAAGAGTTCTCGAACGGCCCGGGACATCCCTCTTGCCATCGCCTTGATCAGAAGGATGAAACCAAACCGGCGAATCCTAGGATCTCGTCAGCCATAGAACGCTAGCAAAGGGCGCGATACTGCATTGCGGGGACTCCCTAGGAAGAACTCTTTCTTCTCGTAAAGCAAGACTCGCGCCTCACGGTTCCTTGACCGTTTTCGTCGAGGACTGCACAGACGAAGTTCTGTTCTCCCCAGCTCTCATCTTCACGATATCTCCCATCAACAGCGCCAAAATCTTGCTTCGTTGGCACGAGAAGTACATTCGTGAATGTTGTAGGGCATTTTGCGGGCGGGTCCGGAGATCTAGAATGGGTTGGCTGGCAAACCGTTGCCCTTGGACATTCTCATCGTGACCTGGTCTTCCGTCTCGGTCGATTGCACGTTCATACCGAGATGTTCGAACACGGCCTTGAAGGTCTCCGAGTAGTATGCGGATGTTCTTGCTCCCCTTGCATGCCTGATAATGAGCGTGTGTATTTTTCCTGCAAGAGTGTGGTCGAATTGAAAATTCTTACCATATTTCGGACCAATCATTTCCAGCGCCTCTAGCGTCATTTCTAGGTTGAACTTTTTGAAGAAGAAGGTCACGAACTCGACGATTCTCTCCGCACCGCTCCCTCTACCAAAACGTCTCGCCTGCTCATCAGTCATGACGTTCAGCATCTCGGAGACTGAAGAAGAGGCTACGGTCATGAACCTGAAATTCTCAGAGGGCACACTCCACTCCAAATGCTGAGTGAGTGCCTGGTTTACGATCAGGTTGATGCTAACATTATTCTTACGCGCCAGCTCAGCCAGCTGATCATCGACCCTACCGTCAAGCCGGACGGTCCGAGTGACAGTTTTGGGCCTCGTCCCGTTAGCCCGTTTCTGGAGGCGTGAAAGGCCTTCGACGTCTCGGCTGGCCTCGTTCGAAACCTGTCTCTGAATGTTTCCTTACCCTAGTCGCCTAACCGGCTAGAAAGAAGCATCTCTAGTAACACAGAACATGGCTAATAACCTGTGAGCCTTGTATATAATGCTCATAAAAAACGCAAATCGACAAATCCAGGCTGCTTCAGTCAGAACTTCTCGGGCATGGCCAACATGGGCGCGCGAGTGTCGGTGGTTCGTTGCATCGGCAAAGACCAGGCGGGCAGACAGTGAGCCTTGAAACGGGCAACTAGCCCAGAACAAGCCCCATTCCCGATTCTAGCACCGAAATTCTAGACACGCCAAAAATGATTGAAGCAATGTGCGAAGATTTCGGGGAAAAGGAGAATCGGACCTGGGGGTATTCGCGGCTAGAAACAGCAAAATCGGCAGAAACAAGCTTGTACAGAAAATCGCTCTCAAACGTGGTACTATAACGGCCACTCAGAGTGTGAGAGACCACTATCAATTCAAGAGTAACCTTGTTGCCTAGGCTCGTCTACTTCTTTGCGCCCGTGTGGAACTTTTTCAAGACTCCGAGCATCGGATCGTCCTGAAACTCCTCCACAATGATTCTGTAACCTTCCTCCTTCTCACTGTCAACAAGCGACTTCGCCGAGTAGACCTCACAGACATAACTGTCCTCCTCGATAATCCCCAGGCCCTGCGGGCCCAGTTTCAGAACATCCAGTACGATCTTCAAGAGATTGTCCAGGTCTTTAACGGGCCGCGTATTCGTGACCTTCGGCGAGCCCTTCCAGAGGAAGAACAGCACCGTCAGCGTTACGAGACGATCGGCACGGTTCTTCGCCAGCTCTGCAAGCTCGTCCGGTTTTAGCCTCTCCATAATCGCCTTCTTCAGCCTGCCCTCCTTCTCCGCGATGTTCTGCCCGCTTCCAGTCGTGACTGGCTCGAACGGTACAACATTAATGTCCAGAATTGTCTTGCCCTGGCCCTGCGGAGACTCTTCCTCTCCCTCTTCCTCCTTGTCCATCTCCTCTTCTAGTTCTTCCTCGTCACCCAATCATTTCACTTCCTGGACTTGCTTCTCCTAGTTTGTCTCGAGTATTTGTCTCGCCTTGTCGATGAATTGTTCTCTTTTTCTCTTGTGCTCCTTGACGTAACCAGCGACCAGTTCGAACCTCATGTTCTTGCATTCTCCACACAGCAGTGCCCCGCTCTTGCACTCATCATGCATCTTTTCCAGGTCCCTATCGCTGTCCATGAAGATGAACCTGGCAAGGTCGTAGATGGGGCAAATGTCAGGGTTGGCGCCCAGCCTTCGCTGCTCCTCTACCGTCGCTCTTCCCCCGGTGAATGAGCTCTTGACCTTCCGCTCGATCGTGCCTAACGGCTCGTCCAGAGTGAAATAGCTCATTGGGTCTCGTTTGCTCATCTTCGGCGTGCCGGCTAGACTCTTGATAAGTTGATGGTATGTCGACGACGGCGGGATGAATTTGTACTTCGTCTCGAACTTCTGTGCAAGATCTCGAGTTAGCCTAAGATGTGGGTCCTGGTCTATGCCCACTGGGACCACGGTAGGTTTTGGTCCTCCGAACTCTTTGAGCTGCGGTAGAAGAATGTCACCAGCCTGAACAAGTGCGGCCTGGTACAGCCCGAGTTGGCGTTCTCCGTATATGGCCTTGATCATGTTTAGCGTGACTGCTCGTCCAAAGGCGAAGGACAGGTCCTTGACTCGGTTCTCCTTGGACTGCCGGTAGATGTAGCCCTTCTGAGGGTCGAATCCGAGAGCTAGAACATCGGCGATATTACCGACCGCAACCTTCTCGCTATCCTCAAGCGACTGATTATTGTCCTCGTACGCCTCAATATCTGCAATGCAGTAGAAGGCTCGGCCTCCCATCTTCTGGAAATAGACAATTTCTGTCGCGGTCAGCAGGTTTCCAAGGTGAAATTCTCCCGAAGGCTTGATTCCGCTCATTACCGCGAACTCCTTTCCCTTCTTATGAGCGTCCAGAACCCTTGGCAGATCGCGGTGGCCGAAGACCACTCCCCGGCGCATCATCATGCTCGGATTCGGGATCTGTGGGAGAATTGGGGCAAAGGGTTCGATGCCGAATTCTTTCAGTACTCGCGAGTAGTCTGCTACAACTGTCTCCCCCCACGGGTCAATCGATGAATCGTTTCCAGGTTCGTGAGGGGACAAGTCTTTCGTGGGGAGCCTCGCTTCGCTTGAGGATAAAAAATAGACTCAGAGTCTCAGCATCATCAGATGGTTCGATGTTAGTTCTAGTATAGTGTTCTGATCAAGTTTTGCGATTCTGGTCTTGTAAAGATTTCCTGTATTGACCTAGGCGTTTTGTCTTCGAACACTTCGTTCGCGTACCATTTTGAGCCGAAAGCTATGAAGCGCATCAGTATTGGCAGAGTATCCCTGCCCTTCTCTGTCAATGTCCATCTTACACTGGCGGGGATGGTCCCATTCTCCGTCTTCTCGATGATTCCGTCCTGTTCGAGTTCTTTGAGGCGCATCGACAAAACCCGGGGTGTCAAACCTGGAATAGATTCGAGCAGCCGATTGAACCTGTCAATTTTCCTAAAGCCAATGTCTCGAAGGACGAGCATAGCCCATTTCCTTCCCAGGACGCCCATGCTGGCCTTGATCGGGCACATCTGGAACTTTACGTCCGGGCGTAGTGCGACTGCGTTGCCGTTTGTCGAGTCTTTCTGAAAAGTGAGTTTCTGCAAAGCGGAGCTATACTCTCATTCCCTTAGCAGATTATTAAGCTATACTTTGTATAGTAGTAACATGGATGCCACCAGTATGACAATGAGCTCACCTAGAAGCACACCAGTGACCCAAGGCTCAAAGCTAGAAACCGCGCAGATTCTCACCCTCCTAGTCGCCTGCCTCTCAATAATGATCATCGTCATCGACACGACCATAGTGGTTAACGCAGTACCATCCATCCGCAAGGAGTTTGGAGTCTCACTACAAGGAATCGAATGGGTAACGGCCCTCTACGCCCTAATCTTCGGCTCCTTCCTCCTCACGTGGGGAAAACTAGGCGACCAGTTCGGCCGAAAGCGCATCTTCATGGCAGGCATAGTCCTATTCATCGTGGGCTCTCTCGTCGACGGCATTTCAGCAAACCTTTCCCAGATGCTGATCGGCCGGGCAATCCAGGGATTCGGGGCAGCAATGGCCTCCCCGTCCACCCTCTCAATCCTGTCAACAACATTCACCGGGAAGAACCGTAACACCGCCTTCGGAATCTGGGGCGCGGTAGCAGGAGCCTCCGGAGTCTTCGGCCCACTTCTCGGCGGCTATTTCACGACCTACAGTACTTGGCGATGGTCGTTTCTCATCAACGTGCCCATCGGGGCCGCAGCCCTCATCGTAGCGATTATCGCGATAAAGGAAACTAGATTCAGAGACCCGAAATACACCATGGACTACTTGGGCGTGACCCTTGTGACTCTTGGCCTCTCCAGTCTTCTGTTCGGCTTCATAGAGGCACAGACCTATGGTTGGCTGACACCAAACGAGCAGTTTACACTAGGCAGCTTTTCCTGGCCGCTAGCAAGCCTCTCGCTCCCCGCCGTCTGCTTCATTGCGGGCGCAGCCTTTCTTGCGGCTTTCACGATCGCTGAACTTAGACGAGAGAAAACCGGGAAGGTACCATTGTTTCCATTCAGCCTGCTTCAGTTTCGGGGTTTCCGGTTCGGCCTGTTCACCGTTGGGATAGTTGCAATGGGTGAGTTCGCAGCGATATTCATCTTCTCCCTCTACTTCCAAGTGGGGAGAGGACTGTCTGCAATCCAGAGCGGTATAACGTTCTCACCATTCGCGATAGGCGTATTCGCATTCGCACCAATCGCCGGGCGACTCTCAAACCGGTTCGGTCCTAGACCAATAGTTACCACAGGAATGGTGATGGAGACTATCGCTCTACTCGGGCTGTTCCTGATAACCGGGGACTCAACACCGTTCTACTACTTCTATCCGGTGCTCGCATTCTACGGGGCAGGATTCGGCATGTCGCTGCCACAGATCACCAATACTGTATTGACGAGTGTCCCGTTCCAGAAGGCCGGGGTAGCGTCAGCAGCGAACAACACCGTTAGGCAGATCGGCGCGGCGTTCGGGATAGCAGTACTAGGAGCGGTCATGGTGGCTCAAATCTCATCAGTCGGGCAGGCCGACCTGGCAGCGACGGGTTTGTCGCAGACGGTCAAGCTGGCAGTCGCGAGGATGCTGAACTCTGGGCTGGCTGGAGGCGCGGCACTTCCTTCGGGCTTGGACCCGGGCACTCTCGGCATAATCCAGGGTGTTCTGAATGACGCGATCACTCAGGGGACCCGTTGGGCATCTCTCACAGCAGCAATTTTCGTCTCGCTAGGAGCGGTAAGCTCCCTGTTCATACCTAACCCGAAGCCACCCCCAGAGAAGGTGAAGACCAAGGCTCTTGAGGTTCCTGAATCTCAACAAGTGATGCCACGCGTTTCAGTTCAAGACAGAGCCGCCTCGGAGTCCAGAGAGTCGGTAGACCTACCAAACTCATCTAAGGCCACGACGGGGCGTATGAAGAACCGACCAGCTGTTCTTTTGAAATAGGAGATTATGAGAAAGGCGATGGATCTGGAGTCAAGCAAACAACCCGTATTCTATGTGGTGAACGTTGTCCTCGGCTACAAGGACTTCCAAGAGGCCAAGCTAGACGCCCCAAATGACATTGCGGCTCACATAGCTCGCTCTAAAGAATTGCACGAGAAAGGCCGACTCCTGATGTCTGGAGCCTTTCTCAACAACCCAAGTGAGCCACTCACTACGATGGCAGTCCTCTCATCGCGCGAGGCAGCAGAGGAATACATCAAGGGCGACCCTTTCTTTAAGAAAGGTATGATCAAGAAGTGGTACATCCGAGAATGGGCTAACATGTTTGCTCATTCATCCCACCGGGAAGCAGACTAGAAAATGTTCGGGAATGAACATAGTTCAGATGTGAGGATTCTAGCCTTTGCTTGTGCTTGCGCCTCTATTCTCGAAGCGAGTGGGAGAAATCTCCAGCTCGAAACCCGCGGCGGGTAGGTTCAATCCCCAAGACTTGAGCACGCGCGGATGAAGCTCCCCAATTACCCCCAGAATCTCTTCGCCGGCGGAGACCTCTCCGCATCTCCCCTCTAAGAAGGTCGGATGCGTCCATGGAGTCACTTTGAAGTCTACCCCGACGTTGTTGAGTAGAGCGTCGAGGCAAGCCCTGATCTCAGTAAACCCTGCGTTTGCATGGACCGTAACAGCACTCAGCCTGGTCATATCCGAAACTTGTCCAATGCTGTGCCCTTCGGGCCGGGCGCAGGTTCCAATCTCGAACAGTTTTTGGGGATAATCGACGTGGGTATTGTTGCTTAGAAACTCCATGAGGCTGGGAAGGAGCCAGTTTCTAAGACATGTCAACGTGCTCATCTTTGGGTTTCTAAGCTCGACAATATCCTTCGGAGGCAGAGAGTTCATCCGGCCCTCCAGTGACTCTCGTGACGTCAACGAGTACGTGAGAATTTCCTGGAATCCAAGGCCGACCATAACCTCGGCAACCATGTCTATGCTATCGGTCTGCACCGTCAACCCTCCAGGGGTCCAGACTTGAGGCCACTCCGGATCAACCTCGTTAACATCCAACGCGATTGCTACGTCTTCTACAAGATCGACCTGGTGCATAATATCCAAGCGATAGCAAGGAACCCCTAGCCGCAGAATATTACCACGTGTCGATTTGATCGTGTAGGATGCTCTCCGTAAGAGCCGCGCTACTTCAAGGGGGGTGAGATTTGCGCCGAGAAGTTCGTTAACATAGTCCACCGATAAGGTGGCCTCTTTCGAGGCAAGGTTAGGTGTGACTATTTTTCGCTGCGTGCCATAGGGATACTCGACTTGGCAGGAGTAGATTCTTCCTCCCCGGTCCGAGAGTGCAGTGACTACAATTTTCAGAGTGTCGTTTACTACATCGGCCCCTGTTCCGGTTACTTCCACGAGAATGTTCTTGGTGTCGCTGGTAACCTTCCCAAGGTCGTGGGAGTTGATTACTGGTGGGAGCGAGAGGACCTTTCCCTGACCGTCGACGAGCAGGGGCCATTCTTTGAATGGGCTAATTATGGGACCGTACTCAATCCCCTTCGGATGCTTCTCCACAATCTCTGCAAGACTCATCCGGTCTTCAGAGCCCAGTGGGACGAACGATGTGTCCCTAGGGTTGGCGACAGTGTAGCTGATCGGTGATTTGACGAGGTCTGCCTGGTAGAAGCCTATCGACGCCTTCTTTCTCTTCCTCCCGTAAGTCTGGTCCAACCGATCCTGCAGGCCGATCCATCCCTTCAGCGTCTCGTCGCTGTTGGACACCCCCTTTACAACGGCGCACGCAATGTAAGGCCGGACCTCCCTGACCCTCTTATCGACAACAATTTTGAGGGAGGCCTGGCCGACGAGTTTGGGTGGCGTGGTGGGTTTCTTGCCGAGGTATCCACGGAGTGCTCTTGCGATTCCTTCGACCGACCAGATGTCAGGATGGTTGCTGTCCTTTACCTCGATGCTCACGCTGCCGCTGACTTCGTCGAGAGAATCAACATCGCCCTTCACATAGCCAAGGATCCGGTTCAGCCCATCCTTGTCTCGCGGAAGCTTGGTGCCGAGAAGGGTTTCAAGGTCGCCCAGCTGGAATTGTACGGAAGGCGTTTCTAGTCTACCTTCTGCTCTCTGATCCAGCCTAGGTCCGGAGTGAATATCTGGCGTATGTCCTGGATTCCCCTGTGCATCATGTAGAGCCTGTCTATTCCGAGACCCCACGCAAGCACTGGGACCCTGATGCCGAGAGGTTCTGTGACTTCTGGTCTGAAGATTCCGCTGCCTCCAAATTCCAGCCAGCCGAACCCCTGCTTGTAGGCCTGCAGCTCGATGCTGGGCTCTGTGAATGGGAAGTAGTCTGGCTTGAACCGGACCTTTTCGGCCCCTGCGATTTGCTTTGCAAACATTTCCAGAATCCCGAGCAGGTTGCGCAGGTTCAAGCCTTTGCCGACCACTATTCCCTCGACCTGATTGAACTCTGTGAGATGGGTCCTGTCGAGAAATTCTGGCCTGTAGCAACGGGCGATGGAAAAATACTTGCCCGGGACCAACAGATCCTTGGAGAGTAGTTTTCTGACGCTTGTAGCTGTTCCGTGGCTGCGGAGAATCAGTTTTGCCGCTTCGTCTTTTGAGTACTTGTATCTCCATCCTGTGGAGCCTGTCTTCCATCCGTTCTCATGCGTCTTAGCTACACGATCAACGACCTCGCCCCAGTCTTGGAGGCTCGTCTTTTCAGGCTCTTTGAGATAGTATAGATCGTGAATTTCTCTTGCCGGATGGTCCTGTGGCATGAAGAGGCAGTCGCAGTTGATGAATGCCGGCTCGACTAGTGGTCCGGAAACCTCCTGGAACCCCAGGGCTACAAGTTTCCTCTTGACCTGCCGTAGGAATCTTGTGTAGGGGTGGTACTTTCCGGGCTGAACGGTTGGGACGGGAGAGGAGACATTGTAGCTTCTCAGACGGACTTTTTCCCAGTTTCCCGAAGCGATCATGTCACCCGTGAGGGAACTGACTTCTCCACGAGCGTATTCGCTGGGAATAGTTTCGAGACCAGTTTGCGTAATTTCTATGGTTCGCTCGTTCCTTGGCCTAGCCTCGAGAATATTTCTTTTGAGAAGCCTCTTGGCTGCACTCTGAAGATTCTCGGGCAGTTCTTCGAGTATCAGTCCATGATGCTCGATCTTTTCAAGAAACCTTTCGTCATCATCCTTCTCAGGCCTCTTCTCAACCGTAAGCACCAGGCCTGACTCATCTCTGTCAATCCTACCCCATTCTTTTCGAGTAATCCAGCCAGTTACAATGGAAGTGAACTTCGGGTCAAGGCCTGCTTGCTTCACGGCCAGGTCTATCGGCATCCGACCGCCCCCCTCAGGGAAGACATCAACAACCCTCCGCTCCGGGAGTCCCTGCCAAGCGCTCGTAATTCCCTCATCTGTGCATGCAAGTTCGGTCTTCCGAGCTACGGTTTCTCTGACTAGACCTAGGTTTGTGAGGGTGAGAACAGATCTTGCAATCGCGGAGTCAGCCAGTTCTGTAATCTTACTCAAGTTGGCTAGTGTGGATTTTCCATTCGAGTCTCGAAGGGCCTTGAGAACTAACACTTCGTTCTCAAGCAACTCGACCATCGCGAAAAATCTCCAGCTTTCCGGGGGATTCTCGGTGTCGGTATTTTAGTGTTGGAGTCCCGGTTGAACTAGTGACGGCCTAGTTTGTCACCCTCTTCTGTTTGTTTAGGTTAGGATTGACTATCATACCTGCCCACGGGTCTTGAATCAAGATACGGATTGAAGGTAGAATTCTTCAACCACAGGACCCTTGGACAAGCCGCCAAGGTCACGGCTCAAGCTCACACTATGTTCTATGTTCTTGATGGCGTCTGGCGAGACGCTGATTCAGTGGAGCATGTTGTACTAACCAAGATACCTGGAACTGAGTGGGCTAGAGACACTTGGCTCGTGCCGGGAAAACAACAGGCGCTCTCAGAATTCTAGACTCAACTCCCTCAACCCTAGTTATCGAACTAATTCCAATCCCTGTGACGGCCATAGAGTTGGCATGACAGGCAGACGCTCTTTCGAGCCAGGGCAGAGACTCAAAGTTGAAGAAGCTGGATTGATAAGAAAGATTTGCTGAACAAGCA
>WNGK01011686.1_pt1 | contig 10023 bp, 7 predicted proteins | sample 5400601 | NCBI WGS metagenome assembly WNGK01 (sample SAMN13153376, study PRJNA577476) | soil metagenome | isolation source: 60 cm soil or saprolite under Garry oak tree replicate 1 | place: USA:California | collected 2016-06-15 | reverse complement strand
TTCCGACCCGATCAGTGACGCGGCGACTTCCGCAGCAGAACCGCGCTCTCCTGGGCAAGCTCCCTACGGAGATCATCCGACACACCGGCGTCGGTCTCATCGACAATCGACCAGGCCCATGTCGGGAGCGCGTCCGCCGTCAACCCGGCGCCGAGTCTGAGGTGCACGGTCGCCTGATCGCGCAATCCTGTTGGCGACACATTCAGCGCGTACGTGATCAGCTCCGACCAGCCCTGTTTGGCTCGCAGCCGATCGAAGTAAGTCCGGGTGAACATCCACTTGTCGTCAAGCTCACGATAGATTGCATCGCCCGCGGGGCGTTCTCTGCGCTTGTAATCCTCGACCATGCGCTCGATGAAGCGGAATCCGGGCGCTTCCTTTTCGGACGCGGACGCCTGCGCCAGAATCCTGCGGTAGGTGAACTTAAGAAGCGCGTTGCCGGCCTCGAACGGCTCGAAGAAGATGGCCCAGCCGCCCGGCGCGAGGGCGCGAAAGCACGACGCCAGGACTCGTTCGGGCTCGAGGATGTGATGCAGGATCGCCGCTCCCACGGCGAGATCCGCGACTTCGGCTTGATAGTTCGCCGCCATCGCGTCCACGCAGACGAGACCGAAGCGCTCGTGGCCATCGGTCCGCTTGCGCAGAAAATCCCGGAGGATCGCGAGAAGCTGGGGGCTGATGTCGGTGGCGAGGATCTCCGCACGCGGGAAGCGATCCGCGAGCGGGATCACCGAATTGCCCGATCCCGATCCGATGTCGATGATCCTTTTCGGCGGGCCGGGACTGCCGGCCGCATCGAGCGCGTTACCGAGCAGAAAATTCCAATAACTCGTATCGAAGTAGCTCTTGTGGTATTGCTCGGCGTTCTCCAGGAACTGCGACGTTACGCCGACCTTGGTCGCCCCGTGGAAGCTCTTCGGCGTATAGATGCCCGCGAAGGCGGGCGTTTCCGTGCCGAGCTCGATCAGCGGCTCGGCGAAAACCGACGCGAGATCCATGCCTTAGGGAACCTCTGAATAAGCCCCGCGTGGCCGCGACGGAGGCTTTCCGGGAGGGTTTCGGCGCAATGGCACTCATCTGCGTTGTTGCGCGGCTTGCGAATAGGCCAAGCTATTCGCTGCGCCGCGACGCCTAGCATCTGAGACCATTGCGCCAGAAACGCGGCTCATGTGGGACTTGTTCAGAGGTTCCTTAGCAGACCGGCTACCGTTCATCGATCCGCACTTCGACGTAAGCCCGGTCGCGCGTCTGCCGCACCCAGTCCTGGAAACCCTCTTCGGACTTGCGCTGGCGGATCGCGAGCTGGGCCTGCGAACGCTCGCGGTCGGCGGTCACGTCCTGCTTGCGCCTTCCCAGAACTTCGATCAGGTGCCAGCCGAAGGACGTGCGCACCGGCGTCGATACCTGGTTCTCCGCGAGCTTGTTCATCGCTTCCTCGAACGCGGGGACCACGTCGCCGGGATTGATCCAGCCGAGGTCACCGCCCTTGGCCGAGCTCGGGTCCTCTGAATTGAGCTTGGCCAGGTCCGCAAACTTCGCGCCGGAGTCGAGTCGATCCTTGAGGCGCTCGATCTTGGCCTTCGCGTCGGCTTCGGACGTGACTTCGTTGACCCGGACCAGGATGTGCCGCGCGTGCGTCTGATCGACCACCGACGGCTCGTTACTGCTGCGACGCTCGAGCAACTTGACGATGTGGAAGCCCGCGGCACTGCGCAGCAACCCCGAGACATCACCGACTTTCATGCCGCGCACCACTTCGGTGAACACCGTCGGCAACCGCGCGCCGGGGCGCCAGCCGAGATTGCCGCCGGACAGCGCGTCGCTCGCGTCCGAAAAGCCCGCCGCCACCTGTGCGAAGTCCGTGCCTTCATTGATGCTCTTGAGCGCTTCCTCGGCGCGGCGCCGTTTGGCGTCGATCTGCGCCGAGCTCGCCTGCTCGGGGACGAGCACGAGGATGTGCGCCAGACGGTATTCGGCCTCGCCCCCGCTCTGCGCCTTGATCGTCGCCAGATACTGCTCGACCTCGGCCTCGCTCACCGTGATCCGATTTTCGACCTCGCGCTCGCGCAGTCGCTGGATGATGATCTCGTTGCGTACGTCGTCGCGATACTTGGCATAGGGGACGTTGTCCTTCGCCAGCGCCTGGCGCAGGGCGTCGAGCGTCATCTTGTTGTCCTCCGCGATGCGCTGGATCGTGCGCTCGACCTGCGTGTCGTCGACCTTGATCCCGCTCTCCTTGGCGTACTGCAACAGGGCGCGCTCGGTGACCAGGCGCTCCAGCAGCTGCTTGTCGAGCACGTCGGGCGCGGGCTGCTGGACGTTCTGCTGCTTCAACTGCTGGAGCACGATGCGCTTGGCTTCCTCGAGATCGTACTGGGTGACCGCCTCGTCGTTGACCACCGCGACGACACGATCGAGCGCAGCCGGGCGCGGCGGCGTCGAAGGCGCTTTCTGCGCCGATACGGCGACTGCCGCCAGCGCGAGTGCTGCGAACAGGAGACTACGGATAAGCATACTCAGAACCCCGGGAAATATTCTGCCGCTGCACCGCCGGCAGGTTGCACACTTGGATCGTTGACCGTCAGATAGCCGGGCACGCTGCGTCTGAGAACATCGATCGGGTTGGTGCCCAGCCGCGCCAGCCCGTTCAGCTCGAACTGCACGAATACCGAGCTGCTCGCCTGTTGCGTCGCCGTCGTCAATCGCTGCCCGACGATGCGGAACGCCCAGCAGCCGCCATTGTACTCGGCGCCGAATACGCCCTCCAGCGTCTTGCCGTCGACTATTGAGTAGTTCCAGCGTCCGATCAGCGACCAGTTGTTGATCGGCCACTGGCCGGAGATATCGACCTGCTTCAACTGCGTGAGCTTGCCGGTCGGGTCGATCTGCTGGCGGATGAAGCGGTAGCTCGCGTTGAGCACCTTGCCCGACGACGGCTGCCAGCGTACTCCGAGGTCGAGCTCCTGGGTCTGCTTGTGATTGACGTTGACCTCGTAGGTGCCGGCGGCGCTGAAGGTGTCGGTGAGCCTGCCTTCGGCGGAGAAGAGCAGGTCGGAGGTGTTCGCGCTCCGGGGCTGCTCGGTCAGTGTCACCCGTTGATCCGCGAAATAGTAGCGCTGTCCGACCGCGAAGCGCAGCCTCTCCTCACCGTTTGCCGGATCGAGCAGGCGCGACAATACCGCCAGCGTGAGCTGATTGGCATCGCCGATCCGATCGCTGCCCAGGTAGCGGTTCTCGGTGAACAACTGGGAGAAATTGAAGTCGTCGATCGCCGTGTCGAACACGGGGATCTTGCTCTGGTCGCGGAAGGGAATGAAGACGTAATACGCGCGTGGCTCGAGGGTCTGGACGAAGGCCTGGTCGAAGAAGCGCGCGTCGTCGCGCTCGAAGACAAGCCCGGAGTCCACGCTGCTGATCGGCACGAACCGGTTGAGGTGCCGATCCGGCGCCGTCGGGTCGTCGAGATTGTAGGTCGACATGTGCAGGCCCGTGCGCGCGGTGACGAACCAGGCATTGCCGCGCTTGGTCCACGCGACGGTCGGATAGAGGACCGTCCGATCGGCGTTGATGAGCGCAGGCTGACGGAAGCGCACGTACTCGCCGTTGCCCGCGAAATCGAGGCCCGCCCACTCGACCGGGTTGAGCGTGAACAGGACTTGCGGCTCGCGAAAGTATGGCGGGGTGATCGGATTATTGGGATCCTGCAGCGTCTGGAAGGTCTGCATGCGCGCGAGGACGCCGAAGGGACCCTTGCTGTACGCGAACCCGCCCTCGCGCGGCAGATTGGTCTGCGAGGTGATCGCCAGCCGGTCGGATAGGTCGGCGAAATAGGTGTCGTCGGAGACCTTCTGCAGGTTGAGATAGCCGGCGAGCCCGGGCACCGAGCTGAAGTTCTGGTTGTGTTTCCAGGTCAACCCGTAGCGGGTCGTGTCGGTGATCCGATCCGGCAGGACTTCGACATCGGCCTCGCCGGCGATATCGGGGAACAGATACCGGAACTGGCTGTTGACCTGCAGCCCGCGCTTGGTCATCAGCCGCGGCGTGAGCGTCGCATCGTAGTTGGGTGCGAGGTTGAAATAGTACGGCAACGACATTTCGATGCCGCGGGTGGAGGTCGAACCCATCACCGGCGTCAGGAATCCCGATTTCCGCTCGTTCGAAAGCGGGAACGTCAGATACGGCGAGTACAGGATCGGCGACCCTTTGAAATAGATCGTCGCGTCATGCGCCGTGCCGACCAGCCGCGACCGGTCGAGATCGAGCCCGACCGAGCGGAGGTACCAGTCGTCGTTACCTGCCACGCAGGTCGTGTAGCTCGCGTCCTTGATCTGGTATTGGTCCGGGCCGTTGAACAGGATCTCGCTGGCGCTGCCGCGCGATGCGTTTTCGCCGACGTGAAACTCCGGCTTGGCGAAAAACCCGACTTGCGTGTCGCGCTTGAACTTCGTCTCCGGGCCGGTGATCCAGTCGATGCCTCGCCGGATCGTCACGTTGCCCTTGCCCCACACCTCGTCATTCTCGACGTCGTAGCTCAGCCAGTCGGCGAGCACGGTCTGCTGCCGGGTGCGCAGCTCGACCTTGCCGCTGGCTTCGATCGCCTTCTGACTCGTGCCTTCGAGCCGGTCGGCTCGAAGGAAGATGGCCTCGCGATCAACGGTGAGCGTGATCGATTGCGGAGGTTTGAGCGGCGGCGGTTCGAGCGTCTGCGCAGGCTTCAGCCGCGGCGGTGGCGTCGCGGCTTCGCCCGCCGGGGTCTGCGCCGCAGCGCTGCCGCACGCGAAGGCGAACAGCGCGAAGCAGACGAAGGAGGTACCACGCGACATCGGAGGATCGACTCGGAGGCGGATGCTAAAATGCCGGCGCCTAGTGTACCTCACGATGGAAAACGCCCGCGCAGACAGCAACGCTTCAGACGCACGCCTCGCTGCGCTGTCTGCCTGGCTCTCCGGCGTCCTGCCCGTGCCCGCGACGGCGCTCGCGCCCGCGTCCGAGGACGCGAGCTTCCGCCGCTATTTCCGGGTCACGCTGACCGAGTCCATCGCCGTTCCCGGCGGCCCGAACCGCGCGATGACGCTGATCGCGATGGATGCACCGCCGCCGCGGGAGGATTGCAGCCCTTACGTCGCGGTGGCACGGTTGCTGACGGCTGCGGGCGTGCACGCTCCAACGGTTCTGGCGGCCGATCTCGATCGCGGGTTTCTGTTGGTCACCGACCTCGGCGCCCGCACCTATCTGGGCGCCCTCGACGCGACGAGCGCAGTGGCGCTGTATCGCGATGCGTGCGCGGCGCTCGTGCGATGGCAACTCTCCAGCCGCGAGGGCGTGCTGCCGCCGTACGATCGCGGGCTGCTCCAACGCGAGCTCGATCTGTTCCCGGACTGGTATATCGCGAAACATCTCTGCGTCACGCTCACCGCGCCGCAGAGGATGGCGCTCGAGCAAACCTTCGCCAGGATTCTCGCCAACAATCTCGGGCAACCGGCAGTATTCGTGCACCGCGATTACCATTCACGGAATCTGATGGTCTCCGATCCCAATCCCGGCGTGCTCGATTTCCAGGATGCGGTCTACGGGCCGGTGACCTACGATCTCGTTTCGCTGCTGCGCGACGCCTACATCGAATGGGACGAGGAGCAGCAAATCGACTGGGCCGTGCGCTTCTGGCAGACGGCTCGCGCCGCCGGCCTTCCGGTGGGCGCAGACTTCGCCGATTTCTGGCGCGACTTCGAATGGATGGGCGTGCAGCGACAGCTCAAGGTGCTCGGCATTTTTGCGCGGCTCTTCCATCGTGACGGCAAGGACGGCTACCTCAAGGAGATGCCGCGGGTGATGCGTTATCTGCGCGGGGCCTGCGCTCGCTATCGCGATCTCGCGCCTTTGCTGCGTTTGCTGGACGCGCTCGAAGAGAGCCGGCCGGTCGTCGGGTACACGTTCTGAAGATGCAAGTACAAATGCGTGACGACGCTCACCCTCACCCCTTCCCCCTCTCCCGCAGGCGGGCGAGGGGAAAAGAAATGGTGCAAGGCGTTGTTACCACCTTGCACAAACGATGAAGGCGATGATCCTCGCGGCGGGGCGCGGGGAGCGGATGCGCCCGCTGTCCGATGCGACTCCGAAACCGCTGCTCGAAGTCGGCGGCAAGGCGCTGATCGTCTGGCAGATCCAGCGTCTGGTGGCGGCGGGCTTTACCGAGATTGTCGTCAACGTCGCGCATCGTGGAGAGATGATCGTCGAGAAGCTCGGCGACGGCGCGCGCTTCGGTTGCCATATCCGCTATTCGCGCGAACCCGAGCCGCTCGAAGTGGCGGGAGGCATCGCCACCGCGTTTCCGCTGCTCGGACACACCGTGGCGCTCGTCGTCAGTGGCGACGTCTATACCGAATACGACTATTCGGCACTGCACGAACGCGCCGCAGCGATGGCCGAGCACGGCGCATCGCCGCATCTGCACATGGTCATGGTGCCCAACCCCGCGTACCATGCCGCGGGCGACTTCGGACTCGTCGATGGGCGGCTCGTGCTCGACGGCGCGGCGCGCTGGACGTACGGCAACATCGCGCTGTATCGTACCGCTCTGTTCGCGGAACTGCCGCGCCGCGAAAAACTCCAAATGCTGCCGCTGTATCGCACCTGGATCGCTCAGGGCTGGGCCAGCGGCGAGCTCTATACCGGTTTCTGGGCGAACGTCGGCACCGCCGCCGATCTCGATCGTCTCGATCGGGCGCTGCATCAGGAAAGAACTTCGCCATGAACGTTCCCCATGAATCGATCGCAGCCAATCCGTTGCTCGATTTCGAAGGCCTTCCGCGCTTCCGCGAAATCGCCCCGAAGCACGTCGGCCCTGCCGTCGACGCGCTGCTTGGCGAGGCCCGGGCGACGATTGAGAACGTCGCGGGGAATGCCGCGACACCGACCTGGGAGAGCTTCGTCGAGCCGCTCGCCACCACCAATGACCGGCTCGACCGCGCGTGGGGGCAGGTTGGGCACCTCAATGCGGTCGTCAATACGCCGGTGCTGCGCGAGGCCTACAACGCGAACCTGCCCAAGGTCACGGCGTTCCACACGGAGTTCGGCCAGGACGAGCGGTTGTTTGCGGGCTACCGCGCACTCGCGGCGGCACGCGGTTTCCGCGAGCTCGATCGGGCCAAGCGCAGGCTGATCGAAAACGAGTTGCGCGATTTCCGGCTCTCCGGCGCCGAGCTCGACGCCGCGGCCAAGACGCGCTTCAAGGCGGTGGAGGAGGAGCTCGCGAGCCTCGCCGCGCGCTTCGAGGACAACGTGCTCGACGCGACCAACGACTACGGCTTGTACGTCGAGGACGCGACCAGGCTCGCCGGCGTGCCCGACGATGTGCTCGCCGCAGCGCGAGAGGCGGCTGCGCAGGATGGGCGACCAGGATGGAAACTGACCCTGCGCATGCCTTGTTATCAACCCGTTCTGCAATACGCCGATAACCGTCAGCTGCGCGAAACGCTCTACCGCGCATCCGCGGTACGCGCCAGCGAATTCGGCAAGCCCGAATGGGACAACACGGCGGTGGTCCGCCGCATCCTGGAGCTTCGCCGCGAGGCCGCGCAGCTTCTGGGTTACGGCAACTTCGCGGAAGTCTCGCTGGTGCCGAAGATGGCACGCACGCCTGCCGAGGTCCTCGCCTTCCTGCGCGATCTCGCGGTGCGCGGCAAGCCGTACGCCGAGCGCGACATGGTCGAGCTTACCGCGTTTGCACGCGCCGAGCTCGGTCTCGACACGCTCGCCGCGTGGGACGTTCCCTACGCGTCCGAGAAGCTCCGTCAGGCGCGCTACAGCTTTTCCGACCAGGAGGTGAAGCAGTACTTTCCGGAAGATCGCGTGCTTGCCGGGATGTTCCGGGTCGTCGAGACGATCTTCGGCGTGCAGATCCGCGAGAGCCAGGCCGCTGCATGGCATCCGGCGGTGCGCTTCTTCGACGTTCGCGACCCGGCGCAAACGCTCGTCGGCCAGTTCTATCTCGACCTCTACGCCCGCCCGCACAAGCGCGGCGGCGCGTGGATGGATCATGCAATCAACCGTCGGCGTCATGACGCGCTCGTCCAGCATCCAGTCGCGTATCTCACCTGCAACTTCTCCGCGCCGGTCGCCCAGGGTGACCGGATGCGCCCCGCGCTTTTCACTCACGACGAAGTGCAGACGCTGTTTCACGAATTCGGTCATGGGCTCCATCTGCTGCTCACGCAGATCGACGTGCCTGGCGTGTCGGGACTCGAGGGCGTCGAATGGGACGCGGTCGAGCTGCCGAGCCAGTTCATGGAGAACTTTTGCTGGGAGAGGGACGTGCTCCGGCACATGACCGGCCACGTCGATACGGGCGAGCCTTTGCCGCCAGCGCTCTTCGATCGCATGCTTGCCGCCAAGAACTTCCAGAGCGGCATGCAACTCGTCCGCCAGCTCGAGTTCGCGCTGTTCGACATGCATCTGCACTGCGATTTCGATCCGGACGCGGGCCTTACGCCCCTCGATCTGCTCCGGGCGATCCGCCGCGAAGTGGCTGTCGTGCCGCGCCCGGACTACGACCGCGCGCCGAATGCGTTCAGCCACATCTTCGCGGGCGGCTACGCGGCAGGGTATTACAGCTACAAGTGGGCGGAGGTCCTCTCGGCTGACGCCTACAGCCTGTTCGAGGAGCAGGGCGTGCTCTCGCCGGAGGCCGGCGCCCGGTTCCGGGACGAGGTCCTGGCGCGGGGCGGAAGCCGGCCGGCGCTGGAATCGTTCGTGGCCTTTCGGGGCAGGCCGCCACAAATCGACGCCCTGTTGAGGCATAATGGGATGTCAGCGTCATAACAGCCTCGGAGGGGGTGTCATGACAGTCGCCAGGATCCGGCCGGCACCCCTGGGGGTGCTCGCGTTACTGTGCCTCGCGGTCAGCACGATCGCGATGGCGCAGACACAGCAGGTATATCGCTACGTCGACCCCGAGGGGCGCGTCGTGTATTCGGACAAGCCGCCGCCGCCCGACGCGCGAGACGCGCAAGCCAAACGCATTGGCAGGAACACCATCGAGACCAGCAACCTGTCCTTCGCGTCAGCGATGGCGCAGGAGCGCTATCCGGTGACGTTGTATACCTTCGGCTGCGGCACGGTCTGCGACACCGCGTCGGGCCTGCTCAACAAGCGCGGGATCCCGCACACGGTGGTGGACGTGGGGGCGGGCGACGGCGCGGACAAGCTCAAGCGGCTGACTGGCGGGCTCGACGCCCCGGCGTTGCAGGTCGGCGATCAGTACACGACCGGCTACAACGAGACTCGGTGGCAGGCGATGCTGACCGATGCAGGTTATCCGAAGACGCCCGCACCGCGCACGGCTCCGGTCGGCAAGGCGCCGCCTCCCGCGCCGGCTCCCCCGCAGCCCAGCGCGGCCACGCAGACCGTCACGCCCCCGTCGAAAGACGGGTATCCGCAGCAGTAGGGATCGATCGGATCCCCGCGACGCGCTCCGCGTAAGGAGGGCCGGCGTGTATCCGGCGTCGTGGCGCGCGGCAGCTGTTCGCGGCCCGGACGCATCGACTTCGAACGGCCGCACGCCTTAGAATAAGCCCCCTGTTGGCGGCAGCAAAGACAGACAAATATCGCGGCCGCGCGACCCGGCAAGGATCGCGTCTGATCGACCTGGAGGAGGCACCGATGAGCAATTCCAGACACGCAGGCGTGCTGGCAATGGTACTGGCCGTAGCCATAATGGCTGGCAGCGTAGCGGCGGCGCCGGTGGTGCTGCGCGCGTCGCATCAATTTCCCGGGGGCAAGGGGGACGTCCGCGACGAGATGGTCCAGATCATCGCCCGCGATGCGAAAGTAGCGGGAGTGGATCTGGACATCCAGGTCTATCCCGGGGCTTCGTTGTTCAAGCCCAACGAGCAATGGAACGCGCTGGTCAACGGCCAGCTCGACATCTCTTCGTTCCCGCTCGATTACGCGAGCGGCAAGGAGCGCGCTTTCGGCGCGACGTTGATGCGGGGCTGGTTCGCAGCCATGAACGCGCCGCGCGGCTCG
>WNGK01009477.1_pt1 | contig 10023 bp, 13 predicted proteins | sample 5400601 | NCBI WGS metagenome assembly WNGK01 (sample SAMN13153376, study PRJNA577476) | soil metagenome | isolation source: 60 cm soil or saprolite under Garry oak tree replicate 1 | place: USA:California | collected 2016-06-15 | reverse complement strand
GTCGTGCTGCAGATACTCAAGTCAAGCTGTCCGATGCGGCATCGGACGATCTAGTCACCATGGATGCCTGGGAACCCGAGCGACCGTCGGTGTCAAGATCGGCATTCGCGCGCGGATTCGTATGCCGACACGTGCAGGATTTTGCGAACCCGCGCGCTTCCGGCCGCTGCTCCCCGGCGGTATGCCCCGCAACCAGACCTCGGTCGGACCGAGCGCATCCAGCTCCAGCATGTCGAGAGTGGGCGCGAAGTGTTCGTCGAGACCGAGGAACGCGTCGATTCCTGCGACGGGAAGAAAAGCCCGGCGCACCGCCGGGTCCCAGAACTGCTCGAGCAGGGTCCGAGCCCGGTGCAGCGGCAGGTCGCGGACGAGCTGGCCCAGGTCGCGCTGGTCGAGTAGTGACCAGCCGTGCATCTTCAGCACCGCGGCGCGTGCACCGGGCGAGGCCGCCGCCGGGACGGCCGCCGCAGCCATCCCGGCTGGGCCGGGGCTGGCGTTCGCGGTCACCGGCAGTCCGCGCGCAGTGCCGCTGCTGATCTGCAGCGCGGTGATCGGGCTGGCGACCGTGATCGCGAACACGGCGGTCCGGATCCACGACAGCGCGCAGCGCGCGCGGCGGCTGCAGCTCCAGCTCGCCGGCCCGACCGCGATCGCCGAGGCGATCGCCCGGTGCATCGACGACGCTCACGCCGCTGCCCGCGACGTTCCGGCCAGCAGCCGGCCGGCCGAGGCGGCCAGCGTGCGTGCCAGCGCCAGCCAGGTCCTGGCCGAGATACTGCCCAGCCGTGCTCGCTGCGGTCGGCCAGCAGGACGGCCTCGGGGCTCGCTCATCGGGCTAGCGCAGCCATCCGACGCTACAGAGATCTTGGAAAAACCGCGTGACGGCGTGGGCTAGGCTGCGCGAGCGCATCTACCACCCAGGCGAACCCAGAAGCTTCTGGGTTCGGGCCGCAAGCCTTGCGGCCATGGGTGAGATCAGGAAACTGATCTATAACTGAGATTCCAGCAAGGCCTGCCACCACCGGATCGGTTCTGACGCCGGCTGCCGGATCGGGCCGCTCCCCCAAGCACAGTCCGGTCGCACCTCCGGGCGGATATGCGCGATGCTGGCTGGATGTCCTTTATTACCTTCGGCGGCGGCCGCCAGCTTCCGTCTCGCTGACCGGGCACGCGTGGGTCGGTCCCGCCCGGCATGACTACCTGGGCCCGTGGACCACCGCCGAGGCGATCGCCACCTTCGAGGATCAGCGGGTCCCGGCGAACATCGTGCTGCCGGTCTCCGACGAGCAGCTGGCGGTCATCGAGCAGCGGCGGGCGGTCGGCGACCTGCAGTTCTGGCTCGATATCAGCGTCGTCCTCGGCTATGACCCGGCTGTCGCCGCCGGAGATCACAACAACCGGTGGCCGGTCCGGCAGTTCCAGGACTCGGTCTCCGTGCAGGGCGAAGCTTGGGAACGGCTGCTGGCGCAGGCTAACGCGGGCATGTCCCTGGCGATCGTGGTCCCGGTGCCGCTGGACCGCAGCACCGCCGCCCGGGCCGGTGCCCATCTGCGGGAAGCGATCAGGAAGGTGGACACCGGCGAATACTCCGACGCGGTCACCGAGGCGCGGAAGGCGATGGAAGCGGCCGGGGATCCGGACCGCAGCTGGAAGGCCGCGCAGGCAGCCCTGAAGGTCGCCAGGGACAGCCGGTCTCTCGGCCAGCGGATGACGATCGCCAGCTACGCAATGTATGGCCTGGCCAGCCCGGCTGCGCACGGCGACGAGAACGCTTCCGCGGTGAAATGGGACCAGGAGACCGCCCTCGCGGTGATCGCTAGCGTCGCCGCCCTGCTCGCCTGCAGCGACCGGCAATGACACCGGCCTGCACCACCGTAGAGGGCCGGAATGCAAGCATCTAGCGCCGACACCGCAGCCGACCCGGCGATTCCGATCGCTTTACCCAGGCCAGCAGTCGATCGTCGCTGCGATCATCGCCGCGGCGGCGGCCACCGACGAGACCAAGGCTACGCGGCAAGTCCGCTGAGCAAGTCCCGATCCGCCCCGCAGATCGCTAGGCGCCGGCGGCCTCGGCGATGCGATGATCGCAGCCGTAAGAGATGTCCGCGGCGACCACCGGACAGTCTCGTCGCGCCACTTTCCCCAGACGAGCCGGCAGAGGTAGCCGATGTCGGTACCGATGTCATCGGTGCCCGGTCCGGCAGCGAGTCCTTGCCTTCCCCCGCGGAAAGTCGCTGCTCAGCGATCCGAAGCGGGGCGCCCGGCGTGGTTCGAGGCCGCGGACCTGACGAAGTCCGCCGCTCGGCCGGCCTCAATCTGCTCCTGCCAGACCATCAGCCAGGCTGCTATCACGAAGAACGCTGATATCGAGTTCACCTCGCCCCGCTCGGGAATCCATGATCGAAATCTGCCGGGAGTACTCCAAGAACGTCAAGCGGTGGCGGGACGGGACCGTGGCGCTGCGCTGGTGCGCCGCCGGGATGCTGGAAGCCGATCACCGGTTCCGCCGCGTCAACGGCGACCTGCACCTGCCCAAACTCCGCGCCGAGCTCGAAGTCCACTTCACCGAAAGCGTCACTGCCATGCGCCAAGATCAGGATCAGAAGGTGGCCTGATGGTCATCGGGGGCCGCCACCCGAAGTTCAACGGAACTCGGGACATCCTCCGATGACGAGGAGCACGGATTCGTACGTGAAGCCGCCAGGCACATCGAGAACAACCAAGGAAGGTCGCCGTGGCAAACAGCGCGAGCGAGTTCAGCCGCAGGCTGCGTGCGGCTCAGCGGCAGGCTGAGCAGGAGTTCAATCGTCAGCTCCAGGCCGCCCAGCGGCAGGCCGAGCAGGAGATGAAGCGGCGGGTCGACGGCTATAACCGGGAAGTCGAAGCGCACAACCGCAAGGTGGAGGCCCAGAACCGCATGGCCATTAACGACTACAACCGTGCCGTGGCGCAGCACAATTGGCGTGCCGACGCACACAACCAGCGGGTGATCGACGAAATCAACCGTCGGCTCGCCGCGGCCTCCCGGCCGGAGGTCGAGATCCGGTACACCCCGGCTGAGCAGGAACTGGTCGACCGAGTCCACGGTGCCGTCCCCGTCGATGGCCGCGAGTGCGACCTGTTCTGCAGCTACGCCCGCATTGACGGCGGCGCAGTCGCCAAGGAGTTGCACGCCGAGCTGGAGGCGCTGGGACTCATCGTCTGGTTCGACGAGGTGGCCATTCGGCCGGGCAAGAGCATGGCGTTGCAGATGGACCAGGGCCTACGCAGGGCCCGGGCTGGAGTCGTCGTGCTGACGCCCGCCTATCTGACGGGTCGCTTCTGGACTGAGCGTGAGCTAGGCGCCCTGCTCCACAAAGACACCCTGATCCCCGTCCTGCACAAGGTCACCTTCGACGACGTGAAGGAGTACAGCGGGATCCTGCCGGACCTGGCAGGCTTCACCACCGAGAAAGACACGGTCGTCGAGATCGCCGCCAAGATCGCATCGGCGGTGCTCGACCCCGCGTCGTGACCCGCACTGCTGCGCTCCTATCCGTGTCCCAGCCGCAAATGTAACCCCAGGCATTCAAGATCAACAATTTGGCGGCTGGGCGCAAACTTCTTACAAACGAGCCGACCTCAGCGGTCGTACATCGCGCACATGTTCACCACGTATACGCCCAGGTCACATGACATATGACAGGCCTGGTGGTCGGTAAACTGGACGACGTCGCGGCCGCTCGGTATCCGTCCAGAGAAACGCGGAAAGCAACACCGACGAGGAGTCAAAAGAACGTCGAACACGATCGTGCGGGACGTGAACCTGCGCGGCTTCGACCCATCGGGCATGCCGCTCCAGGCCGGCGAGGCCATTCGCGGATCCCTGGAAGCCTCGGCGTTCCTTCGGGCCAGATACCGGCCACGATCGAGACCCAGGCTGGGTTACTTCGCAGCATGATGGCCAGCCGGAGCGTGCTCATCGTGGCGGACAACGCCCGCGATGCCGACCAGGTTCGTCCGCTGCTGCCGGGCAACCGGGCATGTCTGGTGCTAGTGACCAGCCGTTGCCAGCTCATCGGGCTGGTAGCCGCGTACGGCGCCACCCCCATTGGTCTCGGCCTGCTCACCCGGGCAGAGGCGCTGCAGCTACTCGGCCACAGGCTGGGCGGACACCGGCTGGCCGATGAGACATGCGCGGCCGAAGAGCTGATCACAGGGTGCGCCGGGCTGCCGCTCGCTTTGACCGTTGCGGCTGCGCGCGCAACTGCTCGCCTTGGCTGACGCTCAAAGATCTCAGCGCTGAGCTGCGCACGCGTTCGGCCAGGCTGGATGCGATGGAAACCGGTGAGGAAGCGACCAGCCTTCGCGCGGCGCTTTGCTGGTCTTACCAGACGCTCAGCCGTCCAGCCGCCCGGATGTTCAGGCTGCTCTGTACGCGTCCAGGGCCCGCCGTCACGGCCAACGTGGCGGCCAGCCTGGCCGGTGTCCCCGTCCCGCAGGCGCATCGGCTGCTCGCTGAGCTAACCCGCGGCAACCTGGTGACCGAGCATCCGGACGGCCGGTTCGCGCTGCACGACCTGCTGCGAACCTATGCCGCAGATCTGGCCGACCCGCTGTCCGATGCGGAGCGGCGGGTCGGCAACCCACCGGACGCTGGATCACCACCTGCACACCGGCGCTAAGTGGCTGGTGTCGAACGGGTCTTGTGGGCGGGGGCGGGGTAGCCCGCGGCCGGGGCAGGCTGGAGGGCGTCTTGGACCCCGCGCAGTGTTCCGGCGGGCGCATGGACGCTGGCGGCGATGCGTGCCTGGTGAGGGCCGGGGGCTGGGCCTGGTCAGGTGGCGAGTGCCGGTGGCCTGGCCGCTCATGCACTGGCCGCCGCCCAGCTTCTGCCGTCACTGGTGATGCCCAGGACAGCGAGCTCAACGCCTGCATCTGGCACAACTGGATGATCGGCGCACCGGTCAAAAGGTCCCTGATCGCCTACGACCACTAAGCCCATGACCTGCCGGGATTTCCCGGTCAACGATCTCAGGGACCGGTGACTATCCGGGTTCTTTCACCGTTTGCGCTGGTGGAGGGGGGCTGGCTGTTGCACGCGCCCGGGCAGTCCGGCTAGGCAGTGGATCTCTGCTTGGCTGATGTGGTCGGCGAAGTGACGCTGCACTGCGCCAACGAACGCCGGCTGGGCGGCCGCGAAGAGCCTTTCGCCCTCGGCGGTGAGTGTGGCGTGGATTGTCCGCCGGTCTGCGGGGTCTTTCTCGCGGGTGATCAGGCCGCGGTCTTCGAGGCGGTCCACGGTCTTGGTCACCGCGCTCTTGGCGATGGTGAGCAGCCCGGCGATGTCTACCATCCGCAGACTCTTGCCGGGCGCCATGGCGACCTGGCAGAGCACCAGGTTCTCGGCCAGGGTGAGCCCGACGGTGCGCTGCAGGTCCCGGTTGAGGGCGACGCGCACACGGTCAACGACTTCGCACACCGCCGTCCAAGCCTGCAGGGCCTCTGGCCGCTCCCTGGTCACATGATCAGGCTAGCAGCTAGTTGACAAGAGTACCATCCTCTGGATAATGTTCTCTGTAGGATCGTTCTCTGGAGAATCAAATGCCGGCCATGCAGGAGAAGCCGAGCACCAAGCGGCGGCGGGCTGCCGCCGCCGCGCGTCGCGCGGCTGTGGCCTACCGGGCGAACCGGGAGGATCTCGAGCCGCTCCTGCGGCTCGTGGCGGACATGCTCGCGCTTGCCGCTCTGGTCCGCGGGCGCCGGAACAAGACGGCAAGAGACCGGGAAGACTTAAGGAGCCCAGCGTGAGCGTGTTCTCGGACAAGGAGCTGTACTACCTGGCCGACCGTCGCCTGGGCAGGCTGGCCACGGTTGATCCGGACGGCCTGCCTCATGTCGTGCCGCTCGGCTGGAGCTACAACCCGGCGCTGGACACGATCGACATCGGCGGCCGCGACTTCGCCCGGACGGCGAAGTTCCGCAACGTCCGGGCTAATCCCAGGGTCGCCCTGGTGATCGATGACGTGCTCCCGCCGTGGCGGCCCCGGTGCGTCATGGTGCGTGGCGAGGCTGAGGCGCTGGACGAGGCGGCCGGCGCCGACGGCGGGCGCCTCGGGCCGATCATCCGCATCCACCCCAGCCAGGTCCTCAGCTGGGGCCTCGACACCGCCTCGCCGTGAGCATTACCCATGCCTACACCCGGACCCAGATCACGGTCGAGCTCGAAACCCCCGCCGCCGCGCGCGTAGCTGTTAGGCGCCACCCTCAGTGAGGACGGGATCGGCTGTTTCGGACGTTGCCGGTGAGCAGGGGCTGATGTAGCAGCGGAACGAAAAGTCACGGTAAGGAGCCCGGCAGGGGCCGCTTAGCGTGACTTTTCGTTCCGGAACTACACCTTTATTTCAGCGGGTGATACCGAAGAGGGCGTCGTTCTTGGCACGCATCTCCAGCAGCGCGGGGCTGTCGGCGATCGTCAGGCACTCGCCCATGCCGACGCCGATCGCGACGGCTTCCACCAGGCGCCGGGCGTGGGCGGTGCCGAGGCCGTTGCCGTGCTCGCGGAGGTCGACGGGCCGGCCGGTCGCGTAGCTGGCGGCGATCTCAATCATCCGCGCGTCGCCGCCGGTGAGGTAGACCGTGCCGCTGTTCAGCAGCTTGTCCCAGTCGCGCACGAGGGCGATCAGCGGCTCGGTCTCGTCGGCCGCGTAGCCGGTGGTGATGTCGATGTGCTTCGCGAAGTCCTTGCGGCCGGGCAGCTCGGTGTAGGTCAGCAGGTGCATGGCCGCGTACATGTTGTAGGAGCCGACGACGCGCGCCCACTCGCTGAGGAGCGCAGTCATCTCCTCAGTCGTGTACGTCTCCGGCTTGCGCTTCTTGCGGGCCGTGGTGCTGGCCATCGCGGGGGGGTCCCTTCGTGTGATTCTTCTCTGTGTTCGGATTCGGTCGGTGTCGTGGTGATCTAAGCGCTCAGGCCGGGCCTGCCGTCACCGCGGCGGGCTCGTCTCCGTCCGCCTCGATGGCCCGGGCGTCGCTGCCCTCTTTGAGTTCGGGGACGTACTTGTAGAGCGTGGAGCGGCTGACGCCGAGCAGCCGGGCGATCGAGGCGATGCTCGCGTCGGGCTGGGCGAGCAGGGCCCTGGCGTGCCTGACCTGCTCGGGCGTCATGGCTGGCGGGCGGCCGAGGCGCTGACCGCGTGCGCGGGCGGCGTCCAGCCCTTCGAGGGTGCCCTCGACGATGAGCTCGCGGATGAACTCGGCCAGCGCGGCGAACACGTGGAAGACGAGGCGCCCGCCCGGGGTGGTGGTGTCGATCGACTCCTTCAGGGACCGGAACCCGCCGCCGTCCTTACGCAGGCCCGACACGATCGCGATCAGGTCCTGGAGGGAGCGGCCGAGCCGGTCCAGGGACTCGACGACCAGGGTGTCGCCGGGCCGCAGGTAGTCCAGGGCCTTGCCCAGTTCCTCCCGCTCGGCGTTCTTTCCTGATTTCTTGTCGGCGAAGATCCGGATGCAGCCGGCGGCGTTTAGCGCGGCGAGCTGGCGGTCGAGCAGCTGGTCGCGGGTTGAGACGCGGGCGTACCCGATCAGCGCGCCGGTCAGGGCCGCCGGCTCGGCGGCGAGCAGGTCGCCCGCCTCATCGCGCAGCGCGGGGAGCCGGGCTGGTGGGGTCGTCACGCCAGCCGGTGGTGTTGAGAAACGAACGTTTTACAACACCCCTGCAGGTATGCGGACGGTAGTCTCAGGAGTCCGGTACGGTGGAAACACACCTGTCTTGTCTCACGTGGCGTTCTCTCTGTGTCACTTGATCTTGGCGGATTGGCGTCTGGTCTCAGGTGATGTTGCCTGCGCGACCCGTGGATGGCTGGCGCTGTCTCAGTTGAGCTTGTGCGCTGCAGTGATGTCGAGGTGGTGTCTGGTGGGCGTTCCCCAAGCGGACATCCGCTCGTGCTATCGCGATCGTGCCGCATCCGGTTGGCTGCCTCGGCGATCGCCCCAGCACCAGCACTTGCGCCCTGGAATGAGGATCCTGCGTTACCTCGGCCGCGGCTGGGCGGTTAAACGGAGGAGTTCGTTCCTGGCTGCGGCCGGATGGCGAGAATGGGCGGTCTGACATCGGCCGCGGCCCGGAGGTATTCGTGCAGGCCGCGGACCAAGGCGGCGATCTGCGATTCACCGCCGCGGCGAGTCTCTGGCCACTCGTCGACCCGGTTCCACGAGTACTCCCGCGGGGTGCCCGGGTACCGGGCAGCAGGTGAACATGCAGGTGGGGCACCTGATCGCCGATGACGGCCGCATACACGTGCTCGGCGCCCGCCACTTCGCGCAGTGCCCGGCTGGCCCGGGAGCACCACAAGCCCACTGCTCGTGCTTCCGCATCGGTCAAATCGGCCAGGCCGGGGGCATGCTGGCGGGGCTCGACCAGGAGATGCCCGAGATAGACACGGCCACACGGCAAGCCCGGGGCGGCCGGTGGCAGATGAGAGACAACAGCCAGCTCATCATCGCCGACCGGGCCGCCGGGCAACAGCGGTCCCTGCTCCCGGTGCTTGCGGCACACGAAACATTCCGTTATGGCGTCGCTGCGGGCCATGGGGTAATCCCCGCATTCCACGCAGCCGCGGGCCCTGGCTTACATGCCGCGCCCCGGGCCGCGGCGTAACGCCGGAGATTCCCCGCCACCTGGCGGTGGTCCGGACGGTGTAGCCGCCGCACTCGCGTTGATCCCGGGCACTGTCAATGCCGGCGGGCTGGTCAGCGAGAGTCGCCGGCGCGGTCGCGTGCCCGCTGGGTGAAAGCAGGCGCCGTCATCGGGTGTGGATGTCGTCGGCGGGCGCTGCCTGATTGATGTCGGGTCGGTCCAGCTCTTGTTGGCGCCACTGGCCGGGCGGGCGTCCGTGGTGACGGCGGAACGCCGCGGCGAAGGCGTAGGGCGAGGCGTAGCCGGTGCGCGCGGCGATCTGCGTCAGCGTCAGCTCGCCGGTGCGCAGGTGATCTCGGGCCAGCGTCATGCGCCAGTCGGTCAGGTACTGGATGGGTGCCTGGCCGAGTGCCTGCTGAAAGCTTCGCGCGAAGGCTGCCCGTGACAGCCCGCTGATGGCGGCCAGTTCTGGCACCGTCCACGGGCGGGCGGCGTCGGCGTGCATTGCGCTCAATGCCGGGCCGAGCCTCGGGTCGGCCGACGCCCGATACCAGCGGGGCGCCGTGGCGCTGCGCTGGAAACACGCGCGCAGGGCGAGCACCACAAGTACGTCCAGGAGCCGGTCGAGCACTGTCTGCTGGCCGGGAGCGGAGGCGGCGAGCTCACGGGACAGCAGGGCGATGACGTCGTGCAGGGGGTCGTCGGCGGCCGCGGACAGAGCAAGGACCGGCGGAAGCGCCTCGACCAAACCCCGGCCGACGTCGCCCGAGAACCGGTATGCGCCGCACAGGAACACGCTCGCGCGCCGATCGCCCGAGCGTTCATCGTCGGCATGGCGTGCCCAGAACTGTTCTAGCGACAGGCAGGTCCCGCCGGGTTCGTGAGCGATGTGGTGGTCGGGGCCGCCCCGGACGAGTGCCACGTCGCCGGGCGCGAGCTCGAGCGGGGCTTGCGGATCGTCGAGCCACAGCCACGCCCGTCCCTGGATAACGGCATGCAGCGTCAGCGGGATGGTGCCGGGCAGCCGCAGGCCCCATGGAGGCTGGGCCACCGACCGGGCGAAGACGCCGCCGGAGGCGCGGGCCCTGGCCAGGTGATCCTGCAGAACGTCCACGACATGAGCGTGTCACGTAATGAATCAAGCGTCAAGAACATTGATTCACTCGAAAGTCGCTCACAGGATTGAGTCATGGCTAATGAACCTTCCCGCACACTCGTGCTCGGCGGCACCGGAAAGACCGGCTCCCGAGTCGCCGGCAAACTGACCAAGCTCGGCCTCAGCGTCCGCACAGCGGCACCCAACGGTGCTGATGTGCGCTTCGACTGGGACGACCCGGCCACCCACAGCCCCGCCCTCGCGGACGTCGACCGCGTCTATCTCCTGGCGCCGGTCCTGAGAACGG
>WNGK01055530.1_pt1 | contig 10024 bp, 12 predicted proteins | sample 5400601 | NCBI WGS metagenome assembly WNGK01 (sample SAMN13153376, study PRJNA577476) | soil metagenome | isolation source: 60 cm soil or saprolite under Garry oak tree replicate 1 | place: USA:California | collected 2016-06-15 | reverse complement strand
CCAGCGTGCTGCGCCAACTGACTGAGCAGTCGAAATTCGAGCGGCGTTAGCCGTAAGGGCGTCCCCGCGATCGTGACTTCACGCGGGCCAAACCATAAGGCAAGCCGGCCCACTTGAAGATCCGGCTGGCTGCCGCTTCGAAGAACCAGACGTCCGCGCCGCAGTACTGCCTGAATGCGTGCCGACAGCACCGCCGCGCTGACCGGCCGCACGACATAGTCGTCCGCGCCGAGCTGGAGGGCCTGAATATGCTCTGAGTCCTCGCCGCGGTCGGCGAGCAGCATGATGGGCACGTCGGAGATCCACCGGATGTCGCGCAGCACGTCGAGCACGGAACGGTCGGACAACTCCGTGGCCAACAACACTATGTCCGGCGAGTATGTGCGGACGAACTGCAGGGCGTCCTCTCCCGTCGAAGTGCACAACACCTCCGCAGCCTCCGCGTTCGCCCACAGCAGCGGAAGCCCCTTTCGGAGGCTGTCCTGCCTGAGCGGATCTGGGTCGGCCACCAGCACGTGCATGCGCGAGTCCTTCGCTCGCGAGCCACGGACAGCCAGAGGTGCCCGTTCCGCGCAAGCGCATTTGCAGTCTGATCCTGGCGTGTTGCCAGCCAGGTCAACCGGCATAAACAAACCGCGACAACCGCGGGCGAAGATGTTTACCTGCCGTTTACCTGAGGCGGGGATCAGCCGTTGATCGGCCGACTACCCTAGGGGAAGCGCGTCCGCGGCTGTCGAGGAGGCGAGAGTCGACGTACGCCCACCTGTGGGCCGAGGCCCCACGTTTCCAGGAGAGGCATGTGGACAGCCCGGTTGCTGCACGGGATACGGACCGCAGGACGCTACTCGCACAGATCATCGGCGCGTGTGTCGCTTTTCTCGCCGCGCTGCTCGGCATCCCAGCCATTGGCGCAAGTGTCGGACCCGCCCTCACCCGTCAGGAAGCTGCGTGGTTAACACTGGGAAGTCCCGAAAACTTCGAAGAAGCGGTGCCCAAGGCTGTGAATCTTTCAGTGGCACGCCGCGATGGATGGATCGAGACCACTGAGGTCAAGGCTGTCTGGGTAGTGCGTCAACCCGGACCGCAGTTCACCGTATTCAACGGGCGGTGCACCCATCTTGGGTGCGCGTACAGCTGGCAGGCCGCTCAGAATGAATTCGCGTGCCCATGCCACGCCGGCGTTTACGGTCTGAATGGCGGGGTGCTGGCTGGGCCGCCGCCGCGCCCTTTGGACAGCCTGCCGGTACGCGTCGAGAACAACACGCTGCAGGTGCAGTACCAGGATTTCCAGCTCGGCACGCCGGAGCAAGCGCCCGCGTGAGCGATGCGCTGCCGCCACAGCCTCATCCGGGCGGAGGCATGTATGGTTGGTTCCAGGACCGTCTGAACGTCGATCTCCTCTGGCGCGGCCTGTTTATCCGCAAGATCCCGTTCGGAGTGAACCTGTTGTACACGCTCGGGTTTGCGAGCCTGGCGCTGTTCTTCGTGCAGGCCATCACGGGCACGATCCTGGCGCTGTACTACTCGCCAAGTCCGGATCACGCGTACGACAGCGTCGAGTACGTGATGACCCAGGTACCGTTCGGACCGGTCATTCGCGGCATCCACCACTGGGGCGGAAGCGCGATGGTCGTCGTTGTGGTCCTCCACATGCTCGTGACATTCGGAATGGGAGCCTACAAGTATCCCCGCGAGGTCACCTGGTGGGTGGGTATCGGCCTGTTCATTGTGACTTTCGCCTTCGGGTTTACCGGCTATTTATTGCCGTGGGATGAGAAGGCATATTGGGCGACCACCGTCGGCACCAACATGGCCGGCACAGTGCCGCTCATTGGCGACTTCGTCGAACGGGTGCTGCGCGGTGGCGCGCAACTGGGAGCGCTGACGCTGACACGCTTCTATGCCACGCATATGCTGATCTTGCCAATGGTGCTCGTCAGCCTGGTGGCAGTCCATCTGTTCCTGGTGGTGTGGCAGGGGGTCAGCGTTCCGCCGCGCCTGTGGGACCAGGCGGTCGCGACCTTCCGGGGTCCAAGACGCGCGCAGACCGCACCCGAGACGGATATCGAATATCACGCGGTCTACGAGGACTTCAAGTTGCGAGGCCGACGCTTCTTTCCGGACCTGATCGTTGAAGACGCCGTCGTCTCGACGCTGGTGATCCTGCTGGTAGTCGGGTTGGCCGTGCTGTTCAGCACTCCGTTGGAGGGACAGGCGGATCCGACGAATACCGGCTACGTACCCCGCCCCGAGTGGTATTTTCTCTTCCTTTTCGAGCTCCTGAAGTACTTCCCAGGCTCGTTGGAATGGGTGGGGGTGGTTGTTTTGCCGGCGTTGTTCTTCGTCTTTCTGGTCCTGCTCCCGTTCCTGGACCGCGGACCCCGGCGTTCACCGCGTTACCGCCCCATAAGTAGTGCCGTGGGCGGGCTGTCAGTGATTGCCGTCGCATTCCTGACCTGGCATGCCGTGCAAACCACACCTCCGGCGTTGGCGGACGACCGCAACTCACGGCTTACCTCGACGGAAGTACTGGGACATGAGCTGGTGGATGCGCAGGGTTGTCGCTCCTGCCACGTCGTCGGAGGGCAAGGCGGTCAGATTGGGCCAACTCTCGACGGTGTCGCCGGCCGACGGAGCGCCGCATACATTCACAGCTACATCGAAAATCCGAAAAACCTCAGTCCGAACGCCGTGATGCCTGCATTCCTACCGCCGCTGACGCACCAGGAAGTCGAAGACATCACCCAGTACCTGTTGACACTTCGGTAGGAGGAGCGCATGCGGGGAAACGCGGCGACAGGTTGGGCACTGCTGGTCGGCGGACTGACCCTGCATTGTCCGGATAGCGGTCTGAAAAGGCCTGTCCATGCAAAGCTGGACCTATCCCGGCATTCGCGCAAGCTCCAGTGAGCACCGCCGGTACTCCAGCTGGCGGCGACGCGGCCGCCGGCCAGGCGAACTTTCAGACCAAATGCAACCCTTGCCACCCCAGCGCGAATGCCGGGATAGGTCCAGCTTTGCATGGACAGGCCTTCTCAGACCGCTATCCGGACAATGCAGCGGTTATGGCCATCATTCGCGGAGGCCGCGGGTTCATGCCTGCTTTCGGGCTCGACCAGTTGACTGATCAGGACCTGGCCAACGTAATCACGTATTTGCGCTCGCTACCCGCGGAGGCTACTGTCGCCGCCGTCTCGACCTCAACAATCCCGGTGCCCGCGGCTGCGAATCCGGCACGTGCCGCCGCGGTGGCGAATCCCTCACCTGGAGCGTCGCCGACACCGCTGAGCCAGCAAATGCTGTCGAGCATCACTCCCGGATTGAGCAGCTACATGTTGGAGACCGCCAGGCGGATGGGGCGCTCGTGGTTCGCTGGCCAGGCAGGCAACTGGGATGAAGCGGCATTCGAGATTCGAGAAGCTCGGGGTGTGCTCCAGGCGGGCGCAACACGCAGCACCAGCAATCAGTCTCGACAGCAAGGTATCCAGGCGTTCAGCAACGGCTTCATGAACCCGCTGGTCGATGCGGCGCAGGCCGGCGACCGCAATCAATACGAACAGGCGTATCAATCAGCCATTGGGGGCTGCAACGCCTGTCATGCCTCGCAAACCTATGGAGCGATCAATCAGTCATTCAGCTTCATTCGGGTGCAGGTGCCGAAGACGTCCATCTGGGATGTGTACGCCTATGCAAGGTAGGAGGTGAGATCGACCATGAGTTTGTTCTCGCGAGCCATCACTGTATGCGGGGTCGTGGCGGTGGCTTTGGCGTCCGTGATGATTCTCGGAGGCCTGACAACTGTCTCTGGATCACCACTCGTGCAGCAACCGGCGCCTTCGCCTGTCGCATCGCCCGCGGCAACGGCCACGCCGCTATCGCTCGAAACTCTGAGTCAGGTCCAACCGGGTCTCAGCACATACATGATGGAGGCCGCCCAGCGGTTTGGCGTGATGTGGTTCGCTGCCCAGCAAAACAACTGGGACCTGGCAGCCTTCGAGGCTCGCGAGGCCGAAGGCGTCCTTCAGCACGGCGCAGTGCGATCGAATCAGTCTCGCCAGTTGGGCATCAGCGGATACAACAAGGCTTTCCTCGAGCCGCTGATCCAGGCCGCGCAAACCGGCGACCGCGGCCCATTCGAAGCGGCGTACAACTCGGCCGTCCAGGGCTGCAACGCCTGCCACGCCTCGCAGACCTACGGCGCGATCAACAAGCCCTTCAGCTTCGTGAAGATCCAGGTACCAAAGAACTCACCGGAAGAGGTGTACGCCTACTCGCCCTAACCGAAGCGCTGATCTCGCACACTCATCGAATTGACATGTCCTCAACGGACAGGCTGAAAAAGGAGAGCACAATGTCACTACTCCACTTCGGAACTCGGCGTTTCACTGGTGGGATCATGGCCGTGGCGATAGGCGTCGGGTTGTTGCAGGCCGCGGTCGTTCTGGCTGCACCGCCGCAGTCCACGCCACTTGCCCCAGCGCCGAACGTGATATCCACTCCGCTCCCTGGCGTGGACATTACCGTTCCCGGTGCGGCATCGACGATTCACGGCGACCCAACCGCTGGCGGCACGAAGTTCGCGACAATTTGCGCGAGCTGTCACGGCAATCGCGGCACGACCGGGATTGGAAATCCGGGCTCGAATGACGGAACCGTTCCCACAGTGAATCCGATTGACCCCGGCTTCCTCGAAGATTCCAATGGCGACGCAGCGATCTTCGCACGCGAGCTGGATGTGTTCCTGCAGCACGGGTCACGACCCGCCGGTCCGAGCCCATTGATTAGCATGCCCGCATTCGGTGATCAAAAGCTGTTGCCGCAGAGCGACATCGCGGATATCGAAGCGTATGTGATGCAATTGAATGGCACGTTCTGGCCCGACCGGTGTCCGGGTATCATGCTCGAGTTGGCGAATCCCGGCCCCGGCTCACGCGTCGAGCCCGGCGGTTACCGGGTGCAGGGCCGGGCGACCGATGTCCGCGCTCAGCAGGGCTCAGGTATCGATCGCGTGGATTTCTTTCTGGACGACCGCGATTCGGGCGGCCGGTTCATCGGTACCACGAACCCTCGGCTGATGCCCGGCCCATCCGGCCCGACCAGCTTCCAGGCCCTGGTCTCGCTGCCAAAGCAGATTGGTGTCCACGATCTCTTTGCCTACGCACACTCCGCGGTAACAAGTCAGGAGAGCGTGATCTCGATACCTATTGCCCTGGGTATTGATCCGGGCAAGGTGTTTACGACGCCTCCGGCTTCACTTTCTGCGACCTGCACGCCGTAATAGCCACATGACAATGGGAGCCCGGACGTGGAATGCCGGGCTCCCATTGCATGCGGTCCGCCGGCGGGTTTGGCCTGCCAGCTAGTTCCCAGCGTCTGGATTGCTGTCGGGGGTCGTGTTGTCGGCCGGCTGAGGTGTGGCTGGGTTATTGGGAGATGGCGCGTTAGCGGGCGAGGGGGCGTCCGCCGCGGGCGCGTCTGCAGGTGCCGCTACCGGGGCCGCCGCGCTGACCGCCGGAGTCACGACGATCGTGCCTTGCATCCACGGGTGTGGTGTACAGATATATGCGTACGTGCCGGGCGTGGAGAATGAGACTGAGGCCGACGCGCCTTGATTCAACAGCGGCGTCTTCCAACTGCCGTCTGTGGAAGCAGCTTCGTGAGCGAATGCACCTGAGTTCGTCCACGTTACGGTCTGGCCCGCGGCGATCGTCGTGCTGGTGGGCGTGTAGCCCCACGTGGTCGCATCGGCACCCTCGTGAATGCTCACTCCGACAGAGCCATCTGCAGCGCTCGTGACGGATGGCAATACCGCCGCCATCGCGGTGAGAGCGAACACAACAAGAGGAACAACGAGACGAAGTCGCAACATGTTTGGGGATCCAGCCTTTCCACTAACTTCCGCGGTCCGTTCGGCGGCGCAGCGGTTCATGTGAAGAGCCTAGTTGAACCGTCCTGGTCGTACCCGACGCGGCGGGGTGGTTAGCAGGGCATGCGCGGGTAGTCCGTAATCCCGCCCAAACGGGTAGCGGACCGCCCCCACTCCATAAGCATCGCGACGTACTGATTCAGGTAGACGCAGTAAACGCGCGGTCAACGAGGGTGACGCTTGCAGCCGGACGGAGAGCGCTGACCTGCCGTCAATCCAGCTCAACATGCACGGCAACCGACAAGGCACAGGCTCCGATCGTCGAGGTGCGCCTGCTGTCCGTCTATTTGGTCACCAGCGAATGATTTATTGCGCGATATATCCGCCGTCGACTGAGTAGATCGCACCCGTCACGAACGAGGCCTCATCGCTGGCCAGGAACGTCACCAGTGCGGCTACCTCCTCCGGCTCGCCGATCCGGCCGAGCGGAAAGCGCAGTTTTACGCGCTCAGCCGCCTGCTGCTCTTGCTCCGGCGTGCGGCCGACTCGCTGACGCTGAACGAGGGGCGTCTCGATGGTGCCCGGACAGACGCAGTTGACGCGCACATGGTCGGCGGCATGATCGAGGGCCATCGCGCGGGTAAGCTGCACGATGGCGCCTTTCGAGGTCGCGTACGCCGCGGCCCCACGCGTGCCGACCAGGCCGAGGTTGGAACCCATGTTGATGATGCTTCCACCGCCGCCGGCAATCATGGCTGGCAACGTGTAGCGCGAGACAAGAAACACGCTGCGGACATTGGTGGCCATCAATAGATCCCATTCGTCGACAGCCGCCTCCATCACGCTGCCGAAATTGATGATGCCGGCGTTGTTGAACAGCACGTCGATCCGACCCAGGCGGTGCATGACCTGGTCGATCGCAGCCGCCACCTCCGCCTCCTGAGTGACATCACACTGGACGAAGATCACCCCGAAACGCTGTTCCAGGGCAGCGCCGCGGCGGCGATCACGTCCGACGATGACGACCTGCGCGCCTTCGTCTACGAAACGTTCCGCGGTTGCCTGTCCAATGCCGGACGTCCCGCCGGTGATCAACGCCGTCTTGCCTGCAAGACTCAGTGCCCTGGTCATGAATGGTTCCATAGTAGAACTCACCCGTCTTGCTGTAGGCGTTCTCGTTTCGGTCGGCCGTGCGATCAGACCAGTCCGAAGTGGCGGTCGATGTCCGACTGGTAGCCAGCTACGCTCCCGTTGAGCACCTCGTCAACGCCTACCGGGCGCCGGAGCTCGGCCGACTCGCAAATAGCGAATGCCGCCGCCAGATCGAACAGGCCCTCCCTGCCGCTCGCCTCCGGGTCGCGGCGGCCGGCGATCGCGACAAGGAAGTCGAGCGTCGCGAGTGCGAATGCATCCTGAAGCCCGTGCGGAAAAAACGCTTCTTGCGTCCGCGCATCTGCCTCATTCTTGAAGAGCTCGGTAGCCGAATGGGTAGATCCATCATCCAGAACGAGCTGGTCGCGTCGCCCCACCGCCTGCGACCAGCTTCTGATGGCGCCACGGTGTCTCGGCGACGATGCGGTTGGGCGACCACTCCGGTGTCCCAATGCTCCAACGCGCGATCATCTGAATGGCGCCGAGATAGTGATGGTCGATAAGCCAGCGAGCAACGCGGACACGCGGCGCGTACCGCAGATTCTCCATAACTCCGAGTGAGACTCCACGCTGCTGGGCCGCCTCGACCATGGCTCGGCCAGCGGCCACACTGATGGCCAGCGGCTTCTGCACAACGCAGTGCTTGCCGTAGCGAATCCCTTTCAAGGCGGCCGTGTGGTGAACGTGCAGCGTGGCTGAGATATCCAGCGCATCGACTGCGTCTGCCGCAAGCATGACGTCGAGCGAGTCATAGACCTTCACATCGACGTCGCGTTGAAAATCGGATACGAATACGTCGTGGACTGACAGCGGATCGGAAGGTTCGCCACTTACTGGCGCGCGAGGCACGGGTCCGGCATCTCGTTCGACGAATGACTCCGCATCGCGTCGCATACGTGAGGTGATCGCCGTAATGCAGAACGAGTCAACGCCAGCCTGACGCAGAAGCTGATACCCACGCAGATGCGCCGGCAAAATGCGACCCGCGCCAACCAGGCCAATTCGAATTGGATCGGATTTCATGCACTCCCATCCCCCCGCGAAGGCGGCTGCCACAATGGTATGCGCGACAGAAGCAGCGAAAGGATTATGGTTATGCAGCGACTGGTTGATCAGGTAGCGATCGTGACAGGCGGTGCGCGGGGTATCGGCGGAGCCACAGCGCGCCGCCTTGCTGAGGAGGGTGCTCGCGTCCTGGTGGTCGACATCGATGGTGGCGAGGCGCAGCGCAACGTCGAACGCATCCGCGCTAGTGGCGGTGAAGCCGCGGCGCTGATGGCTGATGTCGGCGTGCTTGAGGGCGTGCAAACGATGGTCGTGCGCGCTGTCGAGTTGTGGGGTCGTTTGACCATCGTGGTCAACAATGCCTACTCGGGCGGCGGGCGTGGCGACGCAATCTCGACCACCGAAGAAGCATGGGACCGCGCGTTCGACGTCGGCTTGAAGTCGATGTTCCGTGCAGCCAAGTACGCCGTTCCGCACCTGGTCGCGGCGGGCGGTGGATCGATGGTCAACATCTCTTCGGTGCACGGATTGCTGGTTGCACCCGGCTGGAGTGTGTATGAGGCGGTCAAACCGGCGGTGATTGGCCTGACACGCCAACTTGCGGCTGAATATGGGCCGTCTGGCGTCCGTGTCAATGCGATTTGTCCGGGCCACATCGTGACCGAGCGAAGCGGTGCCCGTTGGGAAGATCATCCGGACGGACTGCGCTTCTTTGAGCAACAGTACCCGTTGCGACGAACCGGCACGCCCGTCGACATCGCCAATGCGGTTGTCTTCCTGTGCTCGAGCGAGGCTTCTTTCATCACCGGCCATACGCTTGTCGTCGATGGCGGGCTGACCATTCAACTGCAAGAGAATGTAGGGGTGCACCTGGCGAAGTACGCAGAGCAGCATCCTGGGACGTGGTTCCCGTATTGAGGCGATCTTAGCGATCTTACTTTAGATGCCTGCACCCCCATCTACGGTGAGCATCGAGCCCGTCACCATCTCGGCGTCGTCCGATACTACGAACAGGAAGGCTTTGGCGATGTCCTCAGGAGTCTGCAGCCGGCCGAGTGGTGTGGCGGCAAGGCGGCGGTTGTAATTGTCAGGATTGTCGATACTGGTGCGCTCGTCGTTGGGGCTATATGGTGAGTTCGCCCGAACGAACGGCGTATCCACGTGCCCTGGCGAGATCAGGACGCAGCGGATGCCATCCCTGGCGTACGCGGCAGCCGTCGAGCGCGTGAGCCCGACCAGGCCCATCTTGGCGGACCCGTAGGCCGGGCTGCTGGCGCCTGGACGGATCGAGGCGAGCGAGCCCAGGTTCACGATCACGCCACCATGCGCCCGCCGCATCGATGGAACAACGGCTTTGGTCCCGAGGAACGAACCCGTCAGGATGGTCCCGACGATGAGGGCCCACATGTCCTCTGTTTGCTGATCGAAACCAACTCGGACGTTGGCTCCCGCGTTGTTGCACAGGATCGAGATTGGTCCGAACGCGGCTTCAGTTGCAGCGACGACCTTCGCCCACTCGTCTGAATGCTGCACATCTAACCCAGCCGCCATCGCCTGTCCACCGGACGCCCGGATCTCGCTTACGACACGGGTTGCTTTGTCGGGAAAGAGGTCTGCCGCGCACACAGCCGCGCCCTCGCGGGCGAACAGGCGCGCCTGCGCGCCACCCATGCCGCCACCTCCACCTGTAATCAACGCTACTTTGCCCTGAAGCTTCATGTCGTGGTCGCTTGCACACCAGCGAGATGCTGAGGTCGGTATACAGCTTAATGGACTTGACGGACTCGGTCCGCACTCGGGCAACTGCTAATCTGAAGCTACTGATTGAGACGGAGGGCGAGGGTTTGGTCGAGCCAACAGCGGAAAGGGCGACACCATCGAACGTCGTGTATGTTGGGACGTACACGCGTTCAGGCAAGTCCCAGGGCATTTACGTCTTCCAGCAGGACCCGCTAAGTGGGCAACTTGCTCTCTTGCAGTCCATTGCCGAAGTCGACCCGT
>WNGK01037893.1_pt1 | contig 10024 bp, 9 predicted proteins | sample 5400601 | NCBI WGS metagenome assembly WNGK01 (sample SAMN13153376, study PRJNA577476) | soil metagenome | isolation source: 60 cm soil or saprolite under Garry oak tree replicate 1 | place: USA:California | collected 2016-06-15 | reverse complement strand
GGAATGCACGGTACGCCGGCTCACCACCGCCGCCTTGCGCCATCGCCCGGCGGACCGCAGCGCCGCCGGCCATTCCTTTTTGCCGGGAAAGCCGGTAAGAGAGGCCCCCGACCGCGAGCAGGGAATGACGGAAGCACTGGAACTCGTCGAGATGCACCGTGAGCCCGAGCGGCCCGGATCGGCATCGACCCAAGCGGCATGAGCGAAGCCCGAAAGCTCCACGTCAAGTCCTACGGCTGTCAGATGAACGCCTACGATTCGCAGCGTATGGCGGACCTGCTGGCCGAGCGGGGATAGCTGGTGATCCTCAACACCTGCCACATCCGCGAGAAGGCGGCCGAAAAAGTCTATTCGGAGCTCGGCCGCATTCGCAAATGGAAGGCGAGCGCCGCCGCCGATGGCCGCCGCATGACAATCGTCGTCGCCGGCTGCGTCGCCCAGGCCGAGGGCGAGGAAATTTTGCGCCGGGCGCCCTTGGTCGACATCGTGGTCGGGCCGCAGAATTACCATCACCTGCCCGCGCTGCTCGATCGCGCCGAGCGCGGAGATAAGCCGGTCGATACCGAGTTTGCGGCCGAGAGCAAGTTCGACGCCATCGCGCCGGCCGCCGGCGGGGCGATCCGCCGCCGCGGCGTGACGGCGTTCGTCACCGTGCAGGAGGGATGCGACAAATTCTGCACGTTCTGCGTCGTGCCGTATACGCGCGGCGCGGAGATTTCGCGCCCGATCGAACAGATCATCGCCGAGGTGAGGCATCTCGCGCGCGCCGGCGTGCGCGAAGTGACGCTGATCGGACAGAACGTCAACGCCTATCACGGCGAGGGACCCGACGGGCGCACATGGACGCTGGGGCGGCTGTTGCAACGAGTAGCCGAGATTTCCGGGATCGCCCGCATCCGCTACACCACCAGCCATCCGCGCGATGTCGACGACAGCCTCCTCGCCGCGCATCGCGAGCTGCCGCAGCTGATGCCGTGCCTGCATCTGCCGGTGCAATCGGGCTCCGACCGCGTGCTGGCCGCGATGAACCGCCGGCACGGGCGCGGCGATTATCTTCGCGTCGTGGCACGCATGCGGGAGGCGCGGCCGGACATGGCGTTCTCCTCGGACTTCATCGTCGGCTTCCCGGGCGAGACCGAGTGCGATTTTCGAAAAACTCTGACGATCGTCGATGAAATCGGCTATGCGGGCGCGTTCTCGTTCAAATATTCGCCGCGTCCGGGGACGCCGGCCGCCGCCATGGCCGATCAGGTTCCGGAACCGGTCAAGAACGAACGCCTGGCGCGGCTGCAAGCGGCGATCGACCGCAACCAGGCGGCATTCAACGCGCGCTGCCTCGGCACGACGTTGGACGTGCTCCTGGAAAAGCCGGGCCGTCGCCCGGGTCAGCTCGTCGGCCGCTCGCCCTATCTGCAGCCGGTGCAAATCATGCTGCCGGAAAGCCGCATCGGCGATATCGTGCCGGCGGCGGTCACGGAAATCGGCGCCAACAGCCTGTTCGGAAGCCTTGCTGGCGAAACCTCGCGTTCGGATCGCAGCGCGTCCCTGCTTGCGGTAGGAAGCTGAAGACTTGCCCAGGTTCACGACGGATCCCGGCCAGTTCGCTCCAGGCGGAGAGTTCCGCGAGGGCACGGCGACCCAGATCGTCATGACGTTCGACGACAACCGGCTCGCCTCGGCGCTGTTCGGACAGTACGGGCAGCACCTGGCCTCGATCGAGCGCCGGCTCGGCGTCATCGCCGATTCCCGCGGCAACCAGGTGACGATCGAAGGCTCGCGCGAAGCCTGCGAGCAGGCGCGCCGCGTGCTCGAAGGCCTCTACGAGCAGCTCAAGCGCGGCGTCGAGCTGACCACCGGGGACGTCGAAGGCGCGATCCGGCTGGCGATCTCGCAGGGCTCCCTGTTCGATTTCGATCCGGAGACATCCCGGCGGAACTTCGAAGAGATCAATTTGCGCAAGCGTACCGTGCGGGCGCGCACACCCGGCCAGGACGCCTATCTGCGCGCGCTCAAGCGCTGGCCGCTGGTGTTCGGCACCGGGCCCGCCGGGACCGGCAAGACCTGGCTCGCCGTCGCCTATGCGGTGCAGCTGTTCGAGCGCAAGGAGGTCGACCGCATCATTCTCTCGCGTCCGGCGGTCGAGGCGGGCGAGCGGCTCGGGTTCCTGCCGGGCGACATGCGGGAAAAGGTCGATCCCTATCTGCGCCCGATCTACGACGCGCTGTTCGACATGATGGACGCGCGGATCGTGGAGCGCGCGCTGCAGACCGGCGAGATCGAGATTGCCCCGCTGGCGTTCATGCGCGGGCGCACGCTCTCCAATGCGGTGGTAATCCTCGACGAGGCCCAGAACACCACCGCGATGCAGATGAAGATGTTCCTCACGCGGCTCGGCGAAAACAGCCGCATGATCGTGACCGGGGATCCGAGCCAGGTCGATTTGCCGGCCGGACAGCGATCCGGATTGATCGATGCCGTGCGGCTGCTCGGCCAGGTGGAGGGCGTCGGCCACGTGCCCTTCACGCAGGAGGACGTCGTGCGCAACGACCTCGTGGCGCGTATCGTCGGGGCCTACGACCAGGCCGATCGGGAATCGAAGTCGTGAGCGAGCATTGCACCGAGAACGAAGCCGCCGCCGAGGTCGAGGGAATCCGCCTGGAAATCGCGGTCGCGCCCGCGGCCGCGACGGCAGCGCCGGAGACGCGCGACGTCATCGTTCGCGCGATCCGCGCCGCGGACGAAGCGGCGGGCCCCGTCCGCGGCGTGATCGGCGTGCTCGTCGAGGACGATGCCGCCATCCGCGAATTGAACCGACGGTGGCGAGGCGTCGACAAACCGACCAACGTCCTTTCCTTCGCGGCTGCCGCGGCGCCCTCCATCGCGCCCAGGCACCTCGGCGACATCGCCATCTCCTACGAGACCACGATCCGGGAGGCGCAAGCCGAAGCACGGCCCTTCGCCCATCATCTTGCCCATCTTGCGGTGCACGGCTTCCTGCACCTCCTGGGCTACGATCATCAATCGGATGCAGCCGCCGAGGGGATGGAAGACCTCGAGCGCAAGATCCTCGCGCGGCTCGGCATACCCGATCCTTACGGAATGTAGGCCAATTTCGACTCCGATGCCTGAGCCCGACGCGCCCAGTCGCAACGAGCCGACCGGCGCCCGCAGCGAGCGCTACCAGCTCCCCGTTCCCGTGCCCCGCGTCAGCGAGGCCGCCGGGAACGGCGCCAGCTGGTTCGTGCGGATGCTGCGCGCCTGGTTCGGCTGGAAGCCCGGCTCGATTCGCGCCGACCTCCAAGTGGTGCTCGAGGCCGGCGCCGCCGGCGAAACCGGGTTTTCGCCGGAAGAGCGCGCGATGCTCAAGAACATCCTCGGCCTGCGCGAGCGGCGGGTCGAGGACGTGATGGTGCCGCGCGCGGACATCGTCGCCGTGCAGCAGGACATCCTGCTGGGCGACCTCGTCAAGGTGTTCGAGGGCGCCGGCCACTCCCGGCTCGTGGTCTACAACGACACGCTCGACGACCCGGTCGGGATGGTGCACATCCGCGACCTGATCGCCTTCATGGCTTCGCGCGCCGCCGTGCGCGAGAGCGTCAACCGGCGTCGCAAGAAGCCGTTCCCGGCCGGCCTCGATCTCAAGGCGGTCGACCTGTCGATCTCGCTGTCCTCCGCGGACATCATCCGCAAGATCCTGTTCGTGCCGCCGTCGATGCCGGCAATCGATCTGCTGGCGAAGATGCAGGCGACCCGCATTCATCTCGCGCTGGTCATCGACGAATACGGCGGCACCGACGGCATCGTCTCGATGGAGGACATCGTCGAGCAGATCGTCGGCGACATCGAAGACGAACATGACGAAGCCGAAATGCCCGCCGCCGTCCGCCAGCCCGACGGCTCGTTCCTGGCCGACGCACGCGCGCATCTCGAAGACGTGGGCCACATCGTCGGCCCCGAGTTCAACGTCGGCAAAGTGGCCGAGGAGGTCGACACGCTCGGCGGCTATCTCGTCCTGCAGGTCGGGCGCGTGCCGGTGCGCGGCGAATTGGTGCCGGGTCCCGGTGGGTTCGAAATCGAGGTGCTCGATGCCGATCCCCGGCGGGTCAAACGCGTGAGAATCTACCGCGGCAAGGAAAGGTCGAGCCGGCGCGACCGCGCCGTCAAGCGACGCGACGGCCAGCCCGAAGCGGAGAGCGCGGATCCGGCCGGCATGCGAAGCGACAACGTCTCGCCTCCTCCCGACGTGATCTCTTAAGGCGCGGGTGCGCGGGTGAAGCTCAGGCGCGTCGCTTACTCGGTCGTGCTCGCATGGGGCTGGCGCCGCGCGGCGATCGCGTTCGGCGCCGGCGCGGTTTCGGTTCTGGCGCTCGCGCCGGTCAACGCCTGGCCGGTTCTGTTCCTCACGTTTCCGGTCCTGGTCTGGCTCCTGGACGGTTCGGGCGCGGGGGCGCTCGGCGGAATGGGCAGCGCCGCGATCGCCGGGTGGTGCTTCGGTTTCGGCTATTTCCTCGCGGGCCTCTACTGGATCGGCTTTGCGTTCCTGGTCGATGTCAAAACCTTCGGCTGGCTGCTGCCGTTCGCCGTGATCGGGCTTCCGGCGGGGCTCGCGGTCTTCACTGGCCTCGGCCTCGCGTTGGCGCAAGCCTTGTGGACGCGCGGCCCGACCCGGCTGCTCACCCTCGCCTTGACCTTGACCGCGTCCGAATGGCTGCGGGGACATTTGCTGAGCGGGTTTCCGTGGAATGCCTTTGGCTATGCGCTGACCGGCTCGCTGACGCTGGCACAGAGCTCGGCCCTCATCGGACTGTGGGGACTGACGTTCTTGGCCGTATCCGATGGATCACGGCCGAGTCTGGCTCGCGCCGGTGCTCGCGCTCGGCGTGCTCGCGGCGCTCGGCGCCTATGGGGCCGTGCGGTTGGCGCACGCGCCGGCGAGCTTCGTGTCCGGCGTGCGGCTGCGGATCATGCAGCCCAACCTGCCGCAGGACGACAAGTTCAACTACGCGGCAAAGCAACAAGTGATGAGCCGATATCTGTCGCTCTCGCAGCGCGCCGCCGAAGGAGGCTCGGCCGGGCTCAAGGATGTGACGCATCTGATCTGGCCGGAATCGGCATTCCCGTTTTTTCTGACGCGTGAACCCGACGCGCTCGCGCAGATCGCCGCCCTGCTGGCGAACCGCACGGTGCTGATCACGGGAGCGGCGCGCGTCGCGGAGCCGGCGCTCGATGCGGAAGGGCTGCGCGCGTTCAATTCGATCTATGTCATCGATCGCGACGGGTCGATCCTGGCCGTCTACGACAAGGTCCATCTGGTTCCGTTCGGCGAATATCTGCCGTTCCAGGCGTTGCTGGAGCGCCTCGGGCTCATGCAGCTGACCAAGGTGCAGGGCGGGTTTCTTGCCGGCGATCGCCGCCGCGCCCTGGCCCTGAAGAACGCCCCGCCGTTCCTGCCGCTGATCTGCTACGAGATCATCTTCCCGGACGAGGCGGTGCCGAAAGCGGAGCGCCCGGACTGGCTGCTCAACGTCACCAACGACGGCTGGTTCGGCAACAGCTCGGGCCCCTATCAGCATTTCCAGCAGGCGCGCGTGCGCGCCATCGAGCAGGGCCTGCCCCTGGTGCGGGCCGCCAACACCGGCATTTCCGCGGTCGTCGATCCGTTCGGGCGGATCCTCAAAGAGCTGCCGCTCGGGGCCGAGGGGGTGATCGACTCCGAACTGCCCCAGCGCCTCGCGCCGACGCTCTATCTGCGCGGCGGAGATGTTTTGGTGAAAATTCTGTTCGGCTTCGGCTTTCTTGTCGTCATTCGCCGACGCTTGCGATCGCCGTGAGCCTCGCGCAGGCTCGAACGCCGATCCCAAGCAGCGGCGAGCCCGGAGACGGTGCTCGTCACGCCCTCCTCGGCACCCGCGATCCGCTCTCTTGACCGCACTCGCGGACGCTGCAACAACCGCCGCCGTCCAGGGTCGCGAGACGCCCGGCGGGGAGAGCGCAGTGTCACGCACGAGCTATCTGTTCACCAGCGAGTCGGTGGCCGAAGGCCATCCGGACAAGGTCTGCGACCGGATTTCCGACGAGGTGGTGGACGCGTTCCTCGAGCTCGCGCCGCGGCACGGCTGGGAGCCGGGCCAGATCCGCGTCGCCTGCGAGACGCTCGCCACCACCAACCGCGTCGTGATCGCCGGGGAGACGCGCGGGCCCGCGGCGATCACCCGCGATTACGTGTCCCACATCGCGCGCTTGGCGATCAAGGACATCGGCTACGAGCAAGCCGGATTCCATTGGGAAAAAGCGGACATCGCCGTGCACCTGCACGCGCAATCGGCCGATATCGCGCAAGGCGTCGATTCGACCGGCAACAAGGACGAGGGCGCGGGCGACCAGGGCATCATGTTCGGCTATGCGTGCGTCGAAACGCCGGAACTGATGCCGGCGCCGATCTATTACGCGCACCGCGTCCTGAAGCTGCTTTCCGAGGCGCGTCGATCCGGAGAAACCGAAGCGCTCGGCCCGGACGCCAAGAGCCAGGTCACCGTGCGCTACGAGGACGGCAAACCGGTCGAAGCCACCCAGATCGTGGTATCGACGCAGCACTTCGACGAGCATCTGTCGTCTCACGACGTGCAGGCGATCATCGAGCCCTACGTGCGCAAAGCGTTCCCGCCCGGCTGGATCACCAAGTCGACGGTGTGGCACGTCAATCCGACCGGCAAATTCGTCATCGGCGGCCCGGATGGCGATTGCGGCCTGACCGGGCGCAAGATCATCGTCGATACCTATGGGGGCGCCGCGCCGCACGGCGGCGGTGCATTTTCCGGCAAGGATCCGTCCAAGGTCGACCGTTCGGCGGCCTATGCGGCGCGCTATCTCGCCAAGAACGTCGTCGCGGCGGGGTTGGCGTCGCGATGCACCATTCAGCTTTCCTACGCGATCGGGATTTCGCAACCGCTCTCGCTCTACGTGGATCTGCACGGCACCGGCGAAATTCCCGAAGCCCGGGTCGAGAAGGCTTTGGGGCAGGTGATGGATCTCTCTCCCCGCGGCATCCGCGAACACCTCGGGCTCAGCCGGCCGATCTATGCGCGCACCGCCGCGTACGGCCACTTCGGCCGCAAACCGGAGAACGATGGCGGCTTCTCGTGGGAGAAGACCGATCTCGTCGGCGCGATCCGCGGTGCAGTCTCCTGAACAGCGGGCCAAGCTGCGGGGCGGCATGCCGCCGGCAGCGGGAATGACCGCAAAGATCCCGGATTCGCCAGCGGCACGGCGCTTTTTCGGACGGCGCAAAGGTCACCGGCTTCGGGCGCATCAGGCCGAGCTGATCGAAACATTGCTGCCGCGCCTCGCGCTCGATTTGCGCCAGCCCGCCGCCGAACCGCTCACAGCTTTGTTTCCGGTGCCCGTCACCGAAGTGCGGCTCGAGATCGGATTCGGCGGCGGGGAGCATCTCATCGCCGAGGCCGGCCGCAACCCGCATATTGGATTCCTCGGCTGCGAGCCGTTCGTGAACGGAATGGCCAAGGCGCTGGCCGCCATCGAAGCCCAGGGCTCGGGCAATGTCCGGCTGCACCTCGGCGACGCGGTACCGGTGCTTTCCTGGCTGCCGCCGGCCTCGCTTGCCGGCGTCGATCTGCTCTACCCCGATCCATGGCCGAAACGCCGGCACTGGAAGCGGCGCCTCATCCAGGACGATACGGTCGCGGCGATGGCGCGGGTGCTGCGGCCAGGAGGGCTGTTCCGCTTCGCGAGCGACAGCGCGGATTATGCCGCATGGACGCTGCTGCGGTTCCTGCGCGCGCCCGACTTTGTCTGGACGGCGAGCCCGGTAGAGGAATGGCGCGGAGCCGATGCCGTCCCGAGAACGTCATGGCTCGCGCTTGCATTCCCCGCGTAAATCGCTATATTCCGGTCGTCTGTATGGACATCTCATAACGTTCGGAGTTCCGAACGGCTATCGAGAGTGGGCCCCCCGGGACCCGCTCTTTTTTGTTACCCGAACAGGTTGTCGAACCGCATGATCGCGCCGACGATTGTGAGCGAACGATCCGAGCCGCGCCTCATCCCCGAGACCGGGCTGGCGGCGCGGGTGGCTGGCATTGCTGAGCCCTTGCTCGAAGGCCTGGGCTTTCGCATCGTGCGGGTGCGCATTTCGGGGATGTCGGGCATGACGGTGCAGATCATGGCCGAGCGTCCGGATGGGACCATGAACATCGAGGACTGCGAAAACGCCTCGCGCGCGCTCTCCCCGGTGCTCGATGTGGAGGATTTGATCGACCGCGCCTACCGGCTGGAGGTCTCCTCGCCCGGCATCGATCGCCCACTGGTGCGCCGGTCGGACTTCGAACGCTTTGCCGGACACGTGGTCAAGGTGGAGATGGCGGTCGCCCGCGACGGCCGCCGGCGTTTCCGCGGTGTCCTGCTCGGCGTCGAAGGCGAGACGGCGAAAATCCGGCGCGACGACGCCAAGGAGGGCGAAACCGCGGAGGTGCAATTACCCATCGCCGACATGGCCGAGGCGCGGCTCGTGCTCACGGATGCGCTCGTTACCGAATCGCTCAGGCGGGCCAAAGCCGCGGAGCGGACGGCGGAAATCGCGGGTTCGCCGCATCGTTCCGGCAACCAGGATGATCAGGGAAAATTCCGGCACGGGTCCGGCACGAGCCGCCCCGTCGCCCATCATGAGGGAGAATGATCGATGGCTGTCAGCGCCAATCGGCTAGAGCTGCTGCAGATCGCCGACGCGGTTGCCCGCGAGAAGGCGATCGACCGCAGCATCGTGATCACCGCCATGGAGGACGCGATCGCCAAGGCCGCGCGCTCGCGCTACGGCAGCGAGACCGACGTCCACGCCGACATCAATGCCAAGACCGGCGAGCTGCGGCTTTCCCGGCATCTGCTGGTGGTCGAGCACGTGGAGAATCCCGCAAGCCAGATCAGCCTGGAGGATGCCCGCAGGCACAATCCCGCCGCGCAGATCGGCGACACCATCGCGGACGCGCTGCCGCCGCTCGAATACGGGCGCATCGCCGCGCAATCGGCAAAGCAGGTCATCGTCCAGAAGGTCCGCGAGGCCGAACGCGATCGGCAATACCAGGAATACAAGGATCGTATCGGCGACGTCGTCAACGGCATCGTCAAACGGGTCGAATACGGCAACGTCGTCGTCGATCTAGGCCGCGGCGAGGCGATCGTGCGCCGCGACGAGATGCTGCCGCGCGAGGTGTTCCGCAACGGCGACCGCATTCGCGCCTATATCTACGATGTGCGCCGGGAAGCCCGCGGGCCGCAGATCTTTCTCTCCCGCACCCATCCGCAATTCATGGCGAAGCTGTTCGCCCAGGAAGTGCCGGAGATCTACGACAGCATCGTCGAGGTCAAGGCGGTGGCGCGCGACCCCGGATCGCGGGCGAAGATCGCGGTGATCTCCCGCGACTCCTCGGTCGATCCGGTCGGCGCCTGCGTCGGCATGCGCGGCTCGCGCGTGCAGGCGGTCGTCAACGAGCTGCAGGGGGAGAAGATCGACATCATTCCGTGGTCGCCGGACATCGCCACCTTCGTGGTGAACGCGCTGGCGCCGGCCGAAGTCGCCAAGGTCGTGCTCGATGAGGAGCGCGAGCGCATCGAGGTCGTGGTCCCGGACCAGCAGCTCTCGCTGGCGATCGGACGTCGCGGCCAGAACGTGCGCCTCGCGTCGCAGCTTACCGGCTGGGACATCGACATCCTCACCGAGCAGGAGGAGTCCGAGCGCCGCCAGGCGGAGTTCGAGAACCGTACCCGCATGTTCATGGATGCGCTCAACGTCGACGAGGTCGTGGGCCAGCTGCTGGCCTCCGAAGGCTTCACGTCGGTGGAGGAGCTCGCCTTCGTGGACGAGAAGGAGATCGCCTCGATCGAGGGCTTCGACGCCGATACCGCCCAGGAGCTGCAGACGCGGGCGCGCGATTATCTCGCTCGCATCGAGGCGGAATTCGATGCCAAGCGTCGCGAGCTCGGCGTCGAGGACGCCTTGAAGGAAGTGCCCGGC
>WNGK01021156.1_pt1 | contig 10025 bp, 10 predicted proteins | sample 5400601 | NCBI WGS metagenome assembly WNGK01 (sample SAMN13153376, study PRJNA577476) | soil metagenome | isolation source: 60 cm soil or saprolite under Garry oak tree replicate 1 | place: USA:California | collected 2016-06-15 | reverse complement strand
CCACTACCTGATAGCAACGCATGACAAGCTCTGTTTTAGTGCGGTGTTTTTCCTTTTTGATCCGGAGATATCCGTACCATGAAAAATAGTATGGTCCCGGTTTTCCGGGACCATGAAATCTCCCTACTTCGCAGAGTCCTACCGACTCTCCCCCAAACACCCCCGCCCGCGTCCTACCAAGGAAAAAATTATTGTACAGCCGGTTGGAAAACGAGGCTGGAATGGGAAAAAGAGAGCAGGAGTGATGGGGGAAGGGAGAGTGCTTATGACTCTGCGAAGTGGTATACTGGGTTCATGCCAGGCGAGCAAGCATCACTGTTTGACCGGAAAAAATATAGCGGGGTTATGCCGCAGACGTTCCAGATAGAGCCTCCGACAAGCGACTGTACAGTGATAAAAAACTGCGGGAGATCCGGACTGTCGATATTCAGCAGTGGATCGGGGAGCTGAAAAAAGTCATGACTGAGAAGTCCGTGAGCCGGAAAATATCGGCAATCACAAATTATTTTCTCTGGCTCGCAACAGAAAAGGTGCTTCCGGGCAACCCTGCGGCGTCTATCCGGTATCTGCGGGTGACTTCACCGCTTCCGGATATTTTGTTTGACAGCGAGTGTCAGCAGTTACTCGCTGCGGCGAGTACTGATCCCCGGACGTATCTCTTACTCCTGCTGTTTCTTGAGACCGGCATAAAAAAAGAGGAATTGTTTGATCTGAAAATCATCCACTTCGATTTGTCCAATAAATATGCCCCGGAACTGTGGGTCAAGCACACCGGGAAGAAGGTCAAAAAAGACAGGAAATTAAAGTTGCCTCCGGAAATGGTACCGGTGTTGACCGACTATCTCGGGCAGTACAGCATTACCGATATCCTCTTTCCGTATACTCCCCGGTTTATTGAAATGCTCCTTTTAGATGTTACTAAGAAGGCAGGGGTGCAGAAAAAAGTGACAGCCGGTATTTTGCGCGATACCTTTGTTGTCCGGAGTCTGAAGCGGGGAGAGGGGATAGAGGACGTTCTCAAAAAGATCGGATTGAGTGAGACAACGTGGGAGGATGCGAAAGAGAAGTATGAGAAGCTGGCGATGAGGGGGATATAAAACTGAACAGGGATTTGGTGAAGCGCTAATCTCTTAACGTACATGTACGCAGAAATCGGGGTGAAACCCTACTCTGGGAAATTTTCGTTAAAACTGTTGTTAACAGAGATTTGGTGAGGTAATTATTTTCTTAGAGTATAATTTCGCACAATTCGGGGTGATACCCTAATTTACTCTTTCTTCGTCGTTACAGTTTTATTACCACGTTTTTATACAACACACTTCATATTGTTGCTATACTTTTATAGCAGTATTTTGCTGCAAGCACGTTAACAGTCTCAAAAAAACAAATGTCTCAGTATCAATTGTTCATAACAATAGTGTTTACCTTCGTTGAAGGAAAGGAGTAACACAATTGAGAAAGTTTGTACTTGTAGCTTTGGTTGTTTCCTTTTTCCTGTCATTTCTGACAGGTTGTGGCGCATCAGTAGGCTTGGACCAACCAACTTTGGATGCGCTGAATAGCGCGATTGACACCTTGCAAACGGCACCTGAGGACTGGAAAAATGTACTGAATGAAGTAAGTGCTAAGATTGGTGATCGAGTCAAGGACGTGGCTGAAGAAGTCCACACGTTAGCCAATGACTTAGTCGCCTCTACGGGAGTAGAATTCAGGTGTGATGCAGACTTTCTGGGTAATCGTGCAAGGGAAGCCTTGATTTCCATACGTGACAAATTTCTGCACGCATTTGACCCCCAGAAGTATCCGAAGTCTTCCCGGCCTCCAAGCCCGTATTGGTGTCATCTTAACCCTCCGACTATTGACCTGATTAGTGATGGGCATGGACACCTGTCCCTGAAACATCCAGAATCATCAGGTAGTATCATCCAGGTCACTGGGTTCAATTTCAGGTCTGATGACCTGCCGAAGATTGAGCTGCAAGATCCTGGTCAAAATGATGTGAGGGTGTCAAAGGCGGTGGCAACATTCTCAACCAGATATCAATTGTCGGTGAATTTCCAGCCTGAAGATTTCGCTGGAGTCAGTGAAGGGTTTAGCTTTGTGCTGAAATGGGCTGATGCGACAGATACGCCTACGATTCCGGTTTCGATAGAGACCATACATCAAAAACCAGCTCCGAAGGTGAGGATCACCTTAAACAGCCTTACGCTGTTTCAGGATGAAAATGCCGGCGATACCCATATGGCGATTTACGTCACCCTCAATGGTCTTCGGATTTTCAGCTGGAACAACTGTGGTCACAATGTCGACGAAGCCGATGGGGGAAGAAAGTACAGTAACCTTGTGGAGTGCGGAAGCGGTGCTTACACGTTTGTCTGGGTTAATCGATTTGTACTTGGTGTAACAGGGTATACGCACGATAGTCACCCTTGGCCAGATAGCGCGGATCATGAAAATTTCCTGGGGAGTGCATCCCTAACAATTGATCCGGCGCAACCTGGTCACCGCACGCTTGGTCCTACCCAGACTGACAACAATAATCGTGGATTTAGTATCGACGTGAGCGTTGTCAGCGCATAGGACACCGTCAATGGTAGAATAGTAACTATCCTGAGTAAAGCCTGAGACACTTTCCTCAATCATGAGACATGAAAAACGTGCTTTAGAAGTATTCTGTATGACATATGCAATACGTCAACTAGCCAGGGATGAGGAACGAGAGTTCGTTGAGGTGACCAGCATTGGTCTTCTGACCCGCATGCGGTCTATGCCTCTTAACAAGGCAAACACACTTCAACAACTTTCAACTACTCTACAACACCCTGGCTTTTTCCTGCTTTTCCGTTTCCTAAATAGTTCACTATAGAACATTCCTGTCACCAGGTATCGTTGAGTTATTTTAAAAGATGTCCCGGTTGATCATACGCTCTCCACCTCGTTCACATAGCGGTAGAGCGTAGTCCGGCCAATATGAAAGGTGCTGCATATTTGGGACACCGGCATAGTTTTATTGTCGTAGAGCTTTTTGAGTGCCTGCACCTGCTGGGGAGGAAGCGACTTGGGCCTGCCGCCGCTTCGCCCACGTGCCCGTGCTGCTTCAAGCCCGGCGCGGGTGCGCTCGTGGATAATATCCCGCTCAAACTCGGCAAGCGCTGCAAAGATGTGAAACACCAGCTTGCCGGTTGAGGTGGTGGTGTCAATGGTCTCCTTGAGGGACTTGAACCCGATGCCCTTCTGGTTGAGGAAAGCAACGAGTTCTATCAATTGTTTCAACGTGCGGCCCAGCCGGTCCAGCTTCCACACCACCAGGACATCACCTGGACGCACATACTCCAGGACTTCCAGCAAGCCTTGTCGTTCCTCCTTAAGGGTACTGATTTTATCAGTGAAGATTTTCCCGCACCCTCCCGCTTTGAGAGCGTCAAGCTGGAGATCCAGGTTTTGTTCGTGCGTTGAGACGCGGGCATAGCCGATGAGCATATACTATAATTACCCTTTCCGGGAAGCGGAGTTAAAAAATGGCAAGCTGCCCTGATTTCCTCTGCTCGCATGTTGTATGTCAAGATATGAAACGTAGATTATGGTACGCAATTTTGGGACAGGTCGCGGCGGGGGACTGCGCTCAAACTCCGGCAGCGTTTTAACAAGCAGGCAGTGTTCCATAAACGTTCGTTTTCGGTACACCTCAACAAGCGAATAAAAATGACATAAATGATGAGCTTAAAAAATTTGGTTTGTATAACTGTGCTCAGAGTACGTTATATTAAACCAATCCGGTTTCTTCCTGGGCACGAAGCAGGGGAGTGAGGTTGGTATAAAGCACCCAGCTAGTTGAAAAAGTCCACAGCAAGCTCATCAGCAAAGAGAAGTGCATTGGCAGGTAGCATTTGATTCACTACCCGGCGATGGCGACCGTTATCGTGCTGCCGCGTTGAACGAGGGAGCCAGCAGGTGGACTAATATTGATTACATGGTCAAGATGAACCCCCGGTGCTGTCAGAGTCCGAAACTCTACAGTCAATCCCAAGGATGTGGCGCTCGGTCGAAAAAACTCACCCACAAATTCGTTACCGTTCTCCACCTCTTCCCTGTCTCCCCAGTCAGGAATGATAACGCCGAACAAGTTGATCAGTTTATCTACATTCGCGTGAAGGAGCTGAAGTTGGGATTGCATCTCCTTGAGTTCCCGCTGCGTCTCCGCTAATTGGGCGTCTTGCGCGGCTGCCCGTTGATCCGCAGCAGCCTGTTGCTGGTCGATGATGTCCAAGAACCCCAACGCGTCCCAGATTAATGCGGCGATGTCAAGTTGTCGCCCTGCTACCGCACTCACGGTAACATCGCCCGTGTCGGGGTTGACGATGGCGCCCTGCAGCGGCCCAAAGGCATGGACTGCTGGCAAAACGTTCTTCCGCTCTTCGGGTGGAAATTTTTGGGATACTCCGGGCATAGTGGATTACCTCCAGCGTGATTTTGGTGGGTCGGATACGTAGATGCGTGTAGAGCCGGCCCAACGACTGATTATGCGCCAAAGTGACGGATAATGCGCTCTGCGAAGGATTATCCAGCAGCCAGGCCGGATAATTTCCCTATCTACAGATTATATTCTTTTTCCGTTAGAATTCCAACTTTTTTTTCGTCTTGAAGTTCAAATCTGAAGCGCACAACAACACGGGACTTTTTCAACACGCTGGCACCATTATGCAAAGTTAAGGAGGGGAGGTGCTTTACTTTTATGTACGGTGCGGTGCCCAAAATATCCTACCGCATATTTGGTCTGCCGTTTTGAGAACCATAAAAATCCAGCTTTGACAACATAAGCGATTGTTGTAAATCATTGATAAACTTACCCCCATTCACTCCTATTGCCCATTTTGCTTTTCCACCCCCAAGTCCAATAGTACGACAACCTGTCGGGTCAAGCACTCCATGTAGTAGGAGGTCGCCACCACTATAGAAATCCAGAGTATAGCTTGCAAAAAAATCAATAGGACAGCTAGTTACACTTCCATTGGGAAGAAACGTAGGAAGCGCATTTATTTCATCGTATAATTGCTTGACCTTCTTTCCATCAGTAATTGCTTGCATTAGGAGGGGTAAGTTGTCTATTTTATCTGGAGCGCGTGTCACAATTAACAAATTAGGGGCGTGTGGTGAGCTTGGAAAAGGTATTTGAGTTGGAGAGACAGTTATATCTGCGTGTCTACTTCGACCACTTTGCTGTTGATACTGCATTCCAAGATAGAACCCGATAAATGGAAGCAGGATAAACAGAATTAGTGCGAGGTACTTGGAGAACGGGGTTACAGTCGTTGCCCATTTCGGCAATGTTTTCTTTGCCATAACCAGATCAGTATATCACATTGTCGAGGTTGGCTTGATATAATGCTGAATTATCAAAACCATGAGGCTGGCGATAGGCGAGCGGAGTTAGTGGACTCGGATATTACCAGTGGCATCAGTGGTTGTTGGATCGGCGGTGTCTCCTGCTCCTGGTTGGGAGTCATAAACAACATTGTTTGAACTGTCTTTGATCTGGAAGCGGATGAGGTCATTGCCTCCTGCTACGCTTCCATCAATGCCTGATGCGAGGAAGGTGTAGCCTGATGTGCCGTTGAGTGTTCCTGAGCCTTTGAGATAAGCTTTTCCATTTGAGGTAGCAAGAGATGTTAAAAAGGTTGAGGCAAAATCAAGACTGGCTGCTTTAAAGTTCATTTTGACGCTTCCCGTTAATACGTTGCTATTATTATATTTTGAGCTAATGCCAAACGATACCTTTCCTGACGTGTTCGGAGAGGCGGTTGCTGGGTTGTCAAAGCTATGGCCTCCGGCGAATGATGTGGTGGAGTCGTACACGGCAACATACTGGTATGTGGACGTTCCTGCGCCTCCTTTATTATCGGTAACAGTAAGGGTTACGGTGTATACACCTGTTGCTGTGTATGAATGACTGCCCGAAACTGTTCCAGAGCCGTTGCTCTCAGTCAGGGTGCATGCTGATGAATTGGAAGGGCATGAGTCCGAACTGTTGTCCCCCCAATCCCATTTTGCAGTATGGGTATCTGTTGTGTCCGCGTCGGTAAATGATGCTGATGCTGAAATTGCTGAATTAATCTGTACTGGATTTGGAGCTACAGTAATTGAACTGACTACCGGAAGGGCATCATCAATATACTGAGCGATCGCCGCAAAGTTGCCCGTTGGACCACCAGCAATAATCTTTCCGTTGTAACTTAATATTCTCCCTATGAAGCTATTCGGTTGTCCCGTATTGGTGATGATTGATCCACCATTACCGAAGCTTGTGTCGAGGCTCCCACTGGAAGTTAAGCGCCAAAGTGCGAAATTGTATTGGCCTGCATTAGAGTCCCAGCCCCCAACAACGATTTTGCCGTCTGATTGAACCAGCAGACTCGCTCCGCCACTGTCGCTTGTTGAAAATGATCCCGTAAACATTCCGTTGTTTCCGAAGCTGGTGTCACGTGTCCCGTCGGTGTTATAGCGGATGACATATGGCTCACGCGGGCTCCCGTTTGCCCCTCCCGTGACTAAAATCTTGCCATCCGACTGTAGGGCAACATCAAATGCTCCTTGCACACTTTCGGAGACAATACCATTATTACCAAACGTCGTGTCCACGCTCCCATCGGCGTTGTAACGAAGTAGAGACCCGTTATTGACCCAGACAAGTATCTTTCCATCCCCCTGCACCGTCACCGCCTCAGCTTCATCGTAGCCGCTTGATCCGGGGTGCGTCACTACAAATCCTCCATTGCCAAAACTTTGATCAAGAGCGCCGGTGGAGGTGTATCTCGCGATAAATATATCGGCTGTTCCGGGAGCAACTGCTGTAGCTCCTACAAGAATGACACTCTGATCAGCCTGCATAGCGATGGCCTTGGTATTGACGTCGTTATAGCCGCTAATAGGCGTTTTGACGACGCCATTGCTACCATAGGAAGTGTCTGGTGTTCCGTCCGAATTGTATCTGCCTATCAGAATTGAATGGCCGTAGTTTCCATTAGTGTCTCCCTCACCGCCGACGACGATTTTGCCGTCTGATTGAACTACCACCCCATCTTCCGCTGAACTAGCATATCCTAAATCCTGTGTGGTCACACCGTTAGTGCCGAAAGTAGTGTCAGGGGTACCGTTCGTGTTATATCGCGCAACTGCGATATCCGCATAGCTGCCAAAGATCGAGCCACTTACGATAGCCTTGCCGTCAGCCTGAAGGGCTATTGGCTTGAACTCTTGATTGTAGATCGGGGTGAAAACTATGCCCGCGTTGCCATAACTGGCGTCCAAGCCCCAAGCAGCATAAACTGAATTAGCCCATGATCCACAATAAAGGAGGACGAGTGCGAGAGAAGAAGCGAGGAAGCATTTAATGAGGTTCTTCATAAACTGTAGTTCAATTATACATTTACTTATTCCTCAGTTGTCAAGTCTCAATATTTTGCTCCGGTATAAACGAGAATTAAATATCTCTGAGTCACGCCTGATTTAGTGTGTGGGTGTCCCTGGTATGTTGAGAGATTGTATCCAGACGAAGACAGCGTTCATGAATAAAAAGAAAGCAATTCCCAAAAGCAGAACTGATATAATCCCGACCGCACCTGCAAGTATGGCTCTATTCCTAGGAGGGTCGGGGTTCTCTGGAACAAAAGTGTTGTCAATGTCTTGTATGAGTTGCGTAACGAAATGCTGCAATCTCATTAGAGGGATTTTTACTTTGGACATGACGAACAGATGATCTTGGTGCATATACTGTATTAAGAAGATTTATAGCATAACGAAAAAGAGTTAGCAAAGGGAAGAAAGCGGCTTAAAGAATGGGCAATTATACAAAGCGGAGCCGGCACGATCGCCGGTGATCTGGCCGCTTCGCACATTCCAATATTTTACGGCGCAGGGGTGTTTGGGTACATTCGCCTACCACTTATTTTCGGATATTCTCGTTGGTACCCTAAATATCAAGATTTCCACGAAATTGGCAATTCTGGAAAGAGAACCTTGAACACGGAATTACTTCGCCAGTCCCACCACCTGTACTCTAAACATTCCCTAAACATAACTTCTTGTACTTCATCGTGAGTGGGTTGACCGTCTTTACCGCTCCCTTTTACTCTCTTCAGTGTTTTCAGGAAATCCTGGTACTTTTCCTGTACTTCAGCAGTGGCTATCCCCCCAGCCTGCCCGGCTTTAACTTTTCGTAACCAATCGAAAACCACTGTGAGCATTAACCGATCATCGTCGTTATGACATTTTAGGTCTAAGCCTGCCAAATCAGATGCAAATCTTTTATAATCATGCTCTGTTTCAACAACAGTGAGACAACGATGTTCCTTATGCTCTGTAGAAAAGGTATAATAGAGAGCCATTCCCACCTCGATTGGCATATTGAACCGTGCAAAGTTCCTTTCTCCTTCACCTTTATATCTTGAGAGATCATGTACTGAATAGCGGCAACTCGTAATCATACTCACTAACTTCTGTAGACGTGGTTCATCAGGGAGACTGGTATCTATCGCACATAAGGGGACAAGTCCAGCCGCAACCACAGCGAAATGCATTGCATGGGCAAGGGGTTCAAACGCTTCATCAAAAGGGTGGTTCAGGAACACTTGGTATTTGTAGGGTACCGATATCCCCCCATCTTGTCTATCTATCATCCGCCCTCCCCTTTTTATAATCTTCATCAATCTCCACAGCAGCAATCTGTAGTTCCTTAATCAAGCGGAAGAGTGACCTCTGATACTGGTCGGAGTCACGCCAATGACTGAAATCGACCATTCGTCTTTGAAGGACCGGCGCTGTCCAGTCTTGTGTGGAACTAGGGAGAGCGTCATCAAGGCGGATCGGAAAAAGCACAGTTTGATTACTCTTGCGCTCCTTCTTCAAGGCATTCTCGACCTCATACCTCACCCACGGACTCCTCATAGAATTTTTCGAGACTACAAACAAGAGTTTGTCATAGGATTGAATAGACTCATCAATACGCTTCTGAATTCTATTACCAATTTTTACCTCTTCGAGAGCGAACCAACAGCGGATACCCTCGCTCTGTAAGTCCCTATACAACCGGCTAACGAAGTCCTGATCTTCGATAGAATAGCTAATAAAACAGGTATAATAGTCGGTAGGACGGCTAACAAGTGAATGCATGTAAGCGAGGAAGATTTCTGGAACACCTGCACCTCGCAGGAAATCCTCTGGAATATTACCTTGTGAGCGGTAAATGGTGTCAATACCAACGCTTGAAGGAAACTCATGCTCTATCGTTTCAAGTCCCTTTGCCTGGCTCAAATCTATGTCAACGAAGATCGTTGATCCTACGGTCGCCTCTCTTAGATTAGCATCTTTGAGGTGAGTGAGGTTGAAGGTAGCAAAACTGAGAATAGCACTCCTTAGATCAGCTCCACTGAGTGAGGTTTCCGTTAGATTGGCATTACTGAGGTTGGCTCCATGTAAGTCAGCATTATCGAGGAAGGCTAAAAGGAAATTGGCACCACTCAAATCAGCTCTGTTTAGATTTGTACCACTGAGGTTGGTTCTGCTGAAGTCAACTCCGCTAAGTTTAGTTTCGCTCAAGTCGGCCCTGCTTAGGTCAGGACGTATATTTAGATGTTTCTGTCTCCACTTATTCCATGTATCTACCCCCTGCTTGAGTAGATCAAGATGTTCTTGGTTTGCCATATTGCTCACCTCCACTGACAGTAGCTTCCTGTATAGATTTTAGAAGTTTTGCAAAAAATCATCCAGCTCGTTCATATTGACCTTTTCCAGATTGCTTTGATGAATAACTATCACCAGTTCCTGGGTGATCGGCTGTTCACGGGAAGCGAGAATAAATGACGAGACAATGAGTTTTATTAAATCAGAATGCGATGTAGTTATTATCCTGGCTAAATCAGAACCAAGCACGGCCATGACAACCTTATCACGCTGCCCCTTTAATCTGATTTCTTCCCAAAGCATTTCAAGGCTGGTTGATAGCCTTTTTACATCTGACTGTGCCTTGAGAT
>WNGK01018431.1_pt1 | contig 10025 bp, 9 predicted proteins | sample 5400601 | NCBI WGS metagenome assembly WNGK01 (sample SAMN13153376, study PRJNA577476) | soil metagenome | isolation source: 60 cm soil or saprolite under Garry oak tree replicate 1 | place: USA:California | collected 2016-06-15 | reverse complement strand
AAATGTTCCGGCCAATTCGGCTCTGTCGGGATGCGCGGAATTACATCGACAAGCACCTTTTTCGCCGTCTCCGCGTTCGCCATCAAGTGACTGAGGACCGTTTGCGCCGAGACCGGTTCTTCGTCCACTTTCCAGCAATCGTAATCGGTGATCATCGCCATTGTCGCGAACGCTATCTCCGCTTCGCGGGCCAATTTCGCTTCGGGAAGGTTCGTCATCGCGATGACGTCGAAACCGTTGCGATGATTCCATTCCGATTCCGCGCGTGTGGAAAACGCGGGGCCGTCCATGTTCACGTAAGTACCGCCATTGTGCACTGTAATGCCGAGAGATCGTGCTGATTCCGCCAGGAGATTGCGCAGCTTCGTGCTGATCGGCTCAGCGAACGCGATATGCGCGGCAATGCCTTCTCCAAAAAATGTATGCTCCGCTCGCCGGCTGGTACGGTCGTAAAACTGCGAAGGCAACAACACGTCCCGCGGCGCGTATTTTTCCTGGAGACTACCCACTGCCGCTACTGAGATAATCCAGCGGACATTGAGCGAGCGCAGCGCATAGATATTGGCCCGGTGATTTATTTCGTGCGGCAGAATCCGATGGCCTCGGCCATGGCGCGGCAAAAAATAAACCTGACGGCCACCTACCGTTCCACCAACAAACGTGTCCGATGGCGGTCCGAACGGCGTGTCGATCTTCTTCTCGCTCGCATCGCGCATCTCTTCCATTTGGTAAAGACCGCTGCCGCCGATGATTCCTATTGCTGGAGATTCATTTTTCATTTCCGCTAGGTCGCGATTTAAGACACGAATTACTCGAATTGTCACGAATCTCGTAACGCTGTGAGTCAATTCGCGTGAGTTCGTGAAATTCGTGTCGTGTCTTGGACGAAGGCGGCTGGGGCGTGTATTATTTTCGCCGTCCCATGCCGAAATTTTTTATTAAGACATACGGCTGCCAGATGAACGAGCGTGACTCTGAACAAGTCGCGCATTCGCTACTGGCGCGGGGATACGAGCGGGTCGCGCACGAGGCTGAGGCCGACGTCGTGCTTCTGAACACGTGCAGCGTGCGCGACATGGCGGACCAAAAGGCGCTTGGTAAAATGGGGATGCTCGGCCCCATGGCGAAAGAGCGGCCGCACGTTGTGTTTGGGTTCCTCGGCTGCATGGCACAGGCGCGCGGAGAATCGCTGCTTAAAAATCTGCCGCATGTCGATCTTGTGGTTGGTACGCAGAAATTTCATCGGGTGGCGGATTACGTGGAGGAATTGCTCGCTCGGAAAGCAACGCGCCCGGCGCTCGCGCCCTACCAGCTCTCGAATCGCGCGATGGACGATCTGCGGTTTTCGATTGTCGATGTTGCTGAGGAAGAGGGTTCGCAATCGACGATTCGCGATCAGCAACTCGCGCCGCGGCAGGCAACCGCGTTTGTTTCGATCGTGCAGGGATGCAACATGCATTGCACCTTTTGCATCGTTCCGCAGACGCGCGGCGCGGAGCGCAGCCGTTCCATTGACGAAATCGTGAGCGAAGTGCGCGATCTGGTGTCGCGCGGCGTGAAAGAAGTCACGTTGCTCGGGCAAATCGTGAATCTTTACGGTCGTCACGAATTCCCGAAGATCGACAACAAATCTCCTTTCGTGCAGTTGCTGGAAGCTCTTCACAAAGTTGATGGGCTCGAGCGGCTCCGTTTTACTTCGCCGCATCCGATCGGATTCCGCGAAGATTTGATCGACGCGATCTCGCGCCTGTCGAAACTGGCCGAGCATGTTCATCTTCCGCTGCAATCCGGTTCGAGCAAAATTCTGAAAGCAATGCACCGCGCTTATACCGTTGAGAAATATGTCGATCTTATCCAGCAAATCCGGCAGGCGCGCAGTGGCATCGCGATCACCACCGACATCATCGTGGGATTTCCCGGCGAGACAGATGACGATTACAAACAGACGCGGGATTTGGTGGAGGAAATCCAATTCGACAATGCGTTCATCTTTCGTTATTCGCCGCGACGTGACACGCCAGCCGCGGAAATGCAGGATCAAATCGATGAGCGCGTGAGGGAAGAACGCAACCAGGATTTGCTGCGGATCGTCAATGAATCGACCCGACGCGCCGGCGAGCGGTTGGTCGGCTGCAATGTGGAAATTCTTTGTGAAGGGCCGAGCAAAACAAACCCGGCGCGCTTAATGGGCCGCACGCGCACGAACAAGATTGTTGTGTTTCCGCCTTCGCCAAGGCTACGGCGGACAGGTCCGCCTTCGCCCGGGTATTCCGAAGGCTTTCGCGAGCTGGCTGGCGTGGCAGGCGAAAGCAACAGCGATGAACTCATTGGAGAACTCGTCGATGTCCAAATCGAGCGGGCCAATGGATTCAGCTTGTATGGCACGCCGGTTCTGAAAAGTGGCGCAACTTTTTAAGTTGCGTCTGCCACGTCGCGAGTTGAAAACTTTGCGCCACCAATGATCTACCATCTTTCCTTGCAAACCGTGGGCGTCATGGCGGGCGCGTTCCTCATTCTCATCAGCCTGCCCGGTCTGGTGAAGCCGGATCTGGCTAATGTCGCACACCGGTTTCCACGTTCTTCCGTCGCCGGAGTCGTTCTGCTGACTATCTGTCTTGCGTGGACATTTTGGCTAGTCGCGACGATCCAGATGGGCGAATTCTCATCCTTCCGGCGTCCGCTGCTCATTGCGCTGCCGATCAGTTACGTCCTCGCCCTTCGTTTCGTTGACGAATTTCTCGCCGTGCGCGCGCTTGGAATTCTTTGCTTGCTGGCCGCGGAACCACTGCTCGATGCAGCCTTTTTGCGCCACGAAACGAGCCGGTTGCTCGTTACGGTGTTCGCTTATGTGTTGATCGTCGCGGGATTGTTTTGGGTTGCGATCCCGTATGTGCTTCGCAATCAAATTAACTGGAGCACGCGGAGCGTCTTCCGCTGGCGTTTCCTGCACGCTCTTGCGTTCATCTATGGCTGCGTGATTCTCACATTTACGTTTACGCGATACTGAGGGACGGGACCTGTAGCTGTGGTCTGTGCCCGGCGGTCGAATAAGTGCGACGCTCATAGAGTGCCGCTACAGTAGCGCGTATGAACCGGATCCTAGTGATCCGCGGCGGCGCAATTGGCGATTTTATTCTCACTTTGCCAACGCTAAAGGCGTTGCGTGAGGCCTATCCTCAAGCGCACCTGGAGATCCTCGGGTACAAGCATATTGCTGTGCTGGCGGAGCACCGCTTCTATGCTCAAGCCGTTCGCTCCATCGAATACGGGCCGCTCTCGAGCTTCTTCGCGAAAAACTCGGAACTGCCCACAGACCTCGCAAATCATTTCGCAAGTTTCGATTTGGTCATCAGCTATCTCTACGATCCAGATGGAATCTTTGAGAATAATCTGCGGCGATGCGGCGTCCAGAATCTGATCCACGGCCCTGCAAAGGTCGATGATCGTGACCATGCCGCGCGTCAGCTCGCCCGACCGCTCAAAGAGCTCGGACTGCGAGCCAGCGATTTCGCGCCGAGGATTTACCCCTCGACGGAAGACCGAAAATTTGCCGAAGATTTTCTACGCGGTATGCCGCGGCCGATTCTCGCTATTCATCCCGGCAGCGGCAGCGAAACGAAGAACTGGCCGATTGAGAACTGGATCGAGTTCGGAAATGTCGTACTTGATTCGGATAAGTTTCGCGGAACGTTGATCATTGTGTCTGGTGAGGCAGATCAAGGACGATCGAACGAATTGGAAACGATTTGGAGAAACGATCGTGTCCACTTTGCAAGAAATCTGCCGTTACCGGTCCTCGCCGCTCTGTTGGGACACGCGATCTTTGTTGGACATGACAGTGGAATCTCGCACCTAGCTGCGGCCGTGGGCGCAAAATGCATTTTGTTATTTGGTCCGACGAATCCGGAGGTCTGGGCGCCGATGAATGAGAATGTGGAGGTCATACGTGGGCTAAATGGCGATATGCGTGAGATTGGATGCGAAGACGTAATAGAAGCGATTTCGCTTTGGTAGGGCGCGACCGCTGGGCGCGCCGAAATTTTCGGAATTGTCAAGACAGACGGCCTCCCGCAGCTGCGGGATCCCTACCACTACGAGCTGATGCGCATCGGCATCAGGACATAAAGAAACGGCGTCTGAATTTTCAGGATGCCGGGGCTCATCTCGTCGATCAAGTCGAGAAAGACTTCGTCTTCGCTAAGATTGCGCAGCGGCGCCATGAGGAATTCTGGATTAAAAGCAATGGAAAACTCGCGCCCTTTGTACTGCACCGCGACGGATTCCTTCGCTTCGCCCACTTCCGGCGTATTGGCTGTGATGTCGATGTTGTTCTTGCTGAAATTCAGCTTGATCGAATTCGATTTGTCGCTCGCCAGCAGCGAAACGCGGCGCAGTGAATTTAGAAACGTCTCGCGCTCCAGTTTCACCCGCTCTTTTGTTTCTGCCGGAATTACCTGGCGGTAATTGGGATAATTGCCTTCGATCAATTTCGAAACCAGCAGCGTCTTGTTTAGATCGAACGCGATCTGGCCGCTGCCCATGCTCACTTTCACGTCGCCGTCATCACCAAGGAGACGCTGCAATTCGGTCACCGCTTTTGTGGGAACAATAATGTCCATTTCGTGGCTGCGCGGGAATTCCAGTTCGATTTCGGCCATGGCAAGCCGCCGGCCGTCGGTTGCCACCAGTGTGAGCTTGTTGTCTTTGAAACTGAAAAGGACTCCGTTCAGCACGTAACGGGTCTCGTCCGTCGATATGGCATAGGAAGTTTTGCGCAAACTGTCTCGCAAATCTTTTTGTCGAATGGTGACGACTTTCGCGTCCTCAAATTTCGGCAGCGGCGGAAATTCTTCCTCTGGCAATCCGAGAATTTTGAAAAAGCTTTGTCCGCTCCGGATCGAGGCCGCATTTTTTCCATCGACATCGAATTGAATTTCGCTGGAGGGCAGCTCACGAACGATGTTGAAAAGACGACGTGCCGGGAGTGTGGTTGCGCCAGCCTTGTCCACTTGTGCTTCGCAACTGCCGCGCACGCCGACATCGAGATCGGTTGTGGTCAGGTGGATTTCGTCGCCGTCGGCCTGCAAGAGAACATTGGAAAGGATAGGCAAAGTCGTGCGTGTGCTGACCACGTTTTGGACTTGTTGCAAGCCCTCAAGCAGTTTTTCTTTCGTGACACTGAATTTCATGATGGATAGAAGCGCTTAAGATGTAAGGCTTTCGATTTTATTCGGCAACCGTAAAGTCATGCGTGCCATAATCGACAATCCGAACCGCCAGGGCAACCGAAGTGAGTCGCCCTACCTCTGCAGCGAGCTATCGATAAAGGAAATGGTCTGACGAAGGTTGTCTTGTTCGGCCATACGCTTTTTTACCAGTTTACAAGCATGCAGGACAGTGCCGTGATCGCGTCCGCCGAATGCATCCCCGATTTCATTGAGGGACGCCTTGGTAAGCTCTCGCGCCAGATACATTGCGACCTGCCGCGGAAAGGCAATGCTGGCCGGGCGGCGTTTGCTCGTCATGTCCGCCACACGCACATCAAAGTGTTCGGCTACGCGTCGCTGGATTTGCTCGATCGTAACGGAATGGCGTCCTTCTTCCTGCAAAATATCTTTCAGCAAATGCTCGACGACTTCTTGCGTAAGCTCCTTTCCGCTGAGTGAGGCAAAAGAGGCCACGCGCATGAGCGCACCCTCCAGGCGACGCACGTTCGTGCGAATGCGACTGGCGAGAAATTGGAAAATGTCGTCGTGCAATTTGATCTGCATCGTGCGCGCTTTTTTCCGCAAGATCGCCAGGCGGGTCTCGATGTCGGGCGGCTGAAGCTCGGCGGTGAGTCCCCATTCAAAGCGGGAAACCAGGCGGTGCTCCAGGTTCGCGATTTCCGAAGCGGGCCGGTCGCTGGAGAGCACGATTTGTTTGTGCCCGTCGAAGAGCGTGTTGAACGTGTGAAAAAATTCTTCCTGCGAACGCTCCTTGCCGCCAAGAAACTGGATGTCGTCGATTAAAAGGAGATCGGCCTGGCGATAGCGTTTTCGGAACTTGACCAGATTACTGTGCTGGATCGCATCGATGAACTCGTTGATGAAGAGCTCGCTGGAGAGATACATCACCTTGGTGTTTTTTTTCTTCGCCCACACATACTGACCAATCGCCTGCATCAGATGGGTTTTGCCGAGGCCGACACCGCCGTAAATAAAGAGCGGGTTGTAAGTGCGCGCCGGTGACTGCGCGACAGCGAGACTGGCGGCATGGGCAATCTCGTTGTTCGGACCGACCACAAAAGATTCGAACGTATTTCGCGGATTGAGCCCGAGCACGCTCGCGCCTGTTTTTATGTCGCCCGTTACCTCTGGCAAAATCTCCTTTAAGGTGACGGCGTCCTCCAAAGGCGTTTGCCCCGCAGTTCCAGAGGGCGAGGAAAATCTTACCGCGCGCGGGGCGCCAAGTGAGGTAACCACCGCGGTTTGCAATGCCGTCATGTAGTTACTCTCGATCCAAAACTGATAGATGTTATTTGGGACCCGAAGCGTGAGCGATTTATCGGTGGCCTGGACCAATTCGACGGCAGAAAACCAGCGCTTGAAACTATCAGGGCTGATCTGTGGTTTGAGCGCAGCGGATAATCGCTCCCATACCTGCGCACATTTTTTGTCCATAGCAAACTTGTTAACAGTGTTACACAATCGCCACAGAGGCTGATACGAGGGCAAATTGCCCCCGGGATGCGTAAATACGAGGGAAAATTGAACTTTGTGCAGCTTAATTGCGAATACGCGGCGGGGACAGAGCGATGCGCAGGAGCTGGTTTGTTTTGTGGAGGTGCGGTGCCGTTCATTCTCGCTGCCGGAGGTTTCTTAGGAAATGTTCACATCTTATTCACAAGTGCTTTCTTTCTGCCCTGCCCAACGGGCTTGAGATTAGAAACCGCCGTCAAAATCGACAAGAAAAAAACTGAACTTTATTTTTCCTCACACGAAAAAATTTCTTGACTGAAAAAGAGAAACGCGCGTGTCACCCAGAACGACAAAAGCACACGCTCATGGCGCGCAGTGAAGTCTAAGAATTTTGGCTCATTCGCTGCGGATCAGTTGCCGCCGAGACCTCACCCGTTATCTGGATCCCGGCCCTGGCAGATGAATCGCGAGTTGACCGAATTGAAGAGCCTGCGCATTTTGCCGACTCCAGGTGCTATAGGATGGGGATGGCCTGCGAATCGAAAGCGCAGGCAATCCCAATCAAACTGGAAAATGAACCGCGTCGTCAATCTGAATCGGACCCGGCCAATCCGGCAAATTCTTGCAGCCGGTTTGATCGCTTTCTATCTCTCTTTGTCGTGTGCCCCGAAAGCTTTTGGGGCTGCCGAAGAGCTGTTGCCCCCGTTTGGCTTTCGTTGGAACGACTCCATGGCGCGTGTGGAGGCTGTACTGCATGGCGCAAAGGCGAAAATTGTATCGCGGAAAAAAAAGGAGAACCGGGAGATTTGGACAGTAGAAGGCCTCGTTCACCCCGGATTGAAGCGCACCGTCTTTACTTTTAAGGAGCGATCGCTCCTCGAAGTGGAACTGCAGTATGAGTATCCGGACCGGACGATCGAATGGTACAACCAGCGGATGGGAGAAATTCGGAAATACTTCGACGAGAAGTACGGAACGGGAAAACTCGTCTCGCGGTCCCGCGACACCGATACCGATGTCATCCAGACGCTGGTCGGCTATCAATGGATGGTCGGCGCGACGATGCTGGAACTGTTTTATTTTTCGGCACAGAAGGGCGCGCTTGTTTACCGCACGATTAGCGTTGATTACAAAGCGCTTTGATTTTGCGGAAGGTGGATCGAGCAGTCCCTTGCTCGATGCTAAATAATGGCGGCGAAGCCGCACTTTTTTAACATCGCCCGACGGAGCGAACGATCCACCGCTGTCCAGAGCAATTTAGTTAGTTAGCCCACTCGCTTCGTCTCGCACTCGCGGACTACGGCACGACACGCAGGTCGACGCCTACAGTGTTGTCTCACTGACAAGCGCTTGTTCGTCCTGCGGGCGAATGCGCTTGCCGCGTTTCGTTTGCTTTTGCAAGCGTTTCAAGCGGCTCGACAAAGCGGCTTTTGCCGCTGAGTTCATGCGATCGATAAAAAGAATTCCGTTGAGGTGATCGACTTCGTGCTGAATCGCGCGCGCCAGCAAGCCGCTTGCTTCGATTTCGATTTTGTCGCCTTCCAAAGTTTGCGCACGGGCCATTGTTAATTTCGCGCGCTCAATTTGTCCGGTAATTTCCGGAAAGCTCAAACATCCTTCCGTTCCGATTTCTGTTTTGCCGTCGAGTTCGATCTCCGGATTGATCAATACGAGTGGCATCGCGGTCTCTGGATCGACGTCTTTCCCGTTCAACTTCAGCGTGCTGGGCCGATCTTCCACTTGCGAAATGTCGAGGACAGTGAGCTGTAAAGCTTCACCCACCTGCTGTGCGGCCAAGCCGATGCCGGTGGCAGCATGCATCGTCTCGATCATGTTGGCGGCCAACCCGCGAATGTGATCGTCGATCTTCACGATCTGGTTGCCCTTCTCCCGCAGAATCGGATCGCCGTATTGCAGGATCGACAAGATCATTTCCCTTCGCGAGTAAAGGCCGGCAAATTTCTCACGCCCGCCAGCTTTAACGCGTCCATCACTTTGATGATCGTGCCGAAGGAAGCTTTTTTGAGTTTGATCTCGTCATTTTGATCGATGCTTACGATCGCGTGTTCGAGTTCAGCCGGCAGCTTCTTCGCAGTCTTCGATTCCGGCAGGTTAATTTGAACCTCCGGCTGATCCTTCTTAAAAGTGGTGGAGACGACAAAAAAGATCAGCAGGATGATGAGAATATCGACGAGCGCGACGATGATAATGAGGGGCGCTCGCCGTTTTCGCACCGCGAAGTTCATAATGTGAAGGGCGCTGCACGTCTCACGCCACCGGCGTCGGAATCGATACGGACCCGACGGGCGGCGCTTTTACTGGCTCGAATTCGCGCGAGGAACGGCCGTAATAGCATTTGTTAATTAACTCGACGACTAGCGTTTCCATCTCTACTGACATCACTTCTACTTTTCTCGAAAAATAGCTGAACCCGACCAGTGTCGGCACGGCGATCGAAAGCCCGAAAACGGTTGCATTGAGCGCTTCGGAGATGCCGAGTGCGATCTGGCGCGTGTCCGATGCGCCGGAGCTCAATCCGAGATGGGAAAAAACATGCACCAATCCCGAAACCGCGCCGATCAAACCGAGCAGCGGCGCAATGCCTACGATGACTTCGAGAACGATGAGACCCTTTTCAAGGCGCACCATCTCGTGACGCGCACGCGTTTGAACTACTTCCACGGTTTCAGAACGCGGCCCGCGCAAATATTGCAGCGCGACCCGCGTGATCCGCGCTAGCGACGAGGGATCATGATACACGATGCGTGAGAGCCGCTCAGTACTTCCGCCCGGCACCAAAAGTTCAATTTCGCCCTCAATTACTGGTGGCATGACGTTTTTCTCCCTCAAGGCGAAGCCGCGCAAAATCATTGTCGTCACGGAGACAATCGAGCAGGCCAGCAGCGGCCACATGAAAAGACCGCCTTTGCCGAAAAAACCGATCACCGAATTCACGGTGTCTGGCGTTTCGGCAAGTATCCACGCTGCGATCATTAGTTTCAAAAAATCGTGAACGGAATATCCATGTCCAAACCCTCGGCAGGCAGGTTGGCGGCTAAATCATCCGGTATCGGAGGCAATTGCGCCTCCTGGATCGATTGAATACAGACATTTGCCAGTGCCTCGTTTGACGTGTTTTCGAGGATCTTGAGATTGTTCACGCGACCGCTACGGTCAACTACAAAGACAACTCGAGTGGTGCCGATTCTGATCAAGTCATTTTTTTGGTCGACAAAGGCGTACCAGCGGGAGCCAATCGCATCCAGCAGAGTCTTCATATAACGACCAAGCGGTGTGCCCAGCGCATTAACAGAAGAGACGCCGCGGCTTGTGATCCGGCCTGAG
>WNGK01009473.1_pt1 | contig 10025 bp, 14 predicted proteins | sample 5400601 | NCBI WGS metagenome assembly WNGK01 (sample SAMN13153376, study PRJNA577476) | soil metagenome | isolation source: 60 cm soil or saprolite under Garry oak tree replicate 1 | place: USA:California | collected 2016-06-15 | reverse complement strand
GCGCTCGACTCACCACCCGCTACCACCACCCTGACCTGCCTGCCGGAGCGCTGCTGTCCCCGATTGACGCGGTGAATCTCGTCTCGCTCGCCGCGCGGGGTCCTTCCGACGAGCGACCGGACCCCAACGAGCAGGACCTAGCTGACGCGCTATTGCTGGTCACAGCAGCACGTGAGGAATTGATCCGCCACATCGAACTGGTTGAGTTGACCCTGACCGAGGCGCTGCGCGCCCAACCGGGATGGACCTGGGATCGGATCGGAAGCCTGCGTGGCTACCCGCAGGCCAGTGCGCGCCAGGCGACCAGCTCCCGTTACCAGAAGCTGCGCAGGAGGTTCCCGACATTCTCCCCCGCCAATCTCGGTAGCGAAACACCCAGGCCGCACGGCCGCAGTGCTGACCGACCCACGCAGACCCGATTTCCGCAACCCACCTGATCAGGTGGCCTGGTGGAAGGCCGGCCCGCCAGTACAGGGCCTGGGCGGATGGATGACCGGCATCCACCTGGTAGTGCCACCTGTTCCGTGGTCCGCAACGGCTTGGTGCACGATCGCCGCTGCGGAGGGCTTCCCCATCCAGCAAGTCGAGCCGTTGTTGACCCGCGCCTGGCAGGCCCTGGCCGAGATCAGGCGGTGAGCCATTGCCGTGCCGGCGCGGGGATCGGGCTCGTGCGGACCCTGTCGCCCTTGCCGCGCAGTATGACTTCGTCCGTACGGGCGGTATTGGCGATGTCCTCGACGTCCAGCGCGGCGCATTCCTCGACCCGAGCGCCGGTGTGGAGCAGGACCGCGATGATCCCGGCGTCGTGGGCGCCGCGCCGGTCGGCTGCCCACTCGATCCGGCTCTGCTGTTTCGGCCCACCCGACGTTACTCCGGCGTATTCGACAGCTCGTAGAACGCCCCGCGCTGGTGGAGGAACCCGATCCCCATCCGCCACTCCTCGGCCTGGGTGAGCCGGCGGCCGTGCAACTGCTCGTCCACGACCGGCGACAACACCTCGATGAGCGCCTCCACCGCCGCGCGGCGGGCGCCACGCAAGGGGCGATCCTGGTTGCGGTTCAACGCGCGCTGGTAGTCCTCGCGCAGCCGAATACGCAGGCCCTGCGGGCAGTAGCCGCCGTGTTCGCGAATCTGGTCCACCGCCGTCTTCCGCGGCTCGGCAGTCGGATCGACATCGAACCACTGCCGGTTGGTGACCTCATACGCCGCGAGCAACCGACCCCACAGGTACGCCGGGTTAGTGGTGGTGGCCAACGATGAGTCACGAATGTCTGTCCGCACTCCCTGTCCCGGCGTTTCATGGCGAGCGCCCACCACATCCTCGGCGCGGTACGTGGCCTGGCCGGTCGTGTCGTCGAAACCGACCCGCTCGACACCGCGTCGGCTCATGATCCGCGACACCGAGCTAGGTTCGCACGGCCAGTACCGGGCCACGGTGTCCCGCGGCCAGATCTTCCCGGCAATCCGATCGTCGGGCCGGACGGCCGCGCCGGACCGAGCTTCGAGGTCGGCGATCTCCTCAGCGGAAAGATCGGCGAGTTGGGTGGTCGGCACCGTGGAGAGATCATCGGGTAGCTCCGTCATGCCGCTGACCTTGTCAGATCCTCGGACAAAGTGCAAGAACTTTGTCCGAGGATCTGACAAGGTCAAACCAATGCGGCCTGGCAGGTGCTATCCGGCCTGCGGAATGTCGGTTTGAGCGTTTTGGGTCATGAAACCGCTCGTACGTCGGCAGATCCGCCACTGCGACACGCGGCTGGTAGTCGGAGGAGCCGAACATGCCGCGGGCCTTCACGACCTCGTCGAAGGACACCGGCGCGGTCTGCCGGCGTTGGGCAGCGACCTGAAAGCGGCGCTGGTGGGGCACGCTTGTCTTCGAGCGTCGGACCTCGGTGTGGAACGTAGTCGTGAACCTGGCCGCGCGCGGTCGATGACGAGCGAGGTTCACCGGGGTTTCTTGTGGCCGCGGCCGGGTCCGTGGCCGGGACGGGTTCGTAGCCAGGTGAGGTCCTCGCGCGGCTCGTACCAGTGGGCTGGGCCGGTGATTTCGGTGATGCGGTAGGGAACCAGTCGCTCGGGGAACGTGCCGCCGAACGTGCGTACGGCCTGTTTGGCCGCCAGGCTCTCCGCCTTACGTGCACGGCTGAACGCTTGCACGAGCGCATCCCTGCTAATCCCGGCCAGTACGGCGATCTCCTCGACGGTGGCCACGACGGGCAACTCGTCGTGCCGCGCGATCCATGCCTGCTGTGCTTGGGCCGGGTCGGTGTGCACGGTGTGCCGCAGCGTCCATCGGACGCGCCTGGGCGTTCGCTCCGCCGCGGTGGTGGTGTCGATCGTGACTTCGTCGTCGATCTGCCACACGTGGTGGGATTGGCCGTCGGCGCCGTGCACAGTGTGCTGGAGCAGGCGTAGCTCGCGCTGGGCCGTCTGCGTGGTCCCGATCGGTTGGTTGGTGGTGTGGGTGTCCACGGTGGCGGTGTCGACGCTGGTGGCATCACGCCAGGGCAGCCACACCTCGCCGCCCAGTTGGGCCCGGTTGTCAGCCAGCAGGATCACGTGTAGCAGGTCCTGGGTGGCGCCGAAGTCGCGGTATGCGCGATGCCAGGGGCGCGAAGGATCTCCGGACGGGATATCGGCCGGCGGGTCGACCTGTCCGAGGGACAGGACGCCGTCCGACCAGGCTACGAAGTGGGCTCGGTCGCCATGCCAGGAGCTCGCGATGTGCAGTGGCCTGACATCGGAGTCGATCACGACGGGCCACACCCAGTGCTGGACATACTTTTGTACGCGTTGGCGGGCGGCGACCGGGTCGATATCGAAATGGGTGTCACGATCACTGAAGCCTGTGTAGCGGACGCGGCTCGCGTCATCGGGAATCACGGGTGCTCGCAGCGCGGCGATCGTGTCGAGGTCCGTGACGCCTGTACGCAGGCACAGTTCGGCCAGATCCGGCCGGATCTCACGGGCCACCAGGCCACCGAGCAGGCTCGCGGACTGCGCCGGTGCGGGATCGGTGACGCCACCGGGGTTGAACAGCCATCCCCGGCTCTGCCACCAGTACGGACTGTGCGCCGCGAGCGTTGCGGCGTCTTGCTCCGTGGTCACCTGCCACCACAGCCGACTGAGGTCGACAGGTGACCAGCCGCCCCTGCGCAGGATCGACGCGAGCGGTTCCGGCTGCGCGTAGTCGCTGGCTGTAGGCATGACTTCATCGAGCAGGTCCACGGCCTCGGCCGGTGAGATCCGACGGCGCAGCAGCAGTGGGTGGGTCCGAATCGGCAACACCGCGATGGCGTTCGCGCACGCGTCGATGGTTCTCGGTGAGATTCCCGTGACCGACATCTGGGCGAGGACGGTCGAGAACTACGGCGACGTAGCCAAGGTGGTCATCCTGGGGGACTCCGTGCCCCGCGACATCGCCACGAGCGATGCCGACCTGGCTCGGGGGGGTACTCGGCCAGGACTTGCCGCCGTGGCTGGGGACGCCGCTGGCGGGCCACCTGCACGCGGGCACCCGCGACGTTCCGGTCACCTGTTGCCACCAGCCCCGATCAGCTGGCACGCCACGGCGCCCTCGATCTGACCCGCGGACGGACGGGTCCGATGAACATCATCACCTGGACGAGCGATGGGTCGACACAATTGAAGCTCGTCGGGCTGTCCTGGCTGGTCGCCGACCGTCAGCCTGGGCCTGCGCCGCATGATGGACTCGGCCGCGCCGAGTCCCTGCGCCGGCCGGCGAGGACCATCCACCTCAGCATGTTGACGACGTCAACGGCACGGAGTGGGAGCACCAACCCGACGCCACAACGGCTGCTACCGCATGGCTGAAGTGGATCAGGTCGAGTACGCCGAGAGCACCGAGAGCATCGGTGGCGGGCGGCCCTGGGCGTTCCTGCTCGACTCCGAGGGCCTGCTGCCCGAAGAACAATGAACGGGGGTATTCCGCCGGTCAGGACGCGAGCGGTCGCGACTCGGACTCTCCTGCCGGCTGCTGCTCCTGCCTGATCGTCGTGCCCGCAGCGGCAGTGCCGTCGTTCCACGCGACGCCCAGCCTTGCGGCGATCTCGTCGAAGATCGGCGTCGGGCTCGCGGCCGCGGATGCAGTCCCCGTCATCATGATCCCCCTGTCGGTGCTGGTCATCACCACCTTCGCAGACAATGCCGACATCGTCAGCCGAATCGCTGAGATCGACTGCGGCGCGTGGCCGGACGCGGCTGACCGCCGATGCGCGGCAACGTCTTGGCACGGTGATCGTGTCGATGCGGTCCATCGGCTCGGCGTCCAGCGACTCGTGCCGCACCAGCCGCCAGGCGGTCGGCCGCCGTTTTCCGAGGAACCTGCTCTCACGATCTGGGCGGGGACGCCGGCCACTCATCGTTTGGTCGAAAATGATTCCTTGACACCTGCGGCTGCGGCTCTGGCCCCGATCGCGACTACGAACCGGGCCAGAGCCGCACTCGCGTCGTCCCATCGACCGGGGCTGGCTGGTTCCCGTCGAACGGGCCTGGCCGGCACGCGTCGGGGCTGGATGCGTGGCTTCCTGTGCACGGCAACACCTCCTCTCAGATCATCACCTCCCCGGGCGTGCTCGATCGTGCAGATCGAGGGCGCTGCCTAACTCGCGCTCGTAATGGGGAGTAAGGACAGTTTTACCGCGCGGCGAACGCAGCGGAGACTTTTGTACCGAACTGGTGTAAGGCACGCTTCACTCCATGAAATTCAACTACGTTCCGTGCCCATGACCATCGGTCCGAGACCTGCAATTAGGCGTGTCCAACGGCACCCGCGCGACGCCGGCGGCGGTCTGTGACAGGTCTTCGTCCGAACGAGACTGTCACCTGGAGTACTCCCGCACGATCGGTTACCGGCCGTAGCGGTGCGCACGCCTTCCGACATGACAGCGAACGCGCTCAGACCAGGATGCGCGGCCCCCCGGGTTGTATCCGGCGACCGCAAGCGGAAATATCCGGCGAATCCGGTGACTCGGGTTCCGAGTGTCTGGTCGTCAACGAGCGCAGTGTCCAAATGGATGCAACGAGTTGCATCCACACCGTTGGGTACGCCTTGGGCGCGCCGTTGGGTAGTGCGTCGGCGGCAGCTGGCGCGGATCTCGCCGTCGGCGACCTTGTCGGCGAGCAGGGCGCAAATCTGGGTGGTCTCGGTGGTGTGGCCATGACAGCGGCGCACCGCCTCGATGGGCACACCGGAGTTGATCAGCTCGGTGGAACCAAACCACCGAGCTGGCGGGAACGCACGCTACGCCGACCGATCACCATCTCGGCCGCACCACTGCAGGTTCCTTGAACCGACTTGGTCCGAGCCACGCGCCGCAGGGTGTTGGCGTTCGCCGCGCCGCTGTGAGAGTATGGCGCATCTTGTTCCCCGCCGATGCGGGGGTGATGCGCTTTTCTAGCGGCCGGCGCGCTTGTCGTCGTGTGGTCCCCGCTTTCTGCGGGGGTGATCTACCTATATGTCACTGCCATATGTCAGGCGGGGTAGCTCCGCATGGGTGGGGATACACGTGGAAGGAAGACGACGAGTGCCGCCTAAGCCTTCGCCCACGGCGAAGCCCCAGACCCGCTATCGGAATCGTCAGGCGCGCGATGGCGAAGCGATCCGGGCACACAGCCAAGAAAGTGTGGACTACCGCCATCGCCTGGCGGACGCGGAGTTCGATGCGGAGCGACGCGCGCTGTTCCTAGATGTGCTAGAGGACGTAGCGGATGTAAAAATCGCTGCTCGGCGGATCGGAATGACCCATGAGCAGATCTACGGGCGAACGCGCTGGGACCAGGCATTTCGAGATGCGATGGAAAACACCCTGACTGAACGGTGTATCGCCAAGACGGCCAGAGAATGCGGCACCGCGGGCGGCTACAAGGCTGGTGGACGGTGCCGCGAATGCCGAGCAGCCCACCATCGACCGGCGCAGTCGCACACGCAACCTCACGGTGCACGGTGGAGCGAAGCAGCGCTGCGCCGTCGATACAGGTCGAAACAAACGACGGTGATGGCGTGAACTCCTGAACGGTCGCCTCATCGATGTTCGGTGTTGCCGTCCGCGGTCGCGTAGGTCAAGTGCAGGTGGTGGTGGTCGACCACCACCTGGTGCCCGACGCTGCGCGGGTCGGTGGCCACCTTTCCGTGAGGGCGGGTGCCCGGTAACGGCCGGCAGAGCAGCCCGTGGCGATGCAGCGCAGCCGGTCGGCTGGAAGCGAGAGAGCCTTGATGAACAGCTCGCGCAGCACTGTCTCAGCGCCGGAGGTGTTCAGCACGACCTGCAGAACGTGTGGGTGTCAACGGCGTGCCGTCCGATGACCGCGTCGGCGGTGTTCATGGGTGGGTTCAAGCGAGGGCACCTTCCATTCGGCTTCCATGCGCTGAGTGACGTCTGGGGCGGCCGGTCGGCGAAACAGGGCAGAAGCCTTCCCTTGAGACGCAACGGGTTGTCGGGGCTCAGCTCGGGACAGGTTGAGCAGGTCGCCCAGCGCGCGGCGACAGCTCGCATCGCGTAGCGAAGGGGAGCGAACTGCGGCGCGGCGTGGAAGGTCCACGCCAGGATCTGGCCGCTGCTCAGGTTTCATTGCCTCGGTGCATCGCGGGCGGTCCGGGTATTGATGGTGTCATGGCTGGATCCCTTGCGGGCGAAGCGTAGGGGCGCGCTTGGCCTGCCTCAACACGGCTACGCGGCCTCCGGTTGGCGCCGACCGCCCAGATCGGCGCACAGCGACATGTCGTACCGGCGTGGTTCTCGTCGCCGTCCTAGTCCTGCCGGTGCGCGAGATGCTCGTTGTGGAGCCCGGAAGTACGCCCTGATGCCTGGGCCACGGTCGTGTGAGTGTGGTGTCCAGATCCAGATCCAGAACCAGTTTTCAGGCGACGCCGACAGTGCTGTCGTTCGAAGACACCGACGAGCGAGAGTGCGTCATCGTGAACAGCTAACAAAGGGCCTGTGCCCGGCCGGTCAGGTGGTGCTCATCGGCTGTGGCCCGAGCACCGCGCGGACAGGCTCGGGCAGGTGGGCCAGCAGGTTCCGGGTGCGGGTGCGAGCGGCGCGGGTGATCTCGTCGTGCGGTTGGTCGTCCATGCCGTGTGGGGTGTCCGGGCCGATCCAGGTGGTGACCGCCGCGTACTGCCACGGGTTGATGGCGGTGCTGGTGGCACGCAGCGCGGCCAGGGCCGCGCGCAGGCTGCCGCGGCCGTAGTGAGGCGAGCTCAGGTGCCAACGGAGGCTTCCCGCGGCGATCCACCGCCCGTCGAGCAGAACCTCGTGCTGATGCAGGGTGTTGGCGGGGCACGCGGTGAACAATCCGGTGTCCTGGACCAACCTGTTGCCGAAGATGGTCAGCGACCATGGGCGGGGTCCGGTGCGGTGACGCGCGAGGTACACCACGCCGAACAACCCGTCCGGGGCGAGCAGGAACACATACCGGTCACCATGGCGCTCGTGCTCGCCGACCTGCGCGAACCCTTCGCTGGCGCAGACGCGCAGCACGCCGGCCACGTCGAGCCCGGCAACCAGGTCATCGAGCCCGGCCAGGGCCTCCTGCGGGGTCCACCAGCCGCCGACGCGGACCAACCACGCGGCCAGATCCGCCCGTTCAGGGCCCGTGATCACCGCCAGCTCCGACTCCGCGAGAACCTCATCGCGGACAGACCGCTCGGCCAGCCGGCGCACTTGGGTCCTCACCGTGTCCTGGGCTGGCAGGGGTGGGGTCTGATCACGCAGCCACCGCAACCGCCCGATCCCGTGCTCCCGCCTCGACACACCCACGCCCATAGCGTACCGACGGTGACCAGCCCGGCGCCGTGTTCCACCCGATGCAGCCCTCCCGGTCTCCACCAATCAGCCGGCCAGCGCACGCTCGTCGACGTCGATCTCGACCGGACGGTGATCGGTCAGCTCGACGAGCTCACCGTCGATCGTCACCTTGACCTCATCCACCGGCACCACCCGGAATCCGGTCACCGCGGCGTCTGGCACGTGGTGGGTGGCGTACCAGCGGTCAACCCGGCGATCCGGGTGGTTGTCCTTCGAGAAGAAGCCCGCCGTCGGGATCCATTCGGTGCCGGTGAGGAGCGCGCAATCCCGCATCCGCCCGATCCTGGGGTGTTCGAGCCGGACCGCGGCCTGGCGGTCGACCAAGCCGTCGTCACCGAGCTGGTAGGCGTGGTCGGGATGCCAGCTCGTGCGGGCGGGGACGTACGGATCGCCGTCGTACCAGGCGTAGCCGTCGCCGCGGATGACCTGCTGGGCGCCGATTCCGTTGAAGTCCCCGCCCAGAAAACCGGGGATGTCGTCGCGGTTGAACACGCGCAGCATCTGACTGGTATCCATCCGGGCCCAGGTCTGGTCGAACGGGGACAGCTGCACGGACCCGATCCGGGCCTTCGGACCGCCGAAGTCGAACACCGCGGCAATCGCGCAGTGCCACATTCCCGCGCCCTCACGCATCAGCGGGTGCAACGTGCCGGGCACCGGCTCGATCCCGTCGCGCCACAGCAGCCCGGTGTGGTGGATGATCCCGCCCACCGCGACCGCGGGCTCTCCCGCCACCTGCCAGTTGCGGCCGACCGCCTCGGCCAGCCGACGCAGCCCCGCGACCGCACCCGGGCGTTTCGCTTGCTGGTCCTCACCTGTGGAAATGATCTCCTGCACGGCGATGACATCGGGGTTGCGGGCGCGGATCAGCGCCTCCAGACTGCGGAACCGTTTCTGTTCGGCCGGGGCCTCGCTGCCGTAGAGATTCAGCGCGTTCACCGACATCACGGTGATCATTGAGCTCCAGTCATCTCTGCGGGACGGTCCGCGTGACCGCCTGCCAGCCACGCGCCACGACCGTAGCGATCTCGTGCGCTGGTGATCTTCGCCATAGCAGCTGATCGGGCGTGCGAGACACGCCCACCGAGCCGCATACGGGGTCTCACCACCGCCCATCGGCCAGCGGGGTCGGCCAAACCAGTGAGCACGGCGAGGAGGATTTCAGCGTAGAACTCGGCAGGAACGCGACCTTGATCTAGACCTGGGTGGACTCCCCGGTCGGTGTCCGGCGAGTTAGGCGCTCGACGAGCTGCTGGTGGAACTCGATCAGCTTGGCTTGCGCAGAAATCCGATCGGGCACGCAGTCCGGCTCCCCGAACAGGCCGGCGGTCATCGCAGCCGCCACGTGCAGGGTGGCGACCGGGTACCGCGCGGCGGTCTCGCGAATCGAGGGCGGGCGCTTCTCCACGACCTCCAGCCAGAACATGTCCAGCACCTCCAGCGCGCGGGAAAGGTGTTCTGGCGGGCACATCGCGTGCAGCAGCGGGGTCGCCACCGCCCGGGAGAGATTCGCGCTCGGATCGAATCCGGACTCCTGACACCATTCATGGCTCTGGCCGATCAGCCAGAGCGCCACGGCACCGGCATCGGCGGGCCGAATACTCCGCACCTCCTCCACCCCGAACTCGGCCCACGACCCGGCCGCGGCTTGTGTCTCCTTGATCAGGCGGACGACCTCGTGACGCTGCTGATACTGCTCGACGGTCTCGTCCTCGCGCCGCGGCGCGAGGTGCTCTGCCGGCACATCGAACCCGCCGTCCTCGACGAAGGCGAGGTAGTTGAACAGGAACTGCACCCCGTGCAGGTACTGCTCCAGCACCCGCTTCCAGTACGGGAACTGCCGGGGATGCCCGTCCGGAAGGTGGGCGTACTTGACCGGCATCGCGACGTCCGGAGCCATCCCCGGGACCACCCGAACCGACTGACTCCGGTGCGGACCGTCGCCCCGGCCCTGCCGTTTCCCCTTCCTCTTGCCCATATCCAGAACCGTACTGGGTGGCGTTGCGTTCGCTCAGTGAGCGGGAACCAGGTGTCCGGTCGATCAACGGCCGAGTTCCGGCAAGGGGCCGCCGACGCATTCCAGCAGAGTCCGGCCGGACTCCCGGTAGAAGGACTGCTTGGCGCGCTTGCGGGCCTCGTAGTTTCCGCGGCCGCGCACGCCCCAGATTCTCGACGTAGGTCTCCGGGTCCTCGTCG
>WNGK01009472.1_pt1 | contig 10027 bp, 9 predicted proteins | sample 5400601 | NCBI WGS metagenome assembly WNGK01 (sample SAMN13153376, study PRJNA577476) | soil metagenome | isolation source: 60 cm soil or saprolite under Garry oak tree replicate 1 | place: USA:California | collected 2016-06-15 | reverse complement strand
AATCCCCACTATTTCGCGGATAAGATGTACGACTATTTGCAAAGCTCCTATGGAGTGCGCTTCGAAGAAGAAGAATTATAACGCCTCGTGAGCGGCTAATGCGAGACCGCGCTAGTTACAAAGAATGCCAGCAGGATCAACCAGCTAATCGCAAAAGCGATCAACAGGCGCAGAGCCAATCTAGATAACATCATAGAGCGACGGCGCGATGAGATTTGCGTAGTGATTTCTTCTGTAGATGTAGACATAACATTACTCCGTTTATAGCAATACAGTTCTCGGCATCCCTGCCGAGGAAGAGTACTTTTTAGCACCCCCTATCTTTAATAACGAAAGGTGCAAAGCTTGTTAACATAGAAAGGCGTCGAATCTCGTCAATACACTCCCGAAATAGGGTTACCCCCGAAATCTGTGCGAATGATGTCTATTTTTCATAAGCTTTTAGCGGATGTAGGTTTACCAGATATGCGGTTTCATGATCCACAGCGCAGCGACGATCTTATTAGTAGCTGGCGTGCATCCGAAGGTAGTGCAGGCACGGACGGGGCATAGTTCAATTGCTATAACAATGGACATTTATTCACAGGTGTCGTCAGCGATGCAGCTGGGGGTGGCAGAGAGAATTGATGATATCTTCAAGCAACAGTGATTTCTATAAAGATTTGATTACATATAAATATCTTTTGTCTCATCTAGCAACAATTGTGCGATCTCCTATAGAGCCTCAACTATTCTCCTCGCTCCCTGTGGGTTCATTCATTTCCGATAGTGAGGGCGACGTGAACTTTATTTCTGGTTCCTCTCGAGGTTCATGTTGACGTTCCTCTGGATTTATCTCAGGAAAGCTCTTTTCTTGAATAGTCGGTAAAACTCTCTGTAAACCTTCACTTTGATCTAGCTGTAAAAGATTTTTTATCAATGTTTGTGAGGCCATTGCTCTTGTATTTGCATCCGCGTTTGGATACAGCAAATCTACTAATTTTGGTGCTTTCTCAAAAACATAATCTGTGAGATCAATCTGTTTTTTCCTTAGCTCCAGTTGCTTGTCGTATAAATCAATCAGTTCCCTTTGAGTTTGTATCTGACGAGCCTGATCTTTACGGGATCGAGCAGCTTCGGCTTCCTGTTGTTTTCGCTCAATCTCTTCCGCGAGGGCTTTGTTCTTTAGCTCAGCCTCTCTTTTCCTATCTTTTGCTCCTACTACTGCATCTATCAAGATTTTTACCGCTTGGGCGACAGCTTCTGGGCTGATGCTCAATTTAATCTCAAAAGGTGAATTGTAAGTTACCTGAATAATGATGAGGTTAGCCTCTTTGTCAAAACGACGGTTGTTTGTTTGAGAATACTCTATCAAATCAGAAAATCGGCCATGAGCTATAAGCCAACATTTTGTAGTGAATTCGGTAAGTGCAGAAATAATAGCTGCGACATTTTGAGCTGTTAAAGGTTCTTCTGTGATACGTATTTGGATAATCGATGGGTCGTATTGAACTACTTTGGGTGCTTCGAAAGTCACAGGAATTCTTACTTGATCCAATCCTTTAACATCCCTAGCATGAAGTAGCTGCTTCTCTTGCTGAGAAATGTATGCGCCACTTATGTTAACTTCATAGAGAGAACCGTCGCTTAAGGTAGAATTTAATAGTACAGCATTTTTTAGGTTTACTGCGCTTAAGGTTGCTTTTTCAAATATGGCTGCATTTAGATTAGCTTCGATTAAGCTAACATCATTTAGAAAAGCTTCGCTTAAATTGGCTCCCATAAGACTACTGTTGGATAGGTCAGTACCTTTTAACGATGCCTGGAACAAGTTAGCTCCATCTAGGTTAGACCTTACAATTTGTGCTTCATCTAAAGTGGCACGGCTAAGATTAGCGTGACGGAGGTTGCATAAAAATAGATCAGCATCGCTTAGATGGGCGTCTTGTAAGTTTGATTCGCTTAAATCCACTTCTATGAGCGTGGCACCTACTAGCCGACAGTTTCTTAGATTGGCTCCATGTAGTGTATTACGGCCTATTAGGCCCGCCGACGAAATTTACACCGCTAAGGTCGATTGTAAAATACGGTAAGAAACTCAGCAGGAATGCGGTTTAAAATGCAGCATCACTGAAGTATACTCTACAGTATCAAAAACACTGTGGAGGCAGAGAGGATGCTACGTTACATGGAACGGTCAACGATTTACTAGCCTCCAACAGAAAGGCTGGACCAATGTCCAGATCGCCGAATTTACGGGTCACCACCGGGATACGGTTGCGCGGGTGCTGCGAGAAGCAGTAGAGAAGCAGCCGACAACCCGCAACCGGAGCAGCGCGGTGGCGGTGTTTGATGCTCAGATTGCCCAGTGGCTCGACAAGAAGCTTCCAGTCAGCCGCATGCTTGAGCTGGCGCGAGCAGATGGGGAGCATGCCTACAGCGGCGGGGAAACCGCCTTCTACGACTACATCCGCAAAGTGCGCCGCGCAGGCAAGCAGACGCCACACGATCTGGCTGTGCGCTTTGAGGGGGTGCCAGGCGAATTCTTGCAAATTGACTGGGGCGAGGTGCGCCACATGGAGTTCACGAAGCCTGAGTTGGCAGGGCAAACGCGCTACTTTTTTGCCGCCAGGCTCAAATACAGTCGCTTCATGTACGTGAGTTTTCACACCGATATGCGGGAAGAAACGCTCTTACGTTGTCTGATTGCCTGTTTTACCGCGATCGGCGGGGTGCCATGGGTAGTCGTCACGGACAATATGAAGACAGCGGTATTGGGTCGCGATGAGCAGCATCAGCCGGTCTGGAATCCGGCGTACCAGAAGCTCGCAGTTGAGTTCAAATTTCATCCAGAGGCCTGCGCTCCCGCTTCCGGAAATCAGAAAGGAGCCGTCGAGAACCTGGTCAAATTTGTGAAAGGGAACTTCATCGCCGGACGTTCGTTTCATGATGATGTCGATCTGGCAGAGCAATGTACGGCATGGTTACAGCGTGTGAATACGGAGCGCCCATCGGATGCAACAGGGCAGCCGCCTCTCACGTTGCTCGTGGAAGAGCAAGCCAAATTCAGTGTGCTGCCTCTCATAGCGCAGGACTACGGCTTCTTTGATTGTGTGGTGGTCAGTCGTGAGGGATTGGTGGCCATCGAAACCAATCGCTATTCGGTGCCGACGCATTTGATGGGACGGGCAGTCACGGCACGCATCCACGCCACACGCATCGAAGTCTTCGCCGACCACGAACTGGTGGCGACGCATGTGCGCTCGCGCGAACAGCACGCTCGCATTGTCAACCCGGCCCATTTCGAGGCAGCATTTAGCAGCAAACCACGCGCACGGGTGATGGTGTACCGCGACTGGTTGTGCGACCTGGCGCCTGTGGTGAAGAGCTATGTACGGGAACTCTGTCACAAACGTCGAACTGAGATGAACCCGCAGATGATTGCGCTGTATGAACTGGCGCAAGAGGTCGGGAATGCCGATTTTGTGGCGGCGCTGGAGTTGGCGGCGGAGCAGCAGATGTACGGCGCCGAGTATGTGCGAGCCATTGTGAGCGTGCCGACCGCCTCTGTGCCTGTCAGTTCGGCGGAAACGAACGTGATGGCGCTCGTGCCCTCACTTCCAGCCCAACACGAGGTAGAGCGAGATCTGGCCCAGTATGAGCGCTATGTCGCCAACCTCGACCAGGTCCTGGACGCAGCGAGAGTCTGGACAGGAGGCCGGGCATGAGTGAGTCGCTGGACCACAAACTAACCACGCTCAAACTCGCACGCGTGCGAGAGGTCTATCCCAGTTGGACTCTTCAGGCGGCACAGAGCGAGATGGGCTATGGGGAGTTTCTGGAACAACTGGTGACCGAAGAAGTATTGGCGCGTCAGGAAAACCAACTGCGGCGCAAAATGCACGCTGCCGGGTTTCCGTATGCGGCCACCATTGAGCAGTTCGACTTCACGCTGCGACCGGAACTCAAACGCACGGTCATGCTGCGCTTCTTTGACAGTCGTTTCATTGCCAACTCTGCGTGCTTGCTCCTGATCGGCCCTAGCGGCTTAGGGAAAACACACCTGGCCATAGCGGTAGGTACGAAGATGGTGCAATTGGGCTACAGCGTGCGGTTTGTGATGGCGCAACGCCTCGCCAACGCCGTCTTAAGCGCCGCAACACGCAACGAGATCACCCGTTTGGTTGAACCGCTCGTCACATGTGACCTGCTCATCCTGGATGAGTTCGGCTATTTGAGCATGGAACCACAGGTCGGGCCGGTGTTGTATGAGCTGATCAGTGGACGCTACGAGAAAGGAGCAACGGTCATCACTTCCAACAAAAGTCTGACGAGCTGGGGCGAACTGGTCGGGGATAGCGCTTTAATGATGGCGATCATCGATCGCTTGTTGCATCATGGGGAGGTGTTTTACTTGCGAGGATCTTCCTCTCGCATGCGCGGCAAAGAACCGGTCACATTGCAGGCGAAAGGAGATGGCTCCCTGTTAGCAGAAAAAGTCTAACCAGGTTTTCTGACACCTATACTGGCGAAGAAATCTTCGGCTGAGGAGTGCTTTTGGGTCTTTTTTAGCAGAACCTGATGCCGTCTTTTAAGCCGCAATCGTGCCTACTTGACAACCGTGTTTTACACCAAGATAAGGGCATTTATCATTGACACATGAGCCAAAATGGAGAACGCAGAGCGGCTTGAGTACCCTTTCTTAGAGAGCAAGATGTGAGATTATCTTGGACATGACATCAGCTTTCTCTTGACTGAGCGGTTTTTCGATATATAGCAAGAGACGATGTACTTAGCCCATGAGAAGTGCTCGATAACAGCTCTTATGAGCAAGACGATGGGAGCCCATCCTTTTACAGGATCTTTGGCAAACAACTCTTGCTGCAGAAGAAGAATGAGACGATACCTCCAGAACACTTCATGTAGCTCTGATCTTGTTTAAAGCAAGCAGGCTACATTAAATTTGTAAGAGTCCGAAATAAGTTGACTACTTGCTACTCGAAAACCGAGCCGGATTTTTAAGAACGTTTCTCTATTCACCATAGTGGAAGTGTAGTATAGTTACCTGAGTTGATCCTGTGAAAAAGCTGAGATGAAACTGAGAGGAAGGAAGCAGTTTTTTGTAGGAGATACGTCCTTTGCCTTCTCAGGCGAAAAGGCTCCACCGACCTTAGCGTTGTAAATTTCGTCGGCGGGCCTAATAGGCCATTACCTGATTCTCGTTGTTCCATGTTGATTTTTGTTAAATCAGCCGCTTCGAGATCAGCCTGGTTTAGATTTGCCCCTGCAAGAAAGGCTCCTCGCAAGTCGGCTTGATGCAAGTTAGCTCCGCTCAGGTCTGCATTCATCATTATTGCATCAAATAGTATAGCTTCACTCAAATTGGCCTGACTTAGGTTGGCATCTGTTAGCCTGCTTCTTAAATAGCGATTATTTATTTCGTATTTTAAATCACTAAGCTCATCAACAAAGTGAGTTTCGTCTAGATCAACATCTTCTAAATTGGCTCTTCTCAGATCCGCTTTTCTTAAGTAGTTTTTGTGAGATTAGCGCTGTATAAGATTGTTCTAGAGAGATTTGCTCCCGACAAATTAAGACCACTTAGATCGATATTTCTCAGATCTTGACCGCTTAAGTCAAGTTCATATGGATGGCCTACTTCAGCAAGTAGCTGCTCAATATCTTCTCTCTTTAGAGGCTTATCTTTTGTGCCCTTCGGACTGCTAGTATCCAATCGATATGCTCCTTCTCTAACACAAGGAAAGTCTAATTTACTTTTGAAAAACTAAATAACCGCACACAGTTTACGCCGACCTACTTGTCCCGCACAGCCTCGGGTATTCCAGTAGCATAGAGCGGAAACGAATAATCCAGGCGGTAGGTATCCCCTCTGTCGGTAAGAAATTGCACCTCTAAGGGATTGCCCTCCTCGTCAAGTGACCGCCTCAATATCTTGAGCATCGGGGCGGGATCATCGAGAGATAAACCAAAGAGGAATCGCTCCACCCCGGTTGCCTGGACAACATCGACCGTTTCCCGGCACCAGAACGGCTTTTTCCCCAGTTGGCACATCAACTCGTAGATGTCGCTATCAGGCTTTTCAAGCTCTGGCATAAGCGGGGCAAACCAGAATGGAAAGTAGCTATCGTTGATGCAAACAATAGTGTCACTATCGCGTTTCTGAAGGTTGCGATGGTAGATGACCTGTTCACCCTCTGAGATGTGGAGCAGCTGAGCGATCTCGGCATCGGCATATTGCACTTTCAAGAGCACAGTCTCTTTATACGCTGGATAACCGCCCTTGGAGACGTCTTCAACGAAATCCCCGCGACGATCTGAAAGCATGCGATTTCTCATGCTCAAATCGGCAATACTGTATTCGTTAAACGAGGCATTGCTTCTTTCCCGAATAGGATGGACTTTGACCAACCCTTCGAGGGCAAGGCGCATCAAGATGAGTTGCACTGAGGTATTGCTGATGCTGTACTGCTCTTCTATTTGTCGGGGGAGAAGAACTTGGCCAATTTGGTAGCCTCCCTCAAGAATACTGGTACGGACCCCAGCATACGCCATAGCAATTTTGCTCCCAGCACGCAATTCAGGCGGTAATGGTGCGGCTAATAACTCCTGTGGTGACACGACACGCATACAGATACTTGTCTCCTCTACCCATTTTTCGCATTGACGAGTTCGAGCAATCGCACGGTTTGTTGGTGCATCTCTCGAGTTAACTTCTCAATCAACTTAACGCCTCGTCCCGTATCAGCATCTTCAGGCGCGCCCCATATGCCCTGCATAGTACTGGCATACGAGCCAATGGATTGTAAAACAGGTTGCACCTTTGCAGGGGCAATGTCTGGCTCGCAATGGGCTGTTTCTGGAATAGGCTGGACGAGATCGGGCCAGTAGGCTCGTAAAATGGCCGTCTCAACGGCACCTGCGTGGATATCCTGAGCGGTGGTCATACCGCTCTCGTCCCACCCTTTTCCTACCTGGGCAGTGGACGGAATAGCAGCGGTCGGAATGCCCTCTAGCGCCGTGATCTCAGTTGCTAACGCCCCTAACAGGTCGTTGCCTCCGTGCCAATTCACCAGGATGAGCAGAAAGGGTGTGTTCCATGCCTTGAGACTACGCGCGATATCATGCACGACAGCAGCGAGGGTACTGACACTGAGCGCGATAGTTCCCAATCCTTTGTGTTCCCATGAACAGCTAAAGGGGAGGATTGGGAGAAGCAAGGCATCATCTGCAAGGGATGTTGCTAGCCTTTCCGCTAGCAATTGAGCGATCCGTAGATCTGTATCTATTGGCAGATAGGGACCATGCTGTTCGCAACTTCCAAGAGGTAAAATCACGATCCGGCGTGACAGTGCTTGGAGCAGGGGCGCGGGTTGATGAGTGTACACGCTAATCACCTTCAATAATCAAAATGTTTGGGTGCTAGTATTATACCACCTCATCAAACAGATGGTAAGGTAGCTTTTTGCTAAACGATACACTTGATTTTTTATCATCCGTTGATTATACTTATCTTATATGGTTATTGTTTATCATGAGAAGCTAAGTGAAATTGGATACCTGCAAGGAGGTGAGGCCGAAATAGTGTTACTTGGGAGATTGTGCTGACTGGTCGTTTCCGGCAACCAGCCAGCAGTTTGAGAGTCTAGTCCCGTCGTTAACCAGAACGTAGACCCTCGTAGGTATTATGCCTACCCGGGTGTCTAGCGTCAAGCATATGGAGGAGCTTGAACCATGCTGAACCACCTGCGCACGATAAACTCTAGTACTATCGTCCCTTTAGCTGCTACGAACACCCTACAACTAACCGAGACGCTACAGATCACCCCATTATTCGACATCCAGCATGAGGATGTCACACATGCTTACTATGAAGGATTACAGTCCCGCTTACAAGCTATTCAAGGTCCGTTCGCTGCCAGCCACCTTGTGAACTTCCTGCACTCAGCCATTGAAGGCGACTGGTTCGACAAGCGGCATGAGACGCAGCTTCGTCGGTCTATCGGCTTCCTCTTCGGAGAGATTCACGGCCAGGTACTGACCCCGAACGGGACGTGCCGCCCTGATATGACTACCCTAGTCACGCTCAATCAAAAGGATGAACAGCGCGGTTATCGGGCCGGCCGTCTCTGGTTCTTTTACGAGGCCACTCCCGCCGAGCGCGTCTTGACCGATGACGAACTGCTCAAGCGACTTCGTGAATATGTCGTTGATTCGGTCATGTGGAATGATTCCGAAGGGGTCTGGTCCTATACCGCCGCCTGTCTGCTTGGCGAACTCAGCGGCCACCTGTTCTCCTTGACGCCGCAAGAACAGCAGGCACGGGAAGCAGAGTACCGTTATTGGCGTGAGAAGGTGGACCCGCAATAGTCCTATAGTCGTGCAGAGGGCACGCTGACGATGTATGCTCTCTGTGCACTCTCTACACATAAGGGTATACCGCCATGCAGACCGTGAGAATCTACCGGCTCGGCCATCTCTCACCAACACTCTTTCAACGCCTGAAAGCAGCACAGATGGAAGCTGCAGGGGTCTGGAACTACTGCTGTGAACTTCATAAAGAAGCACGCTCCATGCGTAGCCCGTGGCCCGAACAGTCCGATCTACAGCGCGCGACCAAGGGACGCTTCGCCTTACACAGCCAATCCGTCCAGATGGTGGTGCATGCTTTCCTTGCTAACGTTGAAACCACTCGCAAACTGCGCGCCACGCATCCCAAATTGCGCATGAAATACCCCTGGAGGACGAAGCGCTTCTACCCGGTTCACTGGCCCACACAAGCGGTCAACGTTGAGCGCGGGCGCGTCGTGCTGCCGATGGGACGAGGACGCGCCTCGCTTGTCCTACGCCTGGACCTGCCAGAAAATAGCGGGGCCTGTACTCTCGTCTGGAATCGCGGATTCGAACTGCATGTCTGCATCGAGATACCGCAGGCTAAGCAAGCCCCCGGCAACGTTCGTGCAACGGTGGACCTGGGGGAAATCCACCTTGCCGCTGTGACCACCAACACGGGTGCGGCCATTGTCGTCTCGGGGCGCGGCATCCGTAGCCTCAAACGCCAGCGCAACATGCGGCATCGGCAACTCTCCAAGAAACAAGCGCGGTGTCGTAAGTACTCCAGCCGTTGGAGGAAGCTACAACGTGCCAGGAACAAGATGGCGGGCCGGATCGAGCGGCGTGTGCGCGATCTGCGCCACAAGGCGACCCGGCAGGTGATTGAGTTTTGTCAGCAAGAGCAGGTCGGCACCCTTTTCATCGGCAACCCGCACGGTGTGCGCAACGAGAACAGAGGACGCTACCACAACCAGCGCATGGCGCAGTGGGAGTACGGCAAGGACATCGACTACCTGACCCACAAAAGCGAACAGGCCCGCATCGAGAGCTTCACTGGCTCCGAACGAGGAACGAGCAGCCAGTGTCCGGTATGCGGGCATAAGCACAAGCCCACAAGCAGAGTGTGGAAGTGCAGAAAATGTGGGTTCAAAGGGCATCGAGATATCGTCGGCAGCGTCAATATGCACCGACTGGCATACGACAAACCGGTGACGTTTCCTCGTTCGGTCACGTATCTCCGCCCTGGCCCGTCCAGGCGGAGTAGTAGGGCAGGCACGCCCCGTGCATCCTGAGCGGTGCATGTGGTCTTAGTGAGTCAACGGGTCAACCACCTCTTCAACAGAGAGGGTTCCGCGAGGGACAGGCCACACCGGCGAAGTCACCAGGAAACTTATTCCCGAAAGGGGATGAGAGTGTCAGCATAGAAAAGTGGCGGATCTCCTCAGATTGGTAATTCGATAATGCTAGTTACCAACGGAGTGACGCTGCCAAGTCGGGTAAACTGCCACTTTTTCATCGAGTATGAACGAGCCTATCTGCCGTAATAGCGTTTATCCTGGCACTGGTCGCATTCACAACTGGCGCGCAGCTTTTCATAGGTGTAGATGCCTGTTTTATGGCCGTCTTCCCACACGGGTGTCAGACCATAACGTCCTACAGGCTGTACGTCGACCAGGGTTGTCTCCTCGACGCTTAA
>WNGK01040616.1_pt1 | contig 10029 bp, 10 predicted proteins | sample 5400601 | NCBI WGS metagenome assembly WNGK01 (sample SAMN13153376, study PRJNA577476) | soil metagenome | isolation source: 60 cm soil or saprolite under Garry oak tree replicate 1 | place: USA:California | collected 2016-06-15 | reverse complement strand
TGGAAAGATTCGGCAGCGGCTCGGCAGCGGCTTTCTCCTCGCCTGCCGCCTCGGAGTTTATGACGGCGTGCCCTACGGCGTAATTCCCGGCGACTCGTCGGGCAGGCCGCGCGATATCCCGAAGCCCTACGAATGGGGCTTCGGCGTGGACGCCGATAACCCTATGGAAATGGACCTCACCGAGCCAATTCGATTCATCGGCTGGCTCGAATCCGCGGGAGTCCGAATTGTTAACGTCTCGATGGGAAATCCCTACGTCAACCCTCACATCGGCAGACCGTTTGAGAAACCAAACGAAGGCGCCTATGAGACGCCCGAGCACCCTTTGCTCGGCGTGGCGCGCCATTTCACGGCCGCCGCCCGGATTCAGCGCGCCTTTCCGAAGCTCGCGGTCGTGGGGACGGGTTATAGCTGGCTCCAGCATTACATGTTTCATGCCGGCGCTGCGAATTTGAAAAGCGGAGACGTTCGCCTGGTGGGCGTCGGCCGCGGGGCGCTCGCGTATCCAAACCTCTTTCGCGACGCGCTGGAACGCGGCTCGCTCGACCCTCTCCACACCTGCAAGACACTTTCTTATTGCACCTACCTGATGCGCTCGAAGGATCATCCCTTGGGCCAGTTTCCGACCGGGTGCCCGCCCTTCGACAAGGAAGGCTACGGCGAGATCGTGAAGCACGCGCGTCACGCCGCGCGCGCCTCGGCTGAGAAGGGCGGAGTGTGAATAAATGCTACTCCATCGATCGGGACGACGAAGAATCCCTTGTGTTGTTCAACTGCTTGCAAAGCAGATCCCTCTCCCGCGACTGCGGGATCGGGATGACAAGAGAAGAGGCTGCCCTAGTCCCGCCGTCGCGGGAGAAGGGATGACAGCCCCGCAGGATTTTTTCATCAACCTGCGATGAATCCCGGAGGGTTTGGCTTCGACCGTCCCGAAGCGCGCCACAAGCCGGTGTATAATCTTTTCCGGCGGGGGCCAAGAATGAAATTCCGTCTGAACAGACTTGCCAAGCAGGCTGTCGCCAGAGCCTCCGCAGGAGGATGCCATGCGTCTTGCGCGTTTCGTTTTTGCAGGGATTCCATTTGCGCTCCTGGCCACGGTTCTCGTCGCCGCCTTCATCTCGGGTAAGTGGACCGGCAAGGCGGAGGAAGGGCCGGAGTGGGTTTTCAACTTTAAGTCCCAGGACAATAAACTCACCGGCACGATGGTGGGCGCCGACGGGAAGGAACGACCTATAGAGGACGGCAAATTGGATTTGGACACCCTTTCCTTTTCGGTGAAGTCCGAATGGCAGGGGACGGCGATCAAGCTGGTGATGAAGGGTAAGGTCTCGAGCGACCAGATCGAGCTCCGAGTTGACACTGACGACGGCGCATGGGGGACTGACCTCATCCTCAAGCGCGCGTCAAAATAACCGTCGCGGGCGAGTCGCGCGTCCGCGTCTCAAAAAGGAGAAAACAGTCATGGCGGTGAAGCCTATTCCCGATGGGTATAGCACAGTGACGCCATATCTGGTTGTTCCAGGAGTCGCCAAGGTGATTGATTTCTTGAAGCAAACATTCGACGCCCAGGAGATCATGCGCATGCCGCGTCCTGACGGCGCTGTGAGTCATGCCGAACTTAAAATCGGCGACTCGATGGTAATGATGGGCGAGCCCATGGGGCCGCAGCAACCACCCATGCCCTCGATGCTGTACCTTTACGTGAACGACGTGGATGCCGCCTACAAGCGGGCGATCAAGGCGGGCGGCACGTCCATGCAGGAACCCGCCAACCAGTTCTACGGCGACCGCAATGCGATGGTGAAAGACTCGAGCGGAAACATCTGGGAGATCGCCACGCACGTCGAAGACATCGCGTCCGAGGAGATGGCAAAGCGCGCCGAGGCCGCGATGAAACAGCGGCAAGGGAGCTAGTGCGTTGGCCGGCGCCGAACCTCAAACGCCACCCCTGGTTCGCAATATTTCCGACACGGCGCTTTGGGCAGCCATGCATCGCGCTTGGGAGATGGAGCGGCCGGACGCCTTGTTTCGCGATCCCTTCGCGCGGAAACTCGCGGGCGAGCGCGGGGAAAAAATCGCCACGAAGTTTTCACCCGGCCGCAAGGACGCTTGGTCGTGGGTCACGCGCACCTACATCGTGGACCGCGACATCATGGACCAGGTCGCGCAGGGCGCGGACACGGTCGTCAACCTCGCGGCCGGCCTCGACACGCGGCCTTACCGCATGACGCTTCCCGCCTCGCTTCGTTGGGTCGAAGTGGACCTGGCCGGAATCCTCGACTGCAAAGAAGAAATCCTCGCCGACGAAAAACCGGTCGCTTCGCTTGCGCGCGACCTCGCCGCCGTCCCGAGCTTCACCCAATGGGTTTGCGACATCGTTTCGCCCGGAGTGAAGCGAATCATCGAGAAGCGCGCGGGCCGTGACCTGCACGAGGCCGGGGCGCCGTTCAAGTTTGCCCCCAGAGAAGGGCCGGGATTTTTCGCGACCTGCGGCTGGAAGCCCGTGGCCGTCCGCTCCCTGCTCAAGACAGCGGCGCAATTGGGCAGGCTTACGTTTCTGTTCCGGCTTATGGCGCTGCTTCCGGAATCGTCCGGCCGCCAAGGCTCACGTCCGTGGTCGGGCGTCTGTCTGCTGGAGAAAGCGTGATCAACGTGGCACCCGCACGAGTGGCGTTTCGGCACCGAGTCCGTCAACTGACGGATTCGCGCAAAGGCGCCGTTCGACTTGCTTTGCGCCTTGGCGCCTTTGCGTGAGGCTGCGTATTATTCTCCGACGGGTTAAAGCGGTGGTGCTTCGGGCTGCCGCTGCTTCCACGGGGGTTTTTGGGGCAGGAGTTTCTCGAATTCGCCGACGAGGTCGCTCTCGTAATCCCCGGCAAAAGTGTGGTTGAAGAAGCGCTCGATTCCCTCGCGGAAAAACCTTTCCCACGACGCATCTTCGCCGCCGGGGTTGATGGGGAAAAAAAGCGCTCCATTGGCGCGCGCGGCGGCGAGGTCGCCCGGGGCGTCGCCGATCATCAGCGCGCGATCCTTCTGATACTTTCCACTTGCCGTCAACTTCAAATGGTCTTTCTTCGAACCCATCTCCTGGCCGGCGATCACGGCGGCGTAACGAGCGATATCGTGCTCGCGCCACTCGCGCTCGAGAGCTTCTCCCGGAGTCTGCGAGACGCAAATGATGTCGGCGCGTGGGGCGAGCTTCTCCGCCGATTCGCGAAAGAAGGGGAAAGGCGGCACGCCTTCCACAAGGTCTTCAATGGCGCGATTGACCGCCTTGCTCCATTCGAGGGTGAGTTTTAAAACCGTGTCGCCGGTGCGCGCGGCCTCGGTTTCGAGGGCAGGATTGCCCAACGGCTGTCCGGAACCGATCCAAGCTTCGAGGGTCGGGACTTCCGGAATCTTCACGCGGCGCCGCATGGCCTCGGGCCAGTCGCGTAGCAGCTCAAAGGTTTTCGTCAGCGCTGGAAAGCGATTGACGCCGCGCCATTTTGAGTAGAGGTTCACAAACTCCGCCACCGCCCGCGCGTACTTCGAAATCGCCTGGAGCTTCCAGTACTTGATGATGTTGGGGATGAAGCACTCTTTGTGCTTGATTTCCATGGTATCGAAAACACATCCGTCGGAGTCTATGCCGACGAAAAACTCATGGCGAGGCTTGAAGGCGAGAAGTTTTTCTGGCGAGGAATCGCTCATGGTTCAGGCGGCCGGCCGGTCCCCGCGGGAATCGCATCGCCCGTTCGGGTCGGGCCCGATCCGGAGTCAGCATCTTAGCGCAATTCGAGCGGTTTCGCAGGCCTGCCTCGGGAGGCGGACCGACGGGTGAAGAAACGGAATTCCGCGCCTAGTCTGCCCGCGCGCCCATTGCCTTGACGCCGCGGTCTGCCCGGCTGCAAAAATGGGGTTGACCTTGCATTTCTCAACCGTGGGGGTTTATACTTCTTTTTGGCGATTGCACACAGTGGGCGAAAGCCCACTTTTTTGTTAGTGCGTGTCCAAGGCAGTGGGCTTGAGGCCGCAAACGAGATGCGTGTGGGCGGCTGGAGACTGGCCATGGCAGTGGACCTCGATAAAGTTCGCGAAATTGCCGAGCGGGTGGCGGTCTCAGAAGGGCTCTTCCTCGTGGACGTCGAGCTGAAGGGTGGCCGGTCGAATCAGTTGCTCAGGGTTTATATTGACAAGCCCGGCAGCGTGTCGCACCGCGACTGCGAACTGGTCAGCGAGCAGATGAGCGCGATCCTGGACGTTGAGGATTTGTTCGCCACGAGCTACACGCTCGAAGTCTCCTCGCCAGGACTCGACCGCAAGCTCAGGGAGCCCCGCGAGTATGAACACTTCGCAGGCCGGCGGGCCAGGCTGGTATTGCGTGAGCCCGTGGGGAACGAGAGGGTTCTTGAAGGCCGCTTGGCCGGCCTCGAGGGCGGCCAGGTTCGGCTCGACATGGGTGAGGCCGGCGTCAAGGAATTCGATCTTTCAAACATTTCCAAGGCGCAATTGGTTGTCGAGACCCTCAAGTAATGAGAGGCCGATTGCGGGAGAATTCAATGAGTCTTGCCAAGAGGCGCCGCGGACCGGAACGCGCAAGCGCGGTTCGAACATTAGAAAGTAAAAGTAAAGTCGAGAGGGCTTGACCTACAGGGTGACGCATATTTCAGCAGCGCCATTTTTCGACGCGCCCGGTGACTAAAAGACATGACCACCAGCTTGCTTTACCAAACGATCGACCAACTCAGCCGCGAGAAGGGCATCGATCCCCAGATCGTTATTGCGGCGGTGGAAGATGCCATCCTCGCCGCCTCGCGGAAGTACTACAAAACCGCGGAAGACCTCCAATCGCACTTCAACAAGGAGACGGGTACAGTGGAGGTTTTTGCGGTCAAGACGGTGGTCGAAGCGCTCGCCGACCCGGCCCGCGAAATGACCCTGGAAGAGGCGCAGAAGGTCAATCCGGAGGCAACGGTGGGGAGCGAGATCCGGATCCCAAAAGCCACGGACGTGCTGGGGCGCATCGCTGCGCAGACGGCGAAGCAAGTGATTTTCCAGAAAGTGCGCGAGGCCGAGCGCGAGACCGTCTACGCCGAATACAGCCAACGCATCGGCGAGATTGTGAACTGCACGGTGAAACGGACGGAAGGGCCCGACGTCATCTGTGACCTCGGCCGCGCCGAAGCGCGCATGCCCCGCAAGGAGCAATCGCGGCTGGAAAGCTACCAGATCGGCGACCGCATCCGGGCGGCGATTACGGCCGTGGACCGCGCGGCGCGGGGACCACTGGTGATTGTCTCGCGCGCGGACCCGTTGCTGGTGCAGAAGCTTTTCGAAATGGAAGTGCCGGAGATCTACGACGGCACGGTGGTCATCCGGGCCATGGCGCGCGAGGCGGGTGAACGCACCAAGGTGGCGGTCTTTTCGAAGGACCCGGACGTGGACTGCGTGGGCGCCTGTGTGGGGATGAAGGGCATGCGCGTTCAGTCCATCATCCGCGAGCTGCGCGGCGAAAAGATCGACATCATCGAATTCAACGACGACATCTCCACCTTCGCGGCGAACGCGCTGAGTCCCGCGAAGATCAACCATGTAACGATTCTCGAACCCGAGCAGAAGCACCTGGAAGTCATCGTGGACGACACACAGTTGTCGCTCGCCATCGGGAAGAAAGGGCAAAACGTGCGCTTGGCGGCGCGGCTTCTCGGCTGGCGAATTGACATCAAGAGCGAGGAAGAGAAGCGGCAGGAAATCGAGTCGCAGATGGCGGCCATGGCGCTGCGCGGCGCTGCGGTGACGGAACTCCGCGGGCTCGGCGATAAGACCCTCCGGAAACTCAAGGACCACGGCGTCGAGACCGTCGAACAGCTCGCGCAGATGACCCCCGACGACTTGATGCAGATCCAGGGTGTCGGCGAGAAGACCGTCGAACGCATCCGCCGCGTGGTGACGGACTATTTCGAGCGCGACACCGAATCGGCGTCGGCCATGGCCGCGGACGAGGAAGCTCGGGAGGAAGGCGAGGCGCCTGCTCCCGCGGCGGCGGCGGCGGAGGACGCTCGGGAGGAAAGCGAGGCGCCTGCTCTCGCGGCCCTCGAAGAGATTTCGGAAAGTGCGACGGCGGCGGACGTCCCAGCCGAGGCCGGCACACCTGCCGAACTTGCGCACGCGGGACCCCCCGCCGGGCCGGCGGAAGAAACAGGCGCATCGGAAGCCCCCGAGCGGGGAACCAGTGAAGGCGCGGCGGGGGAAGAGAAGCCAGAATAGTCCCGCTCTGCGGGATTCGTGGCCTGCAGAATTAAGCGGGCCGGGAGCAAGAGAGGGGAATGCGGAAGACTCGAATCAACGATCTGGCCCGAGAACTCGAGGTCAAGAGCAAGGCGGTCCTCGACTATCTGCACGAAATCGGGGTGGAGAACGTTAAATCCCACTCCAGCGCCATTGAGGAAGAGGCGGCAGGGAAAGTGCGGGCGCATTTCCAAGCTCTCAGCCAAGGCGAAGCGGCGCCCGCGGAGTCTGGCCCGCCCGAGCCTCCTCCCACAACTCCGGCGGTTCCCACGCACGCTATCCCACGGGTCGTGGCGCACGAACCGGCAAAGGTTAGCGAGGCGAAGCCCGAACCTCGCGCTTTGACGCGGACGATAGCGGAGATCTGAGAAGCCCGCTGCGCACGTTCTTTCCCATCCCCCCGAAGGCGTGGCTGGCCGGCTGGCGCAGGCCGGCGCCGCGGGCCTTCCACGGAGGACTGGGGCCGCGCTGCCTTTGAGGCCTGCGGGTGTTCGTCCACTGGTTTCCGTGCCGCCAAAGCCGGGCGAGGCAACCGCAGCGGTACCCGTCGCGGCGCCTGAGGCGCTGGACGGCGCAAGGTCTGCGGAAACTCCGGCTGGGGCTACAGCCAAGGCGGCGCGCACGGCACGGACTTCCAAGTCACCGTTGTCCAGCCAGCCCATTTACCCCGTGAAGGGCATCCCGCACGGCGGGCCGGCGCGGCCCTACGTTCAGAGGCGGCCGGGCGAGCCGCGGCCGATGCACCCGACGGCGTCCAGACCCATGCCGCTTGCCAGCGCGGGAGGGGCCGCTCCGGCGGTTCGACCGCCACTACCGCGTCCGGCGATGCCTCCGCGCATGCCCGGGCCGCGTTTGGCTCCGCCCAGGCCCGTAATCCCCGAAGAAGTCCCGATTACTCGCAAGATCACCATCAGCGAAGGGATCACGATCAAGGAACTTTCTGAGAAGCTCGACGCGCGCGCCAAGGACGTCATCAAGCGGCTGCTCGACCGGGGACTTTTCGCCACGATCAACCAGACGCTCGACGGCCAGATCGCCACCGAAGTCGCGCGCGGTTTCGGCGCCGAGACTGAGGTGGTGAGTTACGAAGAAGAAGTCTTGCACGAAGTCGAGGAGGCGGACAAACCTGAGGACCTGGTTCCACGGGCGCCTGTGGTTACGGTAATGGGCCACGTGGACCACGGCAAGACGTCCTTGCTCGACGCCATTCGCGAGACCAACGTCACGGCCGGCGAAGCGGGCGGCATCACGCAACACATCGGCGCCTACCAGGTAGAGACCCAGAACCGTAAGATCGTTTTCCTCGATACACCCGGCCACGAGGCTTTCACGTTGATGCGGGCGCGCGGGGCCAAAGTGACGGACATCGTCGTCCTGGTCGTCGCGGCCGACGACGGCGTAATGCCGCAGACACTCGAAGCTATCAACCACGCCCGCGCCGCCAGGGTGCCTATCGTGGTGGCTATCAATAAGGTTGACAAGCCGGAAGCGATGCCCGACCGCGTCCGCAAACAACTGAGCGAGTACGGCCTGCTCGCGGAAGCTTGGGGTGGCGACACGGTGATGGTGGAAGTTTCGGCCAAGCAGAAAACCAATCTCGAGTTGCTGCTCGAAATGGTCCTGCTGGTGGCCGACCTCCAAGGATTGAAGGCGAATCCCAAACGCCTGGCGACGGGCACCGTGCTGGAAGGCAAACTCGACCGCGGCCGCGGGCCAGTGGCGGCCATTCTAGTTCAGAACGGAACGCTGCGCGTGGGGTACTCCTTCATCGTGGGCGCCATTTACGGAAAAGTGCGCGCCATGTTCGACTACCGCGGCCGGCCAATTCTGGAGGCGCCGCCTTCGACGCCGGCAGAAGTCCTGGGCCTCGAAGACGTTCCGCAAGCCGGCGACGGGTTCCAGGTGATCGAAGACACGCTGAAGGCGCGGCAAATCTCGCTCCACCGGCTCGCCAAGCTGCGCGAGGCGGCGCTCGCCAAATCCGCGCGCCTCACCCTCGAGCAGCTCCACGAACAGCTCGCCGCCGGTGACGTCAAGGAGCTCTCGCTCATCATCAAGGCCGACGTGCAGGGCTCGGTCGAAGTGCTGAACGACACACTTTCGAAACTCAGCACCGAAAAAGTGAAAGTGAAGATCATTCACGCCGGAGTCGGCGCCATCACGGAAACCGACGTGCTGCTGGCGTCGGCCTCGAACGCGGTCATCGTCGGATTCAACGTCCGCCCGGAACGCAAAGCCGCGGAACTGGCGCAGCTCGAGAAGGTGGACATCCGGATGCACACCATCATTTACAACGTCACCGATGAAATCAAGAAGGCCATGACGGGCCTGCTCGCCGTCACCTTCAAGGAGACCGCGCTCGGCCACGCCGAAGTGCGGGAGACCTTCCGCATCCCGAAGGTGGGGACCGTGGCGGGCTGCTACGTGCAGGATGGGAAGCTCGCGCGCGAAGCCAAGCTCCGCCTCCTGCGTGACAATGTCGTCGTGCACGAGGGCAAGGTCCGCTCGCTTCGCCGCTTCAAAGAGGACGTGACGGAAGTGAGGTCGGGAATGGAGTGCGGCGTGGCGCTCGAGAATTATAACGACGTCAAAATCGGAGACGTCCTCGAGTCGTTTGTGGTCGAGAAAGTGAACGAACCCGTGCTCGTCTAGTCGCCGCGGGTCCGAGCGGGTCTCGGGAGGCGGGACTTCCGGCCGCCTGGCGAGCCCAGGCGCGCGGAAGCCCCGCAAAAGCCATGCCGGTGGGCGTGCTGACCCTGGAAATTCAACTGCCCTACGCCCATTCCCTCAAGGAAAAGCGAGCGGTCGTTCAGAAACTGCGCGGGCGTCTGCGCGCGCGCTTCAACGTGGCCGTCGCCGAACTCGACCACCAGGACGTCTGGCAGCAGGCGACGCTCGGCGTGGTTTCTGTTTCGAACAGCCAGACGATTTTGGAGCGTGTGTTTCACGACGTGCTGGCGGAGGCGGAAAAGACTTTGGGCGACGACGTCGCGCACTATTCGATCGAATTCTTTTAGAGGTGTCCTATGCACGCGCCGGGGCACCGCCATGCGCGGCTGGCCGATCAGATTCGCGATGAGGCGGCGGAACTGGTGGCGGCGGAGCTGAAGGACCCCCGCATCGGACTGGCGACGGTGACCGGAGTGGAGCTCAGCCCCGATTACCGCCACGTGCGAGTGCTGGTGACCGTGCTGGGCGAGGCGGCCGAGCAAGAACGGACCGTCGAAGGGCTGGAATCGGCTGCGGGGTTTGTCGCCCACGAGCTGGCGCGCCGTCTGCGCCTGCGCCGCGTGCCCGAGGTCGTCTTCGCGCTCGACCGAGACGCGCAACAGGCCGAGCGCGTCGAAACACTGCTGCGCGAGCTCAAAGAGCGGCCGTAATCACTCGAGAGGAGAGGAAACTCCCGCAGCGTCGTTGGGGCGCTCGGAAAGAACGGTCTCGCGAGACCAGGCCTGGGGTGAAATGGATTTGGAGATTTCAGGCGTTCTGGTAATGGACAAGCCCGTCGGCCGCACATCGCACGACGTGGTAGCGGCGGTGCGCCGCTTGGTGGGCATCCGGCAGGTGGGCCACTTCGGGACGCTCGACCCCTTCGCAACGGGCGTGCTGCCGCTTTCGATCGGCAAAGCGACGCGCTTCGCGCAGTTTTATCTGAAGTCGCGCAAAGCTTATGAGGGGACTATCCGGTTCGGCTTCTCGACCGACACTTACGACGCTACAGGCCAGCCCACGTCCGAACCCGTGGAAGCGGCAATCGAC
>WNGK01019703.1_pt1 | contig 10029 bp, 9 predicted proteins | sample 5400601 | NCBI WGS metagenome assembly WNGK01 (sample SAMN13153376, study PRJNA577476) | soil metagenome | isolation source: 60 cm soil or saprolite under Garry oak tree replicate 1 | place: USA:California | collected 2016-06-15 | reverse complement strand
AAAAAAATAGCAATAGTTTTTGGGATGTATTTGTAGCAATGACATATGTATGCAGGACATGATAAAGCGGTTAAAGTACGGCTCAGAGGCCGGGGGCGATACACTATGATTAATACATCCACAATTGTTAAGACTGGCAAAAATATTACAGCCCGCAAATCCAATCGAGATTGGTTAAGAGAAAGTCTTATGGGTTATGGTGCTTCTCTCGCCATGACCGGAGTTATGGTACCTTTCGTTGCCTCAGTAGTGATGGTGGGAGTATATCTCGCGCTCCCCTATGCATTTATACCGGTGCCATTACTGAATATCGGCCCGGATTCTAAATGGTATGCCATCGCAGCAAGCACCATCTTCACTTTACTTCTCTGGCTCATCGGAGCACTGGCCTGCTTGCGCTTTGCCACTGCCGAGAGCGCGAATCCGCGTAGTTATGGGTTACTCAAAAGCCGCCTATGCCAGTTGAAGGCCAATCTCGGTATAGCGGATTCAGACGACGAATTGAAAGCCCTGGAAGAAAAATATGGAGATATCAAGTTGGCCGTGGGGAAGATCAAGGACTTGCAGCCAAAAAATACTGGAGGCGCAACTTGTGATAGCAATCAGGTTGCTCAAACAGATGCATATGCCTGCTACATCGACATCCGTAAAATGCTTCAGCAGTACCCTGCCGGTCTATTGTGGACATTGGGCACGGGCTATAACAGTGCCTGGAGTTTACTGCACCATGCCGAGGAGGCGCTCATCGAATGGGAGTGTGTCCCCGAGGTGATTCGCGGCGCAATACACGATAAACTTGCCATTCAGGGGTCTGCCATCAGCGACAAAGATGAACTGCTGGATAAACTGGCACGAGCGGTAACTACACTTGACCCGGCGGCAGTGGTCTATCTCAAAGATCACCAGTCAAAAGAGTCTTCAGAACTGGATCAACTGGCAGAAGCTTTCAAACAGAAAGCAATCAAGCAAATTCGAGCTGAAAATGGTTTAGATGATGATGCCAGCAAAGGAGTTGATCCCAAAGCAAAGTTAATGGCACGGGCCGCCCTGCGCGAAGTGAGAAGCACGCTCAACAGCTTCCGTGACAAAAGCTGGGAGGGAATTGTGCGGGCTCGTAACAAGCTATTGGCCTCGATTGCGGTTACCGGAACAGTAACGCACATCCTGCTTGGCATCACTATTCTGACGAGCCACATGCCAAACGCCATACACCCTGCTTCCGCATTGATGGCCGCTACCGCCTTCTACTTGATAGGTGCTGTTACCGGCTTATTCGGCAGATTTTATCACGAGTCAATCGCCAGCAATGCCGTCGATGACTTCGGCTTTTCTATTGCGCGCCTCGTTGCTACACCGTTACTCTCCGGTCTTGCCGGTATTGGCGGGGTCCTTTTTACCGTTATGTTTGCGGCACTCGGCGGCCCGGTATCAAGCGGAAAGGTCACGTTGGAAAGCATTTTCAACCTCGACCCAAAACTCTTTCTGGCCGCTGCCATCTTTGGTCTAACGCCAAATCTGCTTATCAAAGGCCTTCAAGAGAAAGGCCGGAAATATGAGTCTGACATAGAGAGTAGCAAAGCCGCCGAACCGGCTGTGACGAGCACCAAAGTGTGATTGCCATCCTGATGGATGTTGCTCTTGGGCATTGGGGGCGCATTCGGTGCGCTGCTGCATGGCGGCTACGACCTGGCGAATGCGATTAATGCACCAGATGTGAGCAGTGCAATTATGAATCTGCCTGGTGCGGTCGATCCGCGTGGTCTACTCACCTTTGGCATAACAGGTATTGGGGTCATAATCCTTGCCTGGCTGATTGGGCGCAGCAAGCTATTCCCGCGTGGATTGAGTTATTGGGGTTATCTGCTTGGTGTGCTGCTGCTGGTACTGTACCTTGGGCGCTTGATTATCCTGGACCCGAAGAATCCGCTGATTGCGGTTGACGCATTGGTGAGCGGGTTTGTGCTGAATCCAGTGTGGTATATTTGGTTGGGGTGGGCGTTGTGGAGCGGACGGAGTCACTGTCAGAATAGACCACCTTGACCCTCCCCAAGAGAAGCAGTATAATCTTGTTGAGCCTTCCAAACTGATGGGGTTGGCCAAGCTTTTCAGGCGCATTGTCGGTTCTCAACTCGTGGCAGATTGTCCCTAATCTATACCGATAAAAAACTCTCTCTATAACGTCTTTATGGTAGTGGAAGAAACCTGGTGACAGCTTACTGATCTGTAACGCTACCCTGAATTAGGAGGGCAACACTATCTATGGGTGCTATAAATGGGGTGATGATCGCGCCAGACTTCCTGGCATTGGGTCTGGGTGGGACGAACATGATGTCCATGTTGTGGACAGTGGCAATGGGCCGTCAGGCGGTGGGTGTCGAGATGCGTGGCGATCCCTTTCTCGGCGTGCATTGGAACATCCGTGAAGACTTCTATCACCAACTCGGCCTGATCGACCAGATGATGCTAGAACGATACGGCGAGGCGCGGCTTCCTCGGCGGGGAGATGGACGGATATTTCGCCTCGCGGAGTGTTTCTACAGCCCACAGACCGTCTCTGGAGACATCGTCGCCGATGAGATCATCGATGGCTACGACACCGACCAGCATATCGTGGGAACCATCCAACACGTCGAATTCATCGACGACCGGTGGCGCGACGGCCTGCCCAACCGGGTCATTACCTTGTTGGAGCCGCCCGCGCCACCGGATCGACCTGATCCTCGAAAGATCCGCGCCTCAATGGTGGATGTGCTCGATGGTCCGTCCACGTTCCAGGCGGAGGCTGCCTCCATCCAAAAATTGCTGCGCCGCTACCTGGAACTGATCGAGCAGCTGGACCTGAACAACAATCTCAAACCCAGGGTCCGGCTGTTCACTCACCACCGTGTGGTCCCGGCTGATGGCGATGGTTTCATCCACTGTCCCGATGGTCGCAAGCGGATTCGCATCGAGGCCCTCCAGGAATTCGACTTCAAGGGGCAGTTCGTCCGCGTGCGGGAACCGGGAAGTGAGGTCATTGACCTCGGTGTACCCGAGCTGTTCATGATAGCCCAGGGGTTCAGCAGTACAGACGCGAAACGTCTGGGATTCGAGCAACAGGACGTCAAGGTCGATCATGGAGACGGGCGTGGGCCGGTGGTGGCGCAAGCGGACTTCCTGGCTGGCCTGCTCGATGTGCTCGTCGGCGGACGCCTGCGACGGCGCGTCTCCTCGGAGTTCGACCAGGATGGCAAGGAATACTGGGCTCGCCAGATCGCTGTGGGCCATGAGAACGATCCAGAGGTGGGCTGGGTTCTGGTTCAGGTTCCAGACTTCAAAACCTTCGATCCCATCGAATCAGGACTCCTTCCGGAAGGGACTGACCCGAATTCGCCCGAGTTCTTCGCCTCCTACCAACATTTGATCTACGACTACTACATGAGGCATGCCGCAGACATCCTTGACCTTCCCAGGCAAGACCTCATGAAGGTCCAGATGATCTATGGGCCGACGTTGTTCAGTCTCGTCGAGCGGGTCGGGTCCGACCCCCTGGTCGCTGCCAACGGCGTGGTCGCAGGCGATTCCTTCGGCAATGGTCACTTCCTGACCAGTGGTGGTGCGATGACGGGGATGATTGGGCACAGCGCCCGCGTCCTCGAATATTGGCAGTCGCGGGATGAGGGCACCTCATCGGCTGATGGTATCCGTCGGCTCGCAGATAGCATCAGAGAAGACACCCACGCCTGGCTTCAGGTGAGCGCAAAAGAATATAGCCAGGCAGCCCCGATCAACTTCGGCGCGGAACGCATCGAACAGATCAGTAAGGCAAGCGGTATCGACGCGAGCGTGCGCGCCAACGCTATCGATGCCGCTCGACGCCAGCGCCATGCACTCATTCCACTGGATCCATCCAACTGGAGAAGGTTATTCGTTCGCAATGGCAGGGTGCTCTCGGCACTGCCGGAGCTTGGGGACAACCACCCGCTGCAGCGTTCTGCGCGTGCGGAGACTCTGTTCGCTGTGTTGAAATCTTTGCCATTCAGGTCCAGGCGAGTGACCTCAAAGCTCAGCACAGATCAGGAGCTGGCCGAAGGCGAGCAGACCCTTCGCAGGCCCAGACCCTCCACAGATCAGGAAGTGGCCGAAGGCGAGCAGACCCTGCTCAAGCCCAGGCCCACTGACCAGGAGCTGGCCGAAGGCGAGCAGACCCTCCTCAGGCCCTCACTCGAGAGTGAGAAGAGTGTACGCAGCCAACCACTCGGCATCAGGTCGCTGGAGCCGGAGAGCGCAAAAATCTACGCGGCTCTGGACATCAAGCAGAACGAACAGATTGTGCAACGTATCACCCTCGAAGAGACCTCTGTGGTTGTCGGGCGAGTCGATCCCAATCGCGGGATCACGCCACAGATCGACCTCACGCAGTTCGACGCCTCAAGCACAGTCTCGCGCCACCACGCGCGGATCCGCCTTGAGAAAACCTCCTTCTATATCGAAGATCTCAAGAGCCGAAATAAGACGCGGCTGGGCGAGTTGACGTTAACCCCGCTCAAGCCGGAATTGCTCCACAACGGAGACGTAGTAAGCTTTGGTTCGGTCAAAGCCACCTTCCGCCTGCTTGGAACAAGCGAGCTACCCACGCCCTGGTCAAAGTCTTAGCTGCCCTTAATTGGCCGATGAAAGAGGGGGTGCAGGGGGCGAAGCTCCCCTGACGGGGTCTGGGGTGTCCCCAGAAACCTTCTCTTTCCTTTTGCACGCCTCCGTAGGAGGCAGTTATGAGGGGATTTCAGCGTTCTTCCTTGACGTGTCGATAATGTTGTAAAGAGCGTGCGCGATTCATACACTCGAGACTGCACCACTGGCGCGTGGCACTTTTGGTCGTGTCATAGAAGAAGAGGATACACCGCTCATTTTTACATTCGTGCAGTCGATGTTTCTCTTCTTGGGTGAACAAATGAAGTGCTGAGAGCGCAATAGGCAGGAGAATAGCCGCCTGGTCGTCCTGGCGAGTACGATAGACCGCGATCATCTCCTGCCCTGAGGCAGCCGCCAGCGCAGGATAGCCCATAGCAAGGATGCTGTTGAGCGTCATAAGCGCCTCCCCATCAAGCACCTGCCGCTCCACCAGATTAGTACACAACGTCCTGATCGCTGCCCGAACCAATCTGATCCTCTCCAGCAGTTGGGCGCTCCAGGCAATATCGCCCGTATCTGCCTTGACCTTCCCCTCGTCAGGATGGTGCGTGAGGGCTTGCTGCCACCACTCCGCCACGTCCTCAGGGGTAGCAAACAAGTCATATCTCTTTCCCCTAACGACCACCTCCGTATTGACGAAATCCAGCGCTAAGACCCCGCTCAGAAACAGGTAGTCCATCGCAGGTCTGGTAGCCGCCTGCCTATTGTATACTGTGGTTCTATGATCATAAGCTCTGCCCGCTTCCATCGCCATAGCGTCCCCCTTTGCAAATAAGAAATGTTCTCACTAAAATTATACAATGCTAACAGCCTATTGACAAGTATATTTATCTATGATATTGTCTATATACAACTCTAAATCAGCATAGACTAATATATCGTTAGACATGACGCGCTGGAAAGAGATAGACATTCGGAGATAAGGCTTCCCATGAGCGGACTTGAGAGGTGCCCTGGCTGTCATCCTGAGCGCAGCGAAGGATCTCGCTGCCCATGAGCCCAGACCCTTCGCTGCGCTCAGGGTGACAGGCACTCTCTCCAATTGTCTAGGAAAGAGAGTCGCTGGGTCTTTGCCGGCACCCCTCGCCCTTACACGGGTAGGTTTGTTGGAAACGTGCTCGTCATTCCGTAGGGGCGAGGGCGGTGGAGAGCGGCTGGGAGGGCCTTTATGGTCGCCCGCCGTGCCCTTCCACCTCGTGCCTCTTCCCATGTGGCCTCACCTAAAAAACCTATACTTGAAAGCACCACTCGCCTCCCAGCGTCGAACCGCACCTCGGAACACAAGGTGAAGCAAAGACTGGGGTATTAAGAAGGAGCAAGCATATGCACCCATCATCTGAACTGCAAGTAGTGTCCGTCAACGTCGGGCTGCCAAGGGCCGTAGTCTGGAAAGGCCGAACGGTCGTAACCGGCATCTTCAAAGAGCCCGTGGCAGGACGCGTCACCATCAGGCGGCTCAACCTGGAAGGCGATCGCCAGGCGGATCTAACCGTCCATGGCGGGCCTGAGAAAGCCGTCTATGCCTATCCGGCCGAATACTACACATTCTGGCGAGAGCAATTTCCTGAAATGGAACTGCCCTGGGGCATGTTCGGCGAGAATCTCACGATCAAGGGGCTGCTGGACGAAAGCGTGCATATCGGCGATCGCTTTCAAGTCGGCTCCGCCGACCTGGTGGTGACGCAGCCCCGGCTGCCCTGCTACAAGCTCGGCCTCAAGTTTGGACGCGACGACATCCTCAAGCGCTTTCTGCAGAGCGGGCTGACGGGTTTCTACTTCGCGGTGCTCAAGGAGGGCGAGGTGGCTGCCGGAGACCCCATCAGGCTGCTGCATCGCGACGAAGACCAGGTGAAGGTGGCTGATATCACCCGCCTCTACCGGCAGGATAAACACAACGTAGACCTGTTGCGACGCGTAGTAGCAGCGGAAGCGTTGCCCTTGCCCGAATCGTGGCGCGAATACTTCCTGGAGCGCCTCACGCACCTTGCAGGTTTCGTTTCGTCAAACGAAACCTGAGGAACTTTCGCACAAGGGCCATCATGTCCTTCCACCATAGGAGACGATGCGCAACTCCATTTTTCAGCTACCAATTGCCCGTGGGAATGCGAAGGCGCAGACGAAAGAAAGACAGAAAAGAGTGCGGTTCTCATCCTTACAAACTTTTTACAGATATGTGGAGATTCCTTAATATCTAGAGGATACAATCCATACAGGTGAGAACGAGAAGTGGCGCGATAGTGACAGAAGCCACCTGAAAATAGGTTTCACCAGGCCATCGTTCTATTGAGTGCATGTGTTTTGAAGAAAAGAGAGAATTGCGTTGAATGGCAACGCGATTCTCCTAAGTATAAGCCGAACACTAGGAAAGAGAGTCTTTTATGTTTGGATTTGATCATGAATTTTTTGGAGAGGTGATCCCCTTGCTTTGGACTTTTGTCTGGATAGCCTTGCTCGCAGTACTTGCCTGGGCACTGCTCCGCTGGCTCACTACGAAAAATCCATCTTTCATCGGATATCATACAACTCCTCCACAGTACCAGCCCTCTGAAATAGTGATACTCCGCCAGCGCTATGCCCGTGGCGAAATCAATGAGGAGACGTTTCATCAAATGCAAGAACGGCTTGAAGCATCGACTCCACCAGAACAACAGCAGCATTTCTAGCAGATGACAGAGGTTTGTTATGGAAATGTCTGCAATCATGTTTCTTATCATTGTGACGCTCCTTATCTCTGGCGGGGTCTATGTCAACTACTGGCTCTATCGAAACGGAGCATTTAAGGAACCAGCGAATAGAGAAGGTTGCTAAATGAGCTCACTGGGACACCTCGAGAAGAGGCACCAGAGCAAAAGAAAGCCAGGAAGAGGGAGTTCAAGCAGCAGAACAGCAGAAATACCAGGAGCAGAGAGATCACATGCTCCTGGTATTTTTGTTCAGAAAGGGAGGTGCAGTGTAGTTGTGTGTGGCAGTCAAATGGAAGCCACTCCTTGTTCACACTCACCGAAAAGTGGTTCATTTTCACATTTAGGGAACAGGTGAGCTTAAGCAAAAACACCTGGATGGTGTCTTTGCTCCAAAAGGTATTTCAAATTGAGAAGAAATAGCTCTGCAATTCCAAAATCACCAAATTCGAGGAAGAGCCCGTTTCTTCCCGTATTTTACAACGGTGACAATGATATTGAGAAGAATACGTTATAACTTCGCAGAAGGTTTCAGCCTGTTGAAAAACTCTTTCACAAAACTCATCAGTAAAGTGCATTCGCATTCCTTGATGAGTATTGAGTAATCTGAGCTACTCAGCAAGGAAAGAGGCTGATACTGCGAAAAAAGATGAGTTACCCACCAACAAGCAGCCAAAAAGAGGGCATATACGGCCTCTGCTGTGTATGGACGGCGTCCTCAGCCACGTTGTTTGAGCAGCCGCTTGAGATTTTGCCCAGCCGCACGCATGAGTGCCTCACTGTTGACCCGCCACAGAAGCCGTAAGCGGAAGCGCCGCATGCCATGCCAGTCTTTGCCTTCCGCAAATAACGGTTCGACTCACACACTGCGTTTGCGGTAGGCCTTCTTGGAGGCCTCTGTGGTGTGGTAGGCTCTGACCCGGTCCAGATAGTCCTCATGCACACTGCGGCAGAGGCTGCGCCCTTGTTTGCTCGTGGTACACTGTGCTTTGAGTGGAAAGTGATTGCAGTCTTTGGCACGTGCGCGATAGCGCAGGGAACGCTCGGTGGAATGAGGCTGATCCAGATGCAGTTCTTTGCCTGCTGGACACAGGTAGACATCGCGCTCGGCTTCATAGCGGAAGCGATCTGCACTAAAGAACTCGGTGCGATGGTCGTTATCGGGCAGCGGGACATAGGCACGGATGCATTGGTCTTCGAGGGCGACAATCTGGATACTTCTTCTTTTTGGCTCTCCACCTGCTCCGCCTCCTCTGCTGGATGCTCGGCTTCTTCATCAAACAGGTGGGTCAGAGGCGCTTCGACGGCAAAACGTGGTGTGAGTGTGTCCAGCGAGGCATTCGCCTTCACCTTGGTGGCATCGATGTACAGCTCTTTCCCCCAGACCAGTCCCGCTTCTTGACACTGTTCCACAATCTTCTCAAAGAAACGTCGGAACACCTCCACACCATAGCGATTGCGAATGCGGGTCAGGCTGGAATGATCAGGCAGCGATTCTCCCAAATCATAGCCAATGTAGCAGCGGACGCTGAGTCGGTCTGCCGCATGTCGCATCAAGAGGCGTTCGGAGCGGATGTCCTCAAAGAACATCACCAATTGCAATTTGAAGAACACCACCGCATCGATCGAGGGGCGACCTTTTTGTGCAGAGCTCTCTTGCACAAACTCACGGACAAACGAGAGGTCAAGCGTTCGCTCCAGGTGACGATAGAAGTGATCTTGCGGTACCAGTTCTTCCAATGACACATTGATGAGCGGAGCAAAGCTTCGCTCTTTCGTTCCCATCATGGTGGTGGTAGCCTTTCCAACTCACGACAAGCGTTGAGATACTACGTATCACCATCAAAGACTCTACCAGCGTCTTTGGCAACTTGTCACATCAGGGAGTGAGCCTTTCCAGAAGTGCACATCTAGCATGACATAAGCTCAGGTATTATCGCCAAGCGAAAGATGCCTGGTGATGGCAGACTGGGAGGGGCTTCGTACTCATTTGGCAGCAATCGACGCAATCTGGTTACCTCTCATTCTACCTGTGCAAACAGCAAAAAGGCTCGCTTCCTGCACATCTGAAGAAGAGATGTAGCCGTCCCAATTGAGATGTGTAAGAGGAGTTTTGCCCAAAACCCTCCCTAGACCAACAGTACGACTTCTCCTGTCGTTTTGCGTTGGGCAATAGCCCGGTGTGCTTCTGCTGCCTCAGCTAAAGGGAAAGTGTGTTCAGCAATAATCTCCAGCTGAGCAGTGGCCAAGTACTGCATGAGTTCCCTGGCTGCTACAGCAGTGCGGTCTGGGCGACTACTCATCCATCCAGTGAACCAGTAGCCAATGATGGCCTGATTTTCGTATATTAACTGCACATCGGAAAACTGTGCGTTCTGTCCGCTGATTCTTCCATAGATGACCATGCGACCAAAGGGCGCCAAGCACTGGAGGCACTGTTCAGCCTGCCTGCCCCCGACCATCTCCAGGATGATGTCAGTCCCCTGACCACCATTGGCCTCCTTCACCTGCTCAATCCAGTCCTTCTCATTGTGATTGACGGCGACATCGGCTCCCAGGCGGCGTACCAGATCGAGTTTGTTCTGGGTACTGGCCGTACTAATCACGGTGCCTGCCCCCATCAGCTTGGCAAGCTGTACGGCCAGTGTCCCTACACCTCCTGCTGCTGCATACACCA
>WNGK01009468.1_pt1 | contig 10029 bp, 10 predicted proteins | sample 5400601 | NCBI WGS metagenome assembly WNGK01 (sample SAMN13153376, study PRJNA577476) | soil metagenome | isolation source: 60 cm soil or saprolite under Garry oak tree replicate 1 | place: USA:California | collected 2016-06-15 | reverse complement strand
TAATTATGCATGTTCCTTGCTAAGAGGTAATAAAGCAGGTTGATATAATCTCATATATTATAAGGAGATAGTCTTCATGCAACTAGTTGAGCGGCACAGCATCGAGTGCAACGATCCGCGCTATGCCATTATCGACGAGGCGGCCTTCAAGTCGAAGAACCTCTACAACGCGGCTCTCTATGAAGTGCGCCAGGCCTACATCTTCCAAGGGCGCTACCTTACCTACACCGAGATGGATAAGCGCATGCAGCAGCACGAGGCGTACCAGGCCTTGCCTGCCAAAGTGTCCCAACAGGTTCTTATGCAACTGGACACCGCCTGGAAAAGCTTCTTTGCGGCACGCAAGGAGTATAAGAGAGACCCTTCCAAGTTCTTGGGACGTCCTAAGCTTCCTAAGTACAAGGATAAGGCCAACGGGCGCAACCTGCTCGTCTATACCGTCCAGGCCATCAGCCGAAGAGGGTTGAAGCAAGGCTTCGTTCAGCCCTCACAGCTTCCGATTAGCGTCAAGACGAAACAGCAGAGCATCGATCAAGTGCGGATTGTACCTAAAAAAGGCTCCTATGTCGTCGAAGTCGTCTATGAAGAGGCCGTTGTCCAAGCGAACGTGCACCCGAACTTGTATGCTGGTATAGACATTGGCGTGAACAACCTGGCAACTGTAGCATCAAACAAAGTGGGCTTTGTGCCCCGCATCGTTAACGGCAGGCCGGTGAAGTCATGGAACCAATTCTACAACAAACGTCGGGCTGAACTGCAAAGCAAGCTGGGAAGCACAGGCACTACCAAACGGATGGACCGCTTGACCACCACGCGCAACCGGCGCATTAATCACTACCTGCACACCGCTAGCCGCCAGATCATTGACCTGCTGGTGCAAGAGGGGATAGGCACACTGGTTATCGGCAAGAATGATGGATGGAAACAGGGAGTAGAGATGGGCAAGCGCAATACCCAGAACTTTGTGCAGATTCCTCATGCTCGCTTTATCCAGATGCTCAGCTACAAAGCGGAACTTGTGGGCATAAAGGTCATGATCACCGAAGAGTCCTACACGAGCAAAGCCAGTTTCCTTGACCGTGACCCGCTACCGGAGCATGACCCGCAAGATGACACCCTCTACACCTTTAGTGGGAAACGTGTCAAGCGCGGCCTGTACCGGGCGTCGGGGAAGCGGTACGTCAATGCCGATCTCAACGGGGCCTACAATATCATTAGAAAAGTAGCACCTGACGCCTTCACAGCACAGGGTGTAGAGGACTATGTAGTTCATCCGGTAAGGATTACCCTTACGAAGCAAACAAAAACTATAGTGTCATAAAACACCACAGTTTTTGGAACTATTATAACACGCTGTGTCCATGTTAGCGCAGTTTGGTGCCACAATTTCGACAGTAGAGGGCATTGGAGCGCACAGGGTTTCCACATGTCGGGCACGTCTGAGTTTGGGACCCTGGTCCTGGCGGCCGCCCTGACTGTGACGATTGTGAGGTTGCCGATGAAGACGGAGGTGTAAAAGGTGGAGGTGTGTAATCAGGAGTTGGTGCAGCCTGGTCCGCAATATAGCTTTCATTCTTTATTTCTTGCAGTTGAACCTCCCGGTTTTTGACATCATGATCCAGTTCCAAAATGCTGGCACATAGGCGCGATAGCTGCGGATCTGATAATGCCCCTTTTAGGTAGAGGTTCATTACTACCTGTCCAACTTCGTCGAGCAAATGGCGACGCTGATCCAATAGTTTATCAACTTCACCCTGCTTACCGCGAACGCGCATCTGTTTTTGCGCTTCCCAGCTTGTACGGCTGACCGCCGCACTGACAAAATTCTTGGCGGATTCTACAAAATCGGCCATAATCTCTGCCTCCCTTTTCTATATTGCGTTTTTAACATCCTGGGTATTGAGATACATTGCTCTTATTCAGTAACCGCGTGCTGGTAGACACGTATCTCTTCTGGCTTGCCGCCTTTGCTCAACTGGACGGCAACCACATCTATCCTCCACGAGCGCTCTGAGCAAGCATGAAGGTCAAGATAGCAGGAAGCTACCTGCACAAGCTTCTGTCGTTTACGATATGTCACGGCCTCTTCAGGAAGACCATAGGCATTGCCCCGGCGCGTTTTTACTTCGACAAAGATTAAATCGTGCTCATCTTCAGCTACAAGATCGATCTCTCCTTGGGAACAGCGAAAGTTCTGCTCCAGGATACGATATCCCAGGCGCGCCAGTTCCTCTGCGGCCAAACGTTCACCTGTCCGGCCCAGACCCTGGCGTGCCGCTCTTGGTTTCCTTCGGATATCAGCAGTATTGTTATCTACTAAACGCTTCATTATATTATACGCTCCCCATGACTTTACGTTGTAAGATGCATTATAACATCAGCAGCCACCGTGCGTTTTCTGAAGGACTATTCGCTATGCGTCTCAAACGAAGATCATAAGTCAACCCGAATTTTTGAAGTCTACATTCTTCTTGATTAGAGGAGAAAAAGAGAGATGGCGGTTTTGCCACCATCTCTCTTTAATCAGGAAGGCTCATGTTGCGCAGGAAATCTACTTCCCCACTACAGTTGCAGGCGTGGTTAGACCGGTTAGGGGAGGTTATGCAGCACACCCGGCGATGTCCTGATAACCATCAAGGTTGCAGGCGTGGTTAGACCTGTCAGGAAGTTATGCAGGATGTTCGCGGTGATCTGCTGGGCAGCTGAACTCACAAGATTTGGTGAGTTTGGAACAGGGCTGTAGCTATCAAGTCCCAACGACCATTGGATTGATCCCACATTGAATACTCGTGCACCGCCTGGCGCTGTATAGAGCGTGGAATTGGCGGTGGTCTGAGTGTTATATATATCGGTTACCGGCGATGCAGCCAGGATTTCAACTCCGCTCACACCATCAGCGCCAGGAATGGTAGCAGGTGAAGGGTAACCAGGAAAGAATGAGTCAAACTCATATCCGACAAGCCCGGGTAAACTATCGCCATTCTGCAGACCCGTTCCTGCAAACACCCAGCTTGAGGCATTATTGATAACCCAGGGAAAACCTTGTCCATCGCTCTCAGCAAAGTAGCTGTAATACATCGATCCAAGCAGTGTTTGCTCAGGCATGTTGATTGGAGAACTTCGAAAATTCACAGTCACCTGGCTATTGTCTTTATTGTACAAGGGATCGAGTGAAGCATCTTTATAACAGACAACAACGCGATTAGCCACACCGTTGGAGGAAGACTCATAACGAATTTGCCAGAAGATGTCATTTCCCCCAAAGCTGCCCAGGCTAACACCGCTATTGACGGCGGTCTGCAGGTGATTTCTCATTTGCCCGCTCCAGTACTCGCCGTGTCCGACGATCAGGTTGCCAAGATGACCCTGAAGCACAGTTGAACTAAGATGTACGTCTACATCGGAGATATAACCGACATTATAGCCATACTTCTCGAGCCAGCGAATCATAGGATACTCCCATTTTAGCAGGTTTCCGGCCCCATTACTCTGGAAAAATGGTCGGTCAAATGACACTTTAAAAGCGCGCCCTGCCGGCAACGTATTTGAAAAATCTCCGTAGAGAGATGCCCCGCCCCATATATTGTATGCCTCGTCTGTATTCACACTGTGAATGAAGGCGAAATCAGTATAGCTGGTAGTTTTCACGGTAAAAGGAATATAAGACTGTTGCTTATTTGCATCCGTCAATTTAACAATATACATTCCGGTTATCCAGTTAGACGGTATTGTTACGGAAAAAGCCGCCGGCCAGCCAGCCTCAACGAGACCAGTTTGAAGGTTCGGCGCAGGAACAGGGTAAGCTTTCCCTGGAATGTTAGCAATAGAGCGCATTAGCCTTGCTCCGTTCCCATGATACCATCCCAGGCGGTAGATATCAGCGTTAAAAGTTGAAGCAATCGTGCTTACGGAGAAATTGACAGTATTTCCAGCTTTAGCGCTTGTTACGGATGAGTAACCCTGTACACCCTTATCATAGGTAGGGTTCGTGTAATTCTCGGGTGTAGGATTAGTAAGTTGCCAGCTGGTTGTGCCGGGCAACAGATTTTCCTGTTGAATTGCATTGAGTCTGGTAGAAGCTGCAGCTCTTGCTACTGGCTGTTGCACGGTTGGCAACATTTGCAGTGTAAACGCGCCGATAGTGATAGTAAGGGCGAGAAGCAGCAGGTAAAGTGGTTTGTAATAGTAGTTCATTTGAATGTTCCTATCTTGAAAACAAGGTAACCATTGAAAATGGTATTTTTTGAAGCATTTTGATACTTCCTGTGACACAATGGTAACCGGTCCAGGTATTGTTTTATGTTAAGAAGCAGTTGTGTAGTGGTTGAGTTGATCACTGCCTGGTTGCATTTTCACTACTGGTGATAGGAAATGAAGTTTATAGCCATGGTAGAAAGGCATGTTAGATTTGCTCATCAAGGGGTAATAGAGCGCTATAACAGAGTCTGGCCGATAGCCAGGAGGTTAACGCATATCTACGAGGCACATCCATTAGGGCAGGGAGTTTGTCATGAATAATTCCATCGTTTTCATTCATGGTTCGGGTGACAGTGCTTGCATCTGGCGGCTACAGGTTGAATAGGAGTGGCTAAGTCAACAGTAACCCCTCGACGCCTGATATCGACTCATGTTACAATATCTCCAACAGATTTTTCTCAAAGCACCAGGCTGAGATATATTTTTATTACCGATGACCTAAGATAGAATAGGGAGCATTGATATGTCAGGACATTCAAAGTGGGCGCAGATTCGTCGTTCCAAAGGTGTCAATGACGCTCGCAGAGGACAACTTTTTACGCGTCTGGGACGAGAAATTGTTGTAGCAGTCCGTGAGGGTGGTAGTGGAGATCCCAATGCAAATTTCCGGCTGCGCATGGCCATCCAACATGCACGCGACGCCAATATGCCAATGGACAACATTGAACGCACGATTAAACGTGCGCTTGGTGGTTCAGAAGGAGCAGCGCTCGAAGAAATCAGCTATGAAGGGTATGGCCCAGGCGGAACGGCATTACTGGTGGATGCCTTAACAGAGAACCGTAATCGAACCGTAGCCGAAGTGCGCAACGCCTTTAATCGCAATGGTGGAAACCTGGGTGAAAATGGATGTGTAGACTGGCTTTTCGAGGCAAATGGCATTATCGAGGTGGAGCTAAAGGGACATGATCCTGATGAGCTTTCCTTGGAGGCTCTTGATCTTGGGGCAGACGATGTTGACCCTGTCGGGCCTGATGACGAGACTTTGACTATTTACACCGATCCCAGTGATCTTGAAAGGATTCGCCAGGCGCTAGAGGCGAAGAAGTACGAAGTGGTGAAGGCTGAAAGCACCATGCTGCCGAAAACAAGGATCGAAATAAATGAGGAGAAGGTGGCGCACCAGGTCATGCGTCTGGTGGAAAAGCTTGAAGACCTGGATGATGTGCAGAATGTGTATACAAATGCTGACTTCCCCGAAGCATTTGTAGCCTCCTTTGAAGGCTAAGTCATGGATGGAGCGCGTATCGCCTTAGGCATAGATCCAGGGACGGCCATAGTGGGTTATGCAGTAGTAGCGGCCAGGGGCGATGAACTGAACATGATTGCCTGCGACGTGATTACCACGCATGCGCGTACGCCCCTGGCAGAACGCCTGCAGCACATTTATCAACGCCTGGTTGAAATTATTCGCATCTATTCTCCCCAAGAAGGTGCCATGGAAGAATTGTTCTTTGCAAAAAATGCCCGTACTGCTATGACCGTCGGGCAAGCCCGTGGGGTTGCCATGCTGGCATTAGCAAACGGAGGTCTTTCTATCTCTGAGTATACGCCTAAACAAGTGAAGCAGGCAGTGACGGGCTATGGTGATGCCAGGAAGGAGCAGGTGGGAGAGATGGTACGTATCCTGCTGAAACTTCCATCAATTCCTCGACCCGATGATGCTGCCGACGCTGCCGCTGTAGCTATCTGTCACTTAAACACATCCAGCATTCTCACGAACCATTTCCTGAAACTGAGGTAATATTCGGAAATAAACATAAAAGATTTTATGAGGTAAAGGGGAAGTAAGGGAAAAATGATTACGAGCATCCATGGCATACTTGAAGCGTGTCGAGCAGACCAGGCGATTATACGTGTTGGAGGATTTAGCGTCCGTGTCTTCGCTCCCGCCTTAACGCTTCATCATCTGAACGAGACCGGCAAGGAGGTCACCCTCTATACGCATTTCCTGGTGCGTGAGGATGGGATGGCGCTCTATGGTTTTGCTGGAGAAGAGGAGCGCGATGCTTTTGAGCAACTGATTGCTATCAGTGGCGTAGGGCCCAAGGTGGCTCTGGCACTGCTGTCAGTAATGGATGCCAGGACACTGTATAAGGCAATTGCCGATGAGGACCAGCAGCGATTGGCGCTGGCTCCGGGCGTAGGAAAACGTCTGGCGGCACGCTTGGTACTCGAATTGAAAGGAAAACTTCCATCCCTGGTGGCACTGGGTGGTACGAGCGGATACACCTCCGGCAAGACGCAATCCGAGGTCCTGGAGGCGCTGGTTGGGCTCGGGTATTCTGGGGCAGAGGCTCAGGCAGCATTAGGAAAGATTCCCCAGGATCAGGGTTTGACATTGGAGCAGCAAATTACCTTTGCCCTACGCTCTTTTGCGCGTGAATAAGTATAATATATTTATCTCAAAAAAGAATGGCACGCATCAAAGAACGTACAGGGAAAGAGGAGTAGTGAGGTATGGAGTTACTGGCCGTAACATTAGCACATATAACGCCAGGTAGAGATGCCGATGGATTAGCACGTATACGCCTGATTTCAGATAGCGTGCGTAACGCACCCGGACTGGTTATTTCACGTTTTTATCGCAGTCGAGGACATGATCCCTACTATTTTATGCTCACGACGTGGGAGGATGAAGAGAGCTGGCGGAGAGCACAAGAGCGGTATAACCCCAAGCAACTTCTCTTAGGCTCGGCTGCCGAGTTACTGATAGATCCTCCTGAGCAATGGTTGATGCACTACCTGTGGGGGTATAGCCGACCGGCAGCCGTTCCGATTCTGGCAGCAGCACATTTAGCGACTATTCGAGCAGACCAGGCTGACCGCACTCAACGGGGGTGGATAGAGAGTTTACGGAGGCAAGCGGTACAGCCAACACTGGCATTTGCATTTTTAGCACGCGGAGTTAACGAAAATACGCCGGTACAGGATCTTTCCCTGGCAACAAACACTCCAAATGGAGGAGAGGATCTCTACCAGCATGGTTGCATTTTCCTCAATCTCTTGTGTTGGGCAAGTGAAGCGGATCGAGAAGAATTCTACGCAGATGCAAATTACCAGGCGATCAGCCTTTTCCTTAATAGCGTAGGCATTATCCAGATGCTGACCCTCGATCCGCTGTAATCTGTTTCACCTACCCTGATAGATCCAGTAAGATTGCCTGCTAATCGCTTGAGCTTTCTGCTACAGGTTTTTTGTAATATTTATACAGTTCCTGACGCAGCAGATCAGTGTTTACCCACATCTGGCTTGTGAATGTGTGATATTCACCATCACAGAGGGGAATGGGGCTGGTACACTTGCGATGAAGGGAAAGTCTGAAACGAATGCTATTTCCATTGATCTCGATCCAGATGTGGCGACGTGTGTAGCCAGTACCCCATTTGAGTAGAATCATTGAGTCGTACTCTTCAAACTTCCCTCTTCTCTTGAGTTCATCCTTGTTGATTTCTTGGAGCATCTGAGCAAGGCCACTATCGCGTAAGACACGCCTGGCATTCTCGCGTTCAGCTAAACGCCTTGCTTCAATTTCCTCTTCATTGAGGGTGCCCTCTACCTCGTCCTGGTTCGTAAGACTCACTACCTTTCAAAAGATAACTGGATTGATAATAAGATATATCTACAGCATAACACAAATAGCTACACCGTGACCTGACACTTGTTGGATGGGGTGCGCGTGAGATTTTTGCATGACAACCCTTGCGGTCGTTACACTATACACGCAGAACGAGCAACCGGCGTATATAGTAGTGGCGATCCCTTGCGGTCGCCATGCTCGCTAAAGTCAACTTACCTCATATTCTGCCAATATATTATCTTCGGCCAGAGGCACGAGGTCGTGAAAGGCATTGGTATGCGTAGCAAATGAGAAAGAGGGCGACAAAAGAAATGGTGAGGAGGAAGTTGCAGAGGACATGGACTCTGGATGGGCTTTATCATATTGAGGTGAAATACAGCTGATATTACTGGTAGATTGTTTGGCATGGCGCTTGGCTTCAGCAGCCAGGTAACTCACTTCCTGGATACTATGAGGCATGTATATCTGGTTATTGACGACCCCGATGGATAATGAGACCAAAGGAAATTGATACGGTCGTCCCTCACGATCTACGCCACTGATAGAGCCACACCTCAAGTCCTCCGGACGATATAACGTTGCACTCTCTTCCTTATATCTTGCAGTAACATGCATACAGAGTGTGTTGACACGATCAGGGGTTGTCAACACGACAAAGTCATCTCCACCGACATGTCCGACAAAGTCATCGGAGTTTCCGTACTTATAGACAACATTTTGACAGATGCGCCCCACCAGGAGGATCATATCATTACCTGCCAGGAAACCATATACATCATTAAAGGCTTTAAAGTTGTCCAGGTCGAGATAAAGGATGCTCCAGGGTTTCATTTTGCCAAGCTTATAGTTGATAGCTCGCACTACTTGCAAACCACCTGGCAGATTAGTAAGGGGGGACAGATAGTTCTGTTGTGCCCGTCGCAACTGTCTGTGTACACGTGCAAGTAATTCATCTGTGTCGTAGGGCTTGGTGATATACCCATCAACGTCACATTCATAGGCCCGAATCTTATCTGCAGGTTCACCTAATGCACTCAAGATGATAATGGGGATATGCATACTTTTAGGATGGCTGCGCAATTGCCGGATCACCTCATACCCATCAATACCCGGCAGCATGATATCCAAAATAATGAGGTGGGGCGTTTCACGTAGCGCAAATTGTACAGCATCTTCGCCGTTAAGGATGGTAGTCACTCGATATCCTTCGATCTCGAGCGTTTCTTTGAGTACCCCAGCGATCAACCGCTGGTCCTCAACGACTAAAATGTTGGCCATATGTGATCCTACCTCTACATCTCACAAGTACTACGTTGAGTCTACTCTACGATGAGAACGTTTGTCACTACAAAAATGACGTGATTTTCTTCAATGTGGATTGAATGAGCAGGATACTTGCCTCGCACGTCTCCTGCTCATAATATACTGGCAGCTCGCGTTCATTCGAGTACGCCGACCACTCATCCCTTAGCGCAGGCTTAAGCCTGACATGGCATACACCAGGCCCAACAGTCGTTGCACATCCACATAAGAAATTAAGGAATACTGGCCGCAGCGCAATAGCAGGGTCGCAAACAAACATTGCAATAGCCTGTCGAGACCCATACCCCCTGAAGGTTATCTACAGGCGAAGAATATTCGGAGAGAAGGTGCCATTAAAATAGTATCCGATCTCCCCAATCGTGATAAATGAACGAACCATTGCCAAAAATGTGCAGTGCTGGCGGAAAATAGCTTCTGACTGCCCGGTCTGCTGTACTATTTTGACTTACGTAAAATAAGCAGACATATGTCATACTCAGTATAACATCCCTGAGCGCATATGCAAAGTGTCAATTTGTACCAATTTCTCGAATGTGCTGCCCTTCTTAGAAATTGGAAGGTGCTCACAATTAGTTCCATTCCCTATTACTTATGACCCATGATGATCTTTGAAAGTAGTTGACTTGAGGTCAATCCTACGATAAGATGGAAAATACACAATATGAAATAGGCATAGTATGAAGGGGAGAAGATGACCTCACTTTCAGCACAAGCTGAGCGGGCAATTACGTTTCACAGCGCAGGGCAACCCTCATTCCTCTTGCAAGGTGTATTACATAAACCTCTCAAAGTGGAACATGCGCCGGTTGTTGTCCTCTGCCACCCCCAACCGGTCAGTAGCGATATGCATGACCCACTCACTGTGGCCC
>WNGK01009466.1_pt1 | contig 10029 bp, 10 predicted proteins | sample 5400601 | NCBI WGS metagenome assembly WNGK01 (sample SAMN13153376, study PRJNA577476) | soil metagenome | isolation source: 60 cm soil or saprolite under Garry oak tree replicate 1 | place: USA:California | collected 2016-06-15 | reverse complement strand
TCGGGTCCGGTGTTCATCGACCTTGCCGACCAGAAGGCCGCTGTCCGGCAATGGCTCGAGAGCTGCGGCTTTGCGCCTCAGCGCCCATTCACGCGCATGCTGTATGGCCGATCGACGAGCTTCGACGACGGGCAGCGGACTTACGCCGTGATCGGTCCGGAGTTTGGTTAACTCAATACAGCTTCGGCGGGTTTATCGGCGGCATCTTGATTGATTTGTCGAGGAACGCGTTGGTGTAAGCCGTCGTCACGTCGTACGGTTTCTCCATCTTGAGATACTCATCGACCAGTTTGTAGTCACCTTCCATGCGCTTGTTGTCGTGCCAGCCGAGCGCGACATTGCGCGAGGTCTCGTCGCTCATCAGGATCGTGACGAGATGCCAGTTGGTCAACTCGTTGTCATAGAGCAAGGCGCCGTTGGCCTCGACCAGCGCCTTGATGCAGGGCTCGGGCGTTTTGGCGCATTCGGCGAATGCCTTCTGTGTGACTTTCACGAACTGCTCGGCCTTGTCGCGATTGGCCTTCAGCCAAGCACCGTTGGCGATGATCGAATTGCCGTAGAGATTGACGCCCGCATCCTTCCAGGCAAGGAAGCCCATGTCGGCGCCGAGTTCGCGCGCGAAGACGTGGTGCAGATTAAAAAACGATGTCGTCGCATCAACGGTCTTTGCCTTGAGGGCGCCGAGCTTGGAATTGGCATCTATGTTGACCCATGTCACCGAATTGGGGTCGATGCCATTGGCCTTCGCCAGCGCCGGCCACATCGTGCGTGCGCCATCCCCCGCCGGATTGCCGATCTTCTTGCCGGCGAGATCCTTGATGCTGTTGATGCCGCTGCTCTTGAGCCAGTAAAGGCCCTGCGGCGAATTGGCATAGACGTTCATCAGCCCGACGAGGTCGAGACCTTTGCCGCGGAATAGAAGCACGCCCGCCATATCCGACAGGCCGAGCTGGGAGGCGCCGGCGCCGACCTTTTGCGCGGAAGCCGCCGAACCGCGGCCGGTCTCGAAGTCGATGTCGATGCCGGCCTGCCGGTACCAGCCTATTTTCTGCGCATAGAAATATGGCGCATGGTCGCCGCCGGCGACCCAGTTGAGCGTGAATGTCAGCTTCTGCGCCGCGGCGGGCGACGCGCCGAACGCAAGGCCGGCCAAGGCCGCGACGGCGATCTTCGCAACAGTCTTCATGCTCGTCCCTCCCGAGAACGGAAATGCACACCGGCGCGGAAAACGGCTCTCGACGCGTGGCAAATGTCGGTGGTAACCACTTGGTTACCGCAAACGTTAGGGGCGCCATTTCACACTGTCAACGCTTGGGCGGAGGCGCGCTTTTTCACCGCGGAGAGACTTATTGATGGGTGCGCGTTGGACGGATTGGCCGGCTGAGATATTGGCGACGCTGCGCCGTGGGGCCGTCATCCCGGCGCACCCGCTTGCGCTCGATGCCGACCGCAAGCTGGATGCGCGCCGCCAGCGCGCGCTGAGCCGCTATTACCTTGATGCCGGGGCGGGCGGGCTCGCCGTCGGCGTGCACACCACCCAGTTCGCGATCCGCGATGTCGGGCTGTATCGCCCGGTGCTCGAGTTGGCGATGCGGACGGCAAGCGAATGGGCGCAAACAAAGCCGGTGATGATCGCCGGCCTTGCCGGCCGCACCGCGCAAGCGGTCGGCGAGGCGCAGATTGCGCGCGACCTTGGCTATCACGCCGGACTGCTGTCGCTTGCCGCCATGAAGGGCGCGAGCGAGGATGAACTGATCACGCACACGCAGGCGATTGCGCGCGAGATGCCGCTCGTCGGATTTTATCTTCAACCCGCGGTCGGCGGAATCGTGCTTCCGGTGTCGTTCTGGCGCCGCTTCGCCGCAATCGAAAACGTGGTCGCCATCAAGATGGCGCCGTTCAATCGATACCAGACACTGGATGTGATCCGCGGTGTCGTGGAAGCGGGCGCCCACGACCGCATCACTTTATATACCGGCAATGACGATCACATCATCCTGGATCTGGTCACGCCTTTCACCGTCAGGACAAATGGGATGTCGACGACCGTCCGCATCAAGGGCGGCCTGCTCGGGCACTGGAGCGTGTGGGTCAAGAGCGCGGTGAACCTGCTCAGCCGCATTCACGCCGCGATCGAAAGCGGCCCCATCGCGCCGGATTTGCTCGCACTCGATTCAGCCGTGACCGACTGCAACGCGGCGATCTTCGACGTCGCCAACGACTTCCACGGCGTGATCTGCGGCTGTCACGAGATCCTGCGGCGCCAGGGATTGCTCCAAGGCCTGTGGTGCCTCGATCCGAATGAACAGCTCGGCCCTGGCCAGATGCAGGAAATCGATCGGGTCTGCGCCGCCTACCCGGAGCTGACCGACGACGCCTACGTGCGCGAGAATATCGCGCGCTGGCTGGCGTGATGCGTCCGAGCATGCACTATGCCAGAATGCATTAGTGGAGCGCGGGTTTGAGCGTCAACCGGGAATCGTTGCAACGCTATTCGATCGCCGTGGTCAGCCATTTGCTGCTGGTGGCCGCGTGGTACTTCTTCGTCGAGCTCGGCAAGGTGCCGAAATTCGTCATGCCGTCGCCGCAGGCGACGCTCAACGCATTGCTGGTTCCGAATTATCGCTGGCTGGAGAACATCGGTGTCACGGCCGCGGAAATCTTCGGCGGATATATTCTCGCCGTTGTCATCGGCATCGGCATCGCGTTGTTGTTCTCCTGGTTCCGCTGGCTCGAACTGATCGTCATGCCGCTGCTGGTCAGCCTCAACATGATTCCGAAAGTCGCGCTCGGGCCGCTTATCATCGTGTGGTTCAAGTACGGCGTCGGCCCGAACATCATGATGGCGTTCGCCATCTGCTTTTTTCCCGTCGTGCTGACCACGGCGCGTGGGCTGAAGGAGGTTGAGCCCGACCTGCTCGACCTTGTGCGCACGCTCAAGGGTTCGCGCTGGCAGGTGTTCACCAAAATCCAGCTCCCGAACGCGCTGCCCTATATCTTCGCCGGGATGAAGGTCGCCGCCATCCTGGCGGTCGCGGGCGCGATCGTCGGCGAGTTCCTCGGCTCGGACCGCGGGCTCGGCTATCTCATGCTGCAGGTGCAGGTGACGCTCGATACCGCGGCGATGTTCATGGCGGTGATCCTCATCACGCTGCTCGGCGGCGCGCTCTATCTGATGGTGCTCGGTCTCGAACGCCTGCTCGTCGTGCAAGACGCGCGCCTCGGGTGAGCTGCATGGCCGAACCGTTCATCCATCTGGCCGGCGTTAGGAAAGCCTATCGCACGCGCGGCAAGGAGTTCCTTGCGGTCTCGCAGGCGACCTTCGACGTGGAGGAGGGCGAGCTTGTCGCGCTTGTCGGCCCCTCGGGCTGTGGCAAGACCACGCTGCTGAAAATCCTGGCCGGTCTGCACGCATACGAGGCGGGCGAAGTGCGCATCGGCTCGGCGGCGCAGCCGTTCGATCCTGCGCGCGACATCGGCATGGTGTTCCAGCAGCCGTTGCTGCTGAAATGGCGCCGCGTCATCGACAACGTGCTGTTGCCGGCGGAAATCCTCGGGCTCCCGATGGCGCAAAGCCGGGAGCGGGCGCGCGATCTGCTCGCGCTGGTCGGGCTGCAAGGCGCGGAAGACAAATACCCCTATGAGCTTTCCGGCGGCATGCAGCAGCGCGCCTCGATCGCGCGCGCACTCGTTCATGATCCCAAGTTGATCCTGATGGACGAACCGTTCGGCGCACTCGACGCATTGACGCGCGAGAAGATGAACCTGGAGCTGTTGCGCATCTGGCAGACCGCGAAGAAGACGATCGTGTTCGTGACACACGGCATCACGGAAGCCGTGTTTCTCGGGACGCGCGTCATCGTCCTTACGTCCGGTCCGGCACGCATGGCGGACAATTTCCTCGTCGACCTGCCGCATCCGCGCACGCTCGACATGAAGACCCAGGAGAAGTTCGGCGACTACACGCGCCGGATCTACCGGCTCCTCGGTATGGAATAGCGGCACGCCGCAATGCGCGCGTATGACGTGATCATCCGCGTCGCATTGCCAGGTCAAGGACGGGTGTCTACGCTGGCTAGTGCTCCGATTCCGACGTTCGCATCATATCGCGGCACCCTCTATTGCGAACGTCGGAATCAAAGGAGCACGTCGCTTTCGGCGAAGTCCGCGCGGTGTCCGCTCACGGACTGAGATGCCGACCTTGTTGCTTGCCACGACGGTGATGGGAAGATGAGTGTGAATACGCTCGTCTGGGAGAAGGTGAAGTAGCTCGCAGGAAACTGTCGAATACGCGGCCCTGACCGTACCCGTCGTTAACTGTTCCGGCGCCAACAGGCGAAGTCCGATGTGGGTCTAGTGCGGTTTTTGAATTTGAAATTCCTACGAGGACTCGCGGCGAAATGATAGGAATTTCAAATTCACCGCACTAGGGCGATGGCGTGACAAACGTCGCTCAGGCCTATCGGCTTCAACAAAGAGGCAGGGAGGAGCGCATGGCGAAGGCGCTGTTGTTGTCGGGGCTTGTGTGCGCGGCGCTAACTCTTGGCGAAGCTGCGCTCGCCGCCGGTGTCCCGGAGGCTTGCAACAGCTACAAGGCCGCCGTGACGGGCGGACCATTGCCGCCGCCGGAGTCCGACACGGTCGTCATCCGCTGGCTCGCCAACGCCAATTTCGAATTCGGCTACAAGGGCAAGGTCTATCTGTTTGACGCCTATTTCGACCGCACGCCGCGCAGCCATGCGCTCGGCTTCAAGGCGGCCGACATGCCGAACACGGCCTTCCTGGCGCCGCTCTATCGATCGCCGATCTGCGTTGGCGGCGCCGGCCTCGACAAGGGCAAGGTCGTATCGTTCAAGTACTAATGCGGCTTGTCGGCGACGCCCGCTTGGGCAAACAAGCCGAGCTGGCCGAGACGAGAAGGCTCGGCCTTATGAAAAGCCGAGCCCGAGCGTACCCGCTGTCTACCAAACATCGACGCGGACCGACGTCGCGTTGCGGAGCACCGCCTATTTCGACGGTGGCTGCGGGAAGAAAAACTTGGTCAGGCGAATTTCGGCGCCAATGTCTTGCCTGAACCCGCCGACCCGATCGAAATCGTGGTAGATATCAGCGGCGACTACAAAATCCTGAGCGAGTGGAACGTGAAATTGGAAATGACCCCGCCAGAAGTCGTCTTTACCCAAAGATAGGTCGGCCTGCGGTATGACGATAGGCAACCCCGTCACAGTAAATGTGCCGTTTTTGGCAATCTGCTCACCACCCCACGACTTCTCCATGCCAACGGCAAACCAGAGCGACGTCTTCGGTTCGTAGCGCAGGAAAGCTTTGACATCGTAAGAGATGGCTTGAGTTAACGTGCCGTAATTTAGCACGCCTGGGAACGGAGAGCTTGCCGGATTCACTACGTTCACCGGACTGTTGCCGTTGGTGTGGAACGATGCATTGGCGATCAGATCAAAAAAGACACCTTTTAAGGCCGGCGAGAACTTTCCCAGTCCCTCAGTATAGCCGATCTGAGGAACGTCCGTGAATTGACGCGCCGTTGAGACATTGACGGCACTCTGGTTATCATAGCTTCGCCCCAGTGGGAGATAGAAATAGTTGGTCAAACCGAGCCAGCGCTCGGTTTTCGCATCGGCGATGAAAAAATAAGTCACATGAAACACGGGGTCCACGAGGCCGCCTGCTACGCGACTATTCGTGCCCGGAATATTTACGTCCGTCAGTGTCGCAAACGGCACTTCCGCTTCAATCACCAGGGGATGACCCCAAAGCTGAGCAAAATATGCAACCCGCGTAAACTCCTCGAATATATTCGCACGTGAGTTTGGCAGCGCGCTTCCCGCTGAGGTGACGAATGCATCAGCGTGAGAATAGCCCGCATACTGCAAGAAAAGAAATGTTCCAATTGGAAGTGACCCCCCTTGGTAATCGCCCGCGTACGTGTCGCTACTGTTATCTGATCCTGCGATGGCGGGCACATGCCATCCAACGATGCTGCCAAACAGCACGGCCCCCACTGTCAAAGTGATGGCGCTCCAATGCCTGAAATGTCGCCCCGGATTCCACCCAGCTCGTGGCATGTCGTCCTCCCGTCGCGTTGTCGCGAAATTTTGTCTTGAGTCGGCGGGGGTATTCGTGGCCCGACCTGGGCTTCACGAATCTGGTCTTTCCTCGCCCTCACATTAGTGATTGTTATTTTGTCAGTGGATTTCTACGGATTGCAACGGCTTGATCTTCGCTGCCTACGGAATCGTGTATTGAGTCGCAGAAATGTCACGCACGCCCGGGTGCTGACGCAACGACAACATCCGGATTCCACCAAGCTCGCCTCTATTGCGATAATGCCAGTTAGTGCGGTTTGTCGGCGACGCCCGCTTCGGCAAACGTCGCCATGCCGGTGTGGCACGCAAGGGCCGCCCGCAGAATCGGAATTGCCAGAGCGGCGCCCGACGCCTCGCCGAGACGCATATCGAGATCGAGCAGCGGCTTGAGGTCAAGCTCTTGCAACAACGCGCGGTGTCCGGCTTCAGCCGACACATGCGCCGCGAGGGTGTGGTCGAGCGCGTCGGGGCGCAGGCGCGCCAGCGGCGCAACCGCCGCGCCGCAGACGAAACCGTCGAGCAGCACCGGGATGTAGCGATGCCGCGCGGCCAGCGTGGCGCCGAGGATCGCGGCAAGCTCGCGGCCGCCCAAGGCCGCCGCCACGGCAAGCGGATCGCCGGCGACGGCCGCATGGCGGGCGAGCGCCGTGTCGATCACGTCCCGCTTGCGCGCAAGGCCGCGATCGTCGAGCCCGGTGCCGCGTCCGGCCCAGCGCGATCCGCCGCCACCGAACAAAGCGGCGGCGATCGCCGCGGCCGCAGTGGTGTTGCCGATTCCCATCTCGCCGAGACACACGAGGTCGGCGGCGCGCACCGCGTTGTAACCGGTGGTAACGGCCGCAAGGAACGACGGCTCATCCATGGCCGGCTCGCGCGTGAAATCCGCCGTCGGCTCATCGAGCAGAAGCGGCAGCACGCGAAGATTGGCGGCGCCCGTGCGTGCCAGCTGATTGATTGCGGCGCCCCCGGCGTTGAAGTTGGCGACCATCTGCGCCGTGACGGCGGCCGGGTAGGGCGACACGCCCTGCGCGGTGACACCGTGATTGCCGGCGAACACCAGGATGTCGATCCGATCGAGCCGCGGCTCGCCGTAATGCCATCTGGCGAGCCACGCAACGACATCCTCCAGCCGGCCAAGGCTGCCGGGTGGCTTGGTCAATTGGGCCTGTCTGACGCTAACCGCGATTGCCTCAGCCACATCGCCGGCCGGCAGGTCGAGACAGGCCGCTCTCAGGTCGGCAATCGTCCGGAACTGAGAGGCGCGTTTTGTCGACATTACGTCATTCATAGTGGTCTTTCAGGCCACGCCTTGGTGCCGAGATGTTGCTCTTGCCAAGGCATCGGCGATTGGTGATCGTGAAGTCCATATCTTCGAAAAGTCAGATCATGGTCTTTCCCGATTGGGTTCGTCAGCGGACCACTGAACTCGAAGTCTGCGTGATCTTTCTGACGCGGATGCCGCTTCCGATGCCAATGACGATCGTCAAAGGCGATGTGTCGCGGGCGCTGTGGGCGGCGCCAGTCGTCGGGAGTGCGGTCGGGGCTGTCGGCGCTGCCGTCTATGGGCTGATGCACCTCCTGCATGTGCCGGACTTTCCCGCTGCGGCACTTGCCGTCGTGGCGACCGTGGCGGCGACCGGTGCCCTGCATGAGGATGGGCTGGCCGATGTGGCCGATGGCTTCGGTGGTGGGGCGACGCGCGAGCGCAAGCTGGAGATCATGCGTGACAGCCGCATCGGCACTTACGGCGTCTGCGCGTTGGTGCTGTCCTTCATGTTGCGCGTTGGCGTGCTTGCGAGCCTGGGTCGGCCCGCTCTGGCGGCAACGGCTTTGATCGCAGCTCACGCCGCGGCACGTGCGCCCATGCCGGCCTTCATGCGCCTCGTTCCACCGGCGCGGGCGGACGGAATGAGCGCACAAGCGGGCGAGCCGCCACGTGCGAGCGCCATCGCGGCGGGCGTGCTCGGCATCGCGGTGCTCATGGTCTGCCTCGGTTTTGCGGCCGGCATGGTGGCGGCGTTGCTGGTCGCGTGCGGTTTCGCCGCGATGGCGTGGATCTGCCGCCGGCAGATCGGAGGTCAGACCGGCGACGTGCTCGGCGCTTTGGAGCAGATTGGCGAGGTGGCCGTGCTTCTCGTCGCCGCCGCGGCGCAGGGCATTCAGTGAGGATCGCCGCGGCGCGGAGGTCATGGCGCCGCGCTCTTTCGCAATAGATACGTATCCATGATCCAGCCGTATCGCTGCCGGGCCCCGCGCCTGACCGCTTCGATCTCATCGGCACGTTCGTGCAATGGACCGGAAATCAGAATCTCGTCGGCCGTGCCGAGATAGGCACCCCAGAAGATATGCATGTTGCGATCCTCGACCTGCCTGAACGCGCAATCGCCATCGAGCATCACCACGACGTCCTCGGCGTCGCGCGGCGGCGCTTCGGCGAGACGCCGTCCGGTCGTGATCAGCACCGGCTCGCCGATCCGGTTCAGCGGAATCCTGTGCGCGGCGGCCAGCGCCTGAACGCTGGTGATGCCAGGTATGACTTCCACGTCGAAGCTGACGGTGTTCATGGCGGCGACCTGATCGACGATACGTAACGTGCTGTCGTAGAGGCACGGGTCGCCCCAGACGAGAAAAGCGCCCTGCTGGCCGTCGGCCAGTTCCTGGCGAATCATGCGCTCGTAGATCGCTGCCCGCTTCGCATGCCATGTGGCGACCGCGATCTCGTAGCAGACTGGCGAGCGATCGCGCTCGGGGTCGGCGGCTTCCACCACGCGATAGGCTTTGTTGTCGATATAGCGGGCGCAGATCTCCGTGCGCAGCTTGGCCAGAGCGGCTTTCTCGCGGCCTTTGTCGATCAGGAAGACCACATCGAGCCCGCCGAGCGCCTTGATCGCCTGCACGGTGAGGAAATCGGGATTTCCGGCGCCGATCCCGATGATGAACAGCTTTCTCATGTTCGGAAGGTCTCCATCGCTGGCGTCATGTCGAGGAAGACCGAAACGGCAACCGAGAAGTATCTCGGCCAACGCCGTCCAAGATCGAGTCGCCGGTCAACGCGCGAGCGGGCGTGCCGTCATTGGCTGGCCGAACTGCGCCGCCATGGCACGCTCGGTCAACGCGCCGAACAGGAGACCGATGGTGGTCCACATCACCGCGTGGATTCCGAGCGACGCAACCCGGAAACGCCACAGCACGGCGGCGGAGAACTGGTCCGGTACTTCATTGATCGCGGGCAGGGCATACTCGGCGACCGCGATGACGACTACGAAGGCCGCGCCAGCGAGGATCGTGGCGTTCCATGCCCCAAATTGCGCGGCGAGACGGCGCGCCAAGGTCACCGCCAGCGCCAGGGCGAACACCGAAATCAGGATCATGAGAAAGAAAAGCGCTGTCCGCGAGCCGATGGTGTCCGCATGCCCGATTGCCGGCGGATTGGCCGGATATTTGATGTTGGGGACTAGCACGACGGCCACATAGGCGCCCAATGCGAGCAGCGCTGCGGCCGCGCGCGGTCCAAGCCGCCCGACGCGGCCATAGGCAAAAGCAAAAACCAGCGCGAAAAGCCCGCCGACGGCCGCACCATAGACCAGGACACCGGTCAGCAGACCGACGCCGGATTGGGTCGTGCGACTGACCAACTCTGGCTCCGGTGCTTCATGCGCCTGCGATTCGCTATGCGTGTGCGCGTCGCCATGGGTGTGCGCTTCACCGTGCGCTTGCGGGGCGGTTTTGGTCATCTCTTCGAAAGAGATCGCGCGATCGATTCCCGGTTCGCCGAAGGCGCGGGCGAATCCGAATGCCAACAGACCGGCCACCGCGCCGACAAGCATGCCGCGCATGAGAAGACTTCCAACCATGGTCGGCGCTCTCAGTGGCAGGGAAAACCGAGCAGGTGACGACCGTCGTGGAGGAATTCATGGACATACAT